>Ga0137418_10000810_pt1 | contig 28466 bp, 20 predicted proteins | sample CZODoug3_1_2_16f_FD_122242 | JGI IMG/M metagenome (GOLD analysis project Ga0137418, IMG submission 122242) | Vadose zone soil fungal communities from Angelo Coast Range Reserve, California, USA - CZODoug3_1_2_16fungal (Hybrid Assembly) | ecosystem: Environmental > Terrestrial > Soil > Vadose...
GTTTGCGGAACCATCGAAGCACTAACGCGGGCCCTAGCGGTCGAGTTGGCACCAATACGGGTTAACGCGGTATCTCCAGGAGTCGTTCGGACAAACCTCTGGCAGAGCATGAGCGCACCGGAGCGCGAACGTCTATACGAAAGCGTGGGGAAAAGTCTCCCTGTTGGCCGAGTCGGCGAAGCTCATGACATAGCGCAAGCCTATTTGTTTTTGATGCAGGAAGGATTCAGCACCGGGCAGACCGTTGTGGTAGATGGCGGAACAGTGCTGGTTTAGGGCCGCAGTAGTTCCCAACCGGCCTCCACCTCGGAGACATTCAAGACAGATTGGAAGAGTTGAGCGATTCACTTGCGTCTTGACCGGCGCTGGCCGAAGTTGCCCAGGACGCTCGGACAGCGGGAGAAAGAAGTGCTCTTCGATACTGATAACCTTCACGAAACTCCTGAGTTTGGGCACCGGGCAAAACTGGCTTGGATTAGAGCAAAACGTGGTGCGGGCGGAGGGACTTGAACCCTCATGGGCCGTTTAAGCCCTGCGGATTTTCATACCGTCTACGGCTTTCGCCGCCCGAACGTGACATCCCATGGGGGCTCACGCCAGGTTTGCGGTCTGGACTATCCCTTCACCCTCCCCCGGAAAATCCGGAGCTTAGGTGCTGCCCGTCTAGTCTCTACACCTTCCCGGTTGGTGTCCCTCCGGGCTTGGCTCGGGATTGCCATTTCAGGTTTCCCCGAATTTGAGCAGTTCTGCATCGCCGGAGCGGAGAAGATGGTGCTAAGGGATTGAAGTAATTCATATTCGGTCCAGGGCCCAACTTCATGGTTTACAGAACAACTATATAATACTATAATTGTAAACCAGAGGCAAGGAGGGTAACCCATGATCGGTAAACGACTTAAGCTCGCTCGCGCCGCCGCTGGTCTCTCACTACGGGACCTCGCGGGGAGGATTGACAACCGCGTTTCAGCCCAGCAGATCGGCAAATATGAAAGGGACGAGGATGTACCCGGTTCCGCCGTGCTGATTGCCATGAGCCACGCCCTCGGCGTATCCCTCGACTACCTGGTTGGCGATCAGGACATGGTTCTGGAGGGCGTCGAGTTCCGCAAGAAGCAGATCACGGGCAAAAAGGAGCAGGCCCAGATTCAAGCAAAGACACTTCATCTAATCGAACGCTATCTGATGGTGGAGGAAATCCTCGGCCTGCCCAGCGCCGAATGGGACAAGCCGCGGGAGGCGCCGTTTCCCGTACGCCAGATCGGAGACGCTGATCGTGCCGCGCAGTATCTGCGCGAACACTGGAATCTTGGAATCGATCCGATACCCAATCTTGTCGAGCTGCTCGAAGAAAGGGGCATCAAGGTTCTGGTCGTGGATTCGGAAGAGAACATCGACGGATTGGCCGCTCAGGTGCGCCGTTCCCGCGGCGAGCCGGTCCGCGTCATCGTTGTCCGCATCGGCGTTCATGGCGAGCGGCAGCGTTTCAATCTGGCCCACGAACTTGGACACATGGTCATGGATGTGCAGGGTGACGACAACTTCCGCGAGAAGGCGGCGCATCGGTTCGCCGGGGCGTTCCTCATGCCGGCCGAAGCGCTGTGGTCCAGCGTCGGCAGACACCGAAGCTCCATCGGCTGGAACGAGTTGTTCGCGCTCAAGCAGTTGTTCGGTGCCAGCGTCCAGGCGATTACGTACCGCTGCGGCGATCTCGGCATATTTCCTCCGTCACTGTCGCAAAGGCTCTTCCGGGAGTTTTCCCGTCTGGGCTTCAGAAGCGCGCCTAATTACGAACCCAACCAACTGCCCGAAGAAAAAGCGGGACGTTTCGATCGCCTCTGCTACCGGGCACTGGCCGAAAATGCAATCACGGAAGCCAAGGCAGCGGAGTTGCTCAACATCACGGTACGTGAACTGAATCGTCGCATTGAGGAACCCGCTGCGGTGGCCGTGTGATGATCCTGGTTTCAGATACGTCCGTTCTGATCGATCTCGATCGCGGCGGCCTGCTTGAGGCGGTGTTCGTGCTGCCTCACGCCTTCGCCGTCCCCGACGTTCTCTACGATCGCGAGCTGCAAGGCGAGTGGGGAGAACAGCTGCAGCGGCTGGGACTACGAGTCGAAGAGGTCAGCGAAGCGGGTGTCGGCAATGCCCTCGGTTATCGCCAGCAGCGCGCCTGGTTGTCGGTTCCCGACAGTTTTGCCCTCGCGCTGGCGAAAGAGCGCGCACGGCTTCTGCTCACGGGCGATAACGCGCTGCGGGAGCTGGCGGCAAGCGAGAATGTTGAATGCCACGGCGTGTTATGGCTGCTGGACAAACTGGAGGAAGCCGGCACGCCGGGCCTTCAACTCCTGCATGATGGGCTGTCTAAGCTGGCTCCACATCCACGATGCCGCTTGCCGGCGCGCGAAATTACGATCAGGCCTGAGCGGTACAAAGTAACCATTGAACAGCGCTAGAGCTCGGCAAGTGACCCGCATTCCTGGCCAACTTCGCCCATATCGCCGCGCCGTCTACTCATCGCGGCACGCGGAATCAAGAGGTGAACATCATGATGGAAAAACTTGAAGGCGTGAAGCAGAGCGGAAAATTCAGATTCGCGGCATCGGGCAAGGATCTTCATGGTGAACTGACCCTGGCCGGATCAAAGACGTCGATTTATCTTCAGGACAGTGACTTTTTTGACTCCTTTCCGAAGCCGCGACGTTACATAACAGGCGCCCTGCTCGATCTGACCAGGGTGACTCTGATCGATTGCATCACGATGTCCGGCACAGGTAACGGCAGCCGCGGTGGAGAGCGATACCATTTCGCCAGCCTGTTTCCGCATTTCGTGCTGTACGGCGATCGCCACATCGCACCGATGAACAAGTGATACGTGCGGTCGATTTTGTGATCGAGGACGCCACCACCTTGTTTTATGACTTCGACGCATTCGGGACCGTGATTGACGCGCATCCTTACATTGAACAGATTGCGCATGCGAACCGTCTCGACCGGGAGATCCTGACGGGTCCTGAGCCGCAAATTCTTTACTTCACCGGAAAGCGCGAAATTTTCTCGGTGAAAACAGTTTTGGGGCAGATTTCCGCTTCGCACAATCCGAGTCGTAGTATCGGCGGCCCGAACGGTGTGCGCCTGCAAAATACGATTTCCGTGAGAATCGCGTTCAGCGAGCCTCTGCTGTTTGAAGAGGCGATGACGCGAACGGCCACGCTCAGCAACTATCTGGGCATGCTGGTCGGCCGGCCGCAAAACATTCTAAAGCTTGCGGTGCGCCTCGCACTGGAGAACGACGCAGCAGATTTCTTGCGTGTGTACTGGAGCATGCCGCCGCGGCGCGACGCGTCCCATGGAGAAGAAAGGCCGCATCCGGCGGATGTGTTGATGGATGCGGTGAACGAGCCAGACGCGTTCTCGACAGTGCTGGCAAGCTGGCTGCATGTGCATTCAGAGCGGCACGAAGCGCGCGGCCGGTTCTTCGGCTGTTTCGCCAATCAGCACTATTACGCGGTGGACAGGCTGGTGGCCGCTGCCAATATGTTCGACATTCTTCCCCCTTCAGCAGTGCCGCGCGATGTGGCGATGTCACAGGAGCAAAAGAACGCGAGGGACGAGGCCCGTAAGCTGTCCCGGGCTTTGCCGCAGACTGCCGAGCGCGATGCTGTCCTCGGTGCACTGGGAAGAATGGGCAAGAGCAGCCTGAAGCACAAGATCCGTCACAGAGCGAAGTGGGTGATTGAAAAGGCGGATCGACAATTCCCGGAAATAGAAACAGTGTGCAACGAAGCTGTGAACTGCCGGAACTTTTATGTCCACGGTACAGAGCCCGTGTTTGACTACGAGGCAAATGGCGCGGCAAAGACTTTTTTCACAGACACTCTGGAATGGGTTTTTGCTGCCTCGGAGCTAATCGAGGCGGGATGGAATATCGGAGCGTGGCTTGGAAGGGGCAGCTCTATGTCGGTCAGTTCGCCCGTTACCACGTAAATTACGGTTTGGGACTACAAGAACTGAAGCGGTTGCTTCCGGCTGCGCGTCTAGTATCGGCCTGAGTGAGGCATGAAGATCTCTGAAACGATACTGAAGCGGCAAGTGGGCAGGCATGGCGAAGGCCTTCCGGCGATTTCCCACCTGGGACATTTTGATGTTGGAGAAGATTGCCACTCGAATACGGCGGGCAGATTGCTGGGTGAGCCAAACTTGGTGCGGGCGGAGGGACTTGAACCCTCATGGGCCGTTTAAGCCCTGCGGATTTTCATACCGTCTACGGCTTTCGCCGCCCGAACGTGACATCCCATGGGGGCTCACGCCAGGTTTGCGGTCTGGACTATCCCTTCACCCTCCCCCGGAAAATCCGGAGCTTAGGTGCTGCCCGTCTAGTCTCTACACCTTCCCGGTTGGTGTCCCTCCGGGCTTGGCTCGGGATTGCCATTTCAGGTTTCCCCGAATTTGAGCAGTTCTGCATCGCCGGTTTCCCAGACGAGCACTCAAGTCTTCCTTAAGTCCGCTGCGTATGCCATTCCGCCACGCCCGCGCAGGTCTTTCGACCACCTTTATAATAGGACAGATTCGCCTTTTAAGTCCTGTGCGTCTGCCAATTTCGCCACCCGGGCAAGCGAGGTGCTCTCTCGCATTGTACAAGCGAGCGCTGCACCCCCACCGCTCCGGGCGGGCGGTCGCACTCGCGTCGACTTAGGTGATCCAGACGAAACGTGCGGAGCTTCAGACCCTCGAGTACCAGTCGGGCGGGATCCGCTCTTCACCTGGTGGCTGTGCGGACGGACGCAGCGTGGCTAGGCGCTTTCTAGGAAACCGGGAAAGCGCGGCGGCCTCTGTGGCAGAGTTCGCCGGTTACTTCCACTTGTCTCCGACACCGTTCGATGGCGAGTTGTCTAACTCGGCCAGACGACTACCACGATTCCCCCGAATCATCTGGCTGAGAATAACCATGATCGACAACACCAGCAGAACGTGAATAAAACCGCCGAGCGTATAGGACATCGCCTCTCCGGCGATCCAAAGACCGAGAAAAAAGACGCCAATCCAAACCATTCGAAAAAACCCTTTCCGAATTGCGTTATGAAGAAGGAGCCGAAGGTGACGGCTCGCATCCGGATGGGAGCCCGTACCAAATACTGGACAATGAGGTCAGGTTAGCAGGCAGACTTCGACAAGTCGAAATCAGTGGTACGGAGACCACCAGCGGAGTTGCAGCGCGCGGCCCTTACGGTTTCCAGAAGGACATGACCGCGCCTCCCGCCAGGATTAGGGCGCCTCCCAAGAGGACGGGAGCGGTGGGTCGCTGGTTGAAGCGCACTCTGGCGAGAATCTGAGCGACTACGAAAAACAGGACGACATACACTCCCAGAAGCTTTCCCAGCGAGGCGTGTTGACCACCAATCCGTAAAAGGCGAGCGCCACCGTGCCGCACGCAAAGGAGAGTGCTCGGGCCGGGCCAAAGGAACGCTGCAGGCCGGACTGGAAGCAGGAATCCCCATACGCCTCGAGAAAGGCAGCCAGCGACAACACCGCGAAGGCTCCGCCCCGGTTGGCAACTATCTGATTCAAGAGATCTTTCATAAAGGATGACTCGTCGATGGCGGACTGAACTGCGGCCATACTACCAAGGAAATTTCGGGGCGCCGGGTTTCGTTTCCGTTTCTAGGTGCTATAAGAAAAATCGATTGGACGGGCTCGGATGGCGACATTAGGCTTGTGGGCTGATCAGTGTTCAGCCCGGCGGGGCGGCCCGTTTTTTGCTCGTCTCCGGGTGGACATGCGGTTCTCTGCAGCGCGGATGGTCGGTGCGCGTCTCTTCGACAGGATTGCATGAAACTTACGGGTTTTCTGCTGCTGCTCGCGGGGTGGATGATCGTCCTTTCGGCTCTGGTGCTTCTGCAGTCGGCTTCAGCCCGAACTGATTTTGTGCTGGCGGGGCTGGCGGTGGAAATACTCGGCCTGGTCCTGGTCGTCCGTTCTCATCTGGTTCTGGGTGAGGGACGAGGGTGACGCCTCCGGCGCTTGCACTTTCAGAGGCTGCTGCGGCGCTCTGTCTACTTCTGATCTTCCTGGTTCCCCTTACGCTCGCTGGGCTTTCCCTGATACACAACGGATTGGGCAGGTCGCGCAGCGCGGCTCACGCGATGCTGGCTTCGCTTTGCGTCGTTTCGGTCGGGGCGATTGTCTATTTGGTGTGCGGCTTTTCCTGGGAGGGTTTCGCAGGCCAGCCCGCTCACATCTTTACGGTGGCGGGCAAGAACTGGAATTGGATAGCCGCTGAGCCATTCTTCTTGCGGGGCGTGGAGCTTGATGGTGGTCCGGCCTCGCTCGCGGCGCTGCTGCAGTTGTTTTGCGTTGGATTGGCTGCGGTCATCCCGTTGAGCGCTGCCGCCGATCGCTGGCGGTTGGGGGCGGCTTGTGCTTCCTCGGCGCTTCTTGCTGGCTTGACCTATCCGCTGTTCGCGCACTGGTCGTGGGGCGGCGGATGGCTGGCGCAGCTGGGCGTCAATTTCGGCCTGGGCCACGGTTTCGTGGACAGCGGAGGCGCGGGCAGCATCCAGGTGGTGGGAGGGCTGACGGCGTTGTCGCTCGTGTGGATCCTGGGACCTCGGCGTGGAAAGTATTCGTCGGACGGCATGCCGGCCGCCATCCCCGGGCACAACATCGTCTTCGTTCTTTTCGGCTGCTTGCTGACTTGGGTGGGATGGCTGGGGCTGAATTCCGCGGGCGCGATCCTGTTCTCTCATGCGGAACCTGGACGGGTGGCGCTGATTGCGATCAACACGACCGTCTCGGCGACGGCAGCTTTTCTGGTGGCGGTCATTACCACCCGTTTGCGTTTCGGCCGCGTGGATGCTTCGCTCGGCGCCAATGGCTGGGTGGGCGGCCTGGTGGCCAGCAGCGCGGCGTGCGCCTTCCTGAAGCCGGCAGCAGCGCTGATGACGGGTCTGATTGCCGGAGCCCTGGTGACCTTCGCGATCGACTGCTTTGAATTCTGGCTGGCGGTCGATGACCCGGGCGGAGCAATTTCGGTGCACGCGGTCGCGGGCATCTGGGGTTTATTGGCGGGCGGTGTGCTCGCCACGCTTCCGGGCGGAAATGCCGGGGCTGGGCAGTGCTTGGCGCAGGTGGTTGGGGTCGCCACGCTGATAGGGTTCGTCCTGCCGATGACCTATTTGTTGAACTGGCTTCTGAACCGGTTCTACCCGCAGCGCGTGCATGTAGATGGCGAGCGGCAAGGCATGGACCTGCACGAGCTGGGAGGGATGGCGTATCCGGAGTTCGTCGTGCACAGCGAGGAATTTACCCCCAAATAGCGGCTCGCTGTCTTTGAGGCGTTGAGGCGTTGAGGCTTGGGAATTTCTCAGCTGTGCCGTGCGACCCAGAAGAGCAGGGCGAATACCAAGACCGGGATCATGGCCAGCATGGCGTAAAACAGAATCTTCCGTACCCAGGGCGTGCGACGCTGCCTCCAATTGTGCAACTCCGGGCGCTCGGAGACCCCGACCTGATCCTGATGTTCGAGATCCCACGCAAACTCCTTGGCGCTGACGTAACGATTCTTGGGGTCGCGCTCCATGGCGCGATAGATGATTTCCTGCAGCTGGGGCGTGATGGTGGGATCAATTTCGCGGGGCGGCATGGGATTGTTGAGAAGCCGATCGTTCATGATGACGAAGGGATTGGATCCCGAAAACGGGACTTTGCCGCTCAGCATCTCGTACAGCATGACCCCGAGGGAGTAGATATCGCTGCGCGCGTCCCCGCGCTTCCCCTTGACCTGTTCTGGCGAAATGTAGTCGGGTGTGCCCATGGTTTGCGACAGCTTGGCGAAAGTCAGCCGGCGAGAACCGGCGTTGGCGGCGATTCCGAAGTCGATCAGCTTGATGTTCTCGTCGGCGTCGACCATCACGTTTTCCGGCTTCAGATCACGGTGCACGACTCCGTGGTGGTGGATGTAGTCAAGCGCATCACTGATCCGACGGGTTAGCTTTACGGCTCGCTCCACGGGCAGCTTCTTCAACTCATTCAGAATCTGCCGGAGCAGGCGGCCCTCGACCCACTCCATCACCATGTAGACCCGGCTGCGGTTTTCCTCTGCGAAGACTTTCATCACGCCGGGGTGATCCATCTTTTTGCCAATTTCCTCCTCGCGGCGGAAGCGGTCGAACAGCACCGGGTCGCTCTCCATTTCGGGATGAGGAACTTTGATGGCGACGGTGCGTCCTGTGTTCAGATCGGTGCCGCGAAAGATGGAGGCCATGCCGCTGCGGGCGGCCAGACTGTCAATGCGGTAGTGATCGAGTTGATCGCCGGGATGGAGTTGGGTCATCGTGAGTCAGGCAAGCGAGCCGGACAGCAAGCCGAGTGATGCTCTCGGTGCGCGAAGCATTTCCATGATGCCAGAATATCCGGGCGCGGACATAAGCAATCCGTAAAGAATAATAGGGGGTTGGTTGGTAAGGCGAGCGAAACGGAGCAGTTTTGAGATTGGATCATTGTAACTGACCTGGGGGCGAAACCATACGTTTGGCTTTAGAACAGGCTCTACGTCCCAGGTTCTGGTGAAGAAATCCGCGAGAGAATTTCAGTTGGTTGAGCCAAGAGAACCTGCGACCATGCCAACCACCAGAGAAACTGTGAAATCATCGTCCTGGTCGCCTCGCTTTCTCGTGCCCTGGCTCTACTTCAAGCCTCTCAAGAAAGAGACGCCCGACCCGACGAGGAATCCAGAGCAACCCGCTTAAACGCCGAAAAGCCTTCCTTCGATTGGGCGATGGTCTGGTGTTGGCGGTCGCTTGGCGGTAAGCGGTTGTGCGTGGATGGGCGATTTCAGCAGCCTTCTGAACGTCGGATTTATGCGAGGAGTTCTACCCAAGCTGGTAGGGCCGCCCGCGGTACATTCCCATACGCTCCACCCTGAGGACGCGAATGAGCTGAACGCTGACGTTGTCGCCGCCGCCGCGCTCATTGGCCAGCGTGATGAGTTCCTGCGCCGCGACACTCAGATCCCCATGGCGGCCCGCGACGTGGGTCATCTCGGTGGCAGACACCGCGCCATGTAGTCCGTCGGAACACAACAGCAAGACGTCGCCCGGCAGCACCTGCATATCATTGGTCTCGACGTTGACGAACAACTCGCCTCCGAGGGAGCGGCTTAGGACGTGACGGGTGTCCCCTTCCGCCGCTTCCTTAGCAGAGATCAGGCCCAGGCGAATGTGTTCGTTGGCGATGGTGTGGTCACGCGTCAGCAACCTGGCCTGGTGGCTGCGAACCAGATAGCAGCGCGAATCGCCCACATGAGCGACGACCGCGCGATCGAAACGCAGGCTGCAGGCGACCAGAGTGGTCGCCATTCCGGCGCCACTTGATCCGGCTTTGACGGCGGTCTCAAACACCTGGGCATTGGCGGCCTGAACCAGACGCGTCAGCAGGGCCGAGGGCGATTCGCGACTGCCGGCCTTCCGAAAACCTCCGAGCACGCTCTCCACCGCCGCCTTGGCCGCAACTTCACCCTTGCGGTGGCCGCCTACACCATCGGCGAGCGCGAAGAGCCAGCCTTGCGACCGGGCTTCTTCTGGAGTGTCGGGGAGTGAGTAGCCCAGGTAGTCCTCGTTGTGATGGCGGATTCGCCCGGGATCGGAGAGCTGCGCAAACTCCACGTCGAGCATAGAACTTTCGGACGGACGGAGCCCGGGTTGGCTGGCGATCCGGTGGACCCCGCGATAGCTCATCCGGACTGATACCTCTAGCAGGCAAGATGGAAAGGGCAGGCTGATGCCCGCCCCTTCCTCACGCCTGTTCCTGCAACCCGTTCTCTAAGAAGTTGCCTGGGCGCGACTCTCAACGAGGGTCGTCCGACCGGCGCTCTTGCTGGCACGTACAAAGTAGATGCCGCCATAAATACCCCAGACCAAGGCGATTCCCAGGGCTAGCAACGGTTCCTTGACCGTGCCGTACCCCATGAAAGGCCCTACCAGATAGAAGATCATGCAGGCCAAATTGGCCAGCAGACCAAAGATTGGAACGATGAGGTGGCGAATCAGCCTGAACTTCGGATGGTTGTGATAGGCAACCAGACAGATCACGCAACTCAGGCCATACAGCAGGAACGTTCCGAAGTTCGAAGCGAGTGTTATGGTGAGCAGCGAATTCGGCAAGGCTGCCATCTTGTCGTGGGTGGTGTATCCGAAGCTGGACCAGAAGCCGTGGGGCAGAGCCGCGATGGTGCTATCGGCGGGGGCGCCCGCATCGCCAAAGGCCATGATCACTGCGAGGCATCCAACCACGGCGGAGATTCCCGCGAGCGTCCAGATCGCACGGTGCGGGGTGAGGTTCTTGGCGTGCAGCATGCCGAAGTGTCCGGGGGCCTCCTTGTCCTTGCCCATGGCGTAGGTGACACGCGCGCCGGTGTTGATACAGGACAGGGTCGTGCCGATCAAGGCAAGGAACACGGTGAAGGCTTCCATCAACATGAAGGTGCGACCGTGGCCAGCGCCGAACAGCGCGTCGCCGACTACCACCATCATGTCGCCGATGGGAGCCGCTGAGCCTGCGGCACTCTGCATGGTGTATCCACTGTTGAGGAAGTAGTTGGCCGCAAAGTACTCGAACAGATAACAGAAGGCCCCCTGAACCAGAAGCGACGTGATCACGGCGATGGGCACGTCGCGCTTGGCATTCTTGGCCTCCCCTCCCATGGCGGTTACGGATTCAAATCCCACCAGAATCAAAATCGCCACCGTTGCCTGGATGAAGGCCCATCCCCAATTGTGTATCCCGATCACCGATCGAGCGGTCGGGTGAGTGAGGAACGCGCCTTTGTCGTCCGCCGCCGGATAGCTGATGTGGTAGGGCGCCGGCTTGCCGGACGCGTCCAGTTTGGGCTGCGGGACGCCGTTGGCGTCGCGCACGATGACATCGGTGGTTTGTCCATTCACGGTTTGCCTGGTGGTGGCGAACTCATAGGTGTAAGCCTCACCGGAAGTCGAATCGAACTGATAGGCGACACTTCCCGGGGGATGGTTCATGCGGTAACCGAACGCCATGACCGAAAACACCACCAGAGCGCTGATCTGAATCACGTTGATGGCGATACTGACCGAGGTCGATCCGTTTATACCCCGGTGCGCGATGTACGCGACCGCAAACGAGAACACGATGGCGACGGCCATCATGAACGCGGTTCCAGGATTGGAGGCGCTCATGAAATTCGGCCAGAGCGTTCCGACCAGATAACCGCAGAGGATGCCCATGACCCCGACCATCACTCCCGGATAGATCCAGTAATAGAGGTGGGACGCCCAACCTACAATGAACTTCGACAAGCGGGCGTAACGCCAGGCCTTGTCATGATTGAGGAAGGACTGTTCGGCGAAGTAGTAGGAGCTGCCGGTGCCGGGATAGAGCTTGGCCATCTCTGCGTAGCAGATGGCGGTTGCGAGACAGAGCAACAGGGCGACCACGATGCCGCTCCACATGGCTGGGCCAGTGACACCGGTGGTGGCCTGAATAAAGAACGTCAGCCAAAGAAAGGCGCCGGGTGCGATGAGCGCCATGGCGTTCATCGTCAGGCCAGTCAACCCTAGGGTCTGTTTCATCTCAACTGCGGGGGTCTCCGCCATGGGTGTTCTCCTCAGAACCTTCTATGTAGTTGCGCGACATCGATCTCGGACGACTGCGACCGGTTCCGGCATGAAAACCGCCGGATACAGCAGCAAGGCCATGGAAGCAAGGGTGATGAGTCGGCCCGGCAACGGGTCGAGTTCGAACGCGAGCAAACCCACCCGCAGCTCGGCCATGCCAGCCGCCAGCATGCCCAAGGAGACTGCTGGTTGTTGAAGGCCAGTCACTCCATCTCCCTGTAGGTGGTCTTTGTTGCCCGGCCGTCGGTACCCCGCGATCCGCCGCTCCGTCCCAGCCGGAGACGACGAATGCGCGCCAAGCTACCCTGGTTGCCCGGGATAGTCCAATCGATACTTTTTCTGGGGGTCATTAAAGTTTCCTTATACGTTCCTGACCGGTGCCGCTCGGCCCCAGTTTGCCTCCCAGCCGCCTCCCCGGTTACTTGGCGTCGGCGCTGCTGAAGGCATAGATCACGCCCACCGTGACTGTGTTCTGGTTGTCTTTGAACTGCCCCGTCCGAAAGGGGAAGGTGTCCTGATTCGACATGTCGCGCCGGAATTCCAGGCGGCTGATGATGCTCTTCGCGATGGTGCGCTGGAGGGTGGCCGTGAATTCGCTCAGGTGCTGGGTCGCAGCGGTGGCGAACCCGTCGTGGTCGTCGAAGTATTCGCCGCGCGTCGCGAAGGTCCATCTGTCGTCAAAGGCATACTTGATGTAGCCGGCGATGCCGCTCCAATGGGCGAGCGGGCCAGTGACAGGTGGGGCCACGCTGGTGTCCATGAAGTGGTCCTGGCCGTAGTCGTAGTTGGCCATCAACGACAGCTTGGCGGTGGGAGAATAGGTGAGCACCGTGTCGGAGAGGTGTCTGAAGGTTCCGTTGAAGTTGGAAGCCTCCGGCCCGACGAGATAGTTCTCGATGAGGCTGACTTTCTTGTTGGGAGTCCAGGCAAAGGTGAAGCCGCTGGTTTTGCCACTGTTGTTGTCGACGCTGTTGTTCCAGCCATTCACCAGGTAGGCGCTCAACGCGTATTTGTCGTTGAAGGTGTGCTTGGCACTCATGCCATAGTGGAAGTAGGGGATGGCCCAGGCAAAGAGCAGGCCGCGGGAGTAGTTCCAGTTGTCCTTGCTCTCGATGACCTCGGCGCCGGCGGGAGTGACGAACTTGCCGAAGTTCATTTGCAGGCCCTTGCCTACGGGCGCGAGATACTCGAGGTAGCCTTCCTTGAGATACTGGTCAAAGTTCGACACGGTCCCGCCGGGGCCCACCTCGGTCGCGTTTACCTGGTTGATCGCCTGCCCGAAGCCCACTGCGATGTGATAGCCCAGCCGGCTGGCGGCGGCATCCGGCGCCTTGTCGGCGACCAGTTCAATCATGTTCAGGCCAAACTGGCCGGAGTTGATCTCAAAGTTGTGATACTGGTTGATGCGGTCAGCAGGCTGATTCGAGTTGTACCCGTAGTAAGTATCGACGAACCCACTTAACGTGGTGGGTCCGAGCAGCCCGGCGAGCGAGGGCTTTTCCGGAGCGGGCGAGGCCGCTGCAGGCGTCGCATCCTGCACGATGGGTTCGGGGGCGCTGGCGGGCAGCATAGGCATGGTAGTCGAGGCCACCTCCGCGATTCCGTGCGGCCCAGAGGAACGGTTTTGCTTGAGCGCGGCGAGTTCGCTTCGCAGATCGCTAAGTTCTTTCTCAAGATCTTGCACACGGTGCGCTAAGTCGGTCGAAGGAGCTTGGGTCGCCGCGTCGGACTGTGCCTGAGCCCGACCTACTGGTACGCACAGCAAGGCTGTCATTAGCCCCAACAGGGCAACGGTCATGCGCGAACAGATCCTCATCTTTGAAATCACGCTTTCTCCCTTAGAGCCGCGGTAAGCGGTCAGCATTGTTTGTGCGAGTGGATACTTGCTGGACTGCGAGCGAACAGTAACTAAGCTGCCGAATCCCAGTCCAACGCATAGTTCTTCTAATCATCATCAGAATTATTTTTAAAACTTAAATCTATGGAACACATAAATCACGTTTATGCGTGGGCGGGGGACTCCTCCTCAAATACGAGACCCTGCTCGGCGCAGTTGCTTGGAGGGTCGATCCGAGTGGGAGTCGCGCCGGTTCACACCTGAAGGTTTGAAATGAACAGGTTGGAATCGATCAGAGGTTCGCCCGGACGAGGAGAATGGCAGGGCTTGAAGGGTTACCGATACTTGGGGGGATCGTTTCCCGAGCAGGATTGTCCGCTGTCGAGTGGCGCCAAAAAGAGAGGAGGTCACATCGTCGAAAATCGATTTGACCGATCAGGAAAACGCCGGGCACGCTGAGTAATTTAGCTGAGTATGTTTACTGGTGGAGCGCGGCGGGCGGAATATGGGTGGAGATTCCCCGAGCAGACACCATTCGACGAATCGCCTGCCGCGCCGCTCGATGGGCAGGGTGGGAACGACTGAGCGGTTGTTTCTTCCCCTGGCCAGGACAACTGTTTACGATCTGGGACGTCCAATAAGGGTTATGCCGGACGATGGGTCGGCCATTTTCGTGCGCAGCATCTCCACCGAGACTCGGCGGCCGCGTCCTGCCTGGCTGGCCTCGCTTGCGATTCACGGCATGCTGGTGGCAGCGCTGTTGCGCGGGCGTTCTCCGGTGTTGGTAGCCCCGTCGTCGGTCGTGGGAGGGGCGAACGGAGCTTCGATGACTCACCTTTACTGGGCGACGGGGCCAGACCCCGAAGCGGAGTCTCGGACCTCTCTCAAAACGTCCCAGGATCGGGCAACGTCTGCCGCCCAGCTTACCTGGAAGAAGTCTCAAGAAATCGACCTGGCCTCCAATCGGGTCCCACCCAGTCCAGGTGCCACGGAGAGCCGCGAGACCGCCTCGGTCGCCTCGAATCCCGCGCCCCCAGCGGGGTCTGCCCATGGATCATCGTCGGAGGGAGCATCCGAAGGCCACGAGATTCGAGCCGCCCTGCCGGCCGTTACTTTTGAGCCGCTGGTCGGCGCCGAGGATCTGCGGGGAGGCGTAGAAGGCAACGTCGTGATCGAGATCACGATCGATGCCAGCGGGAACATTGTGAACAAGTTAGTCGTGCAGAGTCTCGGGCCGGCCATCGACGCGAAGGTGCTGGCCGCGCTGGAGAACTGGCGCTTTCGTCCCGCGACCCGCGACGGCGTGCCCATCCCTTCCAAGCAGGACGTTGTGTACCACTTCAAAGCGCGCTCTCTCTGAACGACTGCCGGTGCATCTCATGGTGTCGTGTCCGAGAAATAGCTGGGACCCGTGGACGACGCGAATGAGAGTTCAAGCCCTTTGCCTCATGGGCGAAAGCCCTATGGTACTGGCGCTGTGCGGCGCGGCTGAAGGCACGCCCTTCAAAGCGGTCGAATCCCAGCGGTCCAATCAACCTGGTTGAATCAGCGATCGACCATTGGTTTCGCGACCGTGCGGGAATCAACGGGTAGGTCCCGGGTTGGCCATTCACATTGGATACTCGCGGCTGCGGGGGTGTAGACTTTTTCGTCTTGTGCCCGGCCCCAAACCGGGTCGCGAGCAGCCCGGGAATGTATGAAAGTGACGTCGGGAAAACTCGTGAAGCCGTATCGGGTGGAAGATGGCAAGCATTTTCGCTTGCGGGACTACGATCCGGCGCACACCGCGGGGCTTCAGTCGAAGGAAGAAGCCGAAAAGCTGCTCACAGAAGGCGTGGCGAAACTCGCTGAACTCCAGGACAAGCTTTACGCGGAGGACCACTGGGCACTTCTGCTGATCTTCCAGGCCATGGACGCCGCGGGGAAAGACGGCGCCATCAAGCACGTCATGTCGGGCATCAATCCCCAGGGTTGCCAGGTTTATTCCTTCAAGACGCCGTCTTCCGAAGAACTCGATCACGACTACCTGTGGCGAACAATGAAGTGCGTTCCGGAGCGTGGCCGCATCGGGATCTTCAACCGCTCCTACTACGAGGAAGTGCTGGTGGTGCGGGTGCATCGCGAGTTCTTGGAGGCGCAGAGGATTCCGCCGCCGCTGATTACAAAAGACATATGGAAGGAACGTTTTGAGGATATCTGCAGCTTCGAGCGCTACATGACTCGCAACGGAATCCTGGTCCGTAAGTTTTTTCTCAATGTTTCCAAGAAAGAACAGAAGCGGCGTTTCATGGCCCGCCTCGACCAGCCGGAGAAGAACTGGAAATTTTCCGCGGCCGACATCCGCGAGCGCGCGTGCTGGGACGACTACATGGCCGCTTACGAGGACTTGATCCGCCACACTGCCACTCCGAAATCCCCTTGGCACGTGATTCCGGCGGACAACAAGTGGTTCACGCGGATCGCGGTGGCTGCCGCGGTCGTGGGCACGCTGGAAGACTTGAAGCTCGCCTATCCCAGAGTGGATGACGCCAAAGCGAAGGAACTCGCAGCCGCCCGAAAGTTACTCGAGGGAAAGAAGTGAGGCTTGGCGCGTCGCAGGTTTCGTCCTTCGCGTGCCATGGGGGAGCTGTGGGAGCGCGATTTCCTGATGTGTCTCTCGGTCACCGGAGCGCAAGATTCCCTCCGCTCACCCAACTCGTCTCTTTCCGTCAAACTCCGGTAAGCGTTACCATATCCCGATCAAAACTTCCCTTGGAGAAAACTACCAGATGGTGACAAAGACTCGGTGTGCAGGCGCCGCTGCCTGCCCGCTTTTCGTCTTCAGCCTGTTTTTTTCTGGAATCGCCCCCGCACAGAAAGCCTCACCCGAGAAGCAGGTCGCCTCACCTGCTGCGCAAGCCACTCCTAAGACGGAGACGCCGGAACCTTCCAAGAACGAAGATCCCCTGTTCAAAGGCATGAAGTATCGGATTGTGGGTCCGTTCCGCGGGGGCCGTTCGCTGACGGCGTCGGGGATTCCGGGCGATCCGACCACCTATTATTTTGGCGCGACGGGCGGAGGAGTCTGGAAATCGACCGACGGTGCGCTGACCTGGACCTCCGTGTTCGACAAAGAGGGAACTTCGGCGATCGGCAGCCTGGCGGTTTCGCCATCGGATCCCAACATCGTCTACGTTGGCACCGGGGAAGCATGCCTACGCGGCAATATTTCGCATGGCGACGGTGTGTACAAGACGCTGGATGGCGGCAAAACCTGGAAGAATACCGGGTTGCGTGACTCGCGCGCCATCGGCAAGGTGATCGTCAACCCGAGGAACCCCGACATCGTTTTCGTCGCGGCTCTCGGTCATCCCTTCGGCCCGAACGCCGAGCGCGGGATCTTCCGCACGCTGGATGGCGGCAAGACCTGGGAGAAGGTTCTCTACCGGGACGAGAATGCCGGCGGCATCGACGTGGCGTTCGACCCTCGCAATTCCAACGTCCTCGTCGCATCGCTCTGGGAAGTTCGGCGTACGCCGTGGAGTCTTTCGAGCGGCGGTGCGGGCAGCGGGCTCTATCGCTCAAACGACGGCGGGACCACGTGGAAGCGCCTGGAGGACAAGGGGCTGCCGAAGGGCCCGTACGGGCGCATCGGGGTGTCGGTTGCCGCGAACTCGGAACGCTGGTATGCGCTGATTCAGGCGAGAGAGGGTGGTCTCTATCGCTCCGACGACGGTGGGGACAGCTGGCAACTCGTCAACGGCAACCACCACCTCATTCAACGGCCGTGGTACTACATGCACATCATTGCCGACCCGCAGGATGCGGAAACGGTCTACGTGATGGATGTGGACGCCTATCGCTCCACTGACGGCGGCCGCAGCTTCAACAAGATCAAAGTTCCGCATGGCGATCACCACGGCCTGTGGATTGACCCCAGGAACACCAAGCGGATGATCGCCTCGAATGATGGCGGGGTCACGGTGACGCTCGACGGTGGAAAGACCTGGTCACGTCAGGACAACCAGCCGACCGCGCAGTTCTACCACGTGATCGCCGACAACCGGATGCCGTATTACATCTATGGCGCGCAGCAGGACAACAGCACGGTGGGGATTGCAAGCCGAAGCGATGAGGGCGTGATCGACCGGCCCGACTGGTATCCGGTCGGGGGTGGGGAAGCGGGCTACATCGCTCCCTATCCTCCGGATCCCAACATCGTCTATGCGGCCGACTATGAGGGCCTGATCACCCGTTACGACAAGCGCAACGGCCAACTTCGGAACATCACCAACCAGACCCACCTCTCCGACGCAGGCGGGGCGGCGCCGCTCGAACATCGCTTCCAATGGACGTCGCCGGTGGTCATCTCGCCCCACGATCCGGAACTGCTCTACCACGCAGGTGAGCGCCTCTTCAAAACCATCGACGGCGGCGTGCACTGGGAGGCGATCAGTCCCGACCTCACGCGAAATGACAAGAGCAAGCAGCAGCCTTCGGGGGGGGCCATCACCATCGACGACAGCGGAACCGAGTATTACGACACCATCTTTGCGGTGGCAGAGTCTCCCCTGGCCAAGGGCGTGATCTGGGCCGGCACGGATGATGGCCTGGTTCACATCACGCGCGATGCCGGCCAGAACTGGATTAATATCACTCCGAAGGATCTGCCCGAATTTAGCCGCGTCAGTCAGATCGACGCGTCTCCGTTCGACGCCGGAACGGCCTACGTCGCGATCGACCGCCATCAAAACGACGACCTGCACCCGCACCTCTACAAGACCAGCGACTACGGCAAGACCTGGACGACGATCGTGAAGGGCATTCCGGATACGACGTTTGTCCGCGCCGTTCGCGAAGATCCCAAGAAGCGCGGGTTGCTTTACGCCGGTACGGAGATGGGCGTGTTTGTCTCCTTCGATGATGGCGCCGACTGGCGCCCGCTGCAACTCAACCTCCCGAGAGCGCCGATTCACGACCTGATCGTCAAGAATGACGACCTTGTGGTGGCCACTCACGGCCGAGCCTTCTGGATCCTGGACGACCTGACTCCGGTGCGGCAGTTCACCGACGATGTGGCAACCAAGGACGTTCATCTGTACACACCGCAGACCGCGTATCGCATGCAAAATCCGGACGAGCCGCCGAAGAAGCCGATCCTGACTGGGCAGAATCCGCCTCCAGGCGCGGTGATCGACTTCTTCATAAAAGACGTCCCGAAGGGCGAGACCACGATCGAAATCCTCGATGCTCAGGGTCAGGTCATTCGGAACTATTCCAGTCAAAAGACCGAGATCCCCAACGAACCGCCGGATCCGGACGACAAGAAGCCGGAAAAGGAGATCAAGGTGGAAGCCGGGCTGAACCGCTTCACGTGGGATCTCCACTACGAACAAGCCAACCGGGTGCCGGGGTACTACCTGTGGGAGTACAACGGGGGCGCCCGCGGGCCGCTGGCTCTGCCGGGGAATTACCAGGTGCGGTTGACCGTGGATGGCAAGAGCCGGACTGTCCCGCTCGAACTGAAACTAGATCCGCGTGTGCAGGTGTCGCAGGCCGACCTGGAGAAGCAGTTCAACCTGCTGCTGCGGGTTCGGGAGCAACTCAACCGCGTTTACACGGCCGTGAACCAGATCGAGGATGTGCGCAACCAGACCGGCGACATGAAGCGTCGCCTGCCGCCCGATAAGAGTGCGCGAGCGATCGCTTCAACTGCGGACAGCCTGATGGCGAAACTGGTCTCCGTGCGCGAGCCGCTGATCAACCTGCGCATCAGCGCCAACGAAGACTCGCTCGCTTACCATCCGGAACTCGACGGGCAGTGGGCGTTCCTGACGATGATCGTGTCCGCGAGCTGCGACTGTGGTCCCACAGAGGCGGCTTTGCAACGGTTCGATGAGCTGAAGAAGCAGACCGACGAGGCCATCGCTAAGTGGTCGGACCTCCTGAAGGCCGACGTCGCGGCGTTTCAGAAACTCACCATCGAGCGTGGCATCCATCCGGTTGCCGTCCCAGCGGAGGGCAGTGCCGTCAGCTTAGGAGCGAACGAGCCGTAAACCAGATGGTGAAGTCGCCGGGCTTGGGCGGGCGGGATAGATACGCCTGGCCGGCGCTGAACCGAACCTCAGACTGGTCGGTTATGTCCCCGCCTGGAATCCTCCGGCTTCTGGCGGTCGAGTGCTAGAATCTGTTCACTCCCTGTTGAAAATAAGGCATTTGCAAGTCGCAATTTCTGCATCCAAGAGGCCAGCGGAAGGCGAAGGTCGGTCGAGCGGCATCTCTCGGCCTGGGTTGGGGCGCGGAGTTTCCTACGTCGTCAGGATATTGAATCTAAGAAAAAGATTGGCAGAGAGGGCCCATCTGCCCGACCGCAAGAAGACGAATCTGCCGGACGATCGGCGGTCGAAAGCCGGACTCGCCGGTCGCGGCCATCTTCACGAAAACCGCTGGCTCAACTTTTGTTCAAAAGCGTGTTCAGGGATGCCTTCAACCCCATCAGATCGAGGAGTAATCGGATGAGAAACAAGATGGTATGCGCTCTAGTCGTCTGTGTGCTGACGTTTCCAGCCATTGCCCAGGGGGCTCCCCAGCAGGGAGCCGCGCCAGACTCATCTGCCATAGAGCAGCGCATGCGCGAACTCGAGGATCGCGTCATTGCCTTGGAGGGCCAGATCCGCGCGCTGCGGGCGGCGCAGGGGCAACCTGCCCCGACTCCGGCGCCCGCATCCGGGGAGGCGACCGCGCAGACCGCGCCTGCACCCGCTGAGCCGCAAGCCGCCTTGGCCAGGGCTGAACAGGGTCCGTCTCTGGGCGGTGCCGGCGGGTCGGCGGCGAAGGCCTTGAACCCCGACATCAGCGTCATCGGGGATTTCATCGGAGCCTTGGGAGGCAACTCGCAGCAGAACATCGTGTCGCTCCAACCCGCGCCTGCATTCCAGATGCACGAGTCCGAGGTCGGCTTCCAGTCCATCATCGACCCGTACGCGCGCGGTGACTTCTTCGTCTCGTTCGGGGAAGAGGGCGTCAACCTGGAGGAGGGGTACATCACGTTCACCGCGTTGCCGGCTGGTTTCGTCGCAAAAGCGGGCAAGATGCGTTCTGCCTTCGGCAAGGTCAACACCATGCACAACCACGTTCTGCCCTGGGTGGAGCGCCCTCTGGTCAGCAATAACCTGGTGGCGGGAGAGGACGGTATCGACGACGCCGGGTTTTCCATGCAGCGCATCCTGCCTGCGCCCAAGGGGATTTTTCTCGAGGCCACGGGCCAGTTGTTCCGTGGGGATGCAGGCGACGTCTTCCAATCTTCGCGCCGCAGTGACGTGAGCACCGTCGCTCACCTGCGCGCTTACAAGGACATCAGCGAATCCACGAACCTGGACCTGGGGGTCTCCTATGCGCGAGGCCACAATGACATGGGCTCAGACTTCCTGACCCATCTCTACGGGGCTGATGCCACTCTGCGCTGGAAGCCTCTGCGTCGGTCCATCTACCATTCTTTTGTGGCGCGCAGCGAATTCATCTGGAGCGACCGCCAGCAGCTTCCTGCGACCCAGAAGTCTTTCGGGTACTATGCCTCTGCTGACTATCAGCTGGGACGGCGCTGGTTCCTGGGAGGGCGCTACGACCACTCCGACCGCAGCCGGGATCATGCCCTCACGGACAAGGGCGGCTCGGTCGTGCTGACGTACTGGCCCAGTGAGTTCAGCCAACTGCGCGGGCAGTATCGCTTTACGCGCTATGCGAATGACATCGATGCCAACGAATTGTTTGTGCAGTTGATCTTCTCGCTCGGGGCGCACGGGGCGCATCCGTTCTAGGGGAGGGAAGGACAGGAATGTTGAACAGGAGTCGTATTGGCGTGGTAGTCGCACTTTTGTCGATGTGGGCGTTCCTTCCGCCCAGCGCGGCGGAGGCGAAGAAGCTCAACGTGGTGACCGCGACTACCGACATGGCGGCGCTCGCCCAGGAGGTCGGCGGGGACAAGATCCAGGTTGAGTCGATCGCCAAGGGGTACCAGGACCCGCACTTCGTCGAAGCCAAGCCCAGTTTCCTGCTGAAGCTTCGCAACGCGGATCTGCTGATCGTGGTCGGGCTGCAACTTGAAATCGGCTGGCTGCCGCCGCTGATCAACCAGAGTGGAAATCCGAAGATTCAGGTGGGAGCCGCGGGTTATCTGGACGCATCGCAATTCGCAGAGATTCTCGACATCCCCACCGGCACCGTGACGCGCGCCATGGGAGACGTCCATCCCCTGGGCAACCCGCACTACTGGCTCGATCCCGACAATGGCCGGCGTATCGCGCGCGGCATCGCGGGTAAACTTGGGGAGATCGATCCCCCGGACACGGCCTACTATCAGCAGCGCTTCCAGGATTTCGACCAGCGTCTCTCGGCTGCCGAACAGAAGTGGGATGCGGCGATGAAGCCCTACCGGGGGCGCAAAGTCGTGACCTACCACAACTCACTTCCCAACTTTGCGAAGCACTTCGGCCTGAAGGTGATTGGCTACGTTGAGCCGCGGCCCGGCATTCCACCGACGCCCAGCCATACGATCGAACTGATCGGGCTCATGAAGCGGGAGAACTGCAAGATCATCCTCGTCGAGCCGTACTTCGACCTCAAAACCCCGCAGTCCATTGCTCGCGATACCGGTGCGATAGTGGTGCAGTATCTGCCCTCGGTGGGGGGAGAAAAGCAGGTGACGGGCTATTTTCAGCTCTTTGATTACGATATTGATTTGTTGACCAAAGCCTTCCAGGCGACTCAGTAAGAGGAGACCGATGGAGATCCTTCCGTTTTTGTTTTGGCCGTTCGTGGCGAGCCTGATCCTGACCGGGATCCACGCCTACCTGGGCGTGCATGTGGTAGAGCGCGGTGTGATTTTTGTGGATCTGGCGCTGGCGCAGATCGCCGCCCTCGGAGCGACCACTGCGATTTTGATCGGGATGGATCCACACGGGCGCGGCGCCTACTTTCTGAGTCTCGGTTTCACGTTTTTGGGAGCTGGCATCTTCGCCCTGGCGCGTTCCCGTCGGGGCCACATTCCGCAAGAGGCTTTCATCGGCATCGCCTATGCGGTCGCGTCGGCGGCAGCCATCCTGGCGATGAGCAAGGCCACTGGCGAAACCGAGCACCTCAAGGACATGCTGGTCGGCAATATTCTGGCGGTCTCCAAAGGGGAAGTAGCGAAGACCGCGGTGCTGTATGGCGTCGTAGGGCTCTTTCACTACATCTTCCGGCGCAACTTTCTACTGATCTCGACCAACCCTGCGGAAGCAGAAAAACAGGGTCTCAACGTCCGCCTCTGGGACTTCCTGTTCTACGCCTCGTTTGGCTTTGTGGTGACCTCATCGGTGGCGATTGCCGGCGTTCTGCTGGTGTTCTGCTACCTGATCGTCCCCTCCGTCGGCGCCATGTTGTTCGCCGACCGGGTCGGTCCCCGCCTGGCGATCGGCTGGACGATGGGAACCCTGGTCTCGGCGCTGGGTGTCTACTTCTCGGTGAGCATGGATACACCCACGGGGGCCACGATCGTGTGTACGTTTGGAGCGGTGCTGGTGGTCATGTTCCTCGTCCATCTGCTGTTCTTGCGGGGACATAGAGCGCACGCGTTGGAGGGTGCCGCTTCCGTCGAAAACCCTACAGAACAGGTGCTGGAAGGCCGTCGCTAGGCCGAACGGCACCCAGTCCCATTCCGGCGATCGAGTATTACTTCAGTGCTATGCAATGGCACTTTTGGTGCATTGACCGATGGGTGCGTGGTTGTTAGGTTTGATCCCGTAACAGGTTTCCTCCCCTAAGGTGCGACCGCGCATCTTTGATTGCTAGAAGGTGTGGGCTTATGCGGTTCATGCATGTTTGCTACGCGGCACTGGGATTTGCGGTGGCCCGCTGGATTTTCAAACGTCAGCCGGTGGTAGATCCCGTTACGCGTTTTCGTGCGTCTGGCCTGCTGTAAGTTGTGACGCTGAGTTCTTGAGGGTGCGTAGCCCCGTTGCACGCCACGTCTAGTCAGTGCGCGCCCTCCGTTCTTTCTCCTCCACGTTGCTCGCCTCCGAGGTTCTAGCACCAACGTTCGCTCTTCGATTCACCCGGTCCCACTACAATTCTTGTGGCTGCTCTCCCGCCCCGGCGGCTGTGGACGGTCTTTACTAGGTCCGGTTCGCGGGTTTGTCGACCGGGGAGAGCCTCTTTCGAAGGAACCACTCAGCGCCCATGGTGCAAAGACTTCAGCGGGGAGTTCTTCTGGCGATATGCGGACTGTGGCTGCTTGCTCCCGCCTGGGCGCAGTACGATGAGCATCCGGTTCCCCTCGGTGACCTTGCCCGTTCGTTCCGGAAGAAAGAGAAAGACAAGGACAAAGAGAAAGAGAAAGACCAGCCAGCCTCGTCTCGCCCTATCATCGACAACGACAATCTGTCCCAGGTGATGGACGAGGTTGCAAGCCACCGCCTGGTTGGATCGAGCCTGCTCTATTCCTTCGACGGGGCTGGAAAGACATTTCAGGTTTCATCTCCCGACGTAACCTGCAGCCTTTCCTTCAACGCAAATGCAGCATCGCTGCTGGAGCGGCCCAACGCTCCCATTGCTCTGCCCGAGGAAGAACTGCGGAAGTTGGACGGCCCGGCCACCATCAACGAGGTGGGCCTGCAGGTTTCCGTCTTCAACGGGAGCGAGTGGAAGGTCGAGGAAATCACGGTGGGCCTAACGGTGGTTCGCCGCGCCACCACAACCGCCGGCTACTACGGATCGGGGAAGCTGGTTCCGGCGGCTTCAGAAACCACCGAGGTTGCGGAGAAACATTCAGATGTGACCACGCTCCACCGTCTGAAAGCCACGGCCCTGCCGTTCCTGGTCACCGTATTCAAAGCACCGCTGACCGTCACCCCCGGCCCCGACGAAGAATGGCACTGGGCCATCATCCAGGCCAAGGGCGTCCCGCCTGAGAAGTTGCCGGGCCAGCCCAACCCTTAGCCAACGAGGCTGGGGAAAGTCTTGATCGCCGAACTTGCTCAGGCATTGTTATCCGAGCTCGGCCAGCGGGGCTGGGTAAAGGCGGCGCCATCGACCCAGAGGGTCTGTCCGCTGATAAAGGACGCCTGGTCGCTCAGTAAAAATTCAACCGCCGAAGCCACATCATCAGGCGCACCGATTCTCCGAAGCGGAGTAATCTCGGCCCACGATTTCGCAAAGTCGGTCATTTCCAGCTTGGTCCGCTCGGTATCAATCGCGCCCGGGGCCACGCAATTCACTCTTATACCCAGGGGGCCGAGTTCGACGGCGGCGCAGCGCGTAAGCATTTCGATCCCGCCTTTGCTGGCGGTGTAGGCAGATAGATTCGGGAAGGGAACTTTATTGCAACCCGATCCGATGTTGACGATGACGCCCGAGCCGTGTTCCTTCATGTGGCGGGCCGCTCGTTGGGTGCAGAGGAAACATCCCTTCAAATTGGTATTGATGACGAAATCCCACTCCGACTCCTCCAGTTCCAGCAGGGGCTTCCATACCTGAACGCCGGCGTTGTTGACGAGCGCATCCAGGCGCCCGAAGCGATCGATGACCGTTCGGAACATCCCATCGACCTCTTGGGCGTTCCCGACATCTGCATATACGCTGATCGACCGACAGCCGTATTGTTCTTGCAGTTCCTGCGCGATCTTCTCGGCGCCCGTCCCATCCACTTTGAAGTTGAGCGCCACGTCGTAGCCCGCCTTAGCGAGCCTGGAGGCGATCACCCTGCCGATTCCCGAGTTCGCACCGCTGACCAGTGCAGTGGATCTGTTTTGCATTCCTCTGCCCCTTCGCTCTTGCTATGCGATCCGCGGCACGTCTTCCGCCCGTCCGCTCTTCAGGCTCCGAAAGGCGGCATCCAGGATCTCCTGATTCTGCCAACCCTCCTCTCCGGGAGCGGGGAACTTTGCTTCCCCGCGTACGGCTGCCGAAAACAGGTCGACTTGGCGTGCGTACGCGAACTGGTTCGAAACCACCTCGTTCTCGACGACGTTCCCGTTGCGCCGCAGTTCGAGGTGAATGGGGCGGTCGACGTTCAACCCGTCATCGGCTCGTAGCACACCCGCTTCGCCGGTAAACTCAATCGGCGTGCGGTAATCCGATCGCATAGAGACCAACACGGCTCCCAAGGTCCCACGCACAAACTCCAGCGACAGGACGGCCGCTGCCTCCACCCCACCCGATGCCGCGTCCCACAAGCCGCGGGCCGTCACCCGCAGAATTTCATCCTGGAGGATGTAGCGGAGTGCATCCACGCAGCGCACACCAACATCGGCGATGGGGCCGCCCCCGGATAACACCGGATCGGTCAACCACGCTCGCAAATGGGCCCCGCCGAGGTAGGAGAATTCCGAGCGGGCAAAGATCGGACGTCCGATGTGCCCGGCTGCGATGCGCTCTCGCAGGCGCGCTGTGCTGTCCTCGAAGCGAAACACCTGCGCGACGCCCAGCGGTACGCCTGCTTTGCGCGCGGCTTCGACCATCTGCCTGCATTCCGCCGCATTCGTGGCCATTGGCTTTTCGCAAAGCACCGGCTTGCCGTGCTCAATCGCGGTCAAAACGTCGGCCAGATGGAGTGAGTTGGGTGTCGTCACCAGCACCGCGTCCACGTCCTGGGATCGGCACAACTCGGCCGCCGAATCGAATGCCAACGGGATGCCGTACTGCGCCGCCGACTCGCGCGCCTTTGCCATATCCCTACGCGAAAGCGCCGTGACACGGCAGCTGCGCGCCAGGGCAAAGCCCGGCATCAATCTCCGCACCGCGTGCAATCCAAAACCTACGATTCCAAAACGGACCATATTTTTCAAACGGCTTTAACAGCTTGCCTTTCACGAATCCCCTTATTCTCTTCCCTTATGTGTAGGGATAGAAGATAAAGAACAGCAACGACACTCCCGCCAGCACCCACACGCCGGGCTTCACCTCCGCCATGCGTCCTGACACCACCTTGCAGAAGGGATACAGCACAAACCCCGCCGTGATCCCCACGCCAATGTTGTACGTGAAGCTCATCAGAGCAACCACGGCAAAAGCGGGAATCAGTTCGGTGAGGTCGTCGAACTGGATCTTCGTGATAGGCGCCAGCATGAGCAAGCCGACTACGATTAAGGCCGGGCCATAAGCTTGGGCAGGAATTGCCGCCACGAAAGGCGAGAAGAAAAGTGTCCCGACAAAACATAGCGCCGTTACGACCGAAGTCAGCCCTGTCCTGCCGCCCGCTTCCACTCCCGTTGCCGACTCGATGTACGCGCCCGAAGTTGTGGTCCCGACCGAGGCGGCAAACATCGTGGCCAGAGCATCGGCCAGCATGGGACGCTCAATCTGTGGAAGGTTCCCGCGCTCGTCGAGAAATCCCGCTCGCGCCGACACACCGATCAACGTGCCCATGGTGTCGACGAACGCCATTACGAAGATGGTCAGCACGACGGGAAAGAATCCCCAGGTTAGCGCGCCCTTGAAGTCCATTTGCAGAAAGATCGGCGCCACGCTGGGCGGCCGACTGATCCATTGGTTGGGTGGGGGAGCCACCCGCAACGCAAATGCGAGGAATGTGGTTACGAGAATCCCGAGCAGAATCGCGGCAGGGAAGCGCCGGATCATCAAGGCCGCCATCAGCAAGAATCCGAACACTGCTGCCAGGACGGGGGCGGTGGTCAGATGTCCTGTACGCACCGGTGCGCCCGCGCTGCCGAGCATCACGATCCCGGTTTCGTTGAGGCCGATGAAAGTCAAAAATAGTCCAATACCGACCGCGAAGCTGTACCGCAGACCGGACGGAATGGCTTCGACCAGCCACTGCCTCAGACCCAACACCGTGAGCACCAGAAAAAGCGTCCCACCGAGAAAGACCGCCGCCAGTGCCGTCTGCCAGCCATAGCCGAGCACCTGCACGACGGTGTAGGCAATGAATGCGTTTTCGCCCATGTAGGGCGCGATGGCAAAGGGACGATTGGCGTAAAGACCCATCAGCAGCGTGCCGAAGACAGCCGTGAGGATGGTCGCAACCATCGACGGCCCGGCGGGAATCCCGGCAGCCTTCAAAATAGCGGGATTTACCACAATGATGTACGACATCGTGACAAACGTGGTGATGCCGGCCACCACTTCGCGACCGAAACTGGTTCCGGCATGCTCGAGGGAGAAGTAGGCTTTCACGTTCGATACGGCAAAGAATACGCCGTCGCCGGCTTTCTCACCAACCCAGCACGCCGACCAACGCCGACCGCGCGCGTTTGCCGACCGCGCGTGTATTGACTTGTGGTCAGAGCCGACCTAACATTCCTGCGCAAGCGCGCCCTCCATCGATGATAGGCCAAGTTCTGGGTCACTACAGGGTGCTTGAGCAGATCGGTGCCGGCGGCATGGGAGAAGTGTTCCGCGCCCGGGACGAGCGGCTCGGCCGTGACGTGGCTCTCAAACTCGTTCGTCCATCCTCGGCCAAGGACCACGACCGCCTCCGCCGCTTCGAGCAGGAAGCGCGCGCGGCTGCTGCCCTGAATCATCCCAACATCGTCGCGGTTTATGACATCGACTTCCACGACGGGATGCCATTCATTGTGACGGAGTTGCTGGAAGGAGAGACGCTGCGCGAACAGCTTGCGGGCGGCGCTCTATCCCTCCGCGAGGTCTCCGACTACGGCCTGCAGATCTCCGCGGGGTTGATGGCCGCGCACGACAAGCATATCGTTCATCGCGATCTCAAGCCCGAGAACCTTTTCATCACCCGGGACAGCCGGATCAAGATTCTCGACTTCGGAATCGCGAAGCTGACCCGGGATACGGGCGGCATGACGGACGAAGCAGCCCAAACGCTCCACAGCCTCACCGTCACAGGTTCCATTCTAGGCACCGCCTCCTACATGGCGCCGGAGCAGATCCGGGATCAGCCGACCGACCAACGCACCGACATCTTCGCGGTCGGAGCGATTCTCTACGAAATGCTCACCGCCGAGAAGGCGTTCCGCGGCGACACCCCGGCCGACAGAATGAGC
>Ga0137418_10000811_pt1 | contig 28443 bp, 22 predicted proteins | sample CZODoug3_1_2_16f_FD_122242 | JGI IMG/M metagenome (GOLD analysis project Ga0137418, IMG submission 122242) | Vadose zone soil fungal communities from Angelo Coast Range Reserve, California, USA - CZODoug3_1_2_16fungal (Hybrid Assembly) | ecosystem: Environmental > Terrestrial > Soil > Vadose...
GCTGGACGGGTACGAGTTTGTTCTACTCATCGCAGCACACAGCGAACGGCACACCAAGCAGATCAATGAAGTGAAGGTGGATCCGAACTTTCCGAGGAAGTAAAAGGAAAGAGCTTACACACAGTCCACAGAGAACAAAGAGTTCACAGAGAAATCAGGCGCCGCGCAGGGACCCTTCGAATGTCCCTTCGCGGCGTGTTTTATTTGCGGCGGACGTCAGCGGTTGCCGGTAAGGAGCGAGGCGTTGCTGGAAGAGTGCTCGATCGGTGCCATGGAGATTGACGTGCCTTGCCGACCGCGCAGGGGAGGAGTATCTTTTGGCCAGTTCAGGGTCCCTATCTTCTTGCGGAGGAGAGATTTGATGAAAAAGATTCGAGTCGGCAGTGTGTTTGTCGCTTTGATCGCGCTTGGCGTACTTGCAGCGGCAATGAACAGCCAGGACAAAAAGGAAAGCGCGGCGGCGGTGAAGATTCTTCATTACGGCGATTTGAAATGGACGCCGATCATCAAGGGATGTGACATCGCGGTAGTGGAGGGAAACCCGGACGCCGAAGGACAGCCGTTTGTGATTCGGTTCCGGTGTGCGGATGGGGCGAAAGTTGCGGCACACTGGCACCCCACGGATGAGAACTTGACGGTGCTGAAAGGAGCATTCCTGGTTGGAATGGGAGATAGCTTCGACGAATCCAAGCTTCAAACCCTGAATGTCGGAAATTTCATATTGATGCCGAAAGAGATGCATCACTTTGCTTCGAACAAGGGTGAGACTATCGTGCAAGTCCACGGAACAGGGCCGTTCAAGGTAAATTGGTTGAATCCCTCGGAGGTAGAGAAACCGGACACGCCAGCGGCGGTGAAGCCGAAATCGTAGCGCCTGCTGCAAACTCTTGAGCGGCAGAAATAGCCGGTCCGCAAAAATTCAGGGAGTCAGTTCGTGGATTCTGGCTGGGCCGGAAGCGCTGTGCTAGACTTTTCTCTGCACTCGCGGGAAATGCACGCGCGTGCCGGAGCGTGGAACTTCGGGCTCTGTGCAACGAGGTCCCGCGAACCCCGCCAGGCCCGGAAGGGAGCAACGGTACCGGGATCACCTCGGGTGCCGCAGATCACCCGGAGTTCCTCTCACTGAAAACTGAGAACTGAATACTCTCCCATGAGCTACCAGGTCATAGCCCGCAAGTGGCGCCCGCAAACGTTCGACGATCTCGTCGGCCAGCAGCACGTAACAGAAACGCTGAAAAACGCGATCAAGAATGACCGCGTGGCGCACGCCTACATTTTTTCGGGAGCGCGGGGCGTCGGAAAAACGACAGCAGCGCGAATCCTTGCCAAGGCGCTGAATTGCGTGAAAGGGCCGACGGCGACGCCTTGCGGAGAGTGCGATTCCTGCAAGGAGATTGCTTCGGGGACTTCGCTGGACGTGATTGAGATCGACGCGGCGTCAAACCGCGGTATTGACCAGATTCGTGAATTGCGCGAGATGGTGAGGTACGCGCCAGCGGCTTCGAGAAGCAAAGTGGTGATCCTCGACGAAGCGCACATGCTGACGGGCGAAGCGTCGAACGCCTTGCTGAAGACGCTCGAAGAACCGCCGGACCGCGTGATCTTTGTGATGGCCACCACGCAGCCGGAAGACCTGGTGGATACCATCCGGTCGCGATCGCAGCACTTTCATTTTCGAGCGCTGACCTTCGCGGAGATTGCGGGACGCCTGGAAGAGATTGCGAAAAAAGAGGATTTGAAGATCGAACCGGGCGCGATGGCGGTGATCGCGCGAATGGCGGAAGGCAGCTTGCGTGATGCGCTGTCTTTATTGGAGCAAGCGCGGGCCTATTGCGGTGACACGATTCCCGACCAAGAAGTGCGCGACTTGCTTGGCGTGGTACCGGACGATGCGCTGGAGGAATTGGTTGGTGCGATTTCAGAAGGCTCGGCGGACCGTGCACTGGGGCTGGTGCACACCTTCCAGAAGGAAGGGCGCAATCTACAACACTTCTGCCGCGAAGCAATCCGGCACATGCGCAATCTGCTGATCGCGCGCACGTGTGGCGCGGATTCGGATTTGATTGCTGCAACTCCAGATCAGCGGCCGGCACTGGCGAGAGCCGCGGCACTGTTTAGCGAAGAAGACCTGACGCGATTTTTTCAGATTCTGCTGCAGACAGATGATGATCTGCGGCGCAAGCCCGATCCGCGCGTGCACCTGGAAATGGGATTGTTGCGGTTGATCAACGCTGCGCGGTTGGCGCCGCTCGAAGAGTTGCTCGCAGAGATGAAGAGCGCAGCGCCGGGCAGCGTCACGAATTCCGGAATGGCCAAGGGTGCCTCCCCAGGTGTTGCGTCCACATCATTTACAAAGAACGTGGCGCCGAGTGTTGTAAACGCTGTCTCCACGCCGCCGAAGCCAGAAACGAAAACACATTTCTCTTCCTCGTTTACCACAAATGCATCTGTGCCTGCGACAGTCGGCGCTCCAGTAGAAGCCAAACAGGCGGTGGCGGCCGGTGACTCTGCAGTTCCTGCCAAGAGCAATGGCGCGCCGGTGCCAGCGATTGGAATTTCGCAAGAGCACGTTGCTGAAATCAAGACAGCGATTCAGCAGCAACAGAAATTCCTTGGCGAACTAGTGGAACAAAGCAGCCGCTGGGAACTCGAAGGTACGGAGCTGCGACTTTATTTTTCGCCGGAGAAGCGGTCGTTTGCGGAATTGCTCGAAGGGCGCGACTCGCTGGAAAAGATCCGTGTCATTTCGGGCAAGGTGCTCGGCCGGGCAGTGCGGGTCTGTGCTAAACTTGAGGCAGTTGCAGCAGCAGCCGCGTCGGCGGCACGCGGTGCGGCTGGCACGCAAGAGTTGCGCGCGCAGTTCGAGCGTGATCCGATGGTGCAATCGATGCTGCAGCGCTTCGGAGGAAAAATTTCCGAAGTGAAACGAAGCCAAGAGGAATCCTGATGGAAGTCAACGCTATCCAACAGATGCTCTCGCGGCTGCGGCAAGTGCAAGAAGACTTGCAGCGGCAAGTGAACGCCGTAGCCGTGGAAGCTTCGGCCGGCGGCGGCATGGTCACCGTGAAAATGAACGGCCAAAAACAGATAGTGGACATTCGCATCGAGCCGGACGTTTTCGCCAGCAAGGACCAGGAGATGCTGCAGGATCTAATCCGCGCGGCCGTGAATGAAGCGTCACGGCGTGTCGACGAAGAGCTCGCCAACCAGATGAAAAATCTTGCCGGCGGCATTCCCGGTATAGCCGGCATGAAAATCCCCGGGTTGTTTTAGCCGACCAGAAATCTCCCGCCAGCTGTCCGTTCCACTTCTTACTTCACGTACTCGCCGTTGTGAACTTCGTACTCCACGCGGAAGGGCTTCTGCGTCTTGCGGTCCTGCCAATGCTCCTCGGCGATAATTCGGCGGGCTTGCGCGAGCCGCTCGGAGGGAAGCGGGTGCGAGCGAAAATATCCGTTCAAGCTCTGAATGGCCAGCTCGGAGATTTCCTGGTCGGGGCTCCGCGCGTGGATGACGTATTCGTCGCATAATTTGGCGAAGCGCTCGAATGTATCTACGGCACCGAACGGAGAGTAGCCGGACTGTACCGCCAGATGCATTCCTTCACGATCGGCTTCGAATTCTTCGTCCTTGTTGTAGCCAGCTTGCCAAAGTTCGATAGGGATCTGCAGTAGCGCACCCAATACATCGAGATTGAGATTCTTGAGTTTCGCTTCCAACTGCACACGCTCGGCACAGTGATAGTGATCGATGTGCTCGATCTCGTGACCCAGAACATTGGCGAGTTCGTCTTCGCTCATCATCAGGTCGAGCATGCCTTCGCCGATGTAGACCGGACCGCCGGGAAGAGAGAAAGCGTTGATCATGTTGTGATCGGGGAGAACGGTGAAAGTGTAGGGCAAGCGGCGATGCGCGTGGAGCGCCACGGTGTTTCCGACGCGCGTGACGTACTTTTCGAGAGCTTGCTCTTCGGGAGAGAGCTTGCGCGCTTGTGTGGCGTAGCGAGCGGCGAGTTCCCTGCCGATGGCAATTTCCTGTTCATCGGAGAGACGCGTGAAGTGCATCGGAATGCGGGAGAGATCGCGCTGCGCGTCGGCGGCCATATTCAAGATGGCGTTGGCCGACACGGGAGTGGACTTTGGGCGGCGCTGGCTCCAATAAAGTCCCGCGAGCGCGAAACCCAGGATGAGAAAGAAAACGACGAAGACCATGGAGCGCTTCATAGGTATTGGCGGATCGTGTCGCGGTACCTGGTGTAAAGAAACGAAACGAACATCAGCGCAGCACCCAGACTGATGAGGGTGATCCAGCGGTCGCGCGTCTGAAGTCCCCAGAAGTCCAGCGCCAGGACTTTGCCGACGCACAGCAACAGGACGCCCAGGCCGGTGAGACGGAAGCTGCGCTCTTTGACGGCAAGCGCCAGCAGAAAGATCAACACGCCTTCCACTCCCCACGACACGGTGACCATGCCGGACTTCATTTTCAAAGCGAGCATGAAGGTGATCAGGATGATGGGTACAAAAAACACTACTTGTTCGGGACGGCTGGCGATGACGGCAAGCCGCTTAGTCCAGGGGCTCGCGTCTTGCGGGAGACTGAAGCGCCCACGCAAGCGGAAAGAGAAAAACAAACTCGCCAGCAAAATGGCGGCTGCCGAACTGACCATCAGATAGTCGCCTTTCCAATCGCCTCCTGTGAAATAACCTGCGCCGAAAAGATTGTGCGCCATACCGCGGCCGAGAACCCCGACCGTCAGAACGAGCCCTTGATACAAGAAGATCGGGCGATTCAAATACAGCGCGGCGGCAAGGAGCGTGAAAACCACGGCAGCCCAGGAGGTGATGACCCATTCGATGGGAAATTGAAAATAGAAAAGCGCCACGATACTCGCCGTGCCCAGGTATGCGAGGAGAAGGTCGAAGTGCCAGCGACGGTCACGGCTGGTGTCTTCTTCCTTCTGCGGCAATTGCGCGTAGACAAAGAAGAAAATCAGCACCAGCGGAAGGATGGTGTACATCCGCGGACCCCAGAACTCGCCGGGTTCGCCAGCGGTGAGATTGGCAAAGAAAATCCTGGTAAATGCAGCGACGAGCGCAACATACGCTTGATAACGGAATTGCGTGATCTTGCGCAACACTCCATATTCGAAAAGGACTAGCCCGAACACCGCCCAGCCCACGGCGATGCTCAGAGGCTGCAACTCATACCAGAGGAGCAAGCCGCCGATGGCGGATGCAGCCCAGGAGTAGACGTGGTGGATGTCGAGACGGCGCGACTCGTCAGGCATGCGAATGAGGCGTGAGAGGGCATAGAAAATCACGGCGACAATGGCCAGCGACAAAAGGCGCACGCTGACGCCGTGCCAGGTGGCAGTGACGTAGAGGTTCACGCTGATGCCGCGGAGGAGAGTGAGTCCAGCGAGGATGTGCGATTGCCAGGGCAATTCTTCAAGCTTGAAGCGTTGGTCAACGATTGCCAGGAGCAGCGCAAACGTGGCCCAGAGCGGAGCGAGCCAGCCATTGGGGTATTCATACCATGCAAGCAGGGCCAGCAGCCCGGTGGCCGCGAAAGAATGAAGGAAGGCGGTAACACGGGCGAGGCGTTCTTCCGGAGCAGCCTTGCGCGAAAGGAAGTACAAGCCAGCGGCGACGAGAGAAATGGTAAAGATGCGCAGCGAGATGGGGCCCCAGAGTTTTTGTTCGAGGTCGTAGTTGTAAAAGTAGGCGCGGAGCAGAGCGCAGAGACCGACGACGTTGGCCTGCCAGGCGAGTTGCTGGTAACGAATCCAGCGCGTGGAGAGCGAGAGCACGACGGCGAAAACGATCCAGCCGACGGCAATCCACGGCGCGCGGAGGGCTTCTTCGAGAATCCAGACCACCAGGCCGGCGGCCACCCAGGTATAGGCGACGCGAGCCAGGCTGAGATGGCGCTCGTTTTCCGTGCCCATGCGCTTGGCAAGCCAGTAAGTGCCTGCAACGACGGGGATTGCGGCGAGAGCATGCACGGGAATGGTGTGCCAGGTTCGCGTCGCAAACTGGTTTGCGGTAAGCGCCGTAAAAACTGCTAGGCCGCTCAGCGCGTGCGAGTGAATCGTAATGGAATAGTATTTTATGGCTCGGGCGGCTTCGGATAAGAGTACGGCGAAGGCGATGAAGGCGAGCGGCTGCCAAAGCTCCGGAACTTCAAACCAGATGAGCAAGGTAATAAAGGCGCTACCTGCAGCGGCGAAGAGCCCGCGAATGGTGCGCTGCTGATGATCATCCCGCAGGGCTGCTAACTTGGCGGTGAGATAGAAGACGGCACCAAGAATGGGAAGAGTGAGCAAACGCATTCGCACGTGAACATATGCAGGGGCTTCGAGATGCAGATTGACGATGATGACGCGATAAAAGGTGAGCGCGCCGAGGAGGGCGTACTGCACCTGCAGGTGCGGCGACTCGAGAGCCCGTCCAAGTGCCGCGACGATGAGCATCACGGCGGCGAAAGCAAGCGCCGTCCAATCGTGCGAGAAAAGTGCCCAGGCCGCGGACGCTGCCGCGAATGCACCGAGATAAGAATGGATGGTCAGCAAAGGACGATCGGGAGAATTCTCAAAAAAATCCTTCCAGCGCGAGCGGACGCCGAGCGCATTGAGATAGAAGACGAAAGCGCACAGGCAAAAGAGCACACCGGCATCGAGCACGATATCTTCTTTTGCGAAACGCAAGTTGAGGAGGTGGCGGAAATCAACGCCAAGAAGATGCAAGCCGACGAGCAGACCAGTCAGGAGACCAAGACGCCGGAAGACGACTTCCTTAACGATGATCCCAGCCGCCAGGAAAGCCTCCGCGCCTACGAGCCAGAGGATCGCCACGTTGTTCCCGGAATAGTGGAAAGGGACGGCGGCGACCATTAGCGTCGCGCCTACCACGCTGAGGACGACAAAGGCTTGACGGCGGCGCTTGGTGATGGGCAATTGGGCAAAGCTGAACTCGAAGGCTCCGACGAAGAGGAGAGCAAGGTAAGCGAGCTCCGGCTGGACGGATTGAAACTTCATGACGCCGAGGAGCAGGAGAACGTTTAAGAGGGCCGCAAGGGTTGAGATGTGTTCCTCGAAGTCGGTTTTGATAGTGCGGGCAATGTAGGAAATACGGAAGGTCAGCCAGTAGAAGAAAAGCAAGAACAGGCTGGCATGGTATTGCTCGAAGTGGCGGCCGTGAGCTCCCTCGATGCCGAGGATGCGATAGAGCCAATAGAGATGATTCAGGTAACTCGAAAGAATGCCGAAGACTTCGAGCTCGAACCAGCCCATTTTCAGAACAATGGAAACAAGACCAATCGCAAGGAAAACACCGGCGGACAGGCTATAGACCGTGTCCTGACTAAGAGCGACCGTGGAATATCCTAACAAGAAGGCGAGCCCGGTTACGAATTGCGAGCGGTAGCGCAGAGTATGCAGCGCCATCGCCACTGCGACGATTAGCATCAGCGCGCAATCGAGCGTGAGCCCGCCGGGATTGAGCGGAAGAACGCGCATCGCTCCTACGTGGTACACCCCAAACGTGCTGAAAAAGAGTAGCGCCCAGCCGCCGCCGATGCCGGTGCGCCCAAGAAGGCGGTAGCGTTCGTTCTTTTCCAGGTAGATGCCGCCGACAAGGAGAAGCGCGGCGGCCAGATACGAGATGCCGACTTTGCCGAGCGGGCCAAGAGCGCCGAGTTCGTAGATGCCGAAGAGAGCGACGCCTACGACGAGAATGATGATGCCGAGCTTGTTGAGCCAGTTCGTGCCCAGGGCTTCTTCGATCGCAGAGACGGTTTTCATGCGCTGCTGAAACGTAGGCTTCGGGGCGGGCACTCGATAGGCGGAGATCGGCCGTGGCGCAGAGACGCGTGCTGACGCGGCAGGAGGAATCTGCGCTGGTACGTGAGGCGCGGGCGCGGGAATGCGCGACGCTGGCGGCTGGGACGCCGGATCAGATGGCGGAGTGGTTTGCGCCGGAACAACCGGGGCAGATGGTTTTACTTCCGCTGGCGATTTCGCCGCGGCGGGCAAGACAGGTTTCTGCTCAACAGGCGCGGGCGGCACCGGCAGTTTTTGTGCAGGCGGGGCCTCGGGAACGCTTGGCATCGGTGGTGGCAAAACGGGAGAAGGCACTTGCGGCTTCTCCGTCGTTTGCTGCGGCCCAGGTTGCTTCTCTGGGGCGGGGAACGACATCGGCGCGGGCAGGTTTACGGAAGTCGGAATCTCCACGCGTATCACTGGAACGGGCGTTTCTTTTGCTGGAGGAGCCGCGGGAACGGCAGGCCGCTGGGCAGGTTCACCCGCGACTGGCGCAGCCGCGTGGACAGCGGCAGCGAGTTGGCGTTTAAGGTCGGCAACTTCGCGCTGGAAGGAAGTATGTTGCCTGGAATTTTCCTCGTCGAGTTGGCGCAAATTCTCGCGCAGTTTATTGTATTTCCCAAGCAGAACGAGAGTGATGAAGGGCGTGGCGATCGCCAGAAGCGCAAAAATCACAACAATCAGTTCTACCAGGGGCATGGGTTTTCCTCGGAGTGCCTGATCCGTTGTTCTGATGTTAGAACGGGGGCGGGTAAGAATCTTGCAGTTTGTTTCCAGGAGAAACCTGGCAGTAACCTCTTCCAAAATAAGGACAGTTAAATGAAAGACTTAGCGGCCCGATTGGATTCGGCCTCGAACTGCGAAACAGAAGGATTAAGGACTGTCCTGCGTTTGAATCCCCACAAGGAACCAGGATGTGCTATACTTCCCTTGCGCTTAATACCTCGGTTGTGTTGTGCGGTCCCTCCGGTGCAGTATTCGATCTGAGACTCCCGCCTCCAGTTTCCTCCGTAAGTTTTACGCGTAATCTAAAACAAGACTGGCAAAGCAAGCCGCCGGCCAGCTCGCAAATATGTGTGCGCACCGCGACGGCTTCTGCCAGTAAGAAAGTAATATTGAATGTTGAATGTTTCAGAAGTGAATGTAGAGCGCTCTTCGGAGCCTCTCGCGGAATCCGCCTCAGCGCGTTTTTCCGAAATGCTGATTTCTCCTTATATGAAGGAGCGATTGGCAGCGGCGCGGTTTACCACGCCGACGCCGGTCCAGGCTGCGGCGATCCCGCACGCGCTGGAAGGCAAAGATGTTCTGGCAACCGCGCAGACGGGAACCGGCAAGACCCTGGCGTTCCTGATTCCGGTGATCGAGAAGCTCCTCAAAGATAAAACTCCGGGAATCGCGGCGCTGGTCCTCGTCCCCACTCGCGAACTCGCCATGCAAGTCGTGGATCAATTTAACAAGCTGCGCGGCAATCAGCTTCTACCCGCCGCGCTCGTCGTTGGTGGATTGTCTGAAGGGGCACAGCTCCAGGCCATTCGCAAGGGAGCACGGCTGGTGGTTGCGACTCCGGGACGGCTCGAGGACTACCTCGATCGCAGGCTCTTCCATTTTAACGCGCTGCGTATTCTCATCCTCGATGAAGCGGACCGCATGCTGGACATGGGATTCCTTCCGGCCATAAAGCGAATCGTTTCGATTCTTCCAAAGGAACGGCAAACGATGTGCTTCTCCGCAACCATGGAAGGCGATATGGCGCGCATCGTGAAGGATTATCTTCGCAATGCCGTTCGTCTATCCTTCGGCTCAACCTCGAAGCCCTCGGAAAACGTCCGCATCCAGGCGTTTGAAGTGGCCATGGACCGCAAGCAGGAAATGCTGCAGCGCCTGCTGACCAAGGAAAAGGGAAAGTGCCTGGTGTTTGCGCGGACCAAGCGGGGCACCGAGCGCATTGCCGAGAGCCTGAATCGCAAGGGCTTCTCTGCCGCCATGATTCATGGCGACCGCTCGCAATCGCAACGCACCACGGCCCTCACAGGGTTCCAGCAAGGACGCTTCCGCGTGCTGGTGGCGACCGACTTGGCTTCGCGCGGAATTCACGTGCAGGACATCGCGCATGTCATCAACTACGATCTCCCTGAAGTGGCGGAAAATTTCATTCACCGCGTCGGGCGAACCGGACGCAACGGCGGACACGGCGTAGCTTCCACGCTCTTCGTGAAAGAGCAGCGCTCCGAATTATTCCAACTGGAGCGTTCGCTGGGCATCAAGATGGAACGCCTCCGCGCGGATGAAACGGTTGGGCTTCCCGAGAAACAGGAACGGCTGCCGGTAAATCTGCCTCGCGTGGAGTCGCTTCAGAGGACGCCGAGATTTGTTCTTCCCGGCGAAGTTTTCCAGACGCAGCTCGAAAACTAAAGTAGTCTAATTTAGACTAGTGAATGCGGGCCCTCCGATCGCCTCGGGGGCCCGCCGGCATTTAAGAGCAGCCGTGGCAAAATACAGGATGCTGATCCGGCCCGCAACTGACGCCGACAGGGACGCCATCTGGAACATCATCGCGCCCATCATTCGAGCGGGTGAAACGTACACGCTTCCACGCAACATGGACAAGACGGCCGCGATCGAGTATTGGCGGTGTGAGGCGCATGAAGTATTCGTTGCGGAAGAGAACGGCAAAATTGTCGGCACCTATTTTCTGCAAGCGAATCAACAAGGCGGTGGTGGACACGTCGCCAATTGCGGCTACATGACTGCTGTGAATGCGACCGGCCGCGGCGTGGCGCGCGCGATGTGCGAGCATTCTCTGGGCCGGGCTCGCAGCCGCAGATTTCGCGCCATGCAATATAATTTCGTCATCAGCACCAACGACCGCGCCGTCCGCCTCTGGCAAAGTTTCGAATTTGCAATCGTCGGCACACTTCCGAAAGCCTTCCTTCATCCAACGCTGGGCTACGTCGACGCCTACATCATGTACCGCGATCTCTAGCCCGTTTGCGCTACTGCGCGCGCCTATGCTACACATGCTGCATGCCTGATTTTGCCCCTCCCGTCGAACGACTCATCGATGAGCTGAAGCATCTCCCCGGAATTGGCCAGAAAACCGCGCAGCGTCTGGCGTTTTATCTTCTGCGAGCCGCGCCCGAGGATGCCCTGGCTTTGGCGGACGCCATTCGCGATGCCAAGGAAAAAATCCGCGCGTGCTCTATCTGCAGCAACATCACGGATTCCGATCCGTGCTTTTTCTGCGTGGGTCCGACGCGCAGCAAGAAAACAATCTGCGTGGTCGAAGAAGCGCACAACATCATGGCCATTGAGAAAACGCGGACATACACCGGAATGTACCACGTGCTGGGCGGATCGCTTTCGCCTCTCTCGGGGCGCGGACCGGACCAACTCCATATCAAATCGTTGATTGAGAGGCTGAAAGGCGGGGCCGTCGAGGAAATTATCATCGCGACGAATCCCACCGCAGAAGGCGAAGCCACCGCCGTTTATCTTTCCAAACTTCTGAAGCCGCTCGGCGTGCGCGTTACGCGAATTGGTGTCGGAATCCCCGTCGGTGCGGACTTGGAGTATGCCGACGAAGTGACCATGTTGAAGGCCATGGAAGGGCGACGGGAGCTATAGGACTTCCACGCTCGTTCAGCTTCTCCAAAAACGCGAGTTGTCTACAGCGAACGCGGCGACCCTAGTTTTGGCCCGCAATAGGCAAAGGGCAGCATGACTCTTAGTACGCTCAGGACGCTCTAGCAAACCGCGCCATTTCGGTATAGAGTTTTATTCCGACGGTGGCTGTCCTCCCACCAAACCTAGGGCGGCCATCGATCAGGCTGACGGGAGGTGCGCTAATGCCGAGTCTGGCGCACTACATGACACAGTACGATCACGAGCACGAGTCCGGCTGGAATAAATTCTTGCATGGCGTTGGGATCCCGATGATCTTTGCCGGGATAATCTTTCTGCTTTTCACAAAATGGATCTTGGGAGCAGGATTTTTTCTCGGCGGATGGGTGCTTCTCTTTCTCGGCCACCGGATCGAGGGAAACCATCCGGCGTTTTTTCAAGGACCGATTTATTTGCTAGTTGGGCCAATCTGGGTTGCAAAGGAAGCATGGATGTTCCTAACGGGCACGCACCGCAGGCCGACCTCGGAAGGTACTCCGCAAAGCGACGCGATGAAGTAAATGCAGCGATTCCAATCGTCTGCGCGAAATCTAAAAATTCTGAGGGGCGGCGGCAGTCTGTATGAACGATTCAGGCGGCAGTTTTGCCGATGGGACTATTGAGATGGTGTCTGAAGGTGTGAATAACGCCAGTGCGGAATTAAGAAAGCGCCGCAGCACGCGCATCGTGCAGGCAGTTCCTCTGGTGGTTACCGGTGTGGATGCGCTAGGGCGCCCGTTCGTCGAACGAACATCCTCATTAATCATCAACTGTCATGGCTGTCGCTATCAGTCGAAACATTACGTCCTGAAAAATATGTGGGTGACGATGGAGATTCCTCATCCGGAGACGGGGCAGCCGCCACGCACGGTGCGCGGTCGCGTAGCCTGGATTCAACGGCCCCGCACGGTGCGGCAGCTTTTTCAAGTGGCTCTTGAGCTGGAAGTTTCCGGCAACGTCTGGGGCATCGCATTCCCTCCGGAAGACTGGAGTGCGTTCTCCGACATGGCGCAGGTTGTGATCAAGTTGGATGCGGCGCCAGACACTTCGCCATCGCTACCAGAGGTGACTGAGCCCGATACGACCCAGCATCTTGGCGAAGCCGAGATTCCGCTGGCTGGGCCGGACAATCTGAGAGTGTTCCCCTCTCCTGCGAGCGCCACGGATGCTTCGCTGCAGTTGGCGCGGCAAGTCGCTCGACTGGTAGCCGACGCCAAGCAGCAAATTCAGGCCGCAACGCGGGAAGCGGCTTCGCAGGCGGTATCAGCGGAACGGCGGCTGTCTTTTGAACAATGGGAGCAAAAGTTCGCGGCCGGACGCGCGGAAATTGAGAATGAAACCGTGCGAGCCGTCGAGAAGTTTCAGCTTGAGACGGATCAGCGTTCACGGACGGCTCATGCAGCAGCGGCCGAGGCGTTGCGCACGGAATTGCCGCGGTGGCTGGGGCCACAACTCGAGCAACTCACCCGCGAACTGACCACAAGCCTTGCGCGCGAAGGCGCAGTCCAGCGCAATGAACATGCGCAGCAACTGGAAAGCGTGACGGATACACTCCGTAAGGCGGCTCAACAGGGCGAGTACGCAGCAACACGTCTGAAGACGCAAGCCGAGCAAACGCAAACGCAAATCGCGGCGCAAGCGGAGTCCGCGACAAGAGCGCTGGAGGAAGCAGCCCGGCAGCACGAACAACATGCCACGGGCCAGCGTGAGGCGCTGCTCGCGGCGGCCAATGAGATCCAGCAGCAGGTGACAGCCGCGCTGGCTTCCGCGCAATCGTCTTTGCAGGCACAGCTTGTGAGCGAATTAGAAGCGGCACAAACGCGTTGGCGCACCGCCATCGAGAGCACGCTCTCCGAAGTTCAGGACCGCGCAGCTGGTGGATTGAACCTGCACGCACGTGGGTGGATGGATCAGCTGCAGGATGAAATCTCGCGGCATGCTGCGGCGGCGCGTGAATCGGCAGCTAACGCGGCGCTGGAAACGGAGCAGCGAATAGCCACCCTGCGGGACGCATTGCAAGAGCAGACGCAACGGCTGGAGTCCGTCCTCACAGTGGCCGGAGAGACAAGCCAACGGCTCGAACAACATTCAGTCGGGCTTGAAAACGTGCAGCAGCAAGCCCTGTCCGGATTCCACGCGCAAATTGAAAATCAATTGAACCCGCACCGCGAGGAAATCCAGCGCCGGTCCGAAGCGCTCTTCGAAGAGATCAACTCGAAGATTCGCGCCACATTCGAAGAGGCCAGCAGCCAGGCGGTTGCGCAGTTTGACCGTCAAGTTCAGGAAATCGTGGTGCCGCATGTCACGCGCGCCGAAGAGGCCATGCACCGTCTGGCAGGTGGACGATCGCTCCTGGATGCGGCGCTGACGATGCAGCAGGATCGCATCCGCAACTCCGCGGATGAAGCTTTCGCGGAATCACTGGCGCGCTTCCGCGAGAATCTGGGCAGCGTCGAGCAAATCCTGCAAGACTCCTCGCAAACCATCATCGGACAGAACATGGCGGAGTTGGAAGGTAAAGCGAGCGATTTGAAGCACCAAATGGTCGAAGAGCTACTCAAATCCGCGGAGTGGTACGAAAAGAAAGCCCAGACTCAGATTCAGAACCTGACGGAAAGAACCATCGAGCACGCCGGAAACGAGTTGAGGGAAAAAGCGGGCGAAATTTCCGGTGTATTCGCGAGTGAGTTGGACCATTCCAGCCGCAACTTCGTGGGGCATACGCAGACGCAGATGGAAGAAGTAGTCCGCGATGCGTTCGAGCGTGCGCGAGCGCTCTTCGCGGAAGCCGCTGACACCACCGCCGCAGCCTTTACCGATGAGGTTCAGCGGACGGGCCGCCGCGAGCTCGATGGATTCAATGAAGAAGTGCGGCGTTCCGCGGATGGAGCGCGGCTGCAGCTCGATGCGGCGCGCGTGGAATTTGCGCAACAGACGACCGCGGAACAAGAAGGTTTCCTGCGGCGATTCCAGTCCTCCATGGGTGGGGCGCTCGAAGCGGGTGTCGCCGAAGCGCAGAAGAAAGTCTCTGAAGGATTTGGGCCACTGCTGGATTCCTGGAAAGCAATGACGGTTGCGCACCAGCAAGAGATGCAGAATATCTACGGGCAGATGGGCGAGCAGGCCACGGAACAATACAGGAGCCGTCTGGAAAATGTCTCGAACCAGTGGATGCTGGCGACCGTGGCATCGCTGGATCACCAGTCACGAGAGATGATCTCGGGAATTGCCGCCACCGCTGAAGAGAAACTTCGTGCAGCATGTGCCCAGGTGTTCGATGGCGTGGGAGAATCCCTCCGTGAACGACTGAGGGAGATGGCACAGGGTTTTACTCCTCCGGCGGAACCTCCCGCGCGCGCAAAGAGCGCCAACACGGGTAGCTAACACCCAATATCTTCACGTTCGAGAATAGCGCTGCCGCTGCGTCGGAGCCGGCGCCCAAGACTGCCATTCGCCTCTTCCCTGCCGCCCCGGTATAATCTCCAGGGTATCAACCCGAATGGCCAATCATGCTTACCTGCGCGTGTGGACACGCGATTTCTCTCTGGAAACGATGCTCGCTGAATTCGCCCGTTTCTTGACGACCGCGCCCCTTTCTGCAACGCAGAATGCCTTTAGCGAACTGATCGTGCAGGCCGTGGACCCAACGGAGATTCCCGTGGCAGAGTGGGACCTTCGCCCGCTGAAAGCGAGCCCTGCGGAAGTTGCGGCGCTGGCGGTACAGCACCTCAACGCGGACACGGCCTACATCGCGAGCGCCAAATGGGACCTGTGGAGCTTCGATATCGAAAGCCTGAAGTGGCAGCACAGGCCGGAACCTCTCCGGCTGGCCTGTCACGGTCTGGAGTACGACGACGGGTTTGCGGCCACTGCCGGGCACTTCATGGCCGATCTGGGCTTCGAGCACTTTTTCACCGGGCATGGCGGGTTGCTGGCGCCCGGTGCGGCGTCGAATCCCTTTAACTCGTCGGACCATCCGATGGAACATACCTTCCGGCAATGGATGGCGGTGAGCGCCAACCTGAAGGAATATCACGCAAAGACCCGTGAAAACATCCAACAGTTATTCCGCTGGGTGGAGGCCGTCGAGCAGGCTCTGCCCGTGGAGCGCAGCGAACTTTCATCTGAAGGAGAGGAGAACTTTGAAGCGCGCTTGGACGCGATTGTGGCGCAACGCTAGCACCTTCTAATCTTTAGGCAAGCCCGGTTCGCGGAGTCCTTCCACCAGGAGCGGCCAACAGCTAGAATTGCGGTGGTGGACATATTATGGCCGGATCTGGATGTGCCAGGGTGACGGACCTGCCCAGCACGTTGGAAAAGGACGTAAAGCCAAACGAGTGGCGGAAGTCACGCCGACCGCGGCAACTCTCTGATGGACAAAACTTCACAAACCGGCTGTTCGCGTGCTAACGAGGCGGTCATCGGGCCGTCCTTCCTGAACGAGGGCCTTGGTGTTGGAGCCGCGTGCGGGTGGCGAATCCCCCTGAAATTTTCGTTGGGTCTCCTGGCCCTATCTATTTTTCTGGGCGGCTGCGGCGCGGATGCGCCCAAGTCTGCAACGCAAGCGGAAACCAAGCCGGCGGCGCCCCCCGTGCCCGAAGAGATTCAGTTGGCGGCAGCTTCGTTGCTGGGAAGCGAATCGCAGGTGTTAGCCTTCGGAGACCTTGCAAAGAATGGCAAGCAGGAGTTTCTTGTGGCCAACGTTGTGCCAAAGACGCCGAAAAACAATTTGCCAGGAACTATCGTGACGCGTGTCGTCGTGGCGGAAAACAACGATGGCAAGTGGGAGGAAGTTCTGCGCTGCGATGAGCACCTGAAGAATCAAAAGGGCTATCTCGGTCTGACTCCCCTCGCACCCATAGCTGGCTGGCGCTTGCAGTATGAGCAAAGCGAAATTAAGGGATTGGAACTTTATTTCACGCCTTTGAAAGGCACCACCGATTCGCACGTCTTGCCCATCGGTGTGCGCTGGAATTCGCAAACTAAACGCTACCAGTCGCTTGACCGGACCTATGAACATTTTCTGCTCGAGTCGCCGTCAATCCAGGATGCGAGGTCCGTACTGCGATGAGCACGGTCCCGTCGGCCAACGCTAATCGAGCGCGTAAAGTTTCAAGGGACAGCCCTCCCGACAAGGATCTGCGCGGCCTGATGCCCTATCTGCGCCGCTACCCCGGCGGCATCGTGATCGGCCTGCTCACTGTCGTGCTGATGGGCATTGTCGGCATCATCCTTCCCCTCGCGACCGGCGTGATGACGGACACGCTCGCGGGCAACCCAGTTCCTTTTGAACTTTCGAAGGATTCCGCGACTACGACTGTTGCCGCACCGGCCTTGGTCGTCAAGGGCCTGAGCGGGTATATTCCTTATTACCAACCGAGCAGCCGCCGCACCCTAGGCATCTACTGCCTCATGGTTGTGGTCTGTGTCGCCATTAAGGGGGTTCTTTCCTTCTCCGCGCGCTGGACGCTCATTGGGGTGTCTCGCGACATCGAGTTCGACATCCGCAACGATCTGCTGAAGCGCCTGCTGATCCTTGAGCCCGAATTCTACGTCCGTAATCGCACTGGCGAGCTGATGTCGCGCGCCACCAACGACCTGAACGCCGTCCGCATGGTGCTCGGCCCCGGCATCATGTACAGCTCGCAGACGATTGTCACCATGATCTTGTCAATCCTTGTCATGGTGGCACTCTCGCCTTCCCTCACGCTTTGGGTTCTGATTCCTGCACCGATAGTCGCCGTCGCCGTGTGGTTTTTCGGAAAGACGATTCATGACCTGTATGAGAAAATCCAGGCCGCACTAGCGACTCTGACCGCCCGCGTCCAGGAAAATCTGGCCGGCGTGCGCGTTGTGCGCGCTTATGCGCAGGAAGAAGCCGAAATCCGCGGCTTCGACGAGCCCAACCGCGAGTACGTCTCCCGCAACATCAAACTGATTCGCACCTGGAGTATGTTCATGCCCTCGCTCACGTCGCTCGTGGGCACATGTTTCCTTATCGTGCTGTGGCAAGGCGGCCACCAACTCCTCCGCGGCCAGATTTCGCTGGGCGCATTGATTGCTTTCAACGGCTTCCTGACCCAGCTCGTCTGGCCCATGATCGCCCTCGGATGGGTCACGAATATTTTCCAGCGTGGCGCCGCTTCCATGGGCCGCCTGAATTACATCCTCACCGCCGAACCGAATATCGATGACCGCCACGCGAAAGTTCCGGAAGGCACCAAGCCTCTCGGTGAAATCGAATTCCGTCATCTCACGTTCACTTATCCGACCACTCTTTCCGGTGCCGGTTCGAACAGCGCCTCAAAATCCAATGGCAGCGGCCCTCATCCCGTGCTGCGCAACATTGATTTGAAAGTTCCCGCAGGCTCCACACTCGCCATCGTTGGTCCTACCGGCTGCGGCAAGACCACGCTCGCCGCTCTCATCGCGCGTCTTTGGGAAGCCCCCGATGACTGCGTCTTGATCGACGGCCGTCCGATTCGCGAGTGGCCGCTCACCACTCTGCGCCAGTCCATCGGCTTCGTGCCCCAGGACACTTACTTATTTGGCGAAACCGTCGGCGGCAACATCGCCTTCGGTTTGCCTGAATATGATGATCGGCGCGTCCGCGAAGCGGCCGAAATCGCCAGTCTGCACGGCGACGTCGAAGACTTCGGCAAAGCCTATGACACCATGGTCGGCGAACGCGGCATCACTCTTTCCGGCGGACAAAAACAGCGTGCCGCCATTGCACGCGCCGTTGTCCGCGATCCGCGCATCCTGATCCTAGACGATTCCCTTTCCGCCGTGGACACACAAACCGAAGAGCGCATCCTTGGCGGCTTGCGCGGAATTATGCAAGGCCGTACCACGATTTTGATTTCGCACCGCACCTCCACGGTCCGCGATGCCGACCAGATCGTTGTCTTAATCGACGGCGCTATCGCCGAGCGTGGAACGCATGAAGAACTCCTCGCTCGCGGCGGCTATTACGCGGATTTGTATCAGAAACAGTTGTTGGAAGAAGAGCTCGAACGGGCATGAGCAACCTTCACGAAGAAGAGGCCCTCGGCAAAGCATACGATTCGCGCTTGATGCGCCGGCTTCTGCAATACATGAAGCCCTACAAATGGCGCGTCATTGTCGCACTTGCTTTCGTCGCTGTTGTCACACCTCTTGAGCTAGCGCCGCCGTACCTGTTCTGGAAAGCGATCGACAACTACTTCACTCCTGCCCTTCGTGGAGCTATTCCCGGTGCGCAAGCCTGGCGGGGCATCGAGTGGATCAGCCTTCTCTTCCTTGCTGTGCTAAGTTTCGATTTCCTCGCTCAATACATCCAGATTCGCATCATGCAGCGTGTCGGCCAGCAAACCATGTACGACATGCGCGGCGAAATATTCGCCCACATGCAGCGTTTGCCGATGAGCTACTTCGACCGCAATCCGGTCGGCCGCCTGGTCACGCGAGTGACCACGGACGTCGACGCCCTCAACGATCTCTTCGCCGCCGGCGTCGTCACTATGATCAACGATTTCTTTCTCCTCGCCGTCATGGCTGGCCTGCTCTTCAAGTTCGATCGCCGTCTGGCTCTGGACACATTGGCCGTGCTGCCAGGAATTCTGATCGTCACTCTGATTTTCCGCAAATTTGTCCGCGACGCCAATCGCCGCATCCGCACCGCCATCGCCCGCATCAACGCCTTCCTTCAGGAATACATTTCCGGCATGAGCGTCGTGCAACTCTTCAACCGCGAACGCAAAGCCATGAATGAATTCGAAAAGCGCAATCGCGACAATATGCTCGCCTGGCGTGACGCCATTCTCGCTTACGCCCTGTTTTATCCGGCGGTAGAATTTCTCAGCTTTGCTACCATTGCCTTGATTTATTGGTCCGGCGGAAATCGCATCCTCCACGGTGCCCTCAGTCTGGGTGTTCTTACGGCTTTTACCATGTATGCTCAGCGCTTCTTCCGCCCCATTCAGGACCTCAGCGAAAAGTTCAACATTCTCCAGTCCGCCATGGCCGCCTCCGAGCGCATCTTCAAGCTCCTGGATGAGCCGGTCTCTGTCGATTCGGATCCCAACGCCATTCCTCTCGACCATCCTCGCGGCGAAATCGAATTCCGCAACGTGTGGTTCAGCTACCGTAACGTCGCCGAGCCCGCCGACGAAGACTGGGTTTTGCGCGATGTCTCTTTCCGCGTCGCCCCCGGGCAGACCTTCGCCATCGTCGGTCACACCGGCGCCGGCAAGACCACGCTCATCTCCCTCTTGCTCCGCTTTTACGACATTCAGCGCGGCCAGATCCTCCTCGACGGCAAAGACATTCGCTTGATCGACTTGCAGGATCTCCGCCGCCAATTCGGCATCGTGCTCCAGGATCCCTTTCTTTTTACCGGCACCATTGAGTCGAACGTCCGGCTCGGCACGCCCGGCATCGATCGCACCACCGTCGAACGCGCCATCGACGAAATCGGCCTCGGCGAATTCATCCGCTCCCTTCCCGAGGGTGTTGCCAGCAACGTCAACGAACGCGGCTCCACACTTTCCGTCGGCCAGCGCCAGCTAATCAATTTTGCCCGCGCTCTTGCCCATAACCCGCGCTTCCTGATTCTCGACGAAGCCACTTCGAGCGTGGACACCAAAACCGAGCTGCTCATTCGCGAAGCTCTGAATCGCTTGCTCTCCGGGCGCACCGCTCTCGTCATCGCGCACCGCCTGAGCACCATTCAACACGCCGACCGCATCCTCGTGTTTCACAAAGGCCGCCTGCGCGAGCAAGGCGCCCATCAGGAGCTTCTCGCTCAGCGCGGGATTTACTATCGCCTGTACCAGTTGCAATACAAGGAGCAGGAACTGCACCTTCCCCTCGACTCCAGCCGTTCGGCCGAAACCTCCGTGCTCCCCGCCAGCGACTGATTTCTGCGCCATCCCACATGCCACCCATACCGCTCCTTCTCTCCGCCGGCGAAGCTTCTGGAGACATGTACGCCGCTCACCTCGCGACCGCGCTGAAGCAGCGCCTGGACGTGGCGATTTTCGGCATGGGCGGGCCGCAGATGCGTGCCGCAGGCGTCGAGATCATCACGGACTATTCAGAAGTTTCTGTCGTAGGAATCACCGAAGTCCTGAAGCGCTTGCCGTCCTTGTTCCGCGCCATGCGCCGCCTCGTCGATGAAGCCGAGCGCCGCCGCCCTCCGCTCGCGATTCTGACGGACTTCCCAGGTTTTCATCTGCGTCTCGCGCGCAAGTTGCGCCCCAAGGGCATTCGAAACGTCTATTACATCTGCCCGCAATTCTGGGCCTGGCGGCCATGGCGTGTGAATCTGGTGCGCCGTCGCTTCGCGCAGGCTCTCTGTATCTTCCCCTTTGAAGAAAAATTCTTTGCCGATGCCGGTGTGCCAGTGAAATTCATCGGCCACCCGCTGGTGGGAAATGTTCGCGCCACCCTGACGCGGGAATTATTTTGCAAGAAATATGGTCTTGCACAAGGGAACGCTATCATCACCATCCTGCCAGGCAGCCGGCGCGGAGAGATTGCCCACCACGTTCCGGTCCTGGTGGAAGCGCTCGCGGAAGTTCGCCAAAAGTTACCGCGCTTCCCTGAAATTGTTGTTGCCGTTGCTCCGGAACTGGATGCCTCTCAGCTGGAAGCCAGATTCCCCTCCGGCTGGCAGGTGCGCTTTCTCAAGGATGACACTTACAATGCCTTGGCAGCCGCGGACTTGGCCATCGTGTCCAGTGGCACCGCCACTGTGGAAACAGCGCTACTCGATAAGCCTATGATTGTCGTCTACCGGCTTTCTCCGCTGACCGCGCGCCTCGCGAAACCGCTGGTGAGAACGAAATTCTTCAGCATGGTCAACCTGATTGCGGGCCGCGCCGTCGTCCCAGAATTGATACAGGACGACTTCACGCCGCAGCGCGTCGCTGCGGAAGCCCAAATGCTCCTCTCTACTTCGGAAGAAAGTAAAAGCCGAGTCGAAACGATGACTCGCGGGTTAGAAGAAGTGCGTCGCCTCCTTGGCCCCCCGGGAGCCGTCGAACGGGCGGCCGATGAAATCGCCAGACTCTTGAGCGCAGTCCAAAGCAACGCGAACTGATGGGTTTGGTATCCTATAGATGTACATTGGTGCAGAATTGAAGACATTTGAAAGGGGTCCGATGGCCCTTCGCCGAAGAGTTCCCAGTCCGATTTTTGTCCTCGCGCTGATCTTTCTGGGCAGCCTCGCCGCGCCCCTCCGCGCCCAGGTTCCGCAGCCTCCGAATTTTCTTGCGGACCATTACGACATTTCCGCGACTCTGGACACCATTGGACAATCGATCTCCGCCTCCGCAAAAATCGATTTCAAAGCGGTCGAAGCTTCCAGCACCGTCCGCGTCGAGCTCCACCCCAATCTGGTTGTGAAAGAAATAAAAGGCCCTGACGGCAAGCCGCTCACCTTCGAGCGCGACAATCAAAACTCCCTCGTCTTGATTGCCCACTTGCCCACGCCTATAGCCACCGCCGGTCATGTCACCCTCACTTACACCTACTCAGGTCTGCTCGTAAACGAAGAAAACAGTCCTGTACCAGGTGTGCGTGCCGCGCTGATCAACAAAGATGGCGCTTACCTGCTGCTCCCCGCAAGATGGTTCCCGCTCACAAATTTTCCGTCCAACCGTTATACCGCTACCTTCCGGCTGAACGTTCCGGACCTCTTCGCTGTCGCTGGCACCGGCAAGGCTTCCGCTCCCTCACCCATGCCCGGCAAGAATGCTGTCGAAGGCGGAAGGCTTCTCTACACTTTCGAGTGCAAGAGCCTCGCGTCGCATGGCACGTTTGTGGTGGGCAATCTGCAGCTCAATCCCAAACAAGCGGAAGGAATCAATGTTGCGGTCTACGCTCCCAGGGCAGCCTCAGCGAACGCGCAGAATTTCGCCGAGAGTGTGGCGCGTTCCGCGATCGTTTTTTCAGACATGTTTGGCCCCATCCCCGATCCTAGTTTCACCTTGATCCAGATTCCCGACGGCACTCTCCGCGATTTTGCGGCGCCGGGCGTTTTGCTTCTCAGCCAGCACATTTGGGACCCCAAGGCCAGCGATAGGACCATTGCGCGCTTGGTGGCCTCTCAATGGTGGGGAATTCAGGTTCTTCCAGCGACGCCCGGCGACGTCTGGATCAGCGATGGACTGGCGCGCTACTCCGAAGCTCTCTACGCGGAGCAAAACGCCGGCAAGGAAGCGGGCCTCCGCGTCGTGGACGAGTTTGCCGTTGGCGCGCTGATGTATGAAGATGCCGCACCCATCGGTCAGGCAGCCCGCCTGACTCCTTACTCCCCTGACTATCGCTCGGTCGTGATGAACAAAGGCGCCATGCTTTTTCACATGCTCCGCGCGCAAATGGGCGATGTGCCCTTCAAGTCCGCCTTGCACGACTTCTACTTTCAATTCGCGGAGAAAACCGCGCGGATCGAGGATTTTGAGAACATCGCGGAGCGTCACGCGCTGGCCGCCGTAAAGTCGGGGCAAGATCCGCCGAACCTGCGGGCATTTTTCGCTCAGTGGCTGAATTCAACGGGCGTGCCCGACTTCACCATCGAATACGTGGTCTACCGCACCCCCAAGGGATTCCGCACCGTTGGCAAGATCAAGCAGCCTCTGGACACTTTCCGCATGCCCGTGGATTTGCGCATCGACACGGAAGGAAATCCGGAGCAAAAAACCGTCGACGTGATCGGCACCGAATCGGGCTTCACTGTCGAAACTTTTGGCCGGCCGAAACCCGGTGGTATCAAGATCGATCCCAACAACGTCATCCTCAAGGGCAGCACGGGGCTGCGTGCTCGCGCCGCCATTGCGCGTGGCGAAGATCTCGCCGAACAAGGCCGCTTCTACGATGCCGTGGGGCAATATCAGCGCGCGCTCTCCATTCAGCCCGGCAGGCCGCTGGCAAATTTCCGCATGGGCGAAGCGTTCTTCTACCAGAAGAATTATCAGGCCTCCGCCAACGCCTTTCGCGAAGCTTTGCAGACCGTTCCGGAACCGTCGGAAAAATGGACCGAATGCTGGAGCCACATCTATCTAGGAAAGATTTTTGACCTGCTCGGGCAGCGCGAGCGCGGCGTCAACGAATACAGTAAAGCCAAACAAACCAACGACGATACCGGAGGCTGCCAAGCCGAATCCGAGCGCTGGGTCAAAAAGCCCTACTCCGAGGGCGGCACTTCCGTCGCCGCGCCCGCAGCCACCGCGCCAGCCAAGCCAGCCGCCAACATCCCCCCGCCCGCCTCCGGCGAAAAACCCGTCCTCAAAAAGCCCGCTCCTCCTCAGCCATAGACATGATTTTGCCGGCTCGGCAGCCTGTCAGAAACTGGCATTGCGTCAGTTTCCATTTATCCAACTTATATGCCAGCCCCTGACACTGGTGTAGCATGAAAAGACCGTGCCAAATCTTAGAAATATTGCATGGCAAGCCCAAGCGATCTGGACGCTTGTTGCTTCCATGTTCAAACACGAATGGACGATCGACGACTACCAATACGCGTTTGGCGCTTGCCAGTTACCGAACCTTCGCATAAATCTCGCCTGCAACCACTTCAGTGGACAGCTAGAGTAATCAATTGGCCGGGGATGTCGGGAAACGCAAATTCGAGGCTAGAGGCACTTGAAGAACTCCGCAAGAATTTCGACCGCTATAAAGCCACGAAGCCCAATCTGCCGCGACCGGGCACCAAGGTTCCGATTGAGTTTGCCGCCCGTGAGCGTGTGGGCAAGCATTCTGAGCTAGCGAAGGACTTCGTCAAACGCGTACTTGGTGTCGAATTGGCGTGGATTTCTGACGAATCAAGCCTTTCGGACTTTCAGGGCGACGAAACGGACGAAAGTCTGACTGACAAAATCCACCGTATCTACGGGGTAGATGTTTCAGACATATCCAGCGGGAACCTCGCCGATATTTTGGACAGGATTGTAGACCATAGAGCCGCTCCGCCGACTCCTTCATCGTTCCTCCCGACGGAGCACTGGAGCAGCTAAGTTATTTAGAATCAACACTCGCAAAAATGTCCCGAAAACGCGCCTCTAACTCCCTTTAGAATCAACTTTTACCTTGAGGCCTGCCAGCGTTGCTTCTAAAAGACTTACAGGAAGGCTAAATTGTTTAAATCAACGGGCTCGAAAAACCCTGGGTGGCGAGTCAAGGCGTGCTGAAAGCGTCGCGAGCTGCCTTGTCTGACGGTGAGCGATTTTCATGATGTTTCGCGGGGCCGCAAGCCTAAAGGACACTTACAAAAACGAAGGGGGGTGGGGCGTTATGGTTAACTAGACTCTGGTCGGCAAGAACTCTAGGTTCCCTGCGCAATCCCTGACAAACCGGTAAGCTGCGCCTCAGAATCTCCCTTTTGCTGGATGAACACCTGAAACCGTTCTCCCATCCCTTCGGGGTAGATCAGCGTCTTGAGCTGCAGCCGCGCTTTCGTGCGCTCGGCCTCGGTTTGTCCTTTGTCGTAGAGGTCGGCAAATTCATTCCCCTGTCCCAGCGCCAGCAGAAATGCCGTCTGTGAAGTGAACGCCGCCGTCTCCAGGCCCGAACGTTTTCCCCACGATTCGAGCGCGGTGAAATTGACGTGCGCCGTTAAATCCTGCTCCCCGGGCGCAGCATAAAACTCTTCGCTGGCACGATGGTTCTGATACGCCAGAAGCGTCCCGCGCATGTGGTGATCGTCAAACAGGTCGCTCGCGGGATGGCCGTAATCGATCGTCAGCACGTATCCACGTGCCAACCGCCGCCCGATTTCGCTGATCCAGTCGCACGCTTCGAGTCCTGCCTCCGCGTGCTGCCCTTCGCGCAGCGTAATGCCCTGCGCCGCAAAATACTCGGAGATAGCGCAAGTCGAGAGTGGTGCCACAACGTCCACGAACTTCCCTTCGCGGAAATCGACGAAAACTTCTTTCATCGCGTCGCCATCCACCACCACTCGGTGCACCGGCAGCGCATCCACCAATTCATTGGAAAAGATACAGCCCGCAGCGATATGCGCCGGAACTTCTGCCGAAGCCGTGAAGCGTCCGGCAGTCGAATGGCGTTGCGAGAGAATCGTAGCCTGTTCGCGCCGCGAAGCGGAACGCTCCACTGCAACGTAGCGCAGAACACCATAAAAATCCGGCAGCTTTGCTTCGCAAAAATCGTGTACTTGAGCAGCGAACCGACCAACACCCGCTCCCGCTTCGACCAGCGTAAATTCCGCTGGACGCCCCAAGCATTCCCACATTTCCGCGAACTGCCGGACCAGAAGGCGGGCAAAGATCAGATGCACATCCACGCTCGTGTAGTAATCCGCAAATCGCTTGGACTCCGCTTTGCTGTAATAGCCGTGCACCGGATGGTACAGGCATTCGCGCATGTAGTCCGCAAATGTGAGGGGGCCGAAGCGGCGAATACGGTCGGCCAGTAATTCCGCGAGCGGCGTCACGCGCCTTTGGCTCCCGCTGAATCGGAAGCAGGTTCAGCTTGAATCTTTCGCCAGGCTCGTTCAAAAATTCCTTGCGCGGCTTCATCGAAAAGCACGAAATAAACGGTCTCGAGCGAAGTTTCGCCTCTCAGATGTTGGGCCGTCTCGCGAAGCATAGTCTCCGCGCAGTCTTTCAATGGAAATCCCGCGATGCCCGTGCCGACTGCCGGAAACGCAATGGTTTTCAGCCCGCGTTCATTGGCGATCCTCAAGGAATGCGCGGCGGAATGCCGCAGCGTGTCCGCGTTCGTTTTGCCGCCAAGCTGCATGCTGGCCGCATGAATCACGAAGCGCGCCTTCAATTTCCCGCCCGTAGTGATGGCCGCATAGCCGACCGGGATGCTGCCGATGGCATCGCATTCGCGCTGGATTTCTTCCCCGCCTTTGCGGCGAATGGCTCCCGCCACGCCCGCCCCCAGCACCAGATCGTTGTTGGCCGCGTTCACAATCGCGTCCACGTCCATTTCTGTCAAGTCGCCTTGTTGAATTTTAATTTTCTCTGCGAGTGAGCTCATGGTGGATTCAATCTGCTTTTTCTGCGCGACTATCCTTTCTTCTCCGCAGCTCTTTGTTGTGGGTAATCGTAAACGCCGCGCCCGGTCTTGCGTCCGAGCCGGCCTTCCTGAACGTACTGCCGCAACAAGGAATTTGGGCGGTATTTTTCGCCAAGTGTCTGGTGCAGATACTCGAGAATTTTGAGCCGCACGTCGAGGCCGACGAGGTCCACCAACTCGAAAGGCCCCATCGGATGATCCAGCCCGAGTTTCATTGCCTTGTCGATGTCTTCGGGCGTGGCGATTCCTGCTTCCAGCATGTTGAATGCTTCGTTGCCGATCAGTGCGCTTACTCGCGTGGTGATAAATCCGGGAGCTTCGTTGACTATTACAACTTCCTTCCCCATCCGATGAGCAACTTCGCGGCACGTCGCTACTGTTTCATCGGATGTATGCGGCGTCCTCACCAATTCGATGAGTTTCATCTTCGGCACCGGATTGAAGAAATGCATGCCGATGCAACGATCGCGCGAAACGGTGACGTCCGTGAAATCCGTAATCGAAAGCGAAGACGTATTGCTTGCGAAAATAGCGCCGGTCTTGGCGAATTTGTCAAAGATGGTGAAGAGTTCCAGCTTCATTTCCAGTTCTTCCGGCACGGCTTCGATGATGAGCTCGGCGTCACGAATCCCATCTTCGACATTGCTCGCCGTGGATATCAACGAAAGCGCTTTATCGCGCACGCCTTCGACCTTGCCGCGAGCGACACCTTCCGCCACTGATTGCTTAATCCAGGCGACGCCTTGTTCGAGCACCTGCCGCGAAACATCTTCGAGGACCGTGTTGTAGCCGCCCAACGCCGCGGCGTAGGCAATTCCCCGCCCCATGGTGCCCGCGCCAATCACCGCAATCGTCTTTACATTCATCCTTTCCTCTTTTACATTTGCAGGGATCGCTCTCAGAAACGCGCCCGCTGTTCTCATCGATGGAGAGTCACTTCAATAATTTCCGATAGGCCTCTTCGTCAAACCCGAGAACCATTTGTGGTCCTCGAAACACGACCGGCCGGCGAATCAAGTTCGGCTCCTTGGCCATAAGCTTTATCGCTTCCACACGCGACGGCGGATGCTCCTTCATATTCCGCGCGCGATAAAGTTCGTTCCGCGTATTCAGGAATTCTTTGTAATCGCGGCCGCCAATCAATTCGTCGAGTTCGGCTCCGTTCAATCGCTCTTTATCCAGGTCACGTGACTCAAGCTCCATGCCCATTTCCAGCAAGAGACCTCTTGCTTTTCGGCAAGTAGTTCACGTCGGCTTTTGCAGAAATTTAATTTTGTCTCTTGGCAACGCTTCCTTCCTTGGTCATGTTTTTTGTTTTTGTAGTGGCGCAGCTTGCTGCGCCCGTTGCGGTGGCCGCGCAATCTAGTATCGCGGAACCTCCGGATCGATCTCGACAGACCAGCGCTCAATTCCACCGGCCAAACTCTTCGCTTTCTCGATCCCCTGAAACCGCAGCCAAGCCGCCGCGTCCAAACTGCGCATGCCATGATGGCAATAGCAAATCACTTCGTCCACGTCCGGAAGCGTTTGCAAGCTCGCCGCCAGCGAACCTAGCGGCACCAGTTTCGCGCCCTCGATCCGGCAAACTTGATGCTCCCAGGGCTCGCGCACATCAATGAGAACCAATTGTTCGCCGCGATCCATCCGCGCCTTCACATCCGCAGGCGTGATTTCCAACTCATCCATCTATTTTCCCTTCCAATTCGGTTGGCGCTTTTCGAGGAAAGCGAGAATTCCCTCCCGAGCATCATGGCTCTTCATCAGCACAGACAAGTATACGCGTTCCGCTTCTTTGAGTTGCTTCGCGAAATCCGCAGAATGGAGATGCCGCAGTGTCTTGCGCGTCAGACGTACAACGCTCGGACTCAACTCACGAAGTTCTCCGAGCAAGTTGTCCAATGCTGCTGGCAACCCCGCATCAGGAACCACGCGTGTGA
>Ga0137418_10000812_pt1 | contig 28431 bp, 31 predicted proteins | sample CZODoug3_1_2_16f_FD_122242 | JGI IMG/M metagenome (GOLD analysis project Ga0137418, IMG submission 122242) | Vadose zone soil fungal communities from Angelo Coast Range Reserve, California, USA - CZODoug3_1_2_16fungal (Hybrid Assembly) | ecosystem: Environmental > Terrestrial > Soil > Vadose...
AGGGTTTTCAGACGTTCATCCCGTTGGCCTTCCACCCCGACAACACGCCGCTGCAGCACCTGCCCAAAACCACAGGCATGCTCGACATTAAGCAGATCGCGGTCAGCCGCCTGGTGCTCGACAATTTCCCGCACATAAAATCCTACTGGCAGATGATGACCCCCAAGATCGCGCAGATTTCCCTGCGATTCGGTGCCGACGACATGGATGGCACAGTGGTAGAGGAAAAAATTTACCACGACGCCGGCGCTACGACGCCACAAGGAATGCGCCGCGAGGAACTGGAGCGTCTGATCCGGGCCGCCGGCCGCCTCCCCGTCGAGCGCGATACCCTGTATCGTCCCGTTACTCGCACCGAGACGTCAGTCACGGTCGCGGTGTAGTCAATTGGAGCTGGAGGTCTGCTCAGCCGTTGTCTTCCGCAACTCTTCCGCTTTCCCCTGTAATAAGTTCCTCAGCACTGCCACTTCTGCCGTGATTGCTGTGCGCAGCGCGGGATCCACGTCGGGAGCGAATAGGGAAGAGTGATTCGACGGCAGGCTCTCTCCCGCCGTCTTAGCCTGCGCATACTTGCCAGGGTCCGCTCCTCCCAGAGTGAAATAAAAGCCCGGAATTCCCTGGGCAATGAAGTTAGAGAAGTCTTCCGAGGCCGTGATCGGTTCTTGAATGACCACATCATCTTTGCCCAACGCAGATTCGAGTGTGCCCCTGAGCCGCTGCGCCAGCGTGGGATCGTTATACACCGCGTCGGCGCCCTCATAACGCTCGATCGAAGGCTCGCGCGGCGCTCCGGCCGCCGCTGCCTCCGCCCGTACAATTCGCGTAATGGCAGACAGCACTTGCTTTCGCACTTCCGCCTTATAGGTGCGCACAGTCAGTCCGAGTTCAGCCTGGTCCGGAATGATGTTGTTCTTGGTTCCGGCATGGATGTATCCGACCGTCAGCACGGCCATCTCGCCCGGCTTCACTTCGCGGGAAGCAATGGTCTGCAACCCTAGGATCATCTTGGCCGCCATCACAATCGGATCGATCGCAGTATGGGGCGCAGAGCCGTGTCCACCCTTGCCGTAGACAGTGATCCGCAGCGAATCGGCATTGGTACTCATGATTCCTGACGTAATACCCACGTTCCCGGCGGGTAGCAAGTTGACGACGTGCAGTGCCACTGCCACGTCGGGCTTGGGGAAGCGCTTGAACAAGCCGGCGTCAATCATGCTCCGGGCGCCGGAGATGGTTTCTTCGGCAGGCTGGCCGATCAGCATCAGCGTGCCGTGCCATGTCTGTTGGCTGTGGACCATGATCGCAGCCGTGCCGGTCAGCGATGCCATATGCAGATCGTGTCCGCAGGCGTGCATGGCCGGAACGTCGCGTCCAGCGTCATCCTTGGTGTGGACTTTGCTGGCATAGTTCAGACCCGTTTTTTCTTCGACCGGAAGCGCGTCCAGCTCGGTACGGAGCATGACGGTTGGCCCCGAGCCATTCCTCAGCATAGCCACGACCCCTGTACCGCCAACCTGTTCAGTGATGTCATAGCCGAGACTGCGTAGCCGGCTCGCCAGTTTCGCTGCCGTCTGCGTTTCATGCGATGAGAGCTCCGGATTCTCATGCAGGTCGAGATACAGCGCATGCGCCTGCGGATATACGGCTTCAACCTCTTGGGAAACTTCCGGGCCCTGTGCCGCGCCAGAAGCGGTCAGCACTGCAAAAAGAGCCATGGAGGCAGTTCTCATCGTGTCCGGATGATATCTACACTGCGCTTTGGCTGCAAACTAGTGCTTCTTTGCATCGCCGCGCGATTCGCATCCAATCATGATGGGGAGAGTTCTTTGAGGCATGGGCACAATCTGTGGTACAGCAAGATTTCTCACTTGACAATGTCGTTCCAGAGGAGAAGCACCATTTTGACGGGCTTCCAAATCCTGCTTGCCCCTTTCCCTGAGGGGTGTACAATTTTCTTGTCAAGCACTGGTTTGCGCTCCTTCGTCCGCTGCGCGAGGTGCTAATGAATGTTCACGTCAGCTATCGGCTTCCTAAAACCCCCTCCATCGAGAAAGATGTCCAGCATCAGATCGAAAAACTGCGTAAACGGCTGCAGGTCTTTCGTCCGGAATTGATCCACTTGAAAGGCCTGGTAGAAGAAAACTCCCCACGTGAAGGCGCCAGCGTGTCCCTGAATTTGCGTCTGCCATCTGGCCAGATGGCGGTGCAAGCCAAGGCTCCGACGGCCACTGCTGCGGTGAAGAGTGCATTCGATGACCTCCTACAACAGGTCAACCGGCACAAGGAAATATTGCGTTCGTCTCATAAGTGGTCACGGCGTGGGGCAAGCGCGCGCCCAAGCCCGCAGCTTCCACAAGTGCCGTTTGAGCAAACCCTGGCCGCCGTGCATCCGCCGACGGCCTCTACGGAGGACATCCGGTCCTACGTCAATGTGAACCTTTCCCGCCTGGAGCGCTTCGTCGAGCGCGAAATTTATTTCCGCGAAGCTTCTGATCTGGTCGCGGCCGACAGCATTAGCAAGGACGAAGTCATCGATGAGACCATCGCTGCTGCCCTCGGCGATAGCTTCGAGAAGCCGGAGCGGCTGGCGCTCGAACCCTGGCTGTACAGGTTAGCTTTGCGGGCGCTGGACGAACTGGTGCGTGCCGACCAGAAAAACGGCAATGGCAACGTGCATCTTGGGGATTCTGCCCGCAAGCCCAATGTTAGGGCCAGCGACGAGCCGGAGCTGCAATTTCACCAGCCCGACGAGTCTATTACTGAAGAAACCATCATCGCTGACGAGCGCGTTCATACCCCCGAACAAATTGCAGCGTCCGACGAGATGCTTCATTTGATCGCTTCAGCCTTGCGCGACATTGCGCGCGAACCCCGCGAAGCGTTCATCCTGCACGCCATTGAGGGGTTCGGGATAGAAGAGATCGGCGCCATTACAGGTCTCTCGCCTGACCGCGTTCATTCCTCTATTTCTGCCGCACGGGAACATCTGAGCAAAGCGCCGGGCCTCGCACGTTCTTTTAATGGCAGGTTCATTCCGAAAGGCGCTGCCTGAATCTCAATTTCGAACCCTGGGAGCAAAACTATGAGCATCACCCGCGAGGAAATCCGTGAACTGGCCGAGTTCCAGGACCAGGGCGGCTGTGCGCTGAGTTTTTACTTTCAGCCGTCGGTCCCCCGCAATAAGGCTCATAAGGAAGAAACAATTCTTGCCAAGGATCTTGCGCGGGAAGCCTTGCGCCGGCTGGAAAGTAAAGGCAAACCTGATTGTGCGCGCGGCGATCTCGATCGCATTCTGCGCTTGACCGGTGATTTTCGCAGCAACGGCGTGCATGCGAGAGCGATTTTCGCCTGTGCCGCGAAGGGCTTCTGGCGGGAATATGATCTGCCGGCACAGTTAGGCAGCACTCAACTATTCGTGGACCGTAATTTTCACCTCAAGCCTCTGGTTCACCTCCTGGAAGCGCTACCCAATCTCTGGGTTGTACTTCTCGACCGTCACCGGGCGCGTCTCTTCGACTTGCGGTTGGGTGAATTGACCGAAGGCGTGGATTTATTCCATCCGCTCTCACGGCGTGGCCGCAGCGATGGTTTTGCCGGTTACGATGCGGGCCATGCCCAACGTCGCGTTGACGAAGAAGTTCGCCAGCACTTCAAGAACGTTGCCGAAAGCCTCAAACATGCCCAAGAGAAAAACCTCTTTGAGAAATGGATTCTGGGCTGCTCGGAGATTCATTGGTCTCACCTCGAACCTCAGTTGCATCCCTACGTCGTCGAGAGGCTCTTGGGACGATTCTCCGCCGATGTGAGTCATGTCACTGCTGACGAGGTGCGGACGAATGCAGAGCGCATCTTCACCGAATGGCAGCAGCAGAGCCGCCACCAACTTGTCCAGGAAGCGATGAATCAGGCGCGCGGCAACGGCCGCGGAGTCACGGGACTGCGCCGCGTATTGCGTTCTCTGGAGTTAGGGGAGGTCCAAACACTATTTGTAGCGGAGAACTATTCCGCGGAGGCTGTGGAATGTGCCGCCTGCGGCCACCTCGACGCTCACCTGGTGAGCTTCTGTCCGGTCTGCGGCCGGGCCACCCGTAACGTAGTCGACGTGGCAGAGGCCATTCTCCCCTTGGCAATTCGCCGCGACGTCGAGCTTTTCTACGTTAAAGATGATCCGGAATTTGACCGCGTTGGGAATATCGCGGCTCTGTTGCGATACCGCTCCGACCAGAGTGCCAATGTACGGCCCATCTCAGTGCTTCCTGTAGGGCGCTCGCCTCGGGTTCGGTCGGTCCACGTGGGACGTTCCAGGGGCTTTGCGAGCTGATAAATCAAAGCGCCAATCAGGTGCAGGGCACTGTCGCATCGCACAGTTGTCCACTGTTGCTTTGCGGCGGATTCTAGTCGGCGCCGCTGTGCCCATCAGCCGGCCAATTCCTTTGGGCGGTGAACTGCGCTACAATCTGACCCCTGATAGGGTCCCCCAAGATGATTTCGCGGAGATGTTTTCTTGCTCTATCCACAGGTGCCGTCCTGGCACCGTCTTTTTTGTGGGCGGCGGAGGAATTTCCCGCTTTGCTCGATCACATTCTTCTGGGCTGCAGCGATCTCGATGCCTGTGTGGCGCACGTCGAGGGACGCACGGGTGTCCGGGCCGCGTTTGGTGGAGTCCATCCCGGTCGCGGCACACGCAATGCCCTGCTCTCGCTTGGAGAACGCCACTATCTCGAACTCATTGCGCCCGATCCTAAGCAGAACAACGTCGAATCATTCGCTGCTAAACAATGGAACCTTCTCAAGGAGCTAAAGGCTCCACGCCTCATCGGCTGGGCCGCGCATCCCGGAGACTTGGAGGTCTTCGCCAGGAAGCTACGCGAATCAGGTATAGCTTTTGGCGGACCGTGGCCCGGATCTCGTACCCGCCCTGATAGCAGGGTCCTCCACTGGAAGACTCTCAGTCTTGCAGACGACCACGATGGCATCCTTCCGTTCTTTATCGAGTGGGGTGCGGGCTCGCTTCATCCTTCCGCCGATGCCCCTGCGGGGTGTCACTTGGAGCGCTTCGCCGTTGCTGGTCGGGATCCCACCGAACTGTCGAAGATATTTGAACGTCTTGGAATTGAAACACCCATGGAGAGCGGCGAAAAGCTTGAGTTGCGAGCTCGCATAGTGGGCCCTAACGGCACGCTGGAAGTCAGTTCCTAAGTAAGCTGCCCGATACACGCACGTACTTGTCAGGAGGATCGATGCCTTTCTCCCGCCGCGATTTTGTGAAGACTTCAGTTCTGGGAGCACTCGCTACCGGAGTCGGAGCGCAAGCCAGCGTCGCAAGCAACCTTGACGGCAATGGCCGGCCAAGCCAGGATTCCTCTCATGCCTCGCAGTTCGGTCCTTACAAACGTCCCATCATCGTCTGCGCCAACAATGGCTACGCGTATCTCGAGGACGCGTTCGTCTTCCTGAAGGGCGGCGGCGATACGCTTGATGCCGCTCTCAAAGTCGTCAACGGTCCGGAAAATGATCCTAACGACGACAGCGTTGGCCTCGGTGGCCTCCCCAACGAAGAAGGCGTTGTCGAACTCGATGCCTGCTGCATGCACGGCCCAACGCGACGCGCTGGCTCGGTAGGCGGAGTGCGGAACATTAAGAACGTGTCGCTGGTCTCGAAGGCGGTGATGCAGCATACCGGCCACGTCATGCTGGTGGGCGAAGGCGCCGAGCGCTTCGCGGTGGCGATGGGATTCCCGCGCGAGAACCTGCTCACCGAGCACTCCCGAAAGATCTGGCTGCTGTGGAAGGAATTTCACTCAACCGACGACTGGTGGGGGCCAGGCCTCGCCGATCCGCACTGGCAGCCGCCAGCCTCTAAGACAACCAGCGATAAACCACAGGCGGAATCACGGCAGGATCGCGTTAGGAACCTGCAAGCTCGCGCGGCGGACTTGGGCATCCCACCTGAACTTCAGCTCGCGGCTGTGCGAAAGGTTTTATTCCCGCCGACCGGTACTATTCATTGCTCCGCGCTGAACGACAAGGGAGAGATTTCGGGCTGCACGACAACGAGCGGTCTGGCCTTCAAGCTGCCGGGACGCTGCGGCGATTCGCCGATCATCGGCGCGGGCTGCTACACCGATCAGGACGTGGGCTCGGCTGGCGCTACCGGAAGCGGGGAAGAGAACATCAAAGTCGCGGGCGCGCACACTATTGTCGAAAACATGCGCCGTGGCATGTCCCCGCAGGAAGCCGGCCTGGACGCCCTCAAGCGCACTGTGCGCAACTACAACGGAGACATGAACAGGCTGCGTTTCATCGACATGACGTACTACATCCTGCGCAAAGACGGAGCTTATGCGGGCGTTTCATTGTGGGAGGGATACTCGAAGGGTAACCCGCACAAGATCGCCATCCATGACGGCACGCATCGCGCAGAGTCAGCTGTAAATCTGCTCAAAGGGTACTCGCAGGAATTCCCGCCATTCCCGGAAATTCCTGAGGACTTGAAGAAAGACTCGGAGTACCTGAAATAACGATGGATTCGCGCAAAGTGTCGCGCCTGTCCCGCCGGATGAGGACATTCGAACAGTCCCGGCAGTGATTCTCCCCCTCGACCGCGGAGCACCAGCCAGCGCCATCACTTACCTGCATTCCAGACGTACAAGTACGTCGCATCGGTGGCGGTCGCAACCCTACGTCCAGCTTTCCGGGTGGCCCGATTCAGGGCCGAACGAACATTCTCTTTCTTTTCCGGTAGCGCCGCCAGCGGGACTTTGATCGCAGTCCCATCCTCCAATTGATCAAGATCATTCAGAATCGTGGTCACAACCTGTTTGTGCTTACCATTTCGGCCTTGCGGGACATCGGCCTGCACCATGGTCTTGAAATGCATACTGGACTTATTGGCACGGGTAGGCATGGACGGTCTCCCTAACGGTAGAAATCTAACGCAAACCTCACCTTAACGTATCATAATCATGATGACATGTGCAACTAAATAATCACATGGTTAAACAATCGACTCCTGCTCGCGGGCCGACCTAAACTCCGCATAAATCCCCTCTGAATATCGCTATTACAGCCACCGGCAGCGCTAAGCAGGTCGGAGATTTACAAAGTCATCTCTAAAAGATATGACCCGTAAGATTCGGCTCCTGCTAGTGTCAATACATGCTTAAGCCGAAAATACATTTCGAGAAGGTCCCCCTGGAAGTTGTCCTCAGAATTGCTAACCAAGCGGTGCTGCCCAAGAAAGAGGAACGAACCAAGGCAGCGGTGGGAAAGAGTCCGGTCCGCAAGTCCGGGTTAGCCGCAGCGACTTTGGTCAAGGAAGGTGAAGTACTATGACGCAGGCGAGTCGAGTGTTTGTTAGTCGAAAGAATACTGAAACGCACAAGCGACAGGTCCAGAACTTGAAGTATTCGGACTGGCAGAAGCCATATTTGGACGCAATGCTGGAGATGAACCCGGATCGGCTCCAAGACCGCGTCGCCTGCGCCGAAGCGGCGATCCAGTTGCGGCTTCGAGAATTGGCAGATTCCCCCGACTCCCAAGCCGAGCGCCAGTGCCTGGCGGATGCACGAAACGGACTGGTGGTTCTAAAGAACGAAACGTCAGCTCCTCCCAGCGATCACGGGGTGTCGTCTCGTGTTTCCCGCCCCAGCCAGGCATGAATTGAAATCAACTCATTCCCGCCGCACCCTGTTGCAAGTGCCGCAGAAATGTCGTGTGCGCGCGACTTCGGAAATGCTGCTTGAGCTGCACAATCCCCACCCGGCGGTATGCTCCTTCATCGGCAATCGGTATGAATCGACATCCTTTGCGCCGCTCGACAGCCATTTGCGGCACCACGGACACTCCTGTGCCGCCGCCCACCATGGCTAGAATGGTTGTAAATTGACCACTCTCGAAAACTACATTAGGCCGTAATCTCGCCCGTCCACATGCGGAGAGCGTATTCTCGCGAAAACAGTGACCGTCTTTGAGCAACAGGAAGGGATCTCGCTCGACCTGTTTAAGGTGAACCATCGAGTGTGAACTCAGACGATGGCTTTCAGGCACAACCAGGTAGAGGCGTTCTCGAAACAGTTCCTGGCAGACAAAATGGCCTCCGGGAATGGGCAGGGCGAGCAATGCTAAATCAAGAGTTCCCTCCTGCACTCTCTCCAGAAGTTCGGAGGTCAACTCTTCCACCACACTCACCTGAATATCCGGAAACTTTCGGCTGAAGCTGGCCAGGCACCCGGGTAGGAAGTAGGGCGCGACCGTGGGGATTGACCCGATGACAACTTTGCCGCGTTCGACTCCAGCCATTTCTTCGATCTCGTGCTTGGCATCCTCTACTTGCCGCAAAATGGCTTCCGCGCGCGGCAGAAATGTCTCGCCGAACGAGGTCAAACGCACGCTTCGCCCCAAGCGATCGAACAATCGGGTACCCAGCTCATCTTCCAGCTTTCGCACTTGCTGCGAGAGCGATGGTTGCGCCAGATGTTCTTGCTCCGCCGCCCGCGTAAAGCTCCCGGTTCGGGCTATGGCACAAAAATAGCGAAGCTGATGGATCTGCATAACCTGTGCTCCGAATAACCTGTGCTCCGAGCGGAAATGGGAGCGCGTTCAGTAGGAAAAAACTATCTTAGCAATAGAAACTATATCTTAGACCTATCGTCGTTCGCAGGACTAGACTGCCAATGAAACCCCAAAAAGGAGTTCGTATGCCAGAGAAAGACAAGCAGGTCGTAAAGTACGGCGATGTCACGCAGCGAGTCGGCGTCGAGGTCATTCGCGCGCGCGGCGTTGACGTAGAAAAACTCATCAAGATGTTGGTGGCCAATGCGGCCGCGGAATTTGCCAGCACGTATTACTACTACACCATCCTGCGAATGCATCTCGCCGGTCATGAAGATTACAAAGAAATATGCGAAGACGCGCGTTTGGAAGATCGTGCCCATTGGGAACTGATCGTGCCCCGCATTTATGAACTCGGCGGCGAATTGCCGAACGATCTGAAAGAATTCCATGATCAGGCCGGCTGCGTTGCAGCGAAGTTGCCCAACCCTCCTACGGCGGTCAACATTCTTACTTTGCTGCTGGAGTCGGAGCGTTGCGCCATCCGCAGCTGGATTGCTATTTGCGACATGACCTTCGGCAAAGACCCACGCACTTACGACATGGCCTCGCGCATTCTCAATGAAGAAATCGAGCACGAAGCCTGGTTCATCGAACTGCTGGCTCATGAGCGCGACGGCAAGTCGATTCCATCCGGGCACTTTCGGCGCGGTGAACCGGGACATGCCCCCTACAGCAAGAATGCCGGCTTCTACAATCCGTAACTCTCCAACACTCCCCCAGAGCGGCACGAGCCCTGCTTGGTTTTTCTGCCAGGCAGGGCTACCGTGAGAGTGTATGAGTTCCGAGCCAACTGTATTTGATGTCGAGCTCCTGCTGCCTCACGGCGAGCGCTCCATCCGTGTGGGACGCGAGGAGCACATTTGGGATGCAGCCTTCGCTGCTGGTGTCGTTTTGCCTGCTCTCTGCCATCAGGGGCGATGCCTAACTTGCGCCGCCCGCCTCGAGGGTCCGGGGGAAGTCGATCAATCAGATTCCGTAAGCTACTACCCCGAGGACCGCGAGGCTGGATTCGTTCTCTTGTGCACCGGAAAACCTGGGACATCGCTGCGCGTTCGCACACATCAGGCGCATGAAATGCGCGAGCATCGACGACAGAACAGACTTCCGGCACCGTACTCGTAGTCGCTGGTCACGGTCTGATGGACGTGGGCTGAGGGTTTGACGTTGTTTCCCTGCGCTTGCTACTGTCATATGTTCGCCCTCCAGCATGCGCTCCATCCTGCGGCAAACCTTTTGCGCGCTGGTGCACTCGGCCTACTTTCTGATCACGGGAGACGTTCATGCCTGCCATTAAATTTCGCGGGGTAGATTTCATTCAGTACGACTCGCTACTCACCGATGAGGAACGTTTAGTCCGCGAAACCACGCGTCAGTTCATTGAAGACAATCTCATCCCCATCATCGAAGAGTGCAACCGTGCCGGACGCTTTCCCCGCGAGCTGGTCAAGCCAATGGCTGACCTCGGTTTTTTTGGCGCTTCGTTAAAAGGTTATGGTTGCGCCGGAATGGGAAACGTTGAGTACGGCCTGATGACACAGGAACTCGAACGTGGAGACAGTGGCGTGCGCAGCTTTGTCAGTGTGCAGTCGGGGCTGGTGATGTATCCCATCTACGAGTTTGGCAGCGAAGAGCAGAAGCAAGCTTGGCTGCCTGCCATGCAGAAGGGCGAAAAGCTGGGCTGCTTCGGTCTAACCGAGCCGGATTTCGGCTCCAACCCCGGCGGCATGCGTACTCGTGCCCGCAAAGTCGGTAAAGAGTACGTGCTCAACGGCGAGAAGATGTGGATCACTTCCGGCACGATTGCCGACGTGGCCGTGATTTGGGCTAAGGTCGAAGACGAAGATGACAAGATTCGTGGCTTCCTGGTCGAGACCGACCGTCCCGGATTCAAAGCCGACGATATCCACGGCAAGTGGTCACTGCGTGCGTCCGTCACGTCGGGGCTATCGCTGCAAGATGTTCACATCCCCGAGTCGAATTTGTTGCCCAAAACCGGCGGCCTGAAATCTCCATTGATGTGTCTGAATCAGGCCCGCTACGGCATTGCCTGGGGAGCGCTCGGCGCAGCGATGGCGTGCTATGACTGCGCATTGCAGTATTCGCTGCTGCGTAAGCAGTGGCGTGACCAACCCATCGCCTCGCACCAGCTCGTGCAGGACAAACTCACCTGGATGATCAGCGAGATCACCAAGGCACAGCTCCTTGTGCTGCAGGTTGGCCGCCTCAAAGACGCCGGCAAGATCGAGCACCAGCACATCTCGATGGCGAAGCGAAATAACGTCTGGATGGCACTCGAGTGCGCCCGTCTATCGCGGGACATCCTGGGCGCCAACGGCGTCGCCGACGACTATCCCATCATGCGCCACATGATGAACCTGGAATCGGTGAAAACCTACGAAGGCACGCACGATGTGCACTCACTGATCATTGGCCAGAGCGTCACTGGGATTGATGCATTCTAGGAACGCTCGAATCGCCGAGACATCCGAGTTTCGCTTATCTGCCTCGTTGGTTGAAGTCCATCGAGCACTCCCTATTCAGCTTCTCAACGAACATTGCCATTAATCTACAGTCTCGTCCTTCTTGACCACGCCCCTCGCAATGGAGGATGATGCGCGGTGCTATCGGCGGATATCCATCCGCCGGCATCGATTGGAGGTTCGCATGGCAACCCAGCTCCGCCCGGAAGGCAAGGCTCGCAGTTTCGGCGAAAACATTGAAAGCGACCTGGCGTCGCGATTCCTGCGGGTGGTTGAGGTAGCTGCTATCGCTTCCGCGCGCACCATGGGTCAGGGCGAACGCAAGTTCTCCGACCAGGTGGCCACTGAAGCCATGCGGCGCACCATGGATACGATTCCGATGCGGGGCACTATCGTTATTGGCGAGGGCGAGCGCGACGAAGCGCCCATGCTCTATATCGGTGAGAAAGTCGGAGCCGAATTTCCCGATGGCACCGAGGTTCCAGAAGTCGACATCGCCGTCGATCCGCTTGAAGGCACGAATCTCTGCGCCACCGGAGCACCCGGGGCGATCACCGTGCTGGCTGCTTCCGAGCGCGGCGGATTGCTCAATGCCCCCGATTGTTACATGGAAAAAATTGTCGTTGGGCCGTCGTGCAAGAATGCTGTCGAACTCGACGCTCCCGTTGCCGACAACCTGAAGAATATTGCGAAGAGGCTGGAGCGCGACGTGGAAGATCTCGTCGTCATCGTGCTCGACCGCTCCCGCCACGAAAAGCTGATTGCCGACATTCGCGCCGCCGGCGCGCGCATTCGATTGATCGGCGATGGCGACCTCTCGGCTGGAATTGCCGCGGCCGTCATCGGTACTGGCGTGCATGCTGTGATGGGATCTGGCGGGGCTCCGGAAGGCGTGATCACTGCGGCCGCCATCCGTTGCCTTAACGGCTACATGCTGGGGCGGCTTGTCATCAAGCCCGAGCATGAGGAGCGCATCGCCAAGATGGGCATCAAGGACAAGAATCGCATATACGAAGCCGAAGACCTTGCGCCAGGCAAGCAGCTCATCTTTGCCGCGACTGGCGTCACCGACGGCGCGCTGATGAAGGGTGTACGGTTTTTCGGCGAAGGCACGCGGACCTCGTCAGTGATCCTGACGCTGCGTACAGGCAAGGTGCGCTTCGTGGAAAGCATCCACCTTGAGAAAGGGCCAGATGTGAAGGTGCGGTTCTCATAAGCGCTGGCGGCCTTTAGCCGACGGCTGCTCGATATGCCAAGCCTTCAATGTCGCCTCTATGCTGGACAGCTTGCCTGTAAAGAAAAAGAAAGTCGGGGAGCCGGGCGGAAAACGGATGCGAGTCCTCCTGCCAACGAAACACCGCTCCGCGACAAGTGGCTGAACCTTCATGTAAACTTAAAGTGCTGAGTTATAGGCAGTACATCCTAATCAGAGCAACCAGCTACAATTTTAAACGTCCCGGGGCCGCGGCCGGCGGGAGATTTCTGTCAGGAGCAGCGAATCAATGGCAGCCATGGGAAAGATTGCAAAGACAGCGGACCGCAAGAAGGTCATGGACACCACCAAGAGCACGGATTGCCCGAAGTGTGGCAAGGCTACGCGTATTGTGAAACGGGTTAAGGACCGCGAGCGCGGCGTCCCGGGCGGGATTTACATTTCGTGCTCGGCCTGCGAGTTCTTCGAGAAGCTGTAAGGAGGACTTCGGCTTTTGAGGTTTCTCGACTTCCGCAAGCGAATCTCTTCTGCCGCCATTTCCTATTCGCGTTCCAGCGCCGTCTTTAGTGCGCGATCCAGTTGACCTCGACCACGAAAGCGATCCCGCGAGTTGCGTAAGCTGTGCGTCGCGCACGCTCGGGTAGACGTGGTAAATGCCCCCGGTTTCATGGCTGGTTCTCGCTAGTCTTCGAAGTGCTGGTAGCGAAGCACGTCTCAGCCTCAGTGTTCAGTTCCTCCGCTGCAGGGTAAGTCTTTCCAGATCGCGCGCATCACAGTCAGCCCGTGCCCGATACTGTAAATACCGATGGAGGATGGCCTCAATAAAGGCGGAGTGGGAATGCTTCGATCCGGCCAGACGATCAATAGGGGACACCACGTCGGGTTGAAAGTGTGAGGGATGTCTTCACTTTCATCTCACCAACATAACTTAGAAAGCGTTCGCAGTCGCGTCTTTTCTATCCAAATGTGAGGGAGTCTTTCCGCCGCCCTTCTAGAGTCCGATCTGCCCTAGGATTGCTCGTGCCTCTGCCACAGGATCTGCGGCTTCGGTGATGGGCCGTCCCACTACGATGTAGCTGGCGCCGGCGGTGATGGCTTCGGCGGGAGTAGCGACGCGGACTTGATCGCCATGTCCGCTGCCGGCTGGGCGGACGCCCGGGACGACGATGGCGAAATCGTCCCCCAGCTTGGCACGCAGGGTCGGGACTTCACGGGCGGAGGTGATGACTCCATGACAGCCCTCAGCAAGGGCGATCGTAGCCAAGCGCAACACGCTGTCCACAATCTTGCCGCGCATACCGATTTTGTCCAGATCGTTCTCTTCCATGCTGGTGAGCACCGTCACGCCCAGCACCATCAGTTGGGCATGGGATCGCGCGGCTTCGACGGCGGCGTGCAGCATCTTTCCACCTCCCGCGGCGTGAACCGTGAGCATGCTCACGCCCAACTGCGCGGCTTCGCGCACAGCCGCGGCAACGGTGTTGGGAATGTCGTGATACTTGAGGTCGAGAAAAACCCGCCGGCCGGAAGCCACCAGATCCCGTACAACCTGCGGACCTTCGGCAGTGTAGAGTTGCATGCCGACCTTATAGGTTAGCGCAGCATCGCCCACGGCCATCACGATCTTTCGGGCCGCGGTGGCCGTGGAAACATCCAAAGCCACAATAAGACGCTGGCGCGGATCGTCACATGTGAGAACACCGCTGACAGGGATGCCGTGGGGCTTCTGGGCGTGCATCCCTGTCAGTGTAGAGTTTTTATGGAAGTTCCGCTACTGGTCTGGAGTAGGCTACAGTCTGCAGCAGGGCAACGTGGGGACGGTTGCCACGCTTGACCACATCCAGGCGGACACGTTGCAACCCTTGTTCCTGGAACTGCAGCACTTGGGCGGCGCCGTAGGACAAATCGATGATGCGGCCTTGGACGATAGGTCCGCGGTCGTTGACGCGGACCACTACAGCCCGGCCGTTGTGCAAATTGGTTACGCGGACGTAACTTCCCAAGGGAAGCGTCGGATGGGCGGCGGTCAGGTCGTGCATGTCGTAGGCTTCGCCGCTGGCGGTTGGTTTCCCATCGAAGTAGCTGCCATACCACGAAGCTGTTCCAATTTGAAACGGAGCCCTCGTGCTGGCCTGTTTACGGATTTCGGGCTTGGATTCGACTGACCTAGCGCGAGCTGGTGTCGCCTCCGAGTTGTTTGGGCCCTGAGCCGCTCCCAGGCTGGCAACTAAAAAGCCCATTGCCAGTCCATGAGCTAAACGTCTTCGCATTCAGTTCTCCTCGCATCTCAAAAAAGTCGTCCTAGCTAGGTGGTTGTCAGCTTACCGTTCTGTAGATGCTAGGGGGGGGAACCGAGGGTGTCAACACGAAAGTGAAGGGGTGTTGGATGACCCTGGAGTAACTGATATCGTACGTAACTTGTTGTTAATTATGGAATATATACAGGATATTACTCATAACAATGAGCTTATCTATTTACTCAAAAGTGAATAACCGGTGGCCGGTAGGCTTGGAAGAAATTTCATCATCAATGTTTTCATTCAGTTGCGCGGCAATACGCCGTAGGCCGTTGATATATATGATGTTAGCGGAAAGGTTGTCGAGTAAAAAAGAAAATATCTTTTCCGGTAGGGTCATCTGCCACTCGGGAGATCGGGCAATGGTCGGAATTGTCCTTCCGGACGAAGATGGACGTCATGGCTGAGAAACCGCCCATCGTACTTACGATTGCCGGATTCGACCCCTCGTCTGGGGCCGGCGTGACTGCCGATATTAAGACCATAGCCGCCCATGGCTGTTACGGAGTCGGGTGCATTACCGCCATGACTGTGCAATCTACGGCTGGCGTCCGTCGAGTGGAGCCCGGCGACCCGGATCTGGTCACCGAAACCCTTGAAGAGCTGGTTGCCGATTTGGATATCGCCGCCGTGCATATTGGAATGCTGGGCTCCGGGAAAGTGGTTAAGGCGGTAGCAGATTTCCTGGACCAGCGAGGAGGCAAAGCAAGGCTCCCGAACATAGTTCTCGACCCTATCCTTAAGTCCTCTTCCGGGGCAGACCTGCTTGATCTCCTGGGGACGAAATTACTGCAGGAGAGGCTGATTCCCTTGGCGGACGTGATTACCCCCAACACAGATGAAGCGTTTGCGCTGACAGGGATCAAGGTAGCTGGCATGGACGAGATGAAGGCGGCGGCAGCCAAACTTCATAAAATGGGCTCCTCCGCGGTGGTGGTCACCGGAGGTCACCTCGATCAGGCCATCGAGCTGTTGAGCTATTCCACCAAGCGTGGCATCGAGACAGAAGCGTTCAAGGCGGAGCGGCAACGATCCAATTCGACACATGGAACTGGCTGTGCCTTTGCCACGTCCATGGCCTGCCATCTGGCGCTTGATCGGGGTCTGGCCGAGGCCACTCTTCTTGCCAAAACCTACGTCACATCGGCAATCGCCAACGCCTACCCTCTAGGTAAGGGCACGGGGCCGGTGAACCATCTGTATCGCATGTACCAGCAGCGGCGAGCTACAGGCTCCGGGAGAGCGCAGTAGTCCCCGAGATGTATTTTCGAACGGACAGGGAGGCAGGGGAATGCTTGGCAGGGTCGAATCGGGCGATGACTTACCTGTCGGTTGATCGCTTCAGGAGTATCGCCACCACGAAGCAAGCCGTAGCGCCCAACAACCACTCGATGCGCCAGAATTGAATGGCCTGCCAATCAGCGAAGGTCTGTGCCTTGTAGATGAAGCTCACGCAGATGGCTCCAGCGATGCACCCTAGTCCGATCATAAAAGCAACCAGGGACGCGGTCGGCAAGCCGACCCAACGCTTGATTTCGTGGAAGTGCAGGTAGCGAAGCCAAGTTGGGGCGGAAACCCTGGGGAAGGAGAAATCCTGTGCCGCTCCTCGCAACCACGTCATTCCGTCTGACAAGACCCCTGAAGAACCTGCATGGACTCCATGTCCAGTTCCGGCGATGGCTAATTGGGCGCGGCGCCCACCGCAAGCGTGACAAAAACGGGAGCCCACCAGGAACTCCGTGCCGCAGCGCGAACACGTTTCGGCCATCGCAGGCGCTGCGACTGAATCGGCTACGCCGCAGGCGGCCTCGATAGGCGCTGGCGGACGCCAGAACTCTTGTTGCGCGTCATGAATCACTTCTGACATCTTTAAAACCTATGCTGGGACGTTGGAAATGTGAAGGCAAGCGGACATCCAAAATCGCTGTTCCGCTAAGCACCTTTTTCACCAATTACTTAGCAAATTATTCGCCACTTTTGTTGTGCTACCTCGCGCAATAATTACGCGCGCCCCTGCGTAAAGATGCACTGGTTACCGGTGGCATTTGCCGAGTACCCGATTCGCAGTTGCGCAGATTATAGGCTCGGTGGGCGGTTGCGCGGAGGGTGATTAGATCCTTTTGGATTACGCTCTTGGTTCGCTCCGAGGGGCAGCGCAGTTCGGTTAGACTAGAGAAACACGAGTGGGGAAGCAGGCAAGACCTACGTCCAAGAATCTGGTGCCTTCGAACAGCGTGCTGTTCTGCGCAACGATTTTGGGTTTGATGTCGTACGGAATGGCGGTACGGGCGGAGTGCACCGCACACGGGTCTTTTCCGTCGGTTGTTTCGCTACATCCGGGTTTCCACGCGCCCCGGGCGCCAGCTCCTGATAACCAAGTCTCCAGTCACGATCCGCTTACCGACGCCGCTTTAGAACACTTTTACAATCTCGACTATGACCGGGCGACACAGGAGTTTGAGAAGGTCGTTGAGAAGCATCCGAATGATGTTTTTGCCTGCAATCACCTGATCACGTCGCTGCTAATGCACGAGCTCTACAAGATGGGCGCCATGAATACCGGAGAGTATGCGAACGACAGCTTCATCGGACAGGTACACCACCCCCCCGATCCCAAGGTCAAGGAGCGCATCAAGCGGCTTGTGGACCGGGCCGAGGATCTGGAAGATCAGCAGCTCAAGGCGAATCCCAACAATATCGAAGCCCTCTATGCCCGAGGAGTAACTCGGGCGCAATTTGCTCTGTACACGGGGCTGGTCGAGCGGGCATGGTTTTCCGCCTTGCGCAACGCGGTGGGCGCGCGACATGACCACGAACGCGTTCTGGAACTTGATCCCAAATACGTCGACGCGAAGTTAGTCGTGGGCACTCACAACTACGTCATGGGGAGCCTTCCTTGGAGTGTGAAGGTGGCGGTGGCAATGGTCGGGCTGAGCGGGTCGAAGGAGAAAGGACTCCAGTACCTGCGCGATGTGGCTCGTAGTAGCGGCGAGAATAACGTGGATGCCAAAGTCGTGCTGAGCCTGTTCTTGCGGCGCGAGCAGGGCTACGCTGAGGCTCGCGCGAACATGCATGAATTGGCGGCGCGCTACCCCAGAAATTACTTGTTCGCCCTCGAGGAAGCGAATTTGCTCCGGGCGTCAGGTCACTTTCAGGAGGCGGCAGTGGCCTATCGAAAAGTTTGGCAGAGCGGGCGCGAGGGGAAATACGGCAGCCTGCATTACGAAACGGCTGCGTGGGGTCTTGGTGAATTATTGCGCAGCCAGAAAGACTATGGTGGTGCGGCAGCAGCGTACGAACTGGTGAATGAGGCTCCAGCACCCGATCCGGAAACGTTGCAGAAAGCGAATCTCGCCGCCGGCGAGATGTATGACTTGATGCAGAAACGCGATCTGGCTTTGATGAAATACCGGACCGTGCTGGCACAGAGCAGCAGCACACCTCCAGCAGAAGCGGCAAGGAAGCATATGCGGGAGGCGTATCGCGAGTAGCCCTGCGCGAGATGCAGATGATCGTCCGAATATCCCTACTTCACCGTCTGCGAACAGAAGGAACTTTCGGCCTACAATTACGTATTGTTTTGTAGGTCGTGAAGGAGACCGAACCATGTACTGCAACTATTGCGGAAAAGCGATTCAAGACGACGCAGCAGTCTGTGCCTATTGCGGCATTCGAGTGGGAGCGTCGGTGGCCCGCAAGCGGCTTCTGCGCCCACGGCAGGGCCGGAAAATCGCCGGCGTTTGTCTCGGCTTCGCCGAGTATTTTGACATCGACGTGACCGTGGTCCGGCTGGTGTGGCTAATCGTATCGTTGATGACAGGGATTGGCTTGCTGTCGTATCCCATAGCCTGGATCGTAATGCCGGAAGAGCCGCTTATGCTGACGGCGCCGGTTGGCGCGCAGCGCGTGACGAATTCCTAGGACCGCTCTGGCGACAGCTCGCGACGCTCTGTGATTAAATCGGCTGCATGCGGCGAATCAAGAGCGACGACGCGGAAATTGTTTATCAGACCCTTGGCGATGGGCCTTCGGTTGTCCTTCTGCACCCCTTTCCCGCTAATCATGAATTTTGGCTGCCGGTCGCGCAATCTCTGTCCACACGATACCGCCTCATCATGCCTGATCTCCGTGGGCACGGCGACTCTGACATTGGCGAAGGCTCGGCCACTATGGCGAAGCATGCGGCCGACATTGCCCGCGTAATGGACGATGCGGATGTAGGCCGCGCGCCGATAGTTGGGATTTCGATCGGCGGCTACGTGTTGTTCGAATTCTGGCGGCAGCAGCGTGGACGCGTGGCTGCGGTGGGTCTCTGCAATACGAAGGCGCCCGCGGATTCCCCTGAAGCGCAAGCTGGACGCCTACAAGCCGCAACAGAAGTTATGGAGCGCGGGACCGAGCCGTTCTTCCAAAGTATGATCCCACGTCTGCTAGGTAAAACTACTCGCGAGACGCGTCCGGACTTGGTCGAGGGCGCGCTGCAGATGATGCGAGAAATGTCGCCCGCCGACGTTGCCGCCGTCCAGCACGGCATGGCCGAGCGTCCGGATTCAGTGGATACATTGAAGACCATCAATGTGCCCACGCTGCTCGTCACCGGAGACGAAGACGTCCTGACTGGAGTGAACGAGGCGGAACTGATGCATCGGCACATTGCGGGCAGTGAGTTGAGAGTGTTTCCGAAAGCTGGCCATTACTCGCCTTGGGAACAGCCCGAAGCAGCGGGGAGATTGCTGCGGCAGTTCCTCGATGGAGTCTGACGTCGCCTGAAATTAAAAAGGCCGCGAGGTGTGTTATTAAGGTCCTGGCAGTTCTCCTCGTAAGCATTGGGTATTTTGTTTTGCTACAATCCCCAAAACCATGATTGATACATTTCTAGTCCCGGGAAAAAGCTTGGTCAACGCCAACGGAGATGGCACGGCGGTGGACATGAGTAGCGCTGTCAACCGAGTCTTTCTGTTGACCCTGGAGATTACCAGAATCATCGAACAGGAGTCCCTCGAAGTCAGCGTCCATGGTTCAGTCGACGGAACCGCGTGGAGTTCGAAGCCAATCGTGTCGTTCCCGCAGAAGTTCTATTGCGAGCAATCGCCGATGCTGCTGGACCTGACAGCGCATCCCGACGTGAAGTTCGTACGTGCGCATTGGGAGGTGGCACGCTGGGGGCGAGGCACGGAAACGCCGATGTTCGAATTCAGCGTGAGGCTGAAGGAAGTGCCGGCACAGATTTTGAGAGAAGTCAGGGCCGAAGCCAAGGCGCTGGCTTAGAATTATTGATTGTTAATTTTAGATGGTGCAATGAAAATCCCACCGGGTTCGGCGGTCTTCCTCGTGTGCAGACTGCTATGCGATTCAGAATCAACCATCAACATTCGACGATTATCCAGTCAACGTCAGTCCCGTATGCCAATTCTGTGGAATCTCTTGAGCTTGACACCCTGAGCTTTCATTCAAAATCAACAATCAATAATTCTCACCGCAATCGCCCTGCTCTGCAGCATCTCTGATGCTTCCGCTATATTGATTCAGGATGGTCAGCAAGTCAGAAACGATCGTGTGCCCAGCGCGCACTGTGCGCGGCAGCGTGCGCCTGCCCGGGGACAAATCGATCTCGCACCGCTACGCCATGCTGGCGGCGATCGCGAATGGAAACTCCCGGCTGGTGAATTATTCTACCGGGGCTGACTGTGCCAGTACCCTGCGTTGTCTGAAATCGGTGGGTGTGTTCGCCGAGCGCGCAGACGGCGCGCAGAGCGTGATCATTCGAGGGCTCGGACCTTCTTTAGCCGCGCCTTCCGAACCGCTCGACTGCGGCAATTCGGGCTCAACCATGCGCATGCTGAGTGGCATTGTCGCGGCGCAAAAGTTCAAGAGCGAGATGGTCGGAGACGCGTCGCTTAGCCGCCGTCCTATGGAGCGGGTCATCAAGCCGCTTACGGGTATGGGCGCTAAGATCGAGTCGCACGGTGGAAAGCCACCGCTCCGCATCACCGGCGCCGGACTGAAAGCCATTGACTACAAGATGCCGGTGGCCAGCGCGCAGGTGAAGTCATGCCTCTTGTTCGCGGGTCTGCTGGCGGATGGCGAAACCCGCATCGAAGAACCGGTTCGGACCCGCGATCACGGCGAACTGGCGCTGCGGGCATTTGGTGCGGAAGTGGCGCGCAGCGGAAATGAGGTTCGTGTCCGTGGTGGTCAAACGCTCCGGGGTATCGAGGCGCGCGTGCCGGGGGACTTGTCGAGCGCGGCATTCTTCTTGTGCGCTGCGGCGCTATTTCCGGGGTCACACCTGCTGATTGATGCTCTGCTGTTGAATCCAACCCGTGCACGCCTGCTCGACCTTCTCATGCAGATGGGGCTCGAAATCTCAGTGACGCAGCTCGATGAGGTGCATGGAGAAATGGTGGGCACAATCCAAGTTGAAGGTGGACGGCTAAAAGGCGCGACCATCGCCGGTGCGGATACAGCGGCGCTGATTGATGAGATTCCGGTGCTGGCCGCGATCGCCCCTTATGCGGAGCAGGGGATTGAGGTTCGGGATGCAAAGGAGTTGAGGATAAAAGAGTCAGACCGCATCGCTGCCATAGCTGCCAACCTGCGCCTGATGGGCGCGAACGTAGAAGAGAACCAAGACGGACTGAAGATTCCCGGCCAGCAACATCTGCGAGGCGCTGAGCTCGAGTCATTCGGCGATCACCGCATCGCCATGGCATTTGCCGTGGCTGCTTTGCGGGCTGAGGGCGAAAGCCTTATCCGCGGCGCCGAGGCAGCCGCTGTCTCCTACCCAGCTTTTTTCTCGACACTTGAAGGGCTGGTCGAGCGCTAGAGAGAGGCCGAGTCAATACAGCCGAATCCCACGGCGCGGTTACCTTCGGGCGATGACCGTAGTGATCTAATCACCTCGCCGCTAAACAACAATACTTGAGTGAGAAACTGTGTCGCTGGCCCCGAGGGGGCCGCATTTTCGTCTCAGTCGTAGGAGGAACTATGCGTCGCAAACTCATCGTATTGACTGCTATCTTGTGTTCCCTGGCTTACGCCAAAGAGCCTAAGTCTTATCAGACCGGCAAATTGCTGCAAATGGATTCAGTGGCATGTGGTGTGGACGAGAGAGATGCGAAAAGCGTCGCCGGCGAAATGCTGGGTACCGACTCCGGACATAAGAAGACGCACGAGCTACTCTGCCAGGAGTATGTACTTCAGACCGATAGGGTGATCTATCGTATTCGGCCTAAAGACGAGAAGCATCCTGTGCTGCTGCCGATAGGTGAACGCGCGCAATTTCGTTTGGAAAAAGACAAGATGCTCCTGCGCGTGGAAGGCTTGGTTGACAGAGAGCACGTCTACCTGGTGGTTTCGATGACACCGCGCGGCGATGACAAAGCGGAAGCGAGCAGGCTCCGCTTGAACCACCTGTAGTAGTCGGCTCGCAGTGCTGAATTGGCTGCGGGGTCACGAACTTTCACCAATCATTTGTGTACTGCTTTCGGCCGCGCGAATTCGCCAGAATTCGTGCCACGTTTATTTCATGCATGCGCTTTTACCCAACATTTGCAAGGGAGAACCCCGATCGGGTCTTTCGTTGCAACCAACCCTCGGGCCATGATGGGCATCAAAATATTTCGAAATCCTGCCCTGTATCCCCCGCTCGCTCTCCGCCGTAAAAGGGGATAAGTGTCGGCAGAAATTCAGTCGATCGACGGAGAAAAATATTATGAAACGTTGTGCAGGCCTCCTCATAGCATCATTATTTTTGGCTGCGCCTATGTTGCTGGCGCAAGAGCATTCCGACCACATCGAAGTCGGAGCCTTTGCTGATTATTTTCGCTTCAGCCAGACATCTCCTATACGAAATTTCATCGGTGTGGGAGGACGGGCCGCCTTCAACGTGCACCGAGACGTACAGTTGGAAGCGGAAATGGCCTACGACTTCAAACGGAACTTCACCCAGGATTTCTCTGATGGCGTGACCACGCAGTTGGTGAACACACAGTTCCGCACTTTGCATGGATTCTTTGGTCCGAAATTCCAAACCGGCTCGGGAGCGTTTCGCTTCTTCGTGACGGGCAAAGTGGGCTTTGACAATTTCACCATCAACAACCAGAACGCCCCAGCAGGCTTCAAGAGTACCGTGGGCCTGGATAATGGCAAGACGGATTTTGCTCTATATCCTGCGGCAGGAGTCGAAGCTTTCGCCGGGCCGATTGGCATTCGATTGGAAGCGGGCGACGATATCTACTTTGATCACGGCGGCCACAACAATCTACGCGTGACCTTGGGTCCACAGATCCGCTTTTGACGATGTGCGATTCGTGACCTCGTACGAGTCAACCGGCGGCCGCATCGGCCGCCGGCTCTGTTTCTGGTGCTTTTCTGTCAGCGATCCTCACTCTGCTGCCAGAGACGGCTGTGTGGTACAGTATTGCCGTCCTGCAGAAGCGGCAACGGGCCGTTTGGTTTCGGGCGGGGCATCCGCAGTATTTCCCAATCGTTGAACAAGGAGTTTGCTATGGCGACTCTCCGCGACCTCATCAAAGACCGCAAAGTTTATTCCATTAATGCAGGGAACACCGTGCTGGAGGCGGCGCGCTTCATGATGGAGCACAACATCGGCGCTCTGCCTGTACTTCGCGATGGAGAATTAGCCGGTATTTTTTCCGAGCGCGACCTTATGAATCGCGTGGTGGCGGTGGGGCGCACTCCGGGAATGACCGCAGTGTCGGAAGTGATGACCCCGAATCCACGGGCTGTGCCCGTGGATGAGACTGTCGAGGAGTGCCTCTTCATCATGCGCGAGTTCGGCTTCCGTCATCTTCCAATTGTGGACGGGCGGGAGTTGAAAGGCCTGGTCTCACTCCGCGATATTCTGATGCGCCGCGCGGCGGAGATCGAGGCAGAAGCGCGTCGGGCAGTGTCATAGGGCGGGCATCGAGCTTCAGGCTCACAAGTCCGAAAACGTCCGAGTTTGAAGTGCTAAGTCTCCCAATCGCCGAGCCTAAGCCCAAAGCCTGGAGCCACCCTTCACTCCCGATGCCGCAGCAACAACTCGCCTTGCTTGGGCGGGAGCCGGAAGGGAAATTCAAAAATCTTTTCGTCGAGCGGCAGGCGCAGTACGAACTCCTCCTGCTTTTTCCACTCACCGATCCACTTGATGTTGGTATTGAAGAAAACCCATCCGCTAATCTCCGGATTCCCCGGATTTAGCTCGGCGGGCCGCAGGCTGTTCTTGCTAAGGAATTCCAATAGTTCGCTCGCATCCTTCTGAAACGCGCGCAGGTAGGCCTCCTTCGCCTCTTTGCGTTCTGGATGTTTTTCAATCTCGCGCATGGTTTGGTGGTCAAGTTCGTCGGCGTCGTTCTGGATCCGCGCCGAGAAACCGTCCGGCCCGAGCGAACTCTGGATGACATGGAAGTGTTTTACGAATTCAAGCGAAATGTTCTGATCGCTAACATCGAGCGAGCCCCTTCCGCGGTAGCGGACGGTGAGCAGAACTCCGAAGATAGGCTGGTGGCGCCGGCGAACCTTCGCCAGTTCTTGGGCATCGACTGCCAGCGTGACGCCGATATCGCCCGACCATAGACCGTAGTGATACTTGCCGTCATGCGTGATCGAGAATGTGCACCCCGGTTGCTGTTCGTCCCAGCGCAACGTCGGGATCTGAGCTTTCTCCTTGCCCGGTGCTGCACACGCGGGTGTAAAAACGTGGACCGCGCAGACGCAGAAGAGCAAGGCGAAACAATGACGCGCCAGATGCCGAAAGGAATGCATGCGAGGGAAGTATATAGCCGGCTTGAATTCGGGTTTCAAACTCGGTGGCAACTTTGAAAATGCGCAGACTAGTTCACCGTGAGGCTAATCGACTGTGTCCCGTTGCTCGGAGCCAGCTTGTTTTGATCAATGGCCGAAATCGTAAACGTATATGTGTTCTTGGGTGTGCTGGTGACACTGCTCTTGGTGCTAGTGCTGTTACCGCAGCCGATCGTCACCATGATCCCTGAGACGATCATGCCAAGCAGCAGCCAACCCAGCAATTTCTTCCAGAGTCTGCTGGTCGTGGACAGCCAGGCTCCGATCAGCGCCAGTGTGGGAAGCGGCAGCCACAATGCATAAAAAATGGTTGAGCGGTGCAGACTCGATGCCGACGGGCCAGTGGTGGAGATTGTGAGAGTCGAACTCGCCGCCGCGTTGTTCGTCACGGTTATTGTGGCGGGATGGAACGAACAAACTGGTGCGGGTGTGACTGTCGGCGAGATTGTGCTGCAGGAAAAGGTGACGGTGCCAGAATAGCCGCTGATAGGCGTCGCCGTCACGGTCGCCGTAGCCGCGCTGCCCGCGTGAATGCTGCTAGGGCTGGGTGTCGTGTCCGAGAGCGTGTAGACGGGCGCTACCGCAAGCACGCTAAGATTCACTGGCACGGTCAAGGTGGAGGTGCCCACAGTACCCGTCACCGTGATGGTATAGAGCGTCGGGGGAGTGAGGCTGGTGGTTGTAATGGTCAGCGTGGGGCTGGCGGGAGGCGTCACCGAACTGAGGATGGAGCACGTCGCGCCATTGGTTTGCAGCGGCGCGACCGTACACGAGAGTGCAACCGAACCACTGGAGACGTTGTTGATGGTACCGACCGTTATCGTCGAAATCGAAGATCCGCCCGGGTCTACAGCGGAGGGATAGGGCGCCGATGCCGCCAGCGTGAAATTAGCTTGCCCGTGCGCTCGCGGAAGAATCACCACGACTGCGATGACGAAAAATAGAACTGTGACGATGTGCCGCGCGATGCGCCTGGAATTAAGCATGGGCAGATTGATTAGGTTCTCTCAATTTTTGTGGTTCGATTCGCGGAGCGGAAGAAAGGCTGCCCGAGGTGCTCTCGTCTGTCAAGCATATGAGAGCCCTACTCGCGCAACGCCAGAGAGAATTTTAGACTACGGTTGCATGGAACGCCAGTCGGGTGCGAGATGTGCGATCTTGAGGATTTCCGCGGATTAAAAAAACCACGGCCGCCTCCGTAGTGGAGGCGGCCGCGGTTCACATGATTCAGCTATTTGACGGTCAACGTTAGGGGCGGTGCTACAGCGTGAGTTAATGTTCCGTCAGTTCCCGTAACTGTAACGGTATAGGTTCCTGCTGGGGTTCCGCCGTGGAGGCCACCGCCTCCTCCACCGCCGCCGCCGCAGGCCGGCAGTAATAGCAAAGAGGCCAGAACCACAGAGAGCATCAGGAAACCCAGCAACTTCCTCCGTCGCGAGTTGGCCGACCCGAAACCGATTCCGATTAATGCTAGTCCCGGAATAGGCAGAAGCATCGCGTAGAAGATGTCTGATCGATGGAACAACCCTGCGTGGGGAGCGGTTGTGCTCACCGTAAGAGTAGAGGTGCCAGAGCCGCCAGGTATCGAACTCGCACTGAATCCGCATGTGGGTGCAGGTGTTCCGCCGCCCGAAACTGCGCAAGACAGATTCACCGTTTTGTTATAGCCGTTCTCCCCGGCGACGGTAATGGTGGAAGTAGCAGGGCCACCGGCAGTGACGGAGCCCAAGTCAGGGCTCGCCGTGATGGTAAAGTCCACCGTCGTGGCCGCTGGGGGAACCAAGGCGTAGAACGCATCGAAAGCGCCGCTGCCGTAACTGGGTTGAATAGTGCCTGCGAAAGCCAAGTCCAGGGTGGATGTTGTGGAGCCTGTCAATAAAGCGAAGCCAGAGGAATCGACGACGATACCGCCGCCGAAGAACGACGCGGTGGCAGCGTCATAGTTCTCATCCCCGTTGCCTCCCAGATAACTGGAGTAGACCAAACCGGTTCCGGTTGGATCAACCTCTGTAACGAAAGCGTCCGAGGCCCCATTCAATGCATTCTGGAACGGCTTAATCAGCGGGAAGTCGGTGGAAAGCGTTGTGCCGGTGACATAGGCGTCGTCTAAAGTGTCAAGAGATATCCCTATTCCTACATCGCTGGTACTTCCGCCGAGGTACGTGGAATACACCAATCCAGAACCGGCGGGGTTGAGCTTGGTTACAAACGCATTCGATCCCGCTGCAGCGAAGCCATTACCGTAGCTAGTCTGAAAAGCCCCCGGGTTTGGGAATACCGGGAAGTCTCCGGTCGCCACGCTTGAGTTGTTGTGGGCGGTCTCGCCAGTCACGTAGGCGCTTCCTAAGGTGTCGACAGCGATCGCGACGCCCGTATCGTCCGAACTGCCACCCAGATACGTGACATAGTGTAAACTGCCGCCGCCCGCATTGATTCTGGCTACAAAAGCGTCGCTGAAAACTAGGCCGCTAGCGGCGTTGCAATTCCCGTTGGTTCCGCAAGTCGGCTGAAAGGATCCCGGCGTTGCGGGAAAGTCAGTGGACAGCGTCACGCCGGTGACATAGGCGTTGCGGCTACCGTCTACGGCTATGCCATTTGCGAAGTCGCTAAAGCTGCCTCCGAGATACGTGGAATAGACAGCCGCTCCGCTCGGATTGAGTTCGGCCACAAATGCGTCATCGGAGCCATTGGCTCCCTGGCCCTTATTGAACGTAAACAATGAGTTGAGCGTTGGGAAGTTTGTCGAAAATGTGTCTCCAGCAATGTAAGCGTCTCCGATTCCATCCACTGCGATCCCAAAAGCTTCATCGTCATTGCTTCCGCCCAAGTAGGTCCCGTAAACCAGGGCGCCCGTGGGATCTAGCTTGAAAACGATGCCATCCAGGCACGTTGCGTTTCCGCCGGTACCGCACGTACTGCCGCCCCCACCGGAGAACTGCTGAACGACTCCAGCCGTTGTCGGGAAATCCGTAGACGACGTGATTCCTGCGACGTACGCGCCGGTAGCATCCGCAGCAATCGACGCACCCAGATCGTCGCCGGAGCCGCCAATGAACGTCGTGTAAACGAGGGTATTCGTCGTATCAAGCTCGGTCACGAATGCGCTGAACCCGGCACTGTGACCAATTACCGTACCCAAAAAACCGGGGAAGGCAGTGGAATTGCTGTGCCCGGTTATAAAAGCGTTGCCTACGGTATCTAAAGCAATTCCGAATCCGACATCCTCGCCCGCTCCACCGAGATAAGTAGCATAAGACAACGACGGGTCAATGACGAGTTCGCGGCTCCGATCATACTGGCCAAGCTCGAAACCGACTTGGCGATTCGCTTTCAAAACGAATCGTGCATCTACCAGTTGGCGGACGCCGTTACGCTCTTGATATGCAACCGGCTTCTTCAGCGTGAGGTCGCCTGCGGAAGATGAGAGAGCGAGATTTCCCGCCGCGTCGGTCGTCATGCGGCTCGCTCCGCTGAAACTCAAACTGATGGGGTCAGGGGTCGATCCCGGAGCCACAACAAAGTCGAACTCCAATTGGTTCTGGTGACCATGGTATGTAAGATCAACACCCGGATAGACATCCTGGTAAGACACTCGTGCGTAATTCGTGACTCCGCGGTGCCAATTGCTGGTGTCATTGCCGATTAGATAGTTCGATTTGGCGGATAGCCGGTCGCTGCCCACGATTTCAGCGTTCGATTTGCCCCCAACCACGTGCATCCGGAGCGTGGCAACCGAGGATGGTCTGGGCCTGGATTGTGTTCGGCTCCGGCGAATCAGCCGCTTCGTTTCGCGTGAATAGCCGGCTAGTCGGCGCTGCATCATCTCCCTGGGACGAGATTGAACCGAGGAAGAAGCTGAGGCTAATGAGAGTACGGCATCACCCGAAGTCAAAAACAGCGTGTAACCGTTGCCGCGCGCCATGTACTTAACCTGCGGGTCTGTCTGACCTTCGTTGGCTTCGAAGGCAAGCGGGAGCGCGGCAAAGCTGGCGTTTATGCGAGCTCGCGTAGCAGTCGT
>Ga0137418_10000814_pt1 | contig 28418 bp, 25 predicted proteins | sample CZODoug3_1_2_16f_FD_122242 | JGI IMG/M metagenome (GOLD analysis project Ga0137418, IMG submission 122242) | Vadose zone soil fungal communities from Angelo Coast Range Reserve, California, USA - CZODoug3_1_2_16fungal (Hybrid Assembly) | ecosystem: Environmental > Terrestrial > Soil > Vadose...
GGAAAAGAGGTGAGAGATCGCTTCCGGAAAGGCCGAGCCTTTCCGCACTGTGCGGCGGCAAGCCGCAATCCGTGTCGCTAAGGTTCTGAACAATCAAGTACTTTTTGTGCAAAGCCCACTGCACCGGCTTTGCACAGAAAGTCGGGTTTTGAGGTGACCTTTTGTGCAGGTTGATTAGTTTTTGTGCAGGTTAGCGGTCAACTGTGGGCTTGAACGGCTTTGTTAGCAGAGAAATGGCGCTTGTAAGCCGGAAGACTAAAAATACCTACTGAACGGATTTCATCGACGGGGATTACGGTTCCTAAATCCAATCTATCCTGGTCTGTGACGTTGGGATCTTGATCGTGTATTTGCGTCAAAAGGCTGAAGTAATCTGTAGTGAAAGTAACCGTCTGATCCTTAGGATCTCGGTATCCACTTAGGATGGGCATGATTTCGATGGACTGAACCTCATAAGCAGGGTTGAAATTAGCTGTCACGGAGCCTACGTACACCTTGCCGCTTTTGATCGTTAGCAATACTGGCCGGGTGTCGCGCATGGCATTTTTTAGCAATACCTCAAGTGGATCTCCTTTTTCTCTTATTGACTTATCAACCTCTTCGTCGCTGCTTAGTTTGCGGTTAAAGTACTTCCAAGAGGTAGCCCCGAGGAGCAGCGCGAGAATGGCGGTTCCGGAATAATCGAAAGGGAAGATTACGTGCCAGATGTCATTCACAACGACTACTGTGGGGAAGAAGTGTCGCAGAAGCGTCCAGAGCGCCCTGACAGTCGCGGCAACTGCGAGGAATAACAAGCCGTACTGAGCGGCCAAGAATAAGAGACTGTAATTTTCTGAGCGGAGGGCACTGTATCGCGTTCGATAGTACTTACGCGCGAATATGTACCCGCCCAGCAGAGGAAGCAGGAGCAGGTTAAAAGGCATTTGAGAATTAGCCTAAGTCATTTATTGTCATTCGATTGTTGCGAAGAACTATTGCCATTTGTCGGGGTCGCCGGACGGACAAGGTTCGCTTCCCGCAGGCGCTGAATTTCGGCCCAGCCCGCTTTGCTGCGGACTACGTCCACGGCGCGAACGGACTGAGTGCCCGATTCGGTAGTGTGAATTTGAGGCTTTTCCATCGGATTTTCTTTGGTCTCTGCTGAGGAGGAGGAGACCTTCTCCTGTCTGTCCCTAAAGTATTCCATGTCAACTCCTTCCAGTCGGGGGATCGGAACTGCTAGATCCGCCCATTTATCAACTGGACTGGAAACCAACATGGCGGCCAAGATGGCTAGCGGAAGCCGGAATGTCTGTCGGATTCGTCCGTCGAATTGAGTGTATCAGCAACTAAAAGGTGCCCCCTTATATCACAGGGAGACGTTGAAATTCTACCAGTTTCCGCGTGTTTTTTCCTAATTGATACCCTCGGCCCCACCTCAAGGGAGTACGCTCATGGCACCATCCTCTGCCCAAAACTCAGGTTTGATGTTCAATTCAAACATGGACTGAATCAAACAACAAAGATTGTGACAGAGAATCTTGCAGAGGGCTTCGTTGATCTGCGCTGTCTTGGTTTTACTTCTCAAGCTATCGCCAAACTTCGCTTTGATCATGCTGAATGTAGATTCGACGTTTGAGCGTTTGTGGTATTGCTGCAAAAACCATTTTTGATTGAAAGAAAAGTAGTGATACATCCGACGCCAGACCGCGTTACTACTTTTCTTCGCAGGTGCGCTGTTGCTCTTGAACGGAATATAAGGCATGGCCGCATGGTCTATCACCGTTTGCAGGTTATCGGCTGACAGATAGGCTTTGTCTGCCGAGACTTCTTGCATCACAAAATTCTTTGCCGTTTCATCTACTAGCCGCTTAAAGAACGGGCTATCGTTAGCGTAACGGTCACTGATTTGAACCGCTGTAACTACATTCGTTTTCACACCGCACATTAGATGAACCTTGATCCATTCGCGCTTAGTCATTAGCTGCGGATTCGTATACTTCGCGTCAACCCACTGGAAGAATCGGCAAGTTGAAAAGCCGGATGAATCCACGGCAAAGTCGGACTCAATCGCTTGAAGCGGCAAACTGCTTTCCTCGATCAGCATTTCAAGATAGGGCGTCAATACTTCGCTTTCGAGGTAATTGGAGATGCTGTTGAAGTGCGGAACTCTTGAGATATGGCCCTTCGCGTGAGCGTCGCGTAGGTCGCTCATAAACCTTCTCTGAGACACTGTGCTATAGACCTTGAAGGTTGCCGCGAAAATCATTTCCTCAAACGGCAACCTAGGGCGTCCGATCTTTTGCGACGGTTCGCCCACACCTTTGCATAGTTCGCGCAAGAGAGTTTGAAACTGATCCTTTTCGTTCACCTGAGCCGCGTTGTACGCCGACCATTCTTGACTATAGGTTTTCTTAACTGTGACAGTCTCGCTCACGGTCTGCGTTTGTCCATCATCTGTGAACTCGCGCTGAATCGTGAACTCAACCGCGAAGATATGTTTGCACTTTACGTTGCGAGTTTCGTGGTCTGGACAGGTGCAATGAGGATTCGAAACGTCCGGCTTGACCGTGTAGTAGTAAGCGTTTCTGTGTTCTGATTGCGAGGGAACAAACCATCGATCACCGCTTCGTTGAATTTTGGCCTTTGCCGCTATCTCAAGACCGCGTTGTTCTCTGCCGTTATCTTCCATTGTGTGACCTTGCCTTTCGTTAGGCGACTGGCTCACAATGGCTTTACCGGAGACTCAAAGCGAGCAATCGCGCTGGGTTTTCAAAAGGGCCTTAGTGGTTAGCGCCGCCAGGGCCTTTATATTTACAGAGAGTATATTACTCATAGGTACATAGGCTGTCAAGTAAAATGGGGCTTGCGCTCATATACTATTAGGTATATAGTCGCGTCATGGCTTCAAAGCAAATTAAAGTTACTCAGTATGAGTGTGAGCGATGCGAGCACAAGTGGATACCACGTGATTCCGAAAGCGAGCCTCGCGTATGTCCGAAATGCAAAAGTCCCTATTGGAACCGACCGCGCCAAAAAAGAACAAAGAAGTAAAGCTAACTCACGATTCTTAGCTTCATAGGTTCTGCGGGAAGAAATGTTGCGCGGAACTCATCAGGATACGAACTAACAAGTTGAGCCATGTCCATAACGCTATAACCATGATCTGTTCTATGGACATCAATGATGTCGTTTAGCACTGTTGGTTCTTCCGGCGAGATGCTTACAGGTTCGTGGAGTCGGTAGCCTTGCTTGGACATCTTTGTCCAGAGATATTTGTACTGTCGAACGGTAATCTTATTTAGGTCAGAGGACCGCTTTAGCAACGCAGCCATTGAAACCTTCCAATAGGGCTTCAATACGGCAAGTCGTGGCAACGTAATCCCTTTTAAGTAGGGAGCAATGTCCCTTTCGGGCATCAAAAATTCGGCAGCAAAACGATCAGCCTCGCCTTCCATATCAGGCGACGGAATTTGGTGCATGACTATATGACCGATCTCGTGCGCCAACGTGTACCGACAGCGATCCGCTGATATTTCGGAATTGATAAAAAACAACGGCGGTTCACAGGGAGCCCACTGGCTCATCGCGTCAATCTTATTTGTGCCGAAAGAGCAGCGAAGCACAACACCGCCCGCTGCTTCAATAGCAGTCGTTAGATTTTCGATTGGACCACTTGGAAGCCCCCAGCTGCGGCGAAGCAGTCTTGCTATTGCGGGCGCATCATGGCTGTAATCTTCCGCGTCCATTCTATGGAAACGGTTTTCAGCTTCTATCTCCGCACCACGTAACAGTCGAGAAATTTGAATACGCCGGACGTTAAGCGACGCAATTAAGCGACGCAATTCTAACGACGGTAGACTTTGGCGCTTACGATGGTAGATGCAGGTCGTACCGTACCCGTAGACGCGATCCGTTTGATAAAAAAATTCACTGGGATAGTGCAGAGCGTCAGCGAGCGTATCGAGAAAATCATCAGTGACTTGAAGTAAACCGCTTTCGAGTTTTGAAATCTTTCCCTGCGTCACCGACAGACGTTTTTCTAGCTCGCTCTGCCTGATTCCCCTGGACTCTCTGGCGAGCACAAGCATTTCCGGGTTGATCGTCTTGCTCATTTTTCGTCATTCTTTTTCTTCTTCTTGACATTCTTTGCACGAACGCGAGGTTTAGTGAGTGTTCTTGTTGGGTATGGAACTATGTTGACCTGAGCAATCGGTTCGTCAATGTCAATGGTCCATACGATTCTTTTACCAACACAATAGGTCACAAGAATGGCGTTTATCTCAGTCTGAGTTTTGTTGAGGATGTATCCGACCGTTACCCTTGCGGCTGGCTCAATACCGGGGAGGTTTAATTGCGCGGCAAAATCAACGGCGTGAGGCGTCGGATAATTTGAAGACATCCGATTCTTTTTTAGCTTCTTGAAGCGGATCAAGATTTCCCCGTTGATGCCGAACAAAATTTGACCGAAAGAAGTCGTTTCATACGCCTTTGGAATACGCATGAAATAGGCTCGCGCGCGAAAGACCATAAAGCTGTGGACACAGTTGGCGCGAGCGGTAGGGCTGAATTGAGCACGGTCTTTGGCGGGCAGATTTAAGTAATCAACCCAAGCGCCTTGAACAATGGATTGGAATCCTTCATAGTGCGGCTGGAGAATCCCATCAGCGAGATTCCATCGAAAGAGCGGCAATTGCCGTGGCCGTAAGTTGCTCATGGCCGGGGAGTATACCACCACATTGTCTTTTCGCAAGCATTTTTTGCTAAAAAATATTCCAAAATATTTGGAGTTCTCAGGATGAACTACGGGGTTGAGCGGCGAGGAATTATCTTCTTAGGGCAGAAGGGATGAGATCGCCGTTTTCGGGGTTCGTTATGAAAGCGTGGTATTCGGCTTCGGCCTCTGGACCAGCGTGGTAGATGACTGTCCACTTGTTAATGTCGGGCGTAGAGGACGGATAGATACCTAGAAACTCCGTTGCCTCATCTGGCGCATCCTCGTCTAAGAAATACGGATACTTGTCGTTGTCTTTTGTTATAACGCCGCTTCTAGAGTTGTCGATCTCGGGGTCGCTCAATAGTGCGTGAAAACATTCTTCAAACGAATCATACACGGCGGTAATCCTCCCGTATTCATTATCCTTCCATTTCAAGGAAATTAACAAACACAAGTTGGCAGACTTTTTGTGCAGCCTGCCGACTTTTTGTGCAGGAGCGACTTTCTGTGCAAAGCCCACTGCACCACTGCACTGCCTCACTGCCTCACCGCCGCATTGTCCCCACCTTGACTACTGCAAGGCAGCGTTAACTCTTAAAAACTAACGGCGCAATGCCGGAGGGGATCACCCTGCAGCACTACGCCGCCGTTTTTAACTCGATGCCTCACGTTGGTACCCACGCGCAACAGTCAAGTCTATGGAATGCATTCTAGCGACGGAAAGATCTACGTCAACTAAACGATAGAAAATAAAACAAAAGGGCGTTGCTGGTGTGAGGACGGTGACGCCCATCTTTTTGTTTACGCTGCGCAACTGTTTCCAATCTTGAGGCATCCTATTCGGTCTCAAAATTCTCACTCTCCCCGCATTAATCAGATGACTCTATATACCGGAGGACCGGCGAATCGCGTGTATCACATTGTTCTGGAGCGAGGCCGGGCCTATACGCTTTGCGGCTTAAAGGTGAGCGCCTCACAAGTCATTCGCTCGGAGAAACCGCAGAACGGCGTGCTCTGCAAGCATTGTGAGAGATTAAGCAAAAGCGAACCGCCCAGCTCTGTTTGCGGCTGATGGTCAGCGCGAAGGACGCAAGTAACGCGCAGAACCGCAAAGTAAAACCGCACGACTATTAGGCTGGATGATTGAAGGTTGAGCCGTTAGGCGCTGGCGCTGAGTTGATAGCGTTCTAGTTTGAGGTAGAGGCCGCGACGAGTGAGGCCGAGTTCGCGTGCGGCGCGCGAGATGTTGCCGCCATGCTTGCGTAGGGCGTCAGAGATCATGCGCCGTTCAACTTCTGCTAAGGCATCGGCAAGCGTCACGTTTTGCAAACTCGCGCCCGGCATTGAGCTAAACGTTGAAACAGGAGCGCTGGGCGTGGTTGGAGAAGAGGTGCGCTTTAGCTCGGGAGAAAGTTGCTCGGGAGTAATTACCGCTGCGTCTTCGGCGCGGGCGACTACCCGCTGTATCTCGTTACAAAGTTGCCGAACATTTCCTGGCCAATCGCTGACCATGAGAAGGTCGACGGCCTGTGGAGTCATTTGAATATTCTTGCGGCCAAATCTGGCCGAATAGTGATTGATGTAGTAGTTGACGATGGTGGGAATTTCCGAACGCCGCTCGCGCAACGGCGGCACGCGCAACCTGATTACATTAAGCCGGTAGTAAAGGTCCTCGCGAAACTTACTTTGCGCGACCATCTCCTCCAGATCAGTATTGGTTGCGGCGATGATGCGCACATCCACTTTGATCGGACGCTGTTCGCCTAAGGGTTGAATCTCGCCTTCCTGCAAAAAGCGCAGCAGTTTCGGCTGGACGTCAAGCGGCAGGTCGCCAATCTCATCGAGGAAAAGCGTGCCGCCTCCAGCCGTACGAATGACACCAGCCGAGTCAGTTACGGCGCCGGTGAACGCGCCGCGCCGATAGCCGAAAAGATATCCTTCCGAGAGTTCCTTCGGCACCGCCGTGCAGTTGAAGGGGACAAAGACTCTTGAACGACGCGACGAAAGCGCATGAATCGCGCGCGCCACCAGTTCTTTGCCGGTGCCGGATTCGCCTGTGACCAGCACGGTCACATCCGATGATCGGATCTTGTGAACTTCCTCGACAAGCTTCGTCATTGCCGGACTCGAATGAATGAAGCCTGGCATGAGACTAGTGCCGGTGAGCTCTGCCGGCTGCTGTACGCGTGCACCTTTTTGCGATCCGCCGCGCAGAGCGCAAACGTCCATACCAAGTTCAGCCACGCGCATTAGTGGATCGAGCGACAGGCCGCCGGGAAGTTTTGCCCGGCTGCGCGGCGAGAGATAGAGCGTGGCAGGCTGCGCATGGGAGGGCCGAAGATGTAACAGCACGGCGTCGTTCTTTTTTGCAAAAGCGGCTTGCGATTCTTCATCAACACTTTGGTCCATCTGGCTCGCAAGCTTTGCACTCTCGGCCGGTGTACAACCCTGGGCAATCACTACTCGTTGCTGATTGTGCTCACCGGGCTCAGTGACCATTACGCACTTGGCGCTCGTTTCCTGGCGCATGATCGCCGCTAGTTCGCGCAGTAAAAGCTCGCGCGACGTCACTGCCTCAGCGAGACGCAGCGTGAGCAATTGAGTTAATGCCGACTGTTCGTCGCTTCTTTCCGGGGTGCTGCGATCAAGGTTTACCAGCACTGCCTCCGCGCGCGTTTGATCGAGTCTTGCTCCCAGTTCGCGAAAAGCGTTAACTGCGCGCGACAAATGTTCAATAGCGCGGCTGGGCTGGCTCACTGCGTAAGCGCGTCCCAGTTCGCTGTGCGCGCGCGCTGCGCGATAGCGGTCACCCAGCATGTCAAAGATGGAAACACTGCTGCCAAAATGTTGGGCCGCCGAGGAGTAGTCCGCTTGCATCATCGCCAACATACCCAACAATCTTTGCGACTCTCCGGCAAATCCCAAATCGGTTGCGGATTCGGTTGTTTCTTCGTCCAGCTTCGCGAGTTGTTGGGAACACTTATCAGGTTCGCCGTTACGAAGATGCGCTTCAGCCACGATCAAGCGCGAATCGGAAACTCCTTGTCGATCGCCGATGCTCTCGGCCAACAGCAGGGCATCCTGAGCTTTTGCCAGGGCCTTTGCATGATCTTCCATCGCAAGGTAACAACGCGCCAGAGTTCTAAAGGCCTGGCACGCATACCACTTGTTCCCATCTTCGGTGGCGAGCGCAACAGCCCGCTGTAAATAGTCCTTGGCTTCGTCAAGCTCACCGCGCAGCATTAGCAATTCGCCGAGCGAATCCAAAATCATCGGTACTTTTTCGGCGCGCTCATCAGCTTCAGTTGCCAACTCAAGCGCGCGCTGCAATGCCTCCTGCGCTTTTGCCCATTGCCCGATCAAGATCAAGTTGATGCCAAGATTGTTGTAACCATCTGCGGCGGTGGCTTTGTGGTCCGTGCGCTCGTAATAAGCGATTCCCTTTTCGAGGTAGCGAATTCCTTCCTGAGGTCGCTTCAGAAACCAGCAAACGCCGGCCATGTTCGAGTAGATCCGGCCGAGGGTATAGCTTGCCGAATGATCGCCCACGAGCTTTAGCGCTTGCTGCAAATTCTCGAGCGCGCCTTCATAATCGCCTTCCTGAACCTGCGCTAGCGCAATGCCGAAATATGCTTCCGCCAGGCCGCGCCATTCGCCTGATTGTCGAAAGTGCTCCAGAGCCCGTTGCGCATAATCAAGCGCGATGGGGTGTTCACTAATGCTGCGATACACGCGCGCGAGTGCCGAGTAAATTGGACCAAGGTTCTGGTCAGGGTTGATCTCAAACTCGCGCAGCGCGCCTTTCAGAATAGAGATTGCTTTTGGATGATCGCCGTTGTAGTTGTAGGCGAGACCAATTTGCACCTTGAGCGATTGCACCGCTTGTTGATCGAGTTTCTCTCTCGATTCCGGAGACTCGTACATCGCAACCGCGGCTAACGATTCGCGATACTGTCCCTGCATTTCCAGGGCGGTCGACAAGGCACATCGTGCCAGAGCCAGGATTGACGGGCTGTTGCGAGCGGCTGTTATTAGAGATGCGAGACGTGTTTTTGCTTCGGCTGACAATCCCTGATCCAATAGCGACCTAATATGGTCTAACTCTTCCATCAGGTTTTGGCTTGGTTTGTCGGGTGAACGTGAGTTAATACGCACTCGTGCGTCGGCGAGATCGACCACACCTTTTCTGCTTGAGGATTGTTTTGCCGCCGAATCCCCGATTGCGGCGCCTGCTTTTTTGGCCATTCAGTTCTTCTAAGACGCTCAATTCATAGAGCTTTTCATGCCGAACAGCGATTTAGCGGCGGAAGGTTTTTAACGTGACCGCAATTCCCCACAAAACCGCGTTCACGATCGCTTACAAACACGTAGAATTTAGCACATGCAATCATAAGCGTCCATCGTCTTTCCCTCAGTTTACTTCGCAAAACGCCCGAAATCGCACTAATGATGCACGCATCCTCCAACTTTGGACCAAGGGTCCGGTTGATGGCCAATCGCACTCTTAGGGACTGTCCGGGTTGTGTAGTGGCGATTATTTTCTTTGTTCTGACAACGTCGAACGCGAGCCACAGGTCTCTTGGGCCATAGACCGTGCGGCAATTTTCGATTGCCTGCGTCCAAACATGGCAAAGTGTCGATATCACAGTGCATTAAGGCCGCTTTCCTTGACACTCTTTCGGGCTGGCCGCTATCATCTCCGTTTCCGTCGTGGGCACGAAACTTCGCCCGAGTGATCTATGTTTGAGTCCTTATCGGACAAGCTAAAAAGGACACTCAAGAATCTGCGCGGCGAAGGCGTGCTGACGAAAGAGCATGTTGACGCGGCATTGCGCGAGATTCGGTTGGCGCTGCTTGAAGCCGACGTTAACTATAAAGTCGCCAAAGACTTTATGGCTTCGGTCAAGGAAAAGGCCGAAGGACAACAGGTTTGGCAGGAACTCAAACCTTCCGAACAAGTTGTCAAAATAGTTTACGACGAACTGGTCGACCTGCTGGGCGGCCAGTCTTCGCGACTGGTCTTTACAAAACAGATCCCAAACGTCGTCATGATCGTGGGCCTGCAAGGTTCCGGTAAGACGACTTCGACAGGGAAAATTGCTCGCTGGCTTGCCGCCAATCAGGACCGCAAACCACTGCTGCTGTCAGTTGACGTTTACCGTCCGGCCGCGCGTGAGCAACTTAAGGTTATCGCCAGGGCCACTGGCCAACAGATCTTTGAACAGACCGAGACGAACGATCCGCTGACACTGGTGCGCGGAGCTGTAAAGCACGCACAACAAACCGGGTTCGATACGTTGCTCATCGATACGGCGGGACGCCTGCATATCGATGAAGAGTTGATGACTGAACTCGTCAACATCAAGAGCGAAACGCATCCGGTTGAAATTCTGTTTGTGGCGGACGCGATGACGGGCCAGGATGCGGTTCGTTCTGCCGAAGAGTTTCACCGTCGCATCGGCATCACCGGCGTGGTGCTGACAAAGATGGATGGCGATGCCCGCGGCGGCGCAGCGCTTTCCATCAAGCAGGTGATTGGCCAGCCCGTCAAATTTGTGGGCGTCGGCGAGAAGTACGATGCGCTGGAGCCGTTTTATCCCGATCGAGTAGCGCAGCGAATTCTCGGTATGGGCGATGTGCTGTCGCTCATCGAAGAAGTCCAATCAAAAGTCGATCAGTCTGAAGCAGAAGAGCAGTTAAAGAAGCTTCAGAAAAACGAGTTCACGCTGGATGACTTTCGTTCGCAGCTTCGGCAAGTGAAGAAGCTTGGTTCTTTCTCAAAAATCATGAAGCTTCTTCCCGATCAGCTTCTGGGCGGCATGGGCATGCCCCAGATGGATGAAGAACAAACGAAGCAGATGGAGAAGGAGTTGAAGCGTACTGAGTCAATCATCGACTCAATGACGCGCACCGAGCGAGTGGACCACCGGATTTTGAATGCCAACCGCCGCCGCCGCATCGCGCGCGGTTCGGGAACGTCGGTAGCTGAAGTCAACAAGCTCATCAAGCAATACGTCGAAATGCGACAGATGATGAGGCAGTTGACCAGTTCAGGATTATTCGGTGGCAGCGGCTTGAAAGGCAAGATGATGCGCCGCATGACCGGCATGCCTGAGCTTGGCGGTAATGGCGACGATCTGCAATCGCTGCCGGCAGCGCCGGCAAGAAAGAAAATTAAGAAGAAGCGGAAGAAACGCAGGCGGTGATGAGTATATATCACTGAGTCTACGAAAGTTCTAGTTTGACATACGAAGCGGAGGAAAAGTTTTGTTAGCAATTCAGTTAATGCGCACCGGCGCGAAGAAACGTCCCTCTTACCGAGTGGTAGTGAAGGAGAAACAGTCGAAGCGAGACGGGGCCTATTTGGAAAACCTGGGCACGTATAACCCAACGCGTGACCCTGCAGAGATTAAGCTCGACATGGACCGCGTTCGTTATTGGATTGGGAAAGGCGCGCAGCCGACCGACACCGTTGGCCGGCTAATCAAAGCCAGCGACAAGCAACAAGCGCAAACTCAGCCTGAGGCTTAAAAGTCGCCCGCCATCTGGAAGAAGATGAAAGAAGCCGTCGAGATGATTGTGAAGGCGTTGGTTGACGATGTTGAAGCGGTAGACGTGCGCGAGGTTAAGCGTGAAGGAGCAACGCTAATCGAAGTTCGCGTAGCTCCCGGGGACATGGGCAAGATTATCGGCAGGCAAGGCCGGACGGTACGCGCCTTACGCGCGCTGGCCCATGCGGTAAGTCTCAAAACAAGACATCGCTTCGTCCTTGAAATTGTGGAATGAAATCGCCACCAGTGGAGACTGATTCTGAGCCAATCGTCGTGGCGCGCGCAGTCAGGACGCGAGGCCTGAAGGGCGAGATTGTTGCCGAGCTTTTGACCGATTTTCCTGAACGATTCCAGCGCGTGTCCACGGTAATCGCAATCGGTCGGGGAGAGAATGAAACACTCGAACTTGAAAATCATTGGCTTCAAAATGATCGGATAGTTCTGAAATTTGCAGGATACGACGACGTTGATTCTGCAAAGTCGCTAATAGGATTTGATTTTGCGTTGCCCGAAGCGGAACGCATGAAGCTCTCTGAAAATGAGTATTACGACTGGGAACTCGAGGGGTGTTCAGTTGTAATCGAAGATGGCCTAACGGTGGGCGTTGTGCGCGGATTGCTGCGAACAGGTGGCGTCGAGCTGCTGGTTGTTGAAGATGAGACGGGACGGGAGCGTCTGATACCGATGGCCCAGTCGATCGTGGTTAAGATCGATATCTCGCGCCGGGAAATTTTGATCGATCCGCCCGAAGGCTTGTTGGATCTTTAGTCAGTCTTTGAAATTCTAACGTGCTGCGCTGCGATATCATTACCATCTTCCCGGACTTTTTTCGCGAGACGTTTGATTACGGCATCATTCGCAGGGCGCGCGCGGCAGGGCTGGTTGAATTAAGGGCGCACGATCTGCGCGGATGGACCAGCGACAAGCATCACATCGTCGATGACCGTCCTTTTGGCGGCGGCGAAGGGATGGTACTAAAGCCTGAACCGATCTTTGCAGCAGTCAGTGAATTGACCGGAGTTGCCAGTCGGGACGAGTATGCGCCGCAGACACGCGTAATTCTGCTGTCACCGCAAGGGCGAGTGTTTACACAGGCAGTGGCCCGGGATCTTTCGCAGCACGCGTCCCACCTGGTTTTGATTTGTGGGCGATACGAAGGCGTCGACGAACGAGTTGCTGACGAGCTCGTTACCGACGAGGTTTCGATCGGAGATTACGTACTGTCGGGTGGCGAACCAGCGGCGTTGGTAGTGATTGATGCGTTGGTTCGTTTATTACCGGGCGCAGTCGGTAATGAGAGTTCAACAACCAACGAGTCGTTCGCTGAAGGCTTATTGGATTGTCCGCAGTACACGCGGCCTCCGGAATTTTCAGGATTGAAAGTTCCAGAAGTGCTACAAAACGGGAACCATGCCGAGATTGCGCGCTGGCGGCGTGAAGCAGCATTAAAGAAAACGGAACGAAACCGCCCCGACCTTTTGAAATGAGTTTCGCTAAATGGAGTGATGAGATGAACAGACTAGATAGTATTGAACAGACCCAGTTGCGCAAAAGCGTTCCTGATTTTCAGTCCGGCGACACGATCCGCGTTCATGTTCGCATCAAGGAGTCGGAAACCAAGGAACGTTTGCAGGCCTTCGAGGGAGTGGTCATCGCTCGTAAACATGGCGGAGCGCGCGAAACGATTACTGTGCGAAAGACCAGCTTTGGCGTCGGCGTCGAACGAATTTTTCCGTTGCACGCGACCATCGTGGACCACATCGATGTGGTAAAGAAGGGCCGCGTTCGTCGCGCCAAGCTTTACTATCTGCGCGGCTTGCGCGGAAAGGCTGCACGCATTCGTGAGCGTGACACCCGCGGCCACCAGGGTGGAGACTCGCAAGCTTCGGCAGCGGGGAAGAAATAAGGATCGAAGTCAAAGTCTTGCCGAATCGCGATAGTTGCCGAGGGAGCCGCAGCGCTTGCGTATAGCGATTGATGCCCATTCAGTTGGGACCCGGCTTGGCGGGAACGAAAGTTATGCGACGAATTTGATCGAGGCGCTTGCCGAGATCGATGACGTCAACCAGTACACGATATTTGTCACCAGGCGCGAGGCTCGAGACCGATTCAGTAATCGCTGGCCAAACTTTCGTGTTCGGGCCACGTTGCCGCACACGCCCTTCATTCGTATTCCACTGACACTAAGCGCTGAGCTTCGTCGCAACCGGGTCGACGTACTCCATGTCCAATTTACCTCTCCGCCTTTTTCACCCTGCCCGGTCGTTGTCAGTATTCACGATTTGTCGTTTGAGCATTTGCCGCAGACTTTCAAGCGCCGCAGTCGCATGCAACTGCGCCTGACGGTCCGCCGCTCCGCCCGCAACGCGGCGCAGGTTATCGCGCTCTCCGAACACACTCGAACGGACTTAATAAATACTTACAAATTGCGGCCGGAGAAAGTGAACGTTGTTCCTTTAGCCGCGCCGGCTGCATTTGCGCCCATCCGCGATGACAACGAACTTCAACGAGTTAGACAAACTTACGGTATTGACCGGGACTACATTCTTTCGGTTGGCTCCATACAGCCGCGCAAGAATCTGAGTCGTCTTATCGAAGCATATTCAGTCTTGCGCCGTGAACGCACAGAAGGTAAGCTCCCACAGCTCGTTTTCGTTGGGAAAAACGCTTGGTTGTTTGAAGAAACATTTCGGTCGCTTAAGGATATGGAAGTCGGCGGGTCCGTAATCCTGACCGGCTATGTACCCGAATCCGACTTGCCGGCACTGTATTCAGGGGCGCTTTGTTTCGTTTACCCTTCATACTTCGAAGGCTTTGGGTTGCCGCCACTGGAAGCCATGAAGTGTGGCGCACCCGTAATCGTCGGCAACAAGACAAGCTTGCCGGAAGTGGTGGGAGAAGCGGCGCTGCTGATTGATCCTTTTGACGTAAACGCCATCGCGGACGCAATTCAAAAGATGATTTCCGATTCAGACCTTCGTGCGGAACTCCGCGTTAAAGGACTCGAGCGCGCTGCCCATTTCAACTGGAAGGAAACTGCTCGACAAACGCTGGCTGTATACGAAAAAGCATTCTCGTTAAAGCGGAACGATTATTAACAACCTCGCGGAACGTAAACACTTCGTTTATGCACATCGCTATACTTGGAACACGAGGTATACCAGCCAGCTACGGAGGCTTCGAAACATTTGCGGAGCATCTCTCAACCCGGCTCGTTGCGCGTGGCCATGAAGTAACCGTTTACGGTCGCGCCCACTACGTTTCACCACGACAACTTGAATATCACGGCGTTCGGCTTCAAGTGCTGCCGACCATTCGTCACAAGTATTTCGATACTGTGGTCCATGCCTTTCTATCCGCGATCCACGCTGTAACAGCGAGGTTTGACGTAGCGCTAATATGCAACGCAGCAAACGCACCTTTTGCTCCTATTCTTCGCTTCACAGGTACACCTGTCGTCATCAATGTTGACGGCCTGGAGCACAAACGAAAAAAGTGGGGATGGTTGGGCCGTCGCTACTATCTCTTGGCCGAGCGACTGGCGACAATACTCCCAAACGTAACCGTAACAGACGCGCAGGTAATTCACGATTACTACCTGGCGCGTTATAACGCTCCATCGACAATGATCGCGTACGGCTCAGAAGTTGAGCGCCGGCCCGATCGGACGGCCGTGCGCCGTTGGCGTGCCGAGCCGAACCGTTATGTTTTGTATGTTTCCCGCCTCGAGCCAGAGAACAATGCCCACCTGGTGATCGAAGCGTTCAAGAAAGTTCGCACTGCTTACCGTTTGCTGATCGTCGGTGACGCTCCCTATGCGCGCGACTACATCAAAGACTTAAAAGCCCGCGCCCGCGGTGACAAACGAATTATTTTTACCGGCTTCGTCTTTGGTCAGGATTACCGCGCGCTCCAGCAAAACGCTTACTGCTATGTGCATGCCACCGAGGTAGGCGGCACGCATCCAGCATTGCTGGAAGCCATGGGCTATGGCAACTGTGTGCTGACGCTGGCCACGCCGGAAAACATCGAGGCCATCGGCGATGCTGGTATTGCTTATGCAGACGAGCTTGATTTAACCGAGAAGCTACGACGAGTGTTGCGCGACGGCTCCCTTGTCCAAAGTTATCGTCACCGCGCACAACTACGGGTGCAGAAGTTCTATGACTGGGACAGAGTAGTAGACGAGTACGAACAACTCTTTAGAAAATTGACGGGCATCACCGACTCCGAAGGCCCAACCACGCCCAGGCCGGTAAGCGAACCGGCAGACGTCGCTGTGACACGAAAATAGCTGCAAAATTTCAAAGTGCAAAAAGAGGGTGCCCCGCTCAATCACTTACGATTGGCGGGGCAAACTTCCGGCAGGTTCGGGTAAATACAGGTGGCGGTTGCAAAGAACTGAGAATCGTCACTTAGGGCCGATCCCGTGAACCAGGCGGTGCGTCTTGCGGGTGAGATAAAGCCTTCGCGGCGCAAAAAAGCTAAAAAAGCCGCGTCCCTTTGAAACCAGTACCTCAATTCGGTTCTGCTTCCCAAATCCAACTTTTCAACTAGTGTCTGTAGCGGTGTATGAAATTACACTGAAACTTCGTGACATGTCAAGAACAATATCAAAACTTTCGTAACAATCTTCACGACTGAAGGTTTGGCAGGAAGAGCCACCCCCCAAGCCTTAATGGCCTTCTCGGGTTTGCACTAACCGCAAGGCTTGGCGGCGTACGGCTTCAGAGACGTTGCGGTTCTGCGAAAGGTGTTGCAGGTCTTTGGTGCGGATACGCTGAAGTGTGCTGACAACGGTAGGGACGGGCGTCCGCGGATTGCGCACCAGATTATGAATGATGGGATAGGACCGTGCCCAGGCGCGATTTATAGCGATCAAGCGCAGCACTTCATCCGCCACCGTACGCATGGACGCTATATTTTCTACCTCTTGATCGGTGACCCGTGGGTTATTAATCACGGCCGTCGCAACCACTTTATTTGAGTCTCGAATGAGAATACTGCGCGCTTCGCGATCACCCTTCATGGCCAGTTTCATCCGGTCCTTGGCGTTCATGAACATAATGCGACGAATCAGCGAGACTCGCTCGGGGGGCACTTCGCCAGTCTCGATGCGCTCGTGTTCCACTATTCGCTTGAAGTTTGCAGCATGTTCCTCCGCTGTCTCGTCAGCCAGTTCTGCATAGCGCTCAGCAGGCAGCCATGAAGTATCAAGATCGGCATCTGAAACCTCGATATGTTCGGCGATTAACCACGCATCGCTCGCAGTTAAGCCTCTTAGCTGGGCACTTTCAAAAAATTCGGCTGCCGCATTCTTGCCACGAGCACGCAACTCCTGCGCTATCTGTTCGGCGCCACGTTCCTTTTCAAAGAACTCGCGTCTGGTTTCCTGTGCGCGTCGCTCGGCTTCGGTGGAACGCGCTGGGTTCGCGAGAATCGCATCAATGATTTCAGGAAACCGCACCAGCCGTTGCTGGTTGACCGCAATCAATTCCAGTATTGCTGCATCGCTTGTTGAGAGAGCAACGTTTGCGACCGCACTGTCAGGCGTCTTGTGATTGAGGACAATCGCTTCCTGGATTTGCCGATTGGCGCTGGGAAAAGTGGCAAAGTAATCGAGTACCGAAGCTGGAGTGTCGTGAGCTTTCGCCGCAATCAAAATGTCGTCAGTGCTTTGCGACTTCAGAGTCGCCTCGGCTGCCGCAGCAATCTCGGCATCGTCCGATTGCCTGAGTGCAACCAGCACTTCCAATAAATCCGTTTGCGGTAGCGGCAACAGCCCGGAAGCAGCCGCGAGGCGCGCAGGTTGAGGCGCAGTGCCACCAATGATTGCACGGACGGTTGGGTTTGTAGATGTGATTTCAGTGCTCAAGGCGAGTGGGGCCGAAAAGAGCAGCCCTGATTGAAGGTATCCAATTCAGCAGCGCATTGTCCATAGATTTTTAAGAGGAGGCGCGAGCCCCAACATCTGTGACAATCTTTCAAATGTGGTTGTAGTAAGGCGGGCGCACTTTTACGGGGAGCGTCGGACCTTTGCTACCACAAATCAGACAGCGGCGCCGTGACACTTCTTATACTTCTTCCCTGAGCCGCAGGGGCAGGGCTCGTTGCGTCCGACCTTTGGCTGATCACGCACAACCGTTTTTACTTTTCCGGCTTCCTCGCCAGCGGCGGCGGCGCCTTGATTCGGACCAGTAAAAGTCATCGATGTCGAGCGCGCGGGACGACGCTGCCGAATAGCTTCCGGCGGCTGCTCGGCTACCACCTGAAGATTGAACAGAGATCTAATCGTACTGGTGTCGATGCGATCGAGCATCTCCTGAAACATGTCAAAACTCTGCTTCTTGTACTCGACCAGTGGATCCTTTTGCCCGTAGCCCACCAGACCGATCCCTTGTTTCAAGTGGTCCAACGACAGCAGGTGATCCTTCCATTGCGCGTCGATGATGTTCAGCATGATGATGCGTTCATACGTGCGCATCGCCTCCGGACCAATCTGCTGTTCCTTTTCCGTGTACTTGACCTTTAGTTTTTCCCAGATGGCATCGGTGACTTCCTCTGAAGTCAGGTTGGGGATGTCGATGCCTTCTGCATCCGCGTCAAAATCGTAAATTGTCTTGATTTGGATCTTGTAGTTATCTATGTCCCAGTCATCCGGCGAAACATCCGGGTTGAGATACTGCTTGGTCAAATCAGACAACAGATCGTAGGCCACTCCGGCCTGCGGCGGATCGCCCATTAGGTATTCGCGCTGATCGGGTTCTTCCATTAACTGGCGGCGCAAGCCATAAATCGTCTCGCGCTGCTTGTTCATGACGTCGTCGTATTCGAGCAGGTGTTTGCGCGATTCAAAGTTGCGACCTTCAACGGATTTCTGCGCCGACTCAATTCGTTTCGATACCATCTTCGATTCGATAGCGACGCCCTTTTCCATCCCCAGCCGCTGCATCAGGGCCTTAACTTTCTCGCCGGCAAAGATGCGCATCAGATCATCTTCAAGCGAGAGGAAAAAGCGGGATGAACCCGGATCGCCCTGCCGCCCGGAACGTCCACGAAGCTGATTGTCGATTCGTCGCGACTCGTGGCGCTCAGTGCCCAGAATATGCAGGCCACCAATACCGACAACTTCTTTGTGCTCTGCTTCGACGATGCGTTTGGCGCGTTCGAATGCCTGCAACCATTCCTGTTCGCTCGCCTCGTCGGGATCAACCTCTTCCTTTTTGAGAAACTCACGCGCCATAAAATCTGGATTGCCGCCCAGCAGAATGTCAGTACCGCGACCGGCCATGTTGGTTGCAATCGTCACCGCGCCTTTGCGGCCCGCCTGGGCCACAATCTCGGCTTCGCGCTCGTGGTATTTCGCATTCAAGACGTTGTGCGGCACTGCCTCGCGTTGCAGCCGGCGCGCAATGAGTTCGGAGTTTTCAACTGAAACAGTACCGACCAGTGCCGGCTGGCCACGATCGTGGCAATCCTTTATTTCCTCAATTACCGCGTCCCATTTCTCAGGCAACGTACGATAGATCACGTCGGAAAAATCTTTCCGAACCATCGGCATATGCGTCGGGATAACTATTACATCGAGCTTATAAGTTGACTGAAACTCCGCCGCTTCAGTCTCAGCAGTACCGGTCATGCCCGAAAGCTTTTCGTAGAGACGAAAATAGTTTTGCAACGTGATAGTCGCCAGCGTCTGATTTTCCTTCTCAATCTTCACGCCTTCTTTGGCTTCGACTGCCTGGTGCAAACCGTCCGACCAGCGGCGGCCCTTCATCAAACGCCCGGTGAAATCGTCAACAATGATTACTTCGCCGTCCTGAACCACATACTGATGGTCCAGCCGGTAGAGCGTGTGCGCTTTCAGAGCTTGCTCAACGCAATGCAGCAGCTCCATGTTCGAAGGATCGTAAAGATTGCCCACACCCAGCAGCCGTTCAGCTTTATCCACGCCTTCTTCAGTCAGCACGGCGGTGTGTTGCCGTTCGTCCACCAGATACTCGCCAGTCTTTACGCCGTCTACTTCTTCGCCCTTGCGCAACTGCGGAATAATCGCATCGGCTTTGTAATACTTGTCGGTCGCTTCGTCAGACGGACCGGAAATTATTAGCGGCGTACGGGCTTCGTCGATCAGAATCGAATCCACCTCGTCAACGATCGCGAAGTAGTGACCGCGCTGAACACAGGTCGCGAGGTCAAACTTCATGTTGTCGCGCAGATAGTCGAAGCCGAATTCGTTATTCGTCCCGTAGGTAATGTCGGCAGCGTAAGCAGTTTGCCGCTCGAAATCGTCCATGTCGTTCTGAATGCAGCCGACTTCCAGGCCGAGAAAGCGATGAATCTGGCCCATCCACTCGGCGTCGCGCGAAGCCAGATAATCATTGACGGTAATCACGTGAACGCCGCCGCGGCCGGTCAGTGCGTTGAGGTAAGCAGGCAATGTTGCCACCAGCGTTTTGCCTTCGCCGGTGCGCATCTCAGCAATTTTACCCTGGTGCAAAACAATGCCACCGATCAACTGCACGTCGAAATGGCGCATGCCGGTGGTGCGTACACTTGCTTCTCTGACAATCGCAAAGGCTTCCGGCAAAATCTCGTCGAGGGCCTCTCGCTCGAGACGTTTGCGATCCTCGGCATCTCGCGCCCCGGCCACGGCTGTTTGCAATTGCTGTTTGAATTCTGCGGTGCGATTGCGAAGTTGTTCGTCTGAAAGTTTTTTTACGACAGGCTCGAGGGCGTTGATTTCCGCGACCAGAGACTCAACTGATTTAAGAAACCGCTGATTGCTGCTACCAAAAACTTTAGTAAGTAATTTATCGACACTCATAATCGTTATCTGAAATTAAGTGGCGCAAAACCGCCATCATTAGCTTTGATTTTATGCTTTCTGTTTGATTTTAGTTGAGCGTAGAGAGGCTAGGCAAGCGAGCGTTCCGGCACACCACTACGACGCAAGCTGCTTCTTGATGAGATCCACGACTGCCTGACGCGGCATTGTAAAATTGAAGATGATCTTTTTCCCGTTCGGAGATGCACTGGTGTTTCTCAGTAATATTTCTTCATCTTTTCCCGCGCGCGATTCCGCGCCAATCATTAATGCGGCATTAAACCCCTTCGCCAGCACCCGCGCGCTGTCGTCAGAAGATGCTTCTGATTCGACGGATGCAAGCACTTCCGTTTCACCCTGCTTGATAGTGAAAACCACCTTGGTGCCAGGATTGTCCTTGTCTATCGGCTTCAGATAGATAAGAAAGCCGCTGTCGTTCAGTGCGGCAATCATGCGTCCAAACAGATCGACGAGATTTTGATCGCCTTCCTTCTTGGTAAACTTCGGATCCTTTAATTTCCCGTCCTTATCAAGTTCAGCTTCGATCACGATCTCAAAAGGTTTATTCAGATCGAGCTGGCCTTTGTTCTTCAAGTCGTTGGCATAAATTGCGAAGTCCTTCAGCGCCTTTTTGTTGATTTCATTTTCTTTCGGCAAATCAATATTGTTCTGCGCCGCGGTCTTTTCCAATTCCTTTTGAGCTTCTTCAGGCGTCAGCTTTGTGTTTCCCGGACTCGCTGCGGGGCTAGGGCTGGCTTTGGCCGCTTCAGCAGAAGAAGGAGAAGTAACCGGACTCGGTGACGCCGTGAGAGCCGGCGAGGGACTGGGCAAAGGCGATGGTTCTGGCGTGCTGAACCTTTGCGGTTGCGCTTGCGATATAAGCTGCGCCGCGGGAGCAACCGGAGGAAACGCCTGGGATTGATCCAGAGCAAAGTAACCTTCGGGGTAGTGAAACTTCTCGCCCCTCAACTCTACAATTTGTACATCGTCACCAATCTCGGTGTGTGCATACGGTTTGTCAACGAAGCTTGTATCGGCGATCAAGCTTGCCAAATTGAAGGCGTCGCGGAACGCGGGTACATACATGAGACAGGCAATGACAAGCAGATGCCCAACCAGCGAACCGCCAAGCAGCCGCAAAATAGTCGGCCACCGGAGTTCGTTCCCAACCTCAAAATTTGTGAAAAGCTCAGCCATTTTCCGATAGAAACGTCGTTGTGCGGCGTCGAGTTCCTCTTAGACGCGCCGTTGGCCCAATCCGTTGCGAGTTGGATCCAAGCCTGAAAAGTATACGTTAGCACTTTGGCCAGCAAGTGCCCAAAGTGTGCGATTTTCATCGCAGTGATGAGCGACTAAAAGCTACAGCGACCTCTTGGAGTAGAATGCCGCAATGCGCCCACGCGACAAATCACGAGGTAGCAGCCGAGGCAGGCGATTCGACGAAAGAGGCCGACGTAGGCGCCCCACGGAACAGCAGAAAGGCGCAAACAAGTCCGAGGCCTTCGACGACAGCAAAGCGCTATCTCGTTTGCGAGAAGCGCGGCAACTGCTCGCAGGGATTGGAAGCCCAACCCCACAACCTTTCAGGCCCGATGCTTTTCAACTTGAGGCCCTCGCGGCACTCGAATTTGAAGATGTCCTGGTGACTGCGCCGACGGGCAGCGGCAAGACGTGGATTGCACGCGAAGAGATCCGGCGCTTGCTCGAGGCCGGCCGGCGCGCGTGGTACACGACGCCGCTGAAGGCGTTGACTAACTCGAAGTATCAGGAATTCGCTGACGAGTTTGGCCCGGCACAGGTTGGAATCCTTACTGGCGATCGCAAAGAAAATACTGACGCACCGTTGATCGTCGGCACCACTGAAATTTTTCGCAACCAGCTTTTTGATTCTTTGCGTGGTGGCAGTGATGTCGATGCGGACCTGGTGGTGCTCGACGAGGCACATTATCTCGCCGACGAAGATCGCGGTCATGTTTGGGAGGAGGCGATCATTCTGACGCCTCCGCGTATTCGTCTGCTTTTGTTGTCGGCGACAATCGGCAATGCCGATCAATTCGCGGGCTGGATTGAAGAAGTAAGAGGCGTGCGGTGTAAAGTGGTGACGCGGCCGGGCGCGCGGCCCGTGCCTTTGCGCGCGGCGATGCTGCTGCCTGACAAACGATTGCTGCCGTTGTTGAATGAGCACGGAAAGTTGAACCCGGAGATTGCGGCGCTGCTGGGAAGTCAAAAGGAAAAAGGAAAAAGGCAAAGGTGAGGAAAAAGAAACGTAAAAGAACGGGAAAAGGAAGGGTAAGAAAAAAGGAAAACGGTATGAAATAAAAAAAGACGCAAGAGAAGGGGCACGAGTTACATGAAAGATATCAGACAACGAACTTTCGACTTCGCCCTCAGAATCATTAAGTTGTGTCAGCAATTAGAACAGGAAGGTGGGGTGGGTAGAACGCTTGGTTGGCAATTGTTACGTTCTGGAACTTCGATCGGGGCAAACATTGAGGAGGCACAAGCAGGCCAAAGCAAACTGGATTTCATTAGTAAGAATGCCATCGCCTTAAAAGAAGCACGCGAAACGATTTACTGGTTGCGGTTAGTCACCGCTTCAGATGCGGTGCGAAAGGGTCGTCTTTCCCCACTTCTAAGTGAGGCAGACGAACTGGCGCGGAAAATCGGAGCGATCATTGTATCTGCGAAGAGAGGGAAGAAATGAAGGCGCACTAATCGAAAAGCGTCGTTGGCTTTTTCCCTTTCTGGAAAGGGCGTTGCCGCGAACCCGAGAAATGGCGCCCGAGCGCTTTCCTTTTACCTTTTTCCTTTTGCCATTTTCCTTATGAAGCTCAGCATGCCCGAGCTGCCACCAGCCACGCTGCTGACGGCGCTCGGCTCTTACAATTTGCTGCCCGCCATCGTTTTCCTGCCAACGCGGCGCCGCTGCGATCAAGCTGCATCGGAAGCCGCGTATATGCGGCGTGATGCAAACGATCAACGGCGCGATCAGCGGCGCGATTTCATACGCAGCTTTGTCGAGCAGTTTCCCGAGATTCGCAACCATCGCCATTGGGAAACGATCGTGCGTGGCGGCGTGGCGGCGCATCATGCGGGGCACATGCCGGCGTGGAAACTGGTGATCGAAAAAATGATGAGCGCAGGCTTGCTCGATGCGATCTTCGCGACCGCCACCGTCGCCGCGGGAGTTGATTTTCCGGCCCGTAGCGTCGTGTTGACTGGCGCTGAAGCGCGCACTGGAAACGGCTGGCGACAGTTGACTGCTTCCGAGGTGCAACAGATGACCGGCCGCGCCGGCAGGCGCGGACGCGACAACGTTGGTTTCATAGTTGCCGCGCCAGGAATGCATCAAGACCCGGAGAGAATCGCGTCGCTGTTGCGGTCGTCGCCTGATCCTTTGCTTAGTCAGTTTCGCGCTACTTACAACACGCTGCTAAATCTGCTGGACGCTTACGGAAACTTTGCGCAGGTGCGCGAGATCGTCGAGAAGAGTTTTGCGCACCGCGAAGCGGCGCGCCAGATTGCCGCGCTGGAAAAAGCAACCGTCGAAACTGAGCAGCGAATTAAATCGAAGCTAAGCGAAGCCGATTGTGAGCTGTCACTTGACGTTGTGAAAGGATTTGAGCGACTGATCAGTGCCCGCGCGCAGTTGCAGGATTCAAAACCACAAACTCGTGCGGAAGTTCTGCATCGCTGGTTGGATGAAGTGGTCCAACCAGGTCGAGTTGTAGCTATTGGGCGAAGTGGTAAGCGCCTCGTCTTAGTCACGGAGAAGCGCGATGGAAATGTGCGCGGGCTGCGTGAAGACGGTCGCAGCGCCAGCTTTGCTCTTGAACGAATTGGTCGCGTCTACTCGCCGGTCTATCGTCTGAAAGAAGAGCTAATCGAAGAAGCGTTCGCAGAGATTCGGCGTCGGGGGAAAGAGCTTGTTATTGCTGAACCACGCTTGCGTGACGCGCATGACGCGGAGAGCGAGGCACTCAACCTGCTGGACCAGTTGGCTGAAAAACTGGTCCCGGCAGATTTCGATGATCGAAAACGAGCGAGATGCACCGAGACGCTTTGGGGATTACTCAGTGACGCAGAAGATCTCGAACGCGCCACTCGCCGCACCGAGCGCATGCGCGAAGAGGTGTGGCGACCATTTGCTCAACGCGCGCGCGTGCTTTCGTCGTTTGGTTATCTCGATTTTGAGGCAGAGAAAGTGACCAAGCGCGGCAGCTGGCTGGCCGATTTGCATATAGACCGTCCCTTGATAGTTGGCGAGGCCTTGCAAAGTGGATTATTCACCTCGCTCGACTTTATACGCATGGCAGCAAGCGTCGCCGCGCTGACTGCGGATGAAGAACGAGACTATGGCGCCTTGGAATTGGAAGACGCATTGGTAAACAGCCTGTCGCAGTTTGAGGAAATTGGCTTTCGCGTTTCGTCAGAAGAGTGGAAGTTCGGCGTTGAGCCAACGCCAGAACTAAATTTTTCCGCGGCAGCGACGGCTGCTCATTGGGCTGGCGGAACTGAATGGTCTACGCTGGTGCGCGAAACGCGCGCCGAAGAAGGCGATCTCTTTCGCATGCTGTCGCGCACCGGCGAAGCGCTGTTGCAAGTTGCGGGCTTGCGTAAAGCTCATCCTGACGCGGCACGTATCGCGGCCGTGGCCGCTGATGCAATTCTGCGCGAGCCGGTTAGATAAGATTCTGAGAGGCCGAAATGAAGCAAAGAAAAACCTGGAAAGAGAAGTTAGCGGACAGCAAAGACTTGCCCAAGACTCTGGACATTCCCGATCGTTTAAAAGGGAAATGGGGCGAGGGAAATTTTGTCATTCCGGCCCCGGCTGAAGTTGATGAATTAATGCGCCGGGTTCCGAAAGGAAAACTGACAACCATTAACCATGTTCGCATAGCGCTGGCGAAGAAGCATGAAGCAACCATCGCCTGTCCGCTAACCACCGGCATATTCGCCTGGATTGCTGCGAATGCTGCCGAAGAAGATTCAGTTGAGAACAAGAAGAGGCGCATCACTCCATACTGGCGCACGCTAAAGGCCGGCGGCTTGCTGAACGAGAAGTATCCGGGAGGCGCCGCCGCTCAAAAGAAACGCTTGTTGGCCGAAGGCCACAAGGTTACGAAAAAAGGCAAGAACCACGTGGTTGCCAATCTGGAAGAATCGCTTTTCGATTTCAAATGAGCGAGGCCGCAGATGAATCCGTGAACTGTGGTTGACTTAACTGAATGCCTAACGTAATCAAAGATCCTTGCGACGAAGCAGTTATTCTGTCGCGCAAGTCTTCGGCTCCCTGTGCGAAGGGACAAGAGCCCTGGATTCTGGCGGCCACCATTCTCGCTTCGAGCATGGCATTCATCGATGGCACGGTCGTCAACGTTGCGCTTCCTTCTCTACAACAAAGTTTGCAGGCAACGGCGATCGGAGTGCAGTGGGTCGTCGAAGCCTATTCATTATTTCTTTCCGCCCTGTTGCTGGTTGGCGGGTCGCTGGGCGATCACTATGGACGAAGACGGATCTTTGTAATTGGAGTTTCGATCTTTGCGATCGCGTCCGCGTGGTGCGGGATCGCGCCGGACATCAATCACCTGATCATCGCTCGCGCGGTGCAAGGTGTCGGTGGCGCGCTATTGGTTCCGGGCAGCCTCGCAATTATCAGTGCCTCATTTTCAGAAGAGAAGCGAGGGAAAGCTATCGGCACCTGGTCCGGCTTTTCCGCAATTACTACGGCTATCGGTCCGGTGCTGGGTGGCTGGCTTGTGGAACACGTTTCCTGGCGGGCGGTTTTCTATCTCAACTTACCAATAGCCGCCGCCGTTGTCTTAATTTCGTTATGGCATGTTCCCGAAAGCCGTGACCGCGAGACGACCGGCCGAATTGATATGAAGGGGGCGCTGCTCGCTACGAGCGGCTTGGGGGGCGTGGTTTACGGCCTGATCGAATCGTCGCGCGCCGGCTTTTTCGAGTGGCGAGTTCTGGTGGCAGTCGCCGCCGGCTTGCTCTCGTTAGCGGCTTTCGTGTTTGTCGAAGCGAATGTGAAATCGCCGATGCTGCCCTTGAAGTTGTTTCGTTCCCGAAATTTTTCCGGAACGAACATTCTTACGCTGTTGCTCTACTTTGCGCTTAGCGGCGCCCTCTTTTTTCTGACGCTCAACCTGATTCAGGTGCAGGGCTTTGCGCCAACGGCGGCAGGCGCGGCTCTGTTGCCATTCGTCCTCATCATGTTTGCGCTTTCGCGTTGGTCCGGAGGGTTGATAGCCAGGTTCGGTCCGCCACTGCCGCTGTTGGTTGGTCCAACGATCGCGGCCGCCGGCTTTGCTCTCCTTTCAATTCCAGGCACAGGCGCGGGTTACTGGTCGGGGTTTTTTCCGGGTGTCGTAGTGTTGGGACTCGGCATGGCAATAAGTGTCGCGCCGTTGACGACAACAATCATGAGTTCAGTGCCACAGTCGCAGGCAGGGGTGGCTTCGGGAATCAACAATGCAGTTTCGCGCACCGCGGGCCTGCTCGCGATCGCGGTGTTGGGCGTAGTGATGCTGCAAGTTTTTAGTCATGAACTCGACCATCGGCTGGCGCAGATCGATGTTCCGCAAGCGACTCGTGCCGCGATTTATGATCAGCGCATCAAGCTTGGTGGTATTGATGTAGACGGGGCAGCAGCCCCACCGCCAGGGAGGGCTTCTGATGACCAGGAAGCGATCAAGCAGGCAATCAAAGCCTCGTTTGTTTCAGGCTTCAGAACCATCATGCTGATCGCCGCCGCCATGGCCCTCGCCAGCACACTTAGCACCTGGATCTTGATTGAAAAAGGCCCAGAAAAACGCTAACAAAAATTCCCTTCAAGTTGAACGATCTTCTGTACACCTTTGCAACAAAAATGTGATCGTTTTAGTACGTCACATCGACGGGTTACAGAAACAATCGAATAGCAACTTCCGCAACCAATTCTCCATCTTAGTCTCGGTTTCGATTTCAAGTGCATTACAAAGTTCTTTGAAATTGGTTCCACCATGCGCAGCCCGAAGTTTTAAGTTTTAACCCTGATGGTCCTGGACCGTCGCTCACATGGAGAATCACGATGAAGTTTCCCCAGCAGTTTCCCCGTTTGCGCTTTGCGCGCTTTCATAGTTTTCGCCTGGCCAAGTTTGCATCGTTTGCCATTATCTCTCTTTTCTTCCTTTCAAACTTCGCCGGGTTTCTTTTCAGTCCAGTATTCGCGCCGACGGTTAATGCGACTACGCCTCAGGTCGAAACGATACCTGACGATATTCCGTTGTCAGGAGACTGCGATCTCGATTGGATCATCTATCGCGCCGGTAAACGCCAGGGTGTTGACCCACGCTTCATTCACGCGGTCATCAAACAGGAATCCAGATACAACTCTAAGGCTGTTTCGGGTGTGGGCGCAGAGGGCCTGATGCAGATGATGCCGGCCACCGCCAGGAGATTTGGTTTGAAAGATGCTTTCGACCCAGCCGCGAACGTCGAGGCCGGCACTAAGTATCTGAAGTTTCTATTGAAGAGATTCAATGGCGATGTTTCACTGGCTCTCGCCGGCTACAACGCTGGTGAAGGATCTGTGGACAAATACAAGGGCGTGCCGCCTTACGGCGAAACACAGAATTACGTGAAGAAGATCGAATCGACTTATGGCAAGACATATCATCCGGTTTTGACACCTGAAGACGCCACCCTAGCCTTTGGCCTAACGAACGAGAACGCGGAAAGCACCTCAGCGCTTTAGACCTGCTTATAATTGGATCCCCCATGGGGCAAGCCCTACCGCAAGGTGGGGCTTTTGTTATGCAAACGATGTAGCCCCGGAAGCGAAAGAACTGCTCGCAAACCACGCTCAGGGAACGAACAGCGCCGTGCGCACGTACTTCAGTAATGTTAAGATAGCCTCGCCGTCGGAATAATCTGCGGTTTGGCGTTTGAGAAGGAGTTTTCATCATGGAAGAAACAACAGAGTCGGCCGGCAAAAACGTGGTAAATGAGCTTTGTGATGCCATTCGTTATATTGGCGACGTCTCGTACGCCATCTTGCCAAAGGACATTGCGCACAATCTCGCCGATTTGAAGAAATCTTTCCTGCGAAACGTGCGCACCCTAATCGACAAAGATATTGAGTGGGTCGATGCGCGCGTGGCCGGAGGCGATCGCGTTCGCGAGGAATGGCAACAGAACTGCAACCGGCAGAAATCTGAAGGCGGGCCGGAGCCGGTCAACTAAATGTAACGCAAACTGAGTTTGCGGAGACGGAGAAGTTGATGCTCAGGACGCATTCTAGCAAATTGCGTTACTTGAAAAGATGGAAGTCTTACTAGCAGACGAATACGGTTTC
>Ga0137418_10000815_pt1 | contig 28414 bp, 25 predicted proteins | sample CZODoug3_1_2_16f_FD_122242 | JGI IMG/M metagenome (GOLD analysis project Ga0137418, IMG submission 122242) | Vadose zone soil fungal communities from Angelo Coast Range Reserve, California, USA - CZODoug3_1_2_16fungal (Hybrid Assembly) | ecosystem: Environmental > Terrestrial > Soil > Vadose...
AGACCTTTGTCGCAACGAATCTAGCTCACTCGATCGTCAGTCAAGCTGACAGACGCGTTTTGCTGATCGATAGTGACCTCCGTGTTCCTCGTCTGCACACCGAGCTCGGTGCCCCGAGCTCACCAGGCCTCGCGGACTACCTGAGAGGAGAGGTGGACGAATTCACTGTGATCCAGCAGGGTCCCCAGATCAACCTTTGCTTCATTCCCTGTGGGCGGATAGTTTCGAATCCCAGCGAACTTCTCTCGGGCGATAGGATGAAAAATCTGCTTGATACCGTTGCACCGATTTTTGACTGGGTGATTCTCGATTCTTCGCCGGCCGTGCCCGTCCACGACGCCAGCATATTGGCGGATTTGTGTGACGGCGTGCTCTTCGTCGTCAAAGCGGGAGAGACCAGCCACGAAACGGCGGTGAAAGCCTGTTCGGAATTCCGGGGCAAGAATCTGCTTGGAGTGGTTCTCAACCAGATCGAGCCAGGCCAATCGTATGAGGGTCACTACTCTGGCTATCTCGGCGAAGAGGAATGAAATCGGAACGCGGCTTTTTCCTGTCGCCCAATCTTCCTTGAAGACTGCTCTGCATAGCGCTTCTCTGCTTCCCTTACTCCCGTAGTTAGAAATCATCAGCAATATTTGTTCACGCCGGCCCCTTGCAGTGGGTTCGAGTGAGATTTAGGTGTTCACTCGATCAAGAGAGATAGACTTTGGTTCGAAGTGACGTTTTAACGTCAGGAAGGGTTTCTCGAGAAGGTTCCAAGAGAGAACCGCGAGTGCGTACGCCGCGAGGATAATTAGCAGTAGCGCCAGGAGGGGGTAACGGTCCAACCGCAACGATTCCACGATGCCAATCGGGATCTTATGAAGCAAGTAGAGTCCATAACTGATGACACCTGTGTAGACCATGAATTTATTCTTGAAAATCATCTGCATCCATTTTTGAGATGAGAACAGTGAGAGGTACACCAACGCGGCCGAGGCCACCGCAGTCAATGAAAAAACGATCCATGCTGCATGAAGAGTCTGCGACACGAACGCCAGTGGCGCGGCGATGAAAAAGGAAAACCAAGCCAGCAGGATGAATCTGGACGGAACAAATGTTTCGGAACGTACGACGAGTGCAAGAAGCGCGCCAGCCATCAGGCCGTCCAGCCGGCAAAAAACGTTCGTGTAAAGATGAACATCGTGCAACGACAAATAGAAGCGCAGCCCGGGAGAAACACATAATTCTGCGATGGCCAGGAGTTGTAGTTGAGCTCGAGAGCAGAAACGCACGACGATGGGCCAAACTACATAGAACTGTTCCTCGATGGCGAGTGACCATGTGACGCCGAGCGGTCCTGCCGCATTGGTGGAAATCGGAAGCAGGAAGTTCTGGAGGAACAGCAGGAAAGCCCACCAAGGTGAGGATTTCTCAAATATTGAGTGCGCCTCCGATGGGCGCAGCGAAGGAAGAAGCACAAACATGAAAAACAGCAGGGAATAATATAGGGGCCAAATCCTCAGACATCGCCGAACATAGAAATTCTTAAAATAATCTTTGGCTTGCCTGGTGTCAACAAGAATCCCGGTGATTAAAAACCCAGACAACACAAAGAAAAGATCGACACCCATCCAGCCGTTGCTGAACAAGTACTGCAAATGAAAGGAGGGATATTTTCCGCCGATATTGTGGAGCATGACCAGCATGATGGCTATGCCGCGAACGGCGTCGAGCTGGGGGAATCTTTGCTCCATGATCCTATCCATTGGAGTCAATGAGAATAGCCGGTGCAACTTGACCCTGACTCGAGCTGGTTGCAGTCAAAACTGGCGTCTCCGGCAAGGCAAGCATACCAAAGGCTCAGTTGCTGCCCTACTGGGCCGTGCCCACGAAATCCAAGCGGTGCCGTCATGGTGAGTTTGGCATCTAGGAACGAGGGCGACGAACACTCGACATAGCCTGGATCCATTTTTGCCTTGAGTACCAACTGTTTGTCGGACTGCGTCTCTTAATGCAATCCCGAACGAACTCGGGCTCCTCCCACGGAACGTCATGATAACCCGACCGGATGTACGGGCTTTCCGGATTCCTGATCCATTCCTGTGGGAAAAGCACGATCGTGTCATTGTTGGTAACCTTGGTAGCTGCTCGGATGTCCGTTCCGGATACCGCAGCAGTTATCGCCGCCGGGATATCGTGTCCAGGCCCGAGTGTCAAATGCCCAACTTGACTCGCTCGAGGGTTTATTTCGATAAGGTACGCGCTATCAGTGTCGGCCTCGAGCATGAAATCAAATCCGTGCAGCCCTGAAAGCGCGAGCCGCTTCACCATCTTTAAGGCAGCCGCGGACATCTCCGCATTGTCGATGCGGCGCAGGACGGTGGATGGTCCGCCCGCGTCCTGTTTGTTGAGCACCTCAAACTGAACGCTGGCTAGGACCTCACCCTTCCAGCAGGCTACCGCGCTGGTTGCTTCCCGCCCCGCAACCCACGCCTGGGCATTTACGATGTATCGATGACGAAGAAGTGATGGCCAGACCAGAGTCATGTCCTGATCAATCACGGCCCGCTTAAGAGCCCGTGCCAGGAGTGGCGGAGCCGCGAGGGCCCGGAGGCCATTCTCGGCATCTATGAGGCTGTGGACAATCCTTACGCCATCGCCACCAGAAGTCCCGTCTGCTTTCAAGACGACGGGAAGGCCCAGCCGCGAGATGCAGCTTTTAAGATCAGATTGGTGCTTGACTACCTCGGTAAGAGGAACTCGGATGCCTTCTTCCCGGGCCATTTCAATGAAAGCAGTTCGCGCATACACCAGCGGGAAACTTGCAGGTGAACCTAGTGAGCGTTCCATCAGTGCACAGACCGTTTCGCCCGCTTTTCCGCTGCGTAGAGCTCGATAGTACAAGTCGTGCAGGTGTAGTGTTGCCACGTCGTCGCAGGGAATGATGATATCCGGTCTGGTCGCAAGCACTGCTCTTCTAAACGACATCAGAGGAATTAGACCATGATAGGAATGAGTGCGGCCCGCTACCCTTGTTTTGCGGATTGGATGTCGAGGAGGACAGACAGCATCTACGGCGCACCCTGAACTTGCTAGAGTCATTGCTAGCCGAGCAGGCGAAAAGCCGCGGGACGTTGTGGCTAATAGAACCGTAGGTTTCACGTGAATCCAGCCTTCCACAGGACCGCGAGATTGCACACGGATAGCGTAACCGTAATCAGAGGGAATGACATAGGAGATGGCGATTCCAAGATCATTAGAAAGTCACCTCCTGTGACGTTCCATAAGAACAGGGTGAAGGACGCATCCTGAACAGGGCGGAAGCATAACTTCTTTGAAACTAGCAGCCGCGGAACTTTTCGCTGTCCTTCGAATTTTGGGAAGGCGGCGGCGCGGAGCCTCCCGGAACCTCCATACGGCAGCTTCATTTCCAGATCGATGGCGCCCCCACGAGACGCCGCAACTGCTGGCGTCGAAGATAATCCCTTAGCTCCTGATCGCTTATGTATGGCGACCGTCGCACGAGGCTGGACAAGAAACCATAAGCGAGCCCTAGACTGCGGAGGACGTAGGGTGCATGAAAAACGTGCCTCAAGCACTTGAGGAAAAAGAATAATGGGTGATACCCTACAATGTAGTCCGCCACTCCGTCATTCACTGCGCTTCCCCATCTTCCCCACGCAGAGCCTGTCAAACGATGCTGAACAAGGCGCAAGTCGGGAAACGTTTGGGTAGTCCAACCGAGCTGATTGGCTTTGAGTTCATCGACAGTATCCCAACCAAGACTGGGGAACAGTCCGTCTAGCTTCTCCCAGCATTCTCTTCGATAGATCTTTGTGCCGCCGCGAACGTGAAAACCTGGCGAACTCTCCAATCGCAGGTGACCATCCACTCTGTCGTAGATCGTGCCTCCGCCGATTCCGAGCCGTGGCATCGTGCGGAAGCGTTCGAAGCATTTCTCGAAATAGTCCGGCGCAAATGTCAAGTCACTATCAAGATTCACAAGAAACTCCCAGGCCTCGGATGGGAGCAACTTGCATCCTGTTAGAAAGCCTTCGACGCCTCCGCCGAGAGATCGATGTCCGCGGTTTTCGCGGCGCAGGGTCTGGATCCAAGAGTACTCCCCTGCGTATCGAGCGATGATAGAGTTTGTGGCATCCGTTGAGCCGTCATCCACGATGATCCATTTTACGGGTTGTATGGTTTGATGCAGAACCGATTCGATTGTGCCGAGGACAAACTGTGCTTCATCCCGTACCGGCGTGATAATGCAATACTGGGCGGTGGGGGAGGCTCCAAGCGATGGACCGAACCCACTCCTCCGCTCTGGATTGATTGTGGGACTCTGTGAGTCGTCAGCGCTCATTGGGCGATCTTAGATATCTTACATGGTGGAGGGGCGTCCAAAGCGCCTTGTGTTCGATGCGTATAAACTCCGTGTTCGGACTGAGTTACCACATTGGGGCCGCCGGTCCAAGAAACCACGCCCGAAAATTACCTTCGCAGAAACGGGCGGCGTAAGGTGTAATCTTACTTAGGCTGGAGCGATCCATCGACCCTGAGCAGCTTCTAGTGTCGGCGATAGCATAAAAGAGAGCCATCACTTTTTTTGGTGGAAGGCCGAGCCCAAGTTCGCGCGATGCTGGTAAAAAACACCCCACAAGGAGGACATGAATGGCTGTCGGAAGCGCTTGGTCCAAGCCCTGGACCTATTTCGAGGGAGATTGGCATGAGGGAAATGTTCCAATCATGGGTCCACGCACGCATGCCGCTTGGCTCTGTTCCATTGTTTTCGACGGTGCCCGGGCGTTCGAAGGGGTTACGCCCGATCTTGACCTCCATTGCGCACGAGTCAACGACTCGGCAAAGAAGTTGTTCCTTAAGCCGATGGTCTCGACTGAAACCTGGGTTGAGCTGGCGCGGGAAGGAATAAAGCGCTTTGATAAGGATGCGGCGCTTTACATCCGGCCGATGTATTGGGCAGAAAAGGAGGGGCCGTGGGTTCAGGCCCATGACCCGGAGTCCACTCGCTGGTGTCTCGCGATCTATGAAGCGCCCATGCGCAAGCCGACGACGGGCTTCTCCATCACTTTGTCGCCTTACCGACGACCGACACTTGACAGCATGCCCGTCGACGCCAAGGCCGGATGTCTCTATCCCAACAATGCTCGCTCGCTATTCGAGGCGCATGGTCGGGGTTTTGACAATGCCGTGGTGTGCGACATGCTGGGCAATGTTGCTGAACTCGCCACCTCCAACATCTTCATGGCTAAGGATGGCGTGGTGTTTACACCCGTACCAAACGGGACTTTCCTGGCGGGCATTACCCGCCAGCGGGTGATCGGGCTGCTGCGGGAAGCCGGCTTGACGGTGGTTGAGAAAACCCTCACCTATCAGGACTTCGAGAAGGCGGATGAGATCTTTTCGAGCGGAAACTATTCGAAAGTGGTTCCCGTCGGCCGGATCGGCAATCGTGTCATTCTACCCGGTCCATTATATTCTAAGGCTCGCGAACTTTATTGGGAGTTCGCCCATTCCTAATGGGCAAACTTTGCCAGACTCTGGAGCGGCAGGCCTGACGCGGGATGACTACATCTCCGCCCATCCTATGACGGATCGAGCAAAAAGGATGCGACGAATTGCATTCCGCATTTTCTATCGTTATTCCGTCCTGGCGGTTGAAGCCAGACACGGTGACCTTTGGAAGTGCAAGAATCTCAGAAGGCCCCCCCGAAGAGGTGCAGCGTGGCGAGTCATTCCACCAACTCGATGATCGGAGTGTTGACCTCGATTTGGCAGAGTGTGTTACAGCAATCTCCCATCGGCGTCGCAGATAACTTTTTTGACCTGGGGGGCGATTCTTTCCTGGCTGTCAGCTTATTCAATGAGATCGCCCGGGTAACCGGTCGAGAGCTGCCCCCCGTGATGATCTATCAAGCGCCTACAATCGCGGCGCTGGCGGCCGTGCTCGAACAGCCTACGATAGCGCGATTTCCTGCCTTGGTACTGCTCAAGGCAGGCACCGAAGAACCCTCGATTTTTATAACTCACGGCATGGGCGGCAACGTGATGGACTTTTATCAAGTCGTGAAACACATCCGGTCACGCCGCCCGATCTATGGAATGCAAGCCAAGGGCATCGACGGCGTGGATGCACCGTTCGAGAGTGTCGAAGATATGGCCCAATTCTTTCTAGATGCCGTCAAGCAGGTCCAGCCACATGGTCCGTACCTGCTGATCGGTTATTCGTTGGGAGGACTGGTAACGCTTGAAATGGCCCAGCGCCTGACGGCGAAGGGAGAAAAAGTGGCCATGCTGGCTATGTTGGAAAGCTACCCGCACAGGAACTGCTTGCAATATGGACAGCGTCTAGGCTTGATTGTGCGTCTTATGAGACATCACGCAGCGACGTTGATTCGATTGTCGCCTCGCGAGGCGCTTTCCTACATCCTTCACCCCGCTGAACGTCTGGTGTACATCTCTCGCGATGGCGCCGGAAACGCTCGCAATCGACCGCCCCTCGGTGCCTCCTACACGGCGGCTATCGAACGCATGCGGGATAGCGGCTATCGGGCCTTGAAGAATTATCGTCCGTGCTTCTACCCCGGCACGATAAAGTTCGTAAGAGCCGCGATCAGCGTGAGATTTCCTGAGGACCCCATACCAATCTGGGGCAAACTGGCGGAGAAATTTGATGTCGAGACTGTGCCTGGTGATCATACGGGAATCATCACGAATCACTACGAGACTCTGTCTGCCGTACTCTCTCGTTTTCTCCAAGAAGTCTTCGGTGAGAGATGAAGAGGAACTGCATTGCTCCGAGGGTTTTTGTTATGCGATACCGAGCCTTGATGCCAAGTTGCTGGGACTTATTTCAATGCCACAGTGGTAGCTTTGCCGAGGCCATAAACAGATGAACGGAGCCGAAGGTTTGATTCGCACGCTGGTAGGTGGAGGAGTTGAAGCTTGTTTCACGAACCCGGGTACTTCAGAAATGCATCTTGTTGCGGCACTAGACCGCGTGACAGAGATGCGTTGCGTGCTTGGCCTCTTCGAAGGTGTCGTCACCGGCGCGGCCGACGGCTTTGCCCGCATGGCCGGGAAACCAGCATGCACTCTCCTTCATCTCGGCCCCGGCTTTGCCAACGGCCTCGCCAATCTGCACAATGCCCGTCGCGCCCACGTGCCGATCGTCAACCTCGTCGGCCAGCATGCAACTTACCATCTGCGCCACGACACGCCGCTTACTGCCGATATCGAAGCCTTCGCTCGACCTTATTCCAGGTGGCTGAGAACATCGTGCTCTGCCGCCGAGATTGGCCGCGACGCGGCCGAAGCGATCGCTGCGGCGCGTACTGCGCCGGGCCAGATAGCCACATTGATTGTCCCGGCTGACGTTGCATGGAGCGAGGGCGGTACCAGTTCCGCAATCCATTCCGTACCTAGGGCGCCCATACCCGCCCCCGAGACGATCGAGCGGGCGGCGACCTTGCTCCGGTCGGGCTTACAAACCGCTATCCTGCTGGCTGGGAGCGCGCTCTACGGAAAAGGACTGAAGTTCGCCGCGCGCATTGCTGCGGCCGCAAGCGCCAAACTGCTCGCTCCCTATCCTTTCACGCGAATGGAACGTGGCGCTGGCGTGGCAGTCGTAGAACGTATTCCGTATGTCCTTGAGCAGGCGGTCGAACAACTGAAGGAATTCCGCCAGCTTATTTTGGTGGGAGCGTCGCCTCCTGTTACCTACTTTGCTTCCCCGGGGAAGAACAGCGTGCTCACGTCGCCGGACTGTGAGATTCATGCTCTGGCGCGCCCGGGCGAAGACTTTGTTGGCGCGCTCGAGGCACTGACGACAGCCTTGTCGCTTGGTGGATCACAAATGCTGACCGAGAAGGCTGAGCGGCCTGCAACGCCTGCCGGCGAAATCACCTTATCTGGGCTTGCGGCTGCCGTGGGATCGCTCCTGCCCGAAAATACCATCGTAGTCGACGAGTCTATGACTTCGGGTAGGGGCATGATGGCGGCAACAAGGGGAGGTCCGCCCCACGACTGGCTGGCGAACACTGGCGGTTCGATTGGGATTGGCCTGCCTCTGGCAGTTGGCGCCGCCGTGGCATGCCCCGATCGGCGCGTCCTATGCCTATCTGCGGACGGTAGCGGCATGTACACGGCTCAGGCGCTGTGGACCATGGCGCGCGAGGGTTTGAAGATTACCACCGTAATTTTCGCAAACCGCGCCTACTCCGTTTTGAAGCGTGAGTTTTCCTACCTCGGCGTCGGCAATCCGGGGCCCCGTGCCCGAGATTTGTTCGAGATCGGCCATCCCGACATCGACTGGGTGCTCTTGGCGAAAGGTATGGGCGTGCCAGGCAGGCGTGTTACTTCGCTCGAGGGCTTCGCGGCGGCTCTTAAAGACGGGTTCAACAGCGATGGACCGACGCTGATCGAGGTGGGGCTATAAACCAAGCTGCTCGGACAATTCGCATCCCTACTGAGTACTTGCCGCCATTTTTATGAGCTCAGCCTTCACGACCTTCCCGGTCGGCGTTAAGGGCAGTGCCGAAACGAGAACGATCTGCGACGGCCGTTTGTATGGGGCAAGATGAGCTGTTGCGTGATCTGCCACCTCAGTGGAGGTCAGCGTCGAGCCCACGGCAGGCTGAATAAAGGCAACCACTTCCTCATTTCCGTCGCCCGCGACCGTACGCCCAATGACCGCGGACCGAACGACTCCCGGGCAGGTATTCAGCACCGCTTCGACCTCCGCTGGGTACACGTTGAATCCAAACCGCACGATCAGTTCCTTTGTGCGGCCAACAATATAAAGTTTTCCGTCTTCCAATCGAGCCAGATCGCGGGTGTTGAACCATCCTTCCGCATTGATCGCGCTGGCCGTTTCTTCGGGCGCTCGATAGTAGCCTTGCATGACGTTGGGCCCACGCACCCAGAGTTCACCTACTTCTCCTTCGGGTACGGGTTGACCGTCGGTTCCGACCAACCGGACTTCTACCCCCGGAAACACGTGGCCGACAGTGACATATTGGCCGTGCGCTTCGACCCGTTGACCAGGCCCTTCGATCCGGGCTTGCGCAATATTCGGAGAGCACTCCGTCACGCCGTAGCCGTTGTGGAGGACCAGGCTGAAAAGAGTCTCAATTTCCAATTTGAGAGTAGCGTGCAGGGGAGCGCCGGAGGAGGAAATGATTCGAAGCCCAGGATACTTTGCCGGTCGAATTCCTTTCATCTTCGCGTATTCGAGGAACAGACTAAACATGGCCGGCGCACCAAGCATGACGGTCAGCCGGCTGGCTTCCAATGCCTTCAACACCGCCACAGGATCAAAGCGCGGCATTAATTCAACGGTGGCCCCAGAGAGCAACGCACCTAGGAGCACCACCGAAAGGCCAACGGCGTGAGACATAGGCAACACGCCTAGTAGACGGTCCTCCGGAGCGAGTGAGCGTATTTTCGCAGAAACTGCTGCCACGAACAGCAGACCTCGATGGGTCAACATGACCCCTTTTGGGAGGCCCGTCGTGCCGGAAGTATAGATGAGTGCGGCAATGTGGTCGGCGCTGTTTGGATCAATGGGCTCCGGTTCGACAGTTTCGTCCAGGGGGCCGAGACCGACAGCTCCAATATCCTTGACGTCCAGAATGCCAGCACCATTGCGCTTGGCATGCTCCCTGGCATGCGGTGACACGCTCGTGGTGTAGATTACGCGACGTGCCCCGCAATGCTCCCGGATCTGATCGATCTCGCGTGCTGAAAGGCGGGCGTTCACAACTACCGGCCATGCATCAAGGCCGGCCAGGGCCAGGAGTATGGCAACAAAGGCCCGGCAGTTCTCGCATACGATCATCACTCGATCGCCTGGGCGTACCCCTGCCTCCACGAGCCAAGCCCGAGTCGTGGCCACAACGGTAGACAACTCTCCATAGGTCCAAGTACCGGTGGCTTCGACAAGAGCTGGCCGATCAGGTGATCTTTCCGCCCAGGGCTTCACAACGTCGCTGATGCGTCTCGGAAGGGACTGCAAGATGTCGGAGACGCGAACTTCATTCATGGCCGTCTTTCCTGCAGGTTCGTGGTGCGCCGATGCAGACCGTGCTTTAGGCACGATAACGCCACGGAGGGCGCTCGGCAGCTCGAACCGGGAGAAAGTGTGTGTAATTGCAAAGAGACCCAACCGAGGCTTGAACCTGACGGCATTAGACTTTCCTATGCCAAGCTATCTCGACCACGTAACAGGAATCCGGCTCGAGGCGGAAGACGCATAAACCGCGGCGCTGGCTCTTCCTGCAACTACATACTGCAGCCAGTTGCGATAGACTCGCGCGGCAGCCGAGTGCCAGGCACTCTCCGATCCCTCGCCCGCGGTGACCTCAGGAAATGCTGCCATGAGTTCCTCACGGGGCTGGGACAAGGCTGTCTCTCGAAATTCGTCCAAGATTTTTGCTGCTACCGCCCCGAAGTATCCATGGGGCATCTTAGGATATGTCGGTCTTTCCTGCCTGAGGAATCTCCTTACATCTCTCCGGTATTCCTTCCACAAAGTTCCGGCACCATACTCAGGGTGCCCCTGGAAATGAACGAATAGGCTCTTCTTTTTCTTCTTCACAAACAGGTTGACGCCGGCTTCCGCTGATTTGGTCAGCACACTATATCCGCACGAGGTCAGGGCCTCTTCCCTCACCTCGTTCCACCTCGAGTGAGGGAACCGCATTGGCTCCGAGGTCCCGCTCGTCAGCAGGTGGTCAGAAACCTTTCGATCGTCAAAAACTCCGAATTGTTTGTCATCCAGGGCATGCCGGCCAATGCCGTCGCTGTGCAGGACGGCTGCGTGCGCCGCCAGGCACGACAAAACCGTCGAGGCAGTATTCTCTTCGGCCCAGTCAAGAACATCGGCCAGTGCAGACCAGTATGGTTCATCCCGCAAGTTCGGCTGGCGCGGTTCGGTTCCGGTAATGATGACTCCGTCAAACCGGCTGCTGAAAAGATCTTCAATGGGGAAGTAAAAGCTGTTCAAATGCCCTAGTCCCCGGTCGCTTCGCGGAATCTTCGGCAGCGAGAAGAGCTTGAGCAGGACGGGATTGTCCTCCGCCGCGGTATTGAGGAGCTCGAAAAATTGTAGCTCAGTATCTTCAAGAGCCGCGTCCGGCATATTGTTAATGAGCGCGATTTTGATGCACTCTGTGTGTCGGAACTGTCCACCGACAGTCCCCGCGTGCCAATCCTTTTTCTCAGCCCACCGAGTCGGAATTCGGCCTCCATCTATCATCAGTGGCATGACATGCCTCCCAAACCGGTCACCTCTACGAGCCAACTAATCTCATACTGTTGCCTTGTCCAGGGCCTGATCGAGATCGTCCAGAATGTCGTCAATGTGCTCGATGCCCACACTGAGGCGAATCATCTCCGGCGTCACTCCGACCTTCATCTGCTCCTCGGGAGACAGTTGCCGGTGGGTGGTCGAAGCAGGATGACACGACAGCGACTTGGCATCGCCCATGTTGACCATCCGTTTGAATAAGCGAAAAGCATTGAAACACTTAGTGCTGGCTTCGAAGCCGCCTTTCACGCCAAACGTGAGCAGGGAGCAGCACCGCGGGCCCAGGTACTTCTTGGCCATCGGATACAAGGGGCTGTCTGGAAATCCAGCGTAATTGACCCACGCCACCTTGTTGTGGTCGCGCAGAAATTCCGCTACCCTTCGGGCATTTTCGACATGGCGCTCGACGCGGAGTGCCATGGTCTCAACCCCTTGCAGTAACAAAAAGCCGTTGAAAGGCGACAGCGTAGCACCGGTATTGCGTTGGCAAACCGTCCGACAGCGCGCGACATAGGCGGCGGCGCCAAAATGTTCGGTATAAACCACCCCGTGATAGGAAGGCTCCGGCCGGGTGAGCATATAAAAGCGCTCGGGATAGTCGCGCCACGGAAACTTTCCGCTATCCACAATCATTCCGCCGATCGTCGTGCCATGCCCTCCCATGAATTTGGTCATGGAATGCACTACGACGTCGGCGCCGTATTCGATGGGCCTCAATAAGACTGGCGTGGCGACCGTATTGTCAACGATCAAGGGCACGCCGTGTTTGTGGGCGACGCGCGCCAGCTCCTCGATGTCCGCCACGTTTCCCGCTGGATTACCGACGCTCTCACAAAAAACCGCTCTGGTGTTTTCGTCGATCAATCTTTCAACCGCATCGGGGTGATCGCTGTCTGCAAACCGGCCACAAATTCCCTGCTTTGGCAAAATGTGCGCGAGCAGGGTATAGGTAGCGCCATAGAGCTGCGGAAGAGAAACAATGTTGTTGCCCGCCTCGGCGATGTTCACGAGTGAATAGTGGATCGCGGACATCCCTGAGCTAACACTGAGCGCCTCCACCCCGCCCTCGAGGGCCGCGACGCGCTTTTCGAGCACTGTGTTTGTGGGGTTCCCAATCCGAGTGTAGATGTTTCCCTGGACTTCAAGATTGAAGAGGGCCGCTCCGTGCTCTGCGCTGTCAAATTCGAACGCCACAGTCTGATAGATCGGCACGGCGACGGCCTTTGTTGTGGGGTCGCCTTCATAGCCTGTGTGAATCGCGATGGTTTCTCTTTTCATGCGTTCGCGGGCTTCAACCTGACTTAGATACCTTGGAGCAACCTCCGTACACCCGCCCAGTTTGGCTCCATGAATTGAACAAATCCGTGGTGAACGGATGTGATGACGTTAGACCAAGAGAGAAAATACTCAGTCGTTTCCATCGAGCTTCCTGAACGAGCACCAGATGTGTTCAAATCGCTCCACTCCCTTCATCCTTGACGGCCACGACGCGACGAGCATCGCCAAATGCCCGTCCGAGTGAAAGTGATTTCGCCATGGTTTCAGCAAGACGGCGAGCAGCGAAGCCAGCGCCGAATGCGAACCGCATGACTGGCCCGAAGCTGTTTGCTGACGCCACACCGACGAAATAGAGGCCGGGGACGGAGGATTCGAAAGTCTTTGAGAGCACAGGGGTGCCGTCGACGGCCTTGACCTTAGAACGAATCTCCGAGCTCAGGAACCTCAATCGTTCCAGATCTACCTTGTAACCGGTTGCTGCAATGATATGGTCGGTCACAATTTCCCGTTCGCTGCCGTCAATTGAGCGAAGCTGGAGACGGACCGTACTACCTTGGGCCGCGGCGCGCACCACCGTATGCCCAAGCAGAACAGGCAACTTCCCAACCACTTTCTCTTTCGCGAACCATCCTCCGGATGGCCCGAGGTGTTTTCGAACCGTCTTCAGACGGAGACTCTCTGGCCAATAGTGAAACAACATGGGCGCATCGGCAAAAAAGCGCGACCGCCAGCCAGGCCCGAGCCCCGATTGCGGATTCCGAACTCGCTGCCATAGAGAACGGGGCTTACCTAGCTGCGGCCTCCCGTGGAATTTCAATTCGGTGGCACGGGCCACGAGCTGCACGTCAGCATCAGCTTCGCGCAGCAATCCTGCCAAATCTGTCGCCGAAGAACCGCCACCGATCACAACGACGCTGCGGCCTCGGAACCGCTCAAGGTCGTGATGCTGGAAACTATGGGAAAGGAGTTCCGGCGGCAGATGGGCTAAATTCGAGGGTATGTGTGCAAAGTGGGTGATCCCGACGGCGAGCACTACGCGCCGGGATTTGACCATCTCGCCGTCCTCAAGCTCGAGAACAAAGCCGTCCTGCGAATGCTCGACGCTGACAACGAGTTTTTCCTCTAGTTCCGGCACCATGCGGTCTCTGAAGGCCAGTCCATACTGGGTAAAAGTCTCCCGGCTCACCGGGAGCCCCGCGTCGGAATAGTTGATCCCCTTCTCGGCACAAAAGTGTTTTAAGGTAAAGCCATCTGCTGGATCGTAGATGTTCGATGCGAAACCGTCAGACTTTAGCATCATGCCCTTGGGCATATGCGCCAGCCAGCTATCCATCGGACGACCGAAAATTCGGAAGGGGACTCGAAGACCACGCAAATGAGCAGCTACGGAGAGTCCGTACGGGCCGGCGCCGATAATCGCAGTTTCTAACATGACGAAGAAGGCTCCCTTCAAAGTTTGTGACTCGGTGCAGCCTGTACGCCGCGCCGAACTACCCAGGAGGTTAGCAATTATCGAACCAAGTGAACTACCTCCAAGTCCTTTGACATGATAAAGATACGTGGCAACTGAACACGCGGAGGCGAATTAATTATCCCATAGGGACAACTGTTTACCCACGAATGTCCGTCCCCAGCAGAGACCCTCTTGGTGCAGTTGTCTGATTGGTAGCCTTCAGCTGCTGAGGGGAAGAGCCGTCCCAATACGACTAGCCGGCTTGGCCTCGGGAAATCGCGTCGTCGATGGATCTCTTTAGAGCAGCGGCCAGATGCTTGACGAATGGTTCGGCGAGCATGCCCGGTGCATTTACGGGTAAAACGATGATTTCTTGGTCCCCTTGTGCTAGCCGATCCCATTTTAGTTCTGGCTTGTCGTAACCCTGATATTGCTTCTGGGGACGAAAGTCCGTGATTACGCCGGGATAGGGTTTCGGCACGTAGTTCAAGCAAGCACTCAGATTCCCTTGCCAGACCCGCGCCAAGGCCCCGGATTCGGACGATACTGTGCGGGAGTTCTTGCGAAGTCTGTCGAGGAACATGTCGAGGAACATGCTTCGCCACACGGGAATTCGGCCTCGGAGAGACTTGATTTTTTCGCGAATAAATTTAATCTTCTCTGCATAATCAAGAGAGAGAACATTGGCAACATGGAAGATCAACCGCTCGCAATTGTAATAGCCCTTCTCCCAAATCGAAGGCTCGGGATATTTGGACCAGTCCAACGCGTCGAATAACGCCAACAAGGCAACGCGCTCTCCTTCCGCCTGGAACTGCTGAGCGACCTCGAACGCAATCGTTCCCCCCATACAATAGCCACCTATAAAATACGGCCCGTGGGCTTGGATATTGCGTATCTGCGTCACGTAGAGTGCCGCCATGTCTTCGACTCGAGTTAGGGGTGCGCAACCGCCATCCAAGCCCGGGGACTGCAAGCCATAAAACGGCTGGTCGGCACCAAGATGCCGGGACAGGTCACGATAGATCAAAACGTTTCCGCCATGAGGATGCATGCAGAAGAAGGGAGGGCGTGAACCTGCCGGTTGGATTGCAACGAGTGGTGACCAGCTGGGAGCAGAAGCCTTGCGGCGGAGAATCGCAGCGAACTCTTCGATAGTCGGGGCCTCGAAGAGCGTAGCCAGAGGCAATTTGACTTTGAAAACTTTTTCGATTTGAGCAAACAACTGAACAGCCAGGGGTGAATCTCCGCCTAGATCAAAGTAATTCTGGTCGGGATGGATAGGACGAACTCCGAGCAGCTGTTCCCAGATGCGGGTGACGTCTCTTGTAGTTTCGTCTTCCACCGTCATCACGCCAGACGATAGATCAGTCACATCCTTAATCACGGCGTCCTGTTCCAGGAACTGCACGTCGCCCCCCAGGGGATCAGGTCTTACATTCCCGCTTCGCGCTTGCACGCTAGGTACTCCTTTGTGTCTCTGCAATAAACATTGCCTTGGTTTAAGGCAAGCACTTGAAAGAAATTATCAGAAAGTGTTGAAAATAAAAACATTGTTGAGACATCGAGCGACGTGCTCATCGAAGATTCTCCTCAGCCAATATGTCGATAAATTAGCTTTCCGGTGGCCGTTAGCAACCACTTCGGCATCAAAGGGACAATCCGCCTAACAATTCCAGCTCCCCGCTCTTCCATCGGCTTTACGTTGACGGTTCTCGAAAACCTCCAATAATCAAGTGGTTTTGGAGCAGCTCCCCAATGACTCTTGAAAGTGATTAGTCCGGGGTTGTCTTGGTCGGAGCGTCCGAAATCAAACTCCGTGGCGCCCGTGGCCTTGGCCTCTTCGATCGCCTTCCAAAACAGAAACGGCATTCCGCCACTGGCTTTGTACCGCGAGTCAAGGCATCCATATTTGTAATAAATGGTGTTCTTGAACCGTAAGTTCAATATAGCCGCAATGGGGGTCTCTTGCTGGTACGCCAAACGGATCTCAAGCCTGTCACCCAAACAGTCGACTAGATTTGCAAACCACTGATAAGGTTGCGGGGGCAAGGAATGGCGAATCCTGGTCAGAATCAGAAGGTCGTAAAAATCTCTTAGCAAATCCTCCGATCGCCCACATTTCTCTTGAAGGCCGGCCCGTTCAGCCCTGCGAACTCGTCGAACGATTGAGTCCTTGTCGAACCCCCGGCGAATCTGGGAAAGATCCGGACGCAAGTCGAGGCGGTGAATGTAATACTGCTTCGCAAGTCGAAATCCTGTTCTGTCGCCTTCGTGGAGCAAGTCACTGTTCAGGGGCCGAATCTCGATGTATTTCCAATTCCCCGCTGTCGCTTCAGAGTGCAAGCTCGCAACAACGGAGTTCCACTCCTCAATGGAGTTGATTAACGGCTCGCAGTGATCAGAAAACGGCACTGATACCATCCGCTCTCCCGTCAGCCAGCTATCAATATGGCAGAAAAGCAGACCACCGCTTAAGACTTGGGCAGGGGAAGAGGTCGTATAGACGACGGGCTCGTATCCATAAGTCTTGCGCAATGCCTTGAGCCATTCCGCTGAATGGAAAATCGAAGCGTTTGGATGCCTGTCTAGGAACGCTGACCAACGAGGATCCTCCATAGGGTCCACGCGATAGAGTTGCTTTACTTTCCCGGTAAAGATCGTTTCAACGGTATGCGCACTGCCTTCTACCATGCCATACAACCGAGGAAATCCCCCGTTAGCCTGCACACTTGCGCTCCCGTGTTCCTCTCGATGTGTCATCTTTTGACCAATTCTGCCGATTGAGCAGATTCTTGCAACCCTCAGACCACATTTGAATTGATGTAAACTAATATAAACAAAGGAGTTATGCTCCACGTTGAAGTCCGCTCTCGCGAACCGGCGTCGCTGTATGTGAAAATCTTTTCCTAGAATGCGCCCAGATCATCGATACTTCGGGGCCGAGGCAAGAGGGCGTCCAAATGGTGCGCCTAGAACGGCATGGATGCGGTTGTGAGTAGGTGACCGCGGCCATGCCAGCCTAGACTCTGGTCGTCTTGAAAGCCCACACCCCATCAATCACTTAGGCCGAGCGCTTGCCAAGATTTCGCAGGAATCACTAGAATGCAATAAAATCAAACGATATGCCTGATCCTAAAGGCTGGGGTCCAAACACCGCGCCCCTCGCACTTGAAGAGGCTGAGATTCACGTCTGGCGAGCTTATCTTGATCGCGCAGAGATGGTGCTTCATCAATTCGAAGCCACGCTCTCGACCGATGAGAAGGCCCGAGCGGACCGCTTCGTTTTTCGACGCGACCGAAACCATTTTGTTGGCACGCGAGGACTCCTTCGGGAACTGCTAGGGATGTACCTGAGCCGCTCACCGCAAGATCTGCAGTTTGATTATGGCGCTCTGGGCAAACCGTCTCTGCGCGGGGAGATCTTCAACCACGCGGTTCAGTTCAACGTTTCGCATTCCCACGGCTTGGCGTTGCTCGCCTTCACTTTGGGACGCAACTTGGGCGTTGACGTAGAATTTGTCCGCCCCGGTTTCGCGAGCGAAGAAATCGCCGATCGTTACTTCTCGCCGCAAGAGGTTGCAGAATTAAGGACATTATCGCCCTCATTGCAAGAGGAAGGATTTTTTCTTTGCTGGACACGCAAGGAGGCATACGTCAAAGCGCGAGGCGAAGGTCTGCACATCCCGCTCGAGAGCTTTCAGGTTTCACTCACGCCGGGCCAGCCAGAGACGTTAGAGAGTCCCGATAGTTACCGTTGGAGAATGTGGTCTCTCCATCCAGATCCGCAATACGTAGGGGCATTGGTCGTAGAAGGACGGGACTTGAGGTTGCGCCAATGGGGTTGGCAGCCGCCGGACAGCACGTGACGCGGGGGTGTCGCGCTACTCAGAGAGGCCCGCGCGGGGCGCAAACTTCGAGGCCGGGCGGTCGCTGAGGTTCTCTGGACTCAGGAGTGGTCAACCCGCAAAAGCCCGTCTACCAGATTCAAGTACTCATATTTCTTCTGGGCCCAGTCGTTCTGTGCGACGAACTCTGTGGCGCGCTCGATCAAGGCTTGCCGCATTTCCTTATGCCGGATCAAATCAAGGATCGCGTGAGCCAGATCATTCTCGTCTTCGCCGTGGAAAAATCTGACCACTGAATCATCAAAGTAGTGGCGGTCTATCTTGGTATCGGAGACGATGACCGGTACACCCATAGCCATGAATTCAAGAATCTTTGTGCTGAAGGCTTCGTTACCAAAGTTGTCCTTTCGCTTGGGGACGATGCCGAGTTTCGCTGTTTCAATTATCGAAGGGATCTCACGGAGTGGTATCCTCTCCTGCAGTAAGACACGGTCTTGAAGCTGAAGCTGCTCGATCAAGAAAAGAAGCTCTGGTTTCGAGGGTCCGTCACCAAAGATATGGAACTCGGCCTCGGGAGCGAGGTCCTTGATCTTGGCGAAGGCCCGGACTGCCAAATCCAACCCTTGATGCCAGTTCAGCGTTCCATGGTAGAGGATCAGGAACCGACCACTCACCTCTTTGTTCCGCTTGCTCGGAGTGAAGATTGAACGGTCTGGAACATTGAGAACCACGGTGCTTCCACCCGGGTCGACGGAACGGGACAAGAGCCGCTCCTGCCAAGTGTGATTCGCAATGATCACGTGGCTCGCAAACCTGGCGCATAACCGTTCGGCCACGCACAGGAACCGGAAACCAATTGATTTTTCAGAGACTCCGAATTTGCTGGCATAGAATTCTGGCAGGATATCGCGGATGTCAAGAATGATAGGGGTTCTTCGAAAGCGAGGCACCAGAGCCGAGAAAATCAGGAAGTCGGGTACCGAATGAATATGCACGATGTCGTACTTCTTGCGGAGATCATGAAACGAGACCTGATATAGGGCACGCGTAAGGAAAAGCAGAATGCGCCAAACGTACGAGAAGAGGCTTTTCTCGTCGAACAACCTCCCTTGAAGCCGCCGGACCCGCACGCCGCCTAAGATTTCAACTCGCGGCGTTCCGGGCTTCCGCAAGGAAAAGACGTCAACCTGATCCCCTCGCTGCGCGAGGGCTTCTGCATAACGCATTACGCGACTGTCTGTTTCATAGAATGTGTACGCGACCATGCACACGCGGAGCGAGCGATGCTTCTGTGGCGGCTTCACGCGCGGGCCCTTCTCTCCGTCTTGGATTTTCTCTTGAAGTTCCGCCACTGGCATATTCCGCACCGGACTGCTTGAAAAGGAACTGATGGCCGGCTTAAGGGGCACAGCAGTCCCAAGTACTTCTTTTCCTTCCTAGGGTAATTGCAATTCCTAATCCAACTGTCGCAAATTGGCTCATCCTTACCTAACACCTTCATTGTCATGCACATAGAAGAATTCCCGTGTATCGAGAGGTGACTCTGGCAATTGATACTGCCGAGCCATGGGAAAAATGATTCCACACATCGTTCAAGAAAATCCCGCGCCGAAAAACCCAGCGCACAATACGTCAGCTAAGACTTCTTGACCCCTCCGACGCACAACGAAGTTATCGATGCTTAATGTGGCGCTCCCGGTCCGGCCTAGGCTCCGGATAATTGAATGACGGTCAGGCCTCCCCCACATAGCCGAAGGGAGAACCAGCTTCCGTCGATCACGACGAGATCCCTAGGCTCCACAGAATCAATATCTTATGAGTTGTACTACAAGACAGAATGGCGACTTGGTCTACCGGGCCTCCAAAATCCTATCCGAAGACCGGACCCAGAGGTGATCGGCTGAATCCTCGTCAAGCACCCGTCTCGTGCTGGAGCCATGCAGTTCGAGCTAAACTCTGGAATGAGTTTACAACAAAGGGGCACGGGTTTTCTCAGTGCCGCTGAGAAATGCGGACCCCCAATTGCCGCTCCCGAACTCGCAATCAATAACTCATTTTGTTTCAATTGTTTAGGCAAAAGTGGAAACTGTCAAGCGGCCCTTCGGCCTGTTTTGCCATTGGCAGGGGAATTGCCACACTCTTGTGGGTCCTAGTTTGACTGGGACTTTTCTGGCGGGAGCCCACCTAGCCCTTTGCCAGGCTGGTTGTACTGCTGGACCTTCAAGGAGACGACTTTTGTGAACGTTTTGGCTACCACCTCAGAGATTTCATCTGGTCGCATGTCGTGGTTTGCACTTCAGGTTCGGTCAAGGCGTGAACCGGCTGTTGCGGCGCAACTCTCGGAGCAGGGCTATGAGTGCTTCCTTCCTCTCCACAAGACCGTCCGCCGCTGGTCGGACCGGATGAAGGAAGTTGAGCAACCACTGTTCCCAGGGTATCTATTCAGCCGATTTGATTTTCTGAATTGCCGGTCGCTTTTGATGACTCCCGGCGTACAGCAAGTCTTGGGCAACGGCCGCAATCCGATTCCCGTGGAAGAGAGAGAACTCGAATCGATCCGCCAAGCGCTTGGCTCGGGATTGCCGAGTCAGCCGTGGCCGTACCTCCGAGTGGGCCAACGAGTGCGTGTGAATTACGGAAGTCTGAACAATCTCGAAGGGATTCTGATCAATTTCAAGGGGAGTCACCGGATTGTTTTGTCCGTGACCTTGTTACAGCGTTCGGTGGCCTTGGAGATCGATCTAGTCTGGGTGACCCCAATTCACGAGACGAGTGCACCATCAAGAGTTCTTCACGATTCAAGAGCCCCGATTCCAATCTTAGGACAGTAATCGTGCCGATCGTAGATTCGCTTTACTTCGAGGGGTAGGAACAACCTTATGGGTCTATTCCGAACAGCAGTCGCGAAAGATCAGGAACTGACGGGTTTGAGGGGCCGTGCCGACAGTTTCCCAGCGCAAGAGGGAGCAGATCGAATGGTGCTTGGTGAGGATGCATTTGTGTCCATGCTGTACCTAGAGCGCCGGCGGGCCCAGCGGGCACAAAAACGCTACGTGCTGATGCTTTTGGATGTGAAGGATGCGATCGCGGACGCTTCGAAGCGCCAAACTCTCGGCAAGATCACCGAGACGCTCTGCAACATCACGCGCGAGACGGATATCATCGGTTGGTATCTGGAGGATCATCTCATTGGAGTGATCGGAACCGAGATAGGCAAAGCGTGCTCGCAAGAGATCCGTGAGAAAATGTCCGAGAAATTCAAGCTCGCATTCTCTGCCGTTCTGGGCCCAGAGAAGGCTTCCCTGATCTTTGTGTCATACCATTTTTTCCCGGAAGAGAAGAAAAACGGAGATCTGGGCGATTGCGCCAACATAACTCTTTATCCTGATCTTTCACGCAAGGGCACTTCGCGGAAACTCGCCCTGGGTGTTAAGCGCGCCATGGATATCGTCGGCAGTGCGCTTGCGTTGCTTCTGCTTTCACCGTTGTTCGGATTGATTGCGCTGGCCATCAAGTTGAATTCGAAGGGCCCCATCTTGTTCCGCCAAGAACGGCTGGGCCAGTACGGCAACAGATTCAGATTGCTGAAGTTCCGCTCGATGCGGACGGATTCTGACAGCCGGATCCATCAGGAATACGTCAGTCGATTTATTGCCGGGCAGGTTTCCTCGAACCAGGGAAATGGCCACGGCTCGGTATTCAAGCTGCAGAAGGATCCTCGCGTGACGTCTGTTGGGGCGTTCCTTCGCAAGACAAGTTTGGATGAGTTCCCACAATTCTGGAATGTACTGGTGGGCGATATGTCGCTGGTTGGCCCCCGTCCTCCTCTCGATTATGAATTCAAGGTCTATGACGTCTGGCATCGTCGGCGCGTGCTGGAAATCAAGCCGGGGATCACGGGTCTGTGGCAAGTTGAAGGACGGAGCCGTACCCAGTTTGATGACATGGTGCGTTTGGATCTGAAGTACGCCCGCAAATGGACGATCTGGCTCGATCTGAAAATCTTGCTTCAGACACCTGCGGCGGTGGTTTCCGGAGAGGGTGCACACTAGTAGGATACCCTGCAGCCCTCCGTGTAAATCCTCCAAGAGGCTTTTCAATCGATCCGTCTTGGCACGTTGTCCCCCGAGCATTACTGGTCTAGTCGCAATGACAAACACTCAAGTCAGCTGGCAATTAGCATCAGAACCACGCGCTTCCTCGAAAGACCAGACCAAAGGAGAACAGATGATACGGACCGGTGTCATCGGTTACGGTTACTGGGGCCCGAACATCGTTCGGAATTTCCACGCGCAAGAATGCTCGGAAGTGCCTCTGGTATGTGACCAGAACCCCAAGACCCAAGAGAGGTTGAGCAAGGCGCACCCATCGATCGCCTTCACGACGGATCCCATGGAGGTCATCGAATCGCCGAAGATCGACGCCGTGGCGGTGGTAACGCCGGTTTGGACCCACTACGAATTGGCAAAGGCGGCGCTCCAGAACGGGAAACACGTTTTCGTGGAGAAGCCCTTCACCTACAGCACGGCGCAGGCCGAAGAGTTAATCGAGCTGGCCGACAAGAAAAACCTGAAAATTATGGTTGACCACACCTTTCTGTTTACTGGTGCGGTGAAAAAGATTCGTCAATTGGTGGACGAGGGCGCGCTTGGAGACCTCTATTACTACGATTCGCTGCGTGTCAACCTAGGGCTTTTCCAGCATGATGTGAACGTGATCTGGGATCTGGCACCGCATGATTTGTCAATCATGAGCTACGTGATCAAGGAAAAACCAGAGGCCGTTGTGGCCACTGGTGAAAAGCACTTGAACGGTGTCGAAGACGTGGCCTTCATCACCGTTTACTTCCCCAAGCGCATCATCGCCCACATCAATGTGAATTGGCTCTCTCCTGTCAAGGTACGAACCACATTGATTGGTGGCGAGAAGAAAATGCTGATGTGGAACGACCTCGAAGCCGACGAAAAGATCAGGGTTTATGACAAGGGTGTAAGCATGTCCACGAGCCCCAACAATCTCCACCAGCTGCTGGTGAGCTACCGATCCGGCGATATGTGGGCGCCGCAGGTGGAACAAATCGAAGCTTTGCGAGCGGAAACGAGCTACTTTCTGAAATGTATCCGGGAAAATCAAACGCCTTTCAATGACGGAGTAGCAGGCCTGGGTGTCGTCCGAATCCTGGAAGCTGCTGAAAGATCTGTTCGCAACCGGGGTGAGGCGGTGCGTCTGTGAATGAATTTGTATGCATCGCGCCATCCGTAAAACTCGGTAAGAACGTCAAATTCTCCCCATTCATTAATCTGTACGGATGCGAGATCGGGGATGACACCAAGATCGGCGCATTCGTCGAGATCCAAAAGAACGCGCGAATTGGACGCTATTGCAAGATTTCCAGCCACACCTTCGTCTGCGAAGGAGTAGATATCGAAGATAACGTGTTTATCGGCCACAGCGTCACGTTCATTAATGACTCTTACCCACGCGCCACCACCGCGGGTGGCGGGCTGCAGACCGAGGACGATTGGAAGGTTGAGAAAACGGTGGTGAAAAAAGGCGCATCAATCGGCTCTGGCTCCACGATTCTGAGCAAGGTCACGATTGGTGAGAACGCCATTGTGGGTGCGGGAAGCGTGGTTACCAAAGACGTGCCGGCGAGCGCGATTGTTGCCGGTAATCCTGCAAGAATCTTGCGGTTCGTTACAGAGGAGAAATAAGATTCCGTGGCAAACAATACAAAGATTCCGTTCCTTGATCTTGTTACGCCGCACCAGGAGCTTGAGCCGGAACTGCTCGCCGTCGTGAAAAAGGCGTTCGAGACGGCAGGATTCATCGGTGGCTCGATGGTGGAAGAATTCGAGCGAGAATTTGCGAAGTTCTGCGATACGAGATTCTGTGTTGGGGTCAATAGCGGTACAGATGCACTCCGTTTTGCGCTGATGGCCGCGGGAATTGAACAGGGCGACGTCGTCGTTACCGTTCCTCACACTTTTATTGCCACCACGGAGGCGATCTCTCAAGCGGGGGCGCAAATCGCGTTCGTGGACATCGACGAAGACACCTATGCGATGGATCCGGAGAAGCTTCGGGAATACCTGGAAAATGATTGCGAGTTCGACGCCGCTCGCGGAAAGCTCAAGGAAAAGAGTTCGCGTCGTGTTGTATCCGCTGTGGTGCCAGTGCATCTCTACGGCCAGATGGCGGACATGGATCCGATTCTGGAGCTCGCCAAGAAATACAATCTGATTGTGGTTGAGGATGCGTGCCAGGCGCATGGCGCCGAGTATTTTTCGAAGAAAGACGGGGCTTGGAAGAAGGCAGGTTCGATGGGTCGCGCAGCCGCATTCAGCTTTTACCCGGGTAAGAATCTGGGTGCGTGCGGCGAGGCCGGTGCGATCACGACCAATGATGAGGCCATGGCCAAGAAGATGGGGATGATCCGTGACCACGGACAAGCGAAGAAGTACTACCATGATATCGAAGGCTACAACGGCCGGCTGGATTCGATTCAAGCTGGCTGGCTCACGGTAAAGCTGCGACACCTTGCAAAATGGAATGCGTCACGCCGCGCGCTGGCACATCGATATCATGAACTTTTTGCGGACGCGAAGGACGGAATTGTTGTTCCACACGAAGCTTCTTGGACCAAAGGTGTCTATCATCTCTACGTGGTACGCGTTCAGGACCGGGAAGCACTACAAGCGCATCTCGCGAAAGCAGGTATTGGCACGGGCATTCACTACCCGATTCCTCTGCACCAACAGAAAGCGTACGGGCATCTTGGCTATCATGTTGGGGATTTCCCCGTAACAGAGCGCATCGCGCAGGAGATCGTCTCGCTGCCGATGTTTCCCCAACTCAGCCTCAGCCAGCAGAATGAGATTGTGAGCAAGACCGCGGAATTCCTCAACGCTAGAGTTACGGCGACAAGATAAACGATTCTGTCTGCAGAATAAATCAAGAAATCCCGTAATCGATCGGCGGGCTCTTCAAATAGTTTTCCAGAACTTCGTACTCTAACAATTTTTCCTGCCGCATCTCGGAACTGACTCAACATGCTTCGCATAGACCGATTAGTAACGCTCTACCTTTGTCACCCTTTGACTCGTACACTCGGGCCTGACGAGAGGTCTCGGGTACCGATTCTGATGTATCACAGCATTTCCGACAATTTGTTCGGAATGTCTCATCCTTATTTTCACATCAACACGCTCCCCGAGGTCTTTTCGCAGCAGATGCGATGGTTGCGAAGCTCTGGTTATCAGACGATTGGTCTCAATGAGGCTCTGGTCGGTTTGCGGATGGGTGCAGATCTGACGAGGAAGGTCGTGATAACTTTTGACGATGGTTATCGAGATTTCTACACGGATGCACAGCCAGTGCTCAAGCAATGCGGCTTTGCCGCCACGATCTTCCTTGCCACTGACCGCATCCGAGAAACTCCTGTCCGAATTGAGGGTGCAGACTATTTGACATGGAGCGACCTGCGGGAATTACAAGCCGAGGGAACGCAATTTGGTTCCCATACCGTGACTCATCCTGATCTGCGGTCGCTCGGGCCAGAGCAACTCGAGTATGAGCTGGGACGTTCAAAGGAAATCATTGAGGATCGGCTGGGGGTTCCCGTCCAATCATTTTCTTATACTTTTGGTTTTCCCGAAGAGAACAAAGACTATGTGCGTTATCTCGAAGATCTGCTCCGCAGCCTCGGATATGAGCTTGGTGTCTCGACGATCATCGGTCGTGCAGGCTCGAAGAGCAATCGATTCTTTTTGCCCCGCCTTCCTGTCAACAGTTTCGATGACCCTTGGTTCCTCCGGGCCAAATTACAGGGTGGCTATGACTGGCTGCATTGGCCACAGTTGCTCAAGAAATACATCTTCCATCAAGCACCGCTTATGCAGGAAACGCAAGCAAAAAGAGAGATTGTTTGAGATATTGAAATGGCGGATGGTTAAGCATGTTTTCTGGTAGATCCGTGGCCTTGGAGGAAAATGACGGGCCACCATGCTTGCGACGCGTACGAGGTCAGTGCGCCAGTATGTTTTTGTTCGCTTGTTCTTCAGTGCCTGCACAACTGTGGTCTTCTGAACGAAGTGCTTTGAGGCATCCGCGGCACGCTTCTGCAATAAATTAGAGGCTAGTAATGGATAGAGCCATTGGTCTTGCACAATTGGAACGCGGTGCCGCGATGCCAGCCCCTACCTGCTCCTACGTTCTCATCACCCCGGCACGGAACGAGGAAAAATTCATTGAACTAACCATCACGTCCGTCGCAGCGCAGACGGTTCGACCCCTTAAATGGGTGATTGTCAGCGACGGTTCAACTGATGGCACCGATGAATTAGTAAAGAAGTATGCCTCCCAGCATGAGTGGATTGAATTTGTCCGAGCTGCCGAGCATGGTGAAAGACACTTTGCCGGCAAAGTCGCTGCGTTCAACGCTGGATATGACAGAGTTAAGGAGTTGAGCTTCGATGTGATCGGCAACCTCGACGCCGACGTTTCTTTCAATTCCTGCGACTATTTTGAATCCCTCATGGCCAAGTTTGCCCAAAACCCCCGTTTGGGAGTTTGCGGCACCTCATACAGGGAGGAAGGAGTCATCTACCCGAGCCGGTTTACAAGTGTTGAGGACGTATTCGGAGCGTGTCAGATGTTTCGCCGGCAGTGCTTCGAAGTGATTGGGGGGTATTTGCCTATTCGATCAGGCGGAATCGATCTGATTGCGTTTCTCAGTGCGAGGAAAATGGGATGGCAAACCAAAACGTTTCTCGAATTAGTCTGCGAGCACCATCGTAAAGTCGGAAGCGGTCAGCATGCAAACAGTTACGAAAGAATGATGCAGATGGGCAGGAAAGATTACTTGCTTGGTTGTCACCCCCTTTGGGAGTTCGCCCGGTGCGTTTATATGATGAAGTCTAAGCCCCGTCTTGCGGGATGGCTGATGTTTATTGGGTATTTCCTTTTGCTGTTACGTGGCGCTAAACGCACGATACCCAAGGACTTGATGGAGCTTAGGAGGAAAGACCAAATGCTCCGATTGAAGCGGTTTCTTTTTCACGCGTCGTCCCCTCCCAGCGAAGAAGGCACGAATTTGCATCACGGAGCGAACGATACTCTCACACTTAGATGACGCGCGATGACGAAACGAATGAGTCACATCTGCGTTTGCATTTGTACATTCAAGCGGCCAAACCTTCTCCAAAGGCTCTTGATCGAACTCGCGAACCAGGATACTGGTGACAATTTTACCTATTCAATTGTCGTGGTCGACAACGACCATCTACGCTCTGCGGAGACTTGTGTTTTGAAATTTTCAGCTGCGTCGCCGGTTCCTATCCGATACTACGTAGAGCCAAGACAAAACATCGCGCTGGCACGAAACAAGGCGATCGAGAACGCGAATGGGGATTTTGCCGCATTCCTTGATGATGATGAGTTCCCAGCTAGGGATTGGCTTTTGAGCGCATTCCAGGCTTGCGAGAAGTATCAGGTTGATGGCGTAGTCGGGCCGGTGAAAAGGCATTTTGACATGATCCCTCCCAAGTGGGTCGTCAAGGGCAACTTCTACGAGCGACCGACCTACGCCACGGGATTCGTGATCGACTGGACCCAAGGAAGAACCAACAATGTTTTGCTTAGGAGACAGGTCATCTTGCCCGGTGAACAACCCTTTCGGCCCGAGTTTCGTTCAGGGGAAGATCAGGACTTCTTCCGGCGAGCTATCGCGCGAGGGCGGTCATTCGTTTGGTGCAATGAGGCGCAGGTCTTCGAGGTTATTCCACCCGTTCGTTGGAGGCGGACTTTTATGTTGCGGCGAGCGCTCCTCCAAGGATCGGTCACGGTGCTTCATCCAACTTTTGGCGCCCGCGAAGTATTGAAATCAATCTTTGCCGTCCCACTCTACTTCGCCGCGCTGCCTTTTGCCTTGGTCCTGGCGCATCACAAGTTCATGACTATTCTGGTAAAGCTGTTTAGTCATATCGGGCAGTTGCTTGCACTCCTTAAGATCAACGTCATCACCGAGCCCTATGTTACCGACTAATATCGAGAACCTGCACAACTTAGAAAATGCAAATCGCATTATTGGATCTGACGATCCCATCCTCATTACTGGAGCGAACGGGTTCATTGGATTAAGGGTTGTAGAGAATCTAATGGATCGCGGATTCCGGGAGTTGACTTGTATGACCAGGCACTCCAGTGATTCGGCGAAGCTCGAGGCTTTAGTAAGCCGGCGCAGAAGCGGAGCGCGAATTCGCGTGGTCAAAGGCAATCTCCTTTCTCGCGAAGACTGCGCCAAAGTAACCAACGGAGTCGCTGCGATTTTTCACTTGGCTGCAGGAGGAAGCGACAAGTCCTTTCCCGACGCGTTCATGAGCACGGTCGAGTGGCGACTCGACGAGTCGTTCCGCATGTTGGCGGATGTGGAAATTTCGAGTCGCGACGACCAGGAGAGCTGGCACGACTTGGTGTTGTCCGACGGGCGCCGAGGTATCGGCAACGCTGTGATTGATACGGATG
>Ga0137418_10000816_pt1 | contig 28398 bp, 31 predicted proteins | sample CZODoug3_1_2_16f_FD_122242 | JGI IMG/M metagenome (GOLD analysis project Ga0137418, IMG submission 122242) | Vadose zone soil fungal communities from Angelo Coast Range Reserve, California, USA - CZODoug3_1_2_16fungal (Hybrid Assembly) | ecosystem: Environmental > Terrestrial > Soil > Vadose...
GTGATCGTCACCACCACGCATTTCGCTTCCCACATCTGCGCCGAACGCTCGCGGCGAGCGCAGCAGGCCGGCGCGGCGATGGTGATGGTGATGCCGCCCTATCACGGGGCGACTGTCCGGGTCCGGGAATCCGCGATCCACGAGTTCTACCGCGCCGTTTCGGACGCCATCTCGATACCCATCATGATCCAGGATGCGCCGGTGGCCGGCACGCCGATGTCGGCGGCCTTCCTCGCCGGCATGGCGCGAGAGCTTGCGAACATCTGCTACTTCAAGATCGAGGTGCCCCAGGCTGCCGCCAAGCTACGCGAGTTGATTGCAATTGGCGGTGAGGCGATCGAAGGCCCTTGGGACGGCGAGGAGGCGATTACATTGATGGCCGACCTCGATGCCGGGGCGACGGGGGCGATGACCGGCGGCGGTTATCCCGACGGCATTCGCCAGATAACCGATCCGTATTTCGCCGGCCGCCGCGACGAAGCCGCCACGGCCTATGAGCGGTGGCTGCCGCTGATCAATTACGAGAATCGCCAGTGCGGCCTCATCGCATGCAAGGAGCTGATGAAGGAAGGTGGAGTCATCAAGCACGAAACCGTCCGGCTTCCCCTTCAGCCGTTGCATCCGGCGGTTCGAGCAGGGTTGATCGAAATCGCCAGCCGTCTTGGTCCGCTGGTATTGCGATGGGGCAAATAGGCCGTCGAAGCAGGGCCGACAGCGTACTTTTTTGGGCTTGTTCTCGCGTCGCGCGTTCTATTTGCGCAGCGAGCCGATATAGGCGGCGAGATCGGCCGCCTCGCTCCGGCTCAACGGGAAACCCGGCATCTTCGGGTGCGGGGTCGAGTAGGAAGAAGGCGATCTTTCCGGCGTGAAATCCGACTCGCTCCCGATTACGGCAAACGGGGGAGCGCCGGTACTGGCTTGTTTCTGCTCGCTATTGACCACGTGACAGGTGGCGCACCAGCGCTTGGCGAGGTCGGATCCATGGTTGGCGTCGGCGGCCATCGCGAGCGATCCGCTCAGCCCGGCTAGGGCAACGACCAAAACCCGAATTTGCCTCAAAACCACGTAGATTCGATGCTCCCTCGGTACCAAATGACGTACGCTATTCATCGGCACCAACGGAAATGGGTTCGGTTATCGGGCTACAAGGTTGACCGTCAGGCGAGGGGCACCAAGCGGGCATTCATGACCGAAATCACTCATTTCGTGGCATTGGCCTTTGATCTCGTCGACGGCGGCCTTGTTGCCGGTGAAGCCGTTGACTGCGCAAGTCCGGCGGTTGCGATACAGACGGCGCAGGGGCAGTGGAAAATCCTGGGGCATGCCGGCGCCGTCGCGTTCAGCCGCACCAGCGATTTCGAAAAGGCTAAATTCAACTACAGGCACGTGCTGCGCCGGTTTGGACAGGTGCCGGACGAGTACACAAAAGAAAACGATGACCCATGAATGCCGCATCGCCGTAGTGATATTTGGGTGTCGATATCGGCGGCGTCGGCGCAGGATAGTGCGGCCGGCGAAACGTCGTACCGGCAATGAGTTGAGAACGTGGACGGTCCAGGAGGCCGAAAGCCAGTCTGCCCGGCGGGCGGGGCGTCCTCTCGCTTCAAAAAACTAATGCCTATCAATCCGGCAGTGATTCTTGTATTTCGCCCACCGATTAGATCGGTTTGCGTCGCTTTGTCGATGTCGTTTCGCTAGAGTACCTGAGCCATATTCGCTAGTTTCGTTAGTCCCGTCGCGTCGATCCCTTACGTCGATCCCTTTAAAAGCCGAGACAAGCTGCCGTGACTGTTATCCGCGTTGCCATCGTCGGTCTCGGAAAGATCGCCAGAGACCAGCACATTTCCGCCATTGCAGAAACTGCGGGCATCGAGCTCGCCGCCATTGTCAGCCGCAATGCCTCCATCAATGGTATCAAGCATTTCGCGACCCTCGACGAGCTGCTTGATCGTGTGCCGGATATCGATGCCGTCGCACTCTGCACGCCACCGCAAGGGCGCCAGGCACTGGCGGCGGCGGCGCTGAAGGCCGGCAAGCACGTGCTGCTGGAAAAACCGCCGGGTGCCACGGTCAGCGAGCTCACGCCGCTGATCGCCGAGGCGCGGCAGACCGGCCACACGCTGTTCGCCACCTGGCATTCCCGTTTCGCGCCGGCGGTTGAGGCGGCGCGAGCCTTCCTTGCCGGCCGCCAGATCAGATCGGTCGTCGTCGAATGGAAGGAAGATGTAAGAGTCTGGCATCCGGGCCAGGCCTGGATCTGGGAGCCGGGCGGGCTCGGGGTCTTCGATCCCGGCATCAATGCGCTCTCCATTCTCACCCGGATTCTGCCGCGGCCCTTTTTTCTCACCGAGGCCGAACTGTCTTACCCCGGCAATCGCGCCACGCCGATCGCGGCCAATCTCGCTTTTTCCGACGGCACCGGCCTGCCTATTTTGGCGGAGTTCGATTGGCGCCAGACCGGCCCGCAGACCTGGGATATCCGCGTCGAAACCGATGCCGGGCGCCTGACGTTGTCCTGTGGCGGCAGCCGTCTCGATCATGATGACCGAACGCTGGTTGACGAGCAGCAGGCCGAGTATCGCGGCATCTACCAGCGGTTCGTCGAACTGATTACCAGCCGGGTATCCGATGTCGATCTGTCGCCGCTGCTCCATGTCGCCGACGCCTTCATGCTCGGCCGGCGCCGCGACGTCGAGCCCTTCATCGAGGATTGAGCATGGCGCGGATGAAGAAACCGCAGACGCCGAAAGTCGTGCGCGAGGGTTTCGGACATCTGCCTGATGGCGCCGCCACCGAAATGGTGAAGTTGCGTGGCGACAACGGCTTCGAGGCGCGGATCATCACGTATGGCGCGGCGCTGCAGGCTATCTTCACGCCGGATCGCGCCGGCCATCTTGCCGACGTCGTCCTGGGCCGCGACGACCTTGAAGGTTATGTCGCGGTTCGGCGTTTCCTCGGCGCGACGATCGGTCGTTATGCCAACCGTATCGCGAACGGTGCGTTCGAGCTGGATGGCCATCGCTTTCAATTGCCGACCAATGACGGCCGTAACGCGCTTCACGGCGGTCTGGCGGGTTTCGACCGCAAGAACTGGACCATCACGGCCCTGGGTGAGAAGCCCGCGCCATTCGTCACGCTGTCCTACGACAGCCCGGATGGCGAGGAAGGCTATCCCGGCAGGCTGCAAACCAGCATCACTTACAGCATTTCCGGCGCCATGGAACTTTCTGCGGCGTTCTCGGCCGAGACCGACAAGCCGACCATCGTCAATCTGACCAATCACAGCTTCTTCAATCTTGCGGGCGTCGAAGCTGGCGGCCGCGGCATTCTGGATCATCATCTCACGATCGCTGCGGATACCTACCTGCCGGTGAGCGCGGCCGGCCTCCCATTGGGCGGCGGGCCGAGCCGGGTCGACGGGACTCCTTTCGATTTCCGCATCCCCCACCGCGTCGGCGTGCGCCTGCGCGATGCCTTTGAACAGGTTCAAATCCGCCAGGGCTACGATCACAATTTCTGCCTGCGCGGCGGCGGCACCGGCGATCCCCGTCTTGCTGCCCGCGTGGAAGATCCGAGGTCGGGCCGGGTCCTCGAAGTTCTGACAAATCAGCCCGGTGTCCAGTTCTATTCGGGCAATTTCCTCGACGGGACCGTGACCGGAAAATATGGCCGCGTTCACCGCCAGTATGACGCGCTGTGCCTTGAGCCGCAGGTCTACCCCGACACGCCGAATCGTCCAGACTATCCGTCGGCGCGGCTCGATCCCGGGCAGACCTATCGTCACACCTCGCTATATCGATTTTCCGCGAGTTGACGGTGCGGTCGAATCAGGGAGACCGCATGGAGGAAGTCGCCACCACAATCCTTTCCGGGCACCATTGTCTTTTGGGCGAGGGCTGCACCTATGATCCGGCCACCGACACCGCCTGGTGGTTCGACATTCTCGAGCGCACCTTGTTCCGGGCCGATCTTGCATCCGGCGCGGTCACCTCGCACGCGCTTCCCGTCATGGCCAGCGTGCTTGCCTTCATCGACGACCAACGCCAGTTGCTCGCGACCGAAAACGGCCTCTATGTCCGCGACGTCGCGGATGGCCGCCTGACGCTGCACACGCCGCTCGAGGCCGACAACGCGGCGACGCGCTCAAATGATGGACGCGTCCATTGCAGCGGCGCGCTCTGGATCGGGACCATGGGCCGCAAGGCGGAGAAGGGCGCAGGCGCGATCTATCGCTTTCATCGCGGCGAGCTGCTTCGGCTCTATGCCGGCATTACCATCCCGAACGCCATCTGCTTTTCGCGGGATGGCGCAACGGCCTATTTCACCGATACCAGCAAGGGCATTCTTCATCGCGTCGCCATCGATCCTGCGAATGCCATGCCGATCGGAGATCCCGCGACACTCTACGACCATCGCGGCGGGGCGGGCGGTCTTGACGGCGCGGTGGTCGATGCGCAGGGACTGATCTGGAACGCGCGCTGGGGCGGCTCGTGCATCGATGCGTACACGCCGGAAGGCGAGCGCGCTCGCACGATACGGGTGCCGGCGAGCCAGCCGAGTTGCCCGGTCTTCGTCGGCAGAAATTTCGACCGGCTGCTTGTCACCACGGCCAGTGAGGGAATGGGCGCGCGGGCCAAGGCGGCCGATCCGCAGCACGGCATGACATTCATTCTGGATGTCGGTGCCGTCGGCCGCCCCGAACCGCGCGTCAGGCTGACATGATGCCAATCCTGGCCCTCCATTGCCGTCGTCAATCGCGCATTTCCAAATCGCGCGTCATCAGTTAACTGAACCCGATCTTCGGATATAAATCACGATTTCTGTTGTTCATCCGATCCCCCACGTCTAGCTTGCGCGCATAACGCGCTAAACAAGCGTTTCGCGATCAGGGAGAAAACGATGAGCCGCATTCGTGCGCTGCTGCTGGCCGTGTCTGTCTTGATGCCGCAGCTGTTGTTGTCGACGAATTCGGGCCAGGCCCAGGGCATCCCGCAAGACATTCCCAGAAAAGAACTGCTGATTCTTGAAAATCCGGAAGGGACCATCAAGAACGCCGGCTGGTTCAATATCTGGGCGATCAATGCCGGCTCGCAATCCAACGGACTGCAGCAGGCTGCGCTCGATACGCTCTGGTACATCGATCCGGAAAGCGGTCTCGATGGCGTGTGGAGTAACTCGCTGGCCGCCGACAAGCCGCAATACAATGCCGACTTCACCGAGATGACCGCGAAGTTGCGCAACGGCATCTTCTGGAGCGACGGCGTCGAATTCACCGCTGATGACGTCATATCGACCGTGATGACCCAGATCAAGAACCCTGGGATGCGGTTCAGCGCCGTTCTCACCAGCAATGTCGCATCGGTCGATGCACCCGATCCCTACACGGTGGTGTTCAAGCTCAAGAAGCCCAACTCGCGCTTCCACACCAACTTCACGGTGCGATGGAACGCGATCTGGATCATGCCAAAGCATGTGTTCGAGAAAGTGCAAGACCCGGCCAAGTTCGATTTCAACAAGCCGGTTTCGCTCGGCGCCTACGTGCTGAACAGCTATGACCCCGACGGAAAATGGTACATCTGGCAATTGCGTGACGACTGGCAGCGCACCACGATCGCGCGTTACGGCAAGCCCGGTCCCAAATACCTCGCTTATGTCGATCCCGGTCCGCCGGACAAGCGGGTGATCGCGCAACTCAACCATGAGCTCGACGTCATCCACGACATCGCCCCCGAAGGCATGTTCGCGCTGGCCAAGCAGAGCAAGTCGACGCGCGCGTGGTTCAAGGGATTCCCCTATGGGCATCCGGATCCGACGCTTCCGGCGGTGATCTTCAATACCCAGAACGAGCTGTTCAAGAATCCGGATGTGCGTTGGGCATTGGCGTTGCTGATCGACGTCAAGGCGGTTGCAATGGCGGCCTACCGGGGTGCCGCAACGATATCGGCGATCGGTGTGCCGCCCACGGGAATGCATCCGGCGGCCTACCATCAGCCGATGGAAGAGTGGCTCAAGGGCTTCGAAATCGACACCGGCAAGCGCAAGATCAAGCCGTACGATCCGACCGTCGGCAAACAGATCGCCGACATGCTGCGTCCCTCCATGGGTGAGCAGATTCCGGCCGACCCGAAGGAAATCGCCCGCGCTTTCGGGATGGGCTGGTGGAAAACCGATCCGCAGGCGGCGCAGGAGCTGCTTGAGAAGGCCGGCTTCAGCAAGCGCGGCGCCGCATGGTTCACGCCGGACGGAAAACCATTCACCGTTCGCGTGATGGTCGAGGGCGATTTGCGCCCGGTGATGACGCGCGCCGGCACCATGATCGTGCAGCAATGGAAGCAGGCGGGAATCGACGCCAAGGTCGATGTGGCGCAAGGCACGCTGCCGACGCGCAGGGCTGCCGGCGATTTCGACACCTTCATTGGCTGGAGCGTCGAAACCTGGGGAGGCCATCAGGATCTGTCCTATTTCATGGACAGCTGGCATTCGCAGTTTGTCGCCGAGCCCGGCAAATCGCAGCCGCAACGCAACTGGCAGCGTTGGTCGAGCCCGGCGCTGGACAAGATCATCGAGGAAACCCGCACGATCGGGTTCGACGATCCAAAATCGATCGAGCTCGGCAAGGGCTACGTCAAGCTCGCGGTGAAGGAAATGCCAACCATTCCGCTGATGGCGTATAACGTCTTTACGACGATGGACCAGACCTACTGGACGGGCTTTCCGACATCGGAGAATCCGTACACCGATCCGGTTCCGAACTGGGGCAATTCCCGCTCCATGTTTGTCAAGCTGAAGCCGGCCAACTAGGGCGTGATGCGGAAAAGCGGGCATCGATCTTCCCGGACAGGCGGTTTCGTTTGTCCGGGAATGGAGCCTCGGCATCTCAGAAATTCATGAGCGGATACCTCGCCTACATCGCCAAGCGGCTCGCGCAGTTCGTGCTCGTGGTCTTCATCGGCATCAATCTGGCTTACGTGATCACCCACGCCACACCAATCGATCCGGTCGAGCAATCGATCTCGGCCGTGACGTCGTTCGGCAACACGGCACCCGGAGCGATCGAGCAGATGCGCACATCGTTGCGCGAGCTCTACGGCCTCGAAGGCTCTGCCATCCAGCAGTATGTGGTGTTCTGGAAACGAATCCTGCGCGCCGATTTCGGACCGTCGATGTCGGCGTTTCCAACCCCGGTCTCCACCCTGATCGCTCGCGCGCTGCCCTGGACCACGGGACTTCTCGTGGTCTCGACGATCGTCACCTGGGTATTGGGAAATCTGCTGGGCGGACTCGCCGGCTACTATCAGAGGAGCCGCGGACTAAAATTGCTGGGCGTGATCGCCATGGGTCTGCATCCGATTCCCTATTACATTCTTGCGCTGCTGCTGCTGATCGTGTTCGGCTTTCTGTGGCCGGTGCTTCCCATCACCGGCGGTTCGGCGATGAACCTGCCGCAGGCATGGAGCTGGGCCTTCGTCACCAGCGTGTTGAAGCACTCCATTCTGCCCGCGCTTTCGTTGATCCTGATCGGCGTGGGGAGCTGGTTTCTCGGCATGCGTTCGCTGGTGTCCAACGTCGTGACCGAGGATTATGTGACTTACGCCGAACTTGCCGGAGTCAAAAGCCGCCGTATCCTGTCGTCCTATGTGATGCGCAATGCCCTGGTGCCGCAAGTGACAGGGCTTGCGATATCCTTGGGCGGTATCTTCAACGGGGCGGTGATCACCGAGAAGGTGTTCGGCTATCCTGGCGTCGGCTCGCTGCTGGTTGATGCGGTCTACGCCGGTGACTACGGCCTGGTGCTCGGCGTCACCACGATCTCGATTCTCGGCGTATCGATCGGCGTGCTCGCCATCGACCTTCTCTATCCGCTGCTTGATCCCCGGGTAAAGGTAAGCTGATGCTCGGCATTTTGCGCGATCTGCTGCGCTACAACGCCGAATTCCGGATCGGCATTGTCCTGGTTGGTTTCGTGCTGCTGCTGTCGATGCTCGCGAGTTTCTCGCCTTATCCGCCACAGGACGTTTACGTGGTGCCGCCGGATGTGCCGCCGTCGCTGACCTACTGGTTCGGCACCACGTCGCGGGGCCAGGACGTGTTCTGGCAATTGACGTTCGCCATTCGCAACACTCTGCTGTTTGGATGCACGGTGGCACTGATCAGCCGTGTGCTGGCGCTCGTGATCGGGCTCCTGAGCGGCTACAAGGGTGGCTGGATCGATCGCGTTCTGATGTCGATCAACGACACCTTCATCGTGATTCCGCTGCTCCCCATCCTGGTGCTGTTCTATTTTGTGATGCGCGACAGCATGTCCTGGTTGATGCTGGCGTTGATCATGGCTTGTCTCGGCTGGGCCTATGACGCCCGGCTGATCCGCTCGGTGGCGATGAGCCTGAAAATGCGCGAATTCACGCAAAGCAGCGTGTTTTCAGGTATGAGCACGCGCGAGATCCTGGTGCAGGAACACTTGCCCTATGTGATGCCGATCGTGTTTTCCACGACGATGAACAATATGATCTGGTCGATCGGGCTGGAGGTGACGCTCGCGGTGCTCGGCTTCACCGACATCAACACGCCAACCATCGGCGGCATGATCTATTGGGCGAACCAGCACACCGCGATGGTCGCAGGCGTCTGGTGGTGGATTGCTTTCCCGACCGTCGTCGTGATCATGACATTCATCGGGCTGTTCCTGCTGGCTGTATCCATGAATGAGTACATCGACCCCCGCAGCCGGTTGAGCCGCATGGGCCGCGTGACATCATGACCGCCGCTCCTGCCAGCTTTGCGGACGCACAACAGCCGAATGATGATCGGTCGATCCTGTCGGTCAGGAATCTGCGGGCGCATTTCCGCACCAGCCATTTCGGCATCAATCGCTACGTCAAAGCGGTCGACGGCATCACCTTCGACGTCAAGCGCGGTGAGATCTACGGTCTGGCCGGCGAGTCCAGTTCCGGCAAGACCACGCTGATCAAGACCATCGCTGGCGCCATCAAGCCGCCGCTGGAAGTAGTCGGAGGCACCGTGGAATTCGCGTTCCTGCCTGGCTACGGGGGGCTGCATCGCGCGCCGCCTGCCGAAGTGGCGCGCATTCGCTGGCGGCATCTGTCCTACATCATGCAGGGCTCGATGAATGTGCTGAACCCGGTGCGCCGGTTGCGGCGAAGCTTTGCCGATTTCGCGCGGCCCCACATTGCCGGCACCGAAAAGGAATTCGAGAAGGCGGTCGTCGACCATTTGGCGCGCGTCAAACTCGACGCATCGGTGCTGGCTGCCTACCCACATGAACTGTCCGGCGGCATGCGCCAGCGCGTCACCATCGCGCTCGCCACCATTTGCCGTCCCGATTTCATCATCGCCGACGAGCCCACCACCGCCCTCGACGTCGTGGTCCAGAAGGACGTGCTCGGCATGATCCGCGGCATTCAGCGCGAGATCGGCTCTTCCGTGCTGTTCGTGACGCACGACATGGGCGTACACGCTCATCTGACTGACAGGCTCGGCATCATGTATGCGGGCCGTCTGGTCGAGGAAGCGACGACGGGTGAGGTCTTTAGAACGCCGCTTCATCCCTACACCCGGCATCTCATCTCCAGTCTGCCTCGGATCGGCGACGACGTGCCGCGCAAGGGACTTGAGGGCGCGCCGCCCAATCTCGCCGATCCGCCGCCCGGGTGCCGCTTTCATCCGCGCTGCCCGCTGGCGATGGAGGTGTGCAGCCACCGGGTGCCTACCATGATCGAGACCGCGCCCGGGCACCGAGTCGCCTGTTTTGCGGTGAACGGAGACGAGCAGCCATGAGCGCGCTGTTGGACGTCTCGCAGGTTTGCAAGACCTTCACCCGGGGCGGCCTGTTTTCAAGCCGGCGGATTCACGCCGTCAACGATGTCAGCTTTCGGATCGATGCGGCGTCGCCGGAGATCTTCACGATCATCGGTGAATCCGGCAGCGGCAAGACGACGCTGTCGCGGATGATCTTGAACATCGAACAGCCCAGCAGCGGCGCGCTGGTGTTCGACGGCACCAATCTTGCGACAGTGCGGAGCAGTGCCGATCGGATGGCGTTCATGCACAAGGTGCAGCCGATATTCCAGAATCCGTTCGAAGCCTTCAACCCGCTGAAGCAGCTCGATCGCTACCTGTTCATGACAAGGCGCCGTTTTCTCGCGGCAGGCGATCAGACCGACATCGATGTGGCCGTCGATGACGCGCTGCGCAAGGTCGGATTGTCGCTGAAGGAAGTACGTCACCGCTATCCTCATGAACTTTCCGGCGGGCAGCTCCAGCGTGTCGCGATTGCCCGCGCGCTGCTCTCCAATCCAAAGCTGATCGTTGCGGATGAGCCGGTATCGATGGTCGATGCATCACTGCGGATGTCCATCGTGAACCTGTTCAAGGCGTTGCGCGACGATCTGGGCATTTCGATCGTCTATGTCACCCACGACCTGGCGACCGCCTATTATATCAGCGACCGCATCATCATCATGCAGAAAGGCAGCGTCGTCGAACGCGGCGATGCAAGAACGGTGCTGAATGCGCCGCAACACCCTTACTCCCGCCAGCTGCGCGCCGCGGTGCTGTTGCCCGAAGTGGCGACCCCGGCGCCCGCGGCCGCCACCTCATCCTGATAAACGTCACGAGCCCTCACTGCATCGGAGAGAAAATGCGAAAAGCAAAAGTTCTGATGGATCGCGATTTTGCCATCGGCCATACGGATCCCCGTTTGTTCGGTGCCTTCGTCGAGCATCTCGGGCGATGCGTCTATGGCGGCATCTACGAGCCCGGACATCCGACCGCCGATGCCAGAGGATTTCGGAAGGACGTACTTGCGCTGGTGAAGGAGCTTGGTCCGACGATCATGCGTTACCCCGGCGGAAATTTCGTCTCCGGCTATAACTGGGAAGACGGCGTCGGTCCTGTCGACAGGCGGCCGGCCCGTCTTGACCTTGCGTGGTTCAGCACCGAGCCCAACAGTTTCGGCACCAATGAATTCATGGACTGGTGCAAGGCAGCCGGCGTCGAGCCGATGATGGCGGTCAATCTCGGCACCAGGGGCGGTGATGCCGCACGAAACCTGGTTGAATACTGCAATCATCCAGCCGGGTCCTATTGGTCGGATCTGCGCCGCGCGCACGGCTGGGAGAAGCCTCACGACGTCAAGTTCTGGTGTCTGGGAAACGAAATGGATGGCCCCTGGCAGATGGAGTACAAGACCGCGACCGCTTATGGACAGGTGGCGCGGGAAGCCGCCAAGATGATGCGCTGGGTCGATCCAACCATCGAACTTGCGGCGTGCGGATCGTCCGCGCGCAACATGCCATCCTTCGGGCATTGGGAAGACACGGTGATCGATCACACATTCGATCATGCAGAATTCATTTCGCTGCACACCTATCTCAACAATTACAAGGAAGACACCGCGGCGTTCCTTGCGTGCCCTGATCTGATGGACAGCTTCATCGACGAGGTTGTCGCCATTGCGGACGCGGTTGCGGCGAAACGGCGCTCGACCAAGCGCATGATGTTGAGTTTCGACGAATGGAATGTCTGGTATCGCACCCGCCGCAAGCGCGCCGACAGGGTCAGGGAAGGCTGGCCGGTGGCGCCGCCGATCCTTGAAGAGATCTATACCATGGAGGATGCGCTGGCCTTCGGAGGCGCCTGTATCTCGCTTCTCAACCACGCCGATCGGGTGAAGACCGCATGCCTTGCCCAGCTCGTCAACGTGATTGCGCCGATCATGACCGAGACCGGCGGCCCTGCATGGCGCCAAACGATTTTCTTTCCGTTCGCCCATATCAGCCGCTTCGGCCGCGGCAAGGTGCTGCGCGCGCAGGTCGAATCGGAGACTTACGATTCATCCTATTACGACCCGCGCGGCGCCGAGGAGTTGTCCTTTCCGGTGCCCAATGTGCCGTATCTCAAGATGTCGGCGGTCGCCGATGAATCCGGCGGGCTCTCCCTGTTCCTGCTCAATCGCGACCTGACGCAGGAGATGGAGGTCAGCCTTGACGCGCGAAGCTTTGGCCGGCTCGCCGTGGGCGAAGTCCTTGAATTGCGCCATGACAATTTAAAGGCGACAAATACCAGGGACGCGGCTGAGTGCGTAAAGCCGGCGCCATTGAAGGGTGTCACCGTGGAGGGCGGCCATATTCGTGCGACGCTGCAGCCGGCGTCATGGAACGTGGTCCGCTTGTCCGCGAGCTGACAGAGAACGGAGACCATCGGACCGGCCAGATTCGGCCGGCCTGCACAGCAAGGATTCCAGGGATGCTCGACAGGAAACCGGAACCGAAGAAGCGGACAAAGTCCGACGGCACATCGGAACGAATGGTGTCCTCATCAAAGGCAAAAAGCATTCGCAGCTTTCTCAACGTCAATCCCGAGCAGCAGTTCGAAGTCGTCCGGGGGCTCGCTTCCCCGGTTCGCGTGCGCATCCTGAAATTGCTGCGCCGCCGCGGGCCACTCAACATCAACCAGATCAGCGAAGCGCTTGGGATGCCGCAATCAACCATCGCGACCAATATCCAGATTCTGGAGGAATCGGATTTGATCGATACGGAGATCGGGCGCGCCCGCAAGGGCCAGCAAAAAATCTGCGCGGCGAGGTTCGACGAGATCGTGATCCGGCTCGATGGCGAAGAGACCAGCCGCCAGAAGGACATCATCGAAGTCGAAATGCCGCTCGGACTCTATACGAGCTACAACGTGTCGGCACCGTGCGGCCTTTGTTCGACCGAGGGAATCATGGGCGTGCTCGACGTGCCCGATCTGTTTCTCGATCCCTGCCGGGTCCAGGCCGCGCTGATATGGTTCGGCCGCGGCTACGTCGAATACAAGTTCCCCAACAATGCGAAAGTCCTGGGTGTCCCGGTCACGGCGCTTGAATTCGCACTTGAGTTATCCTCCGAAGTTCCGGGCACCAATGCCAACTGGCCCTCCGACATCAGTCTTTGGGTGAACGACGTCAAGGTCGGGACCTGGACGTCGCCGGGCGATTACGGTGACCGTCGCGGCGTTCATACCCCGCGGTGGTGGAAGCTCGAGGGTTCGCAGTACGGCGCTCTCACGCAGTGGCACATCTCGTCGAAGGGCACCTTTATGGGTGCGAAAAAGCTTTCATCGGTGACGCTGGCCCAGCTGCGGTTAGCCGAACATCACTCGATTCGTTTGCGGATCGGTATCGACGACAACGCCGCGCATCCCGGCGGCGTCAATATTTTCGGCCGGGGCTTTGGCAATCATAACCATGATATCCTGATGAGGCTGCACTTGAAATAAGTCGTGGTGCCAGTGAGAAAAAGGGAAACCGCTTGCGCGCCGATCGACCAGATGATCATCCGCAACATGCCCCCAAACGCGAAATGGAACGAAGGTCATCGCTTGCGGTTGAATCGGCAGCAGGGAAAGCCGTCATGCAACGCATCAAACATCCGCCGATCCGCAATAAAATCGACATGGCGGATCCGGCTCAGGTTCGTGCCTGGAACCGGCGACTGGGAATATCCGCTGAATCGCTGAAGGCTGTCGTCGACAAAGTCGGTAATTCGGTCGCTGCCGTCACCAAGGAAGTTGAACTCCAGCGGGCGCGTCCCCGGACATCGCCGATACCCCCGGTCCAGAGTTCGTCTGCCGAGGGCGAGCCGGCGCCGGCTTGAAGGCTCGCCTACCGCCGCCGGCGCGATACAGCCCGGAGCACGGCACGCTTGAAGTAATCCCTCGCAACCGCGTCGAGAGCGGTCGAGATCAATTCGTCGGATTCGACCGCGCGTCCCCTTTTCTCGGCCTCGCGCCGCTCGGCTTCCTGAACAAAATCGATCGCAAGCTCGCGCAGGCGGCGGAATTCAACATCCTCCGGAACTGGGTAAACAGTCGCGAGCAAATCCTTGGCGCGAGCGCGTTCGCTTTTGATGCCGGCCATGTGTGCCTCCTGTGCTATCAGTATTCCTTTGAAAGAGTGCCGCGCAGCCGGTTTGGCCGAACATGACGCTGGTAGGGCTAAACATTTCAGCTATGTCCGGTTCCGGACAAATCGCCACTTTTTTGGTATTTAATGGGTCTGATGGGTTGACCCGATTTCGCGGAAGCGTGCCGCTGCTACATATCCATGGCGGCGCAGGGCCCTATGCAATGGCAGGGAGATGCCTATGAGCAATGTTGCCGAGGGTGGCAAGGGATCCACCCTGCATTGTTCGTTCTGTCGAAAGAGTCAGCATATCGTCCGGAAGCTCGTCGCCGGCCCTCAAGTCTTTATCTGCGATGAATGCGTGGAACTCTGCATGGTCATCGTCCGGGAGGGCAGCAGCTCATTTTACCTGCGGACGCCGGACGAATATCGCAGACTCGCGACCGATGACGTTCGTGCTGCCGAAGCAGCCGGCATGCCTACCGACAAAGCCCTGCTTGCGGTGGGCCGGACATGGCTTCGTCTTGCAGAAGAGTCCGAGAAGGCAAACCGGCCGGTAGCCGGGGCAAGCGAGCCGTCAACGCAGGCAGCGCGAAGCGAGCCGGCCGCGCCAGCCAAGCAAGACGAACCGGCAGCGCCAGCTAAGCAAAGCCAGCCGGCGGCGCCGCCACCTCGACGCGAGGCGGCGCAAATCCTCATCTCGTTGGGAAACCTAGTGTCTCCTCCGGAAGATAAACCCGATGAGGAAGGTAAACCTGATTGACGAGGCGTCGTGTTCCTGCCGCACGCTGTGGCATGGCCCAACGGCCTAGCGCCTGCGCGCCACCGCTATGCCGAACAGGAACGCGACAAACAGGCTTGCGAGCGGCGCCTCCCGGGTAATAGCGCTGATGGTGGAGAGTGGCTTTCCCGGCTGGCGTGCCGTTGCGACCGCTTCGCTTAGCCTGTTGACCGCGGCCTGAAGGCCTGCGGAGACTTCCGTGATCGTGCGCGATAAATCGGTTGCCGTATCGATGGCGCGTTCCGCCATGCCGGGTTGGAGCGTCGGTTCGGATATTTCGATGTTCACTGCCGGTACTCTCTCATCGAGCTTGACCTCGGGATAGTGCGCGATGAGGCCGCCACCTTTGGCTATCCGCGCGCGCGCTCGTTTTGAACCGTGGGTCAAAGACCTTTGGCTATCCGCGACAGGCGCCATGTTGAACGGCGGGTGACGGCCTCACTTTGGAAAATGCGGCAATGAGAATTTTGTTCCTCGGCTCTCGCCGATATCACCACGCTTCATCTTCTTTTTCTTCCGGGCTCCGGCGCTAAAGATCGGCAATAACTTCGTTGCGATAATCGATAGGCGCACCGCTTACGAACGGAGGATGCACGATGACCGAGCCAACCGATGTCGATAATGATGTTGTGGTAGCATCGCGCCGGCGTTTTCTGCGCGAGGGGGGCGCATTGGTGGGCGGGCAGGGCACCATCGCGACGCCGAAGCCGGTCAGGACCGTCGGCAGCTTTTGGCCCTACGCCCCGACGCTGTTCGACTATATCCGCCGCGCCATGCCGCAGAACGCGCCGCAGTCACTTGACAATGACGACGTCTATGCGGTTTCCGCCTACATCCTCAATTTGAACGGATTGCTTGCCGCGGACGCGACGCTCGATGCCAAGACGCTTTGTGCGATCAGGATGCCGAACCGAAACATGTTTGTCAGCGATCCGCGTCCCGACGTCAAAACCCCGGCATGCATGACCGGCTGTTGAATGGCGTGTTAAAAGGCCCGCTGCGAAGCGGCCTTTTAGTTTAGTTTGCGACGAGTTCTATATTGCAACGCCGTAGTAATCATTCACGGCTCGCGTCCTGTCAGGGTCGCTCCAGTTCCAGGCATTGTCATTGCCGTATTTCGGCGCTCCCTTGAGTTGCGTCTCGGTGATGCCGGTGCGATAGCCGCCAAGGTTGGTATCGTATTTCAGCGACTGCCAGGGCAGCGGATAATGGTCGTCGCCGATCCCGAGAAATCCGCCAAAGCTCAACACGGCGTACGAGACTCTGCCGCTCATCTTGTCGATCATGACGCGCTCGATCGATCCGATCTTGGTATCGTTGGCGCCGTACACCGCGGTTCCTTCAACCTTGTCGCTGCCGATAAGGGAACCGGTTTCTCTTGTTTCCGTAGCCATTGTTGAGCCTCGTTTGCTGAAGAACGTGCAACAGGCAGCGCAAAGAATTGTTCCTGCCAGGATGGCTCATGGATGGCGGTCATTGCGGGGAGGCGGGCTCCACCCTGCACGGAACCTTCGCCGCCGTTGCGATTTATTTGGCGAGAGCAATCGTCAGGGTTGGCACATTCAATGAGCAGAAACTCGAAGCCAAGGATCGGCAGCCCGGTCGTGATCGCGATGGCAGTTGCCGTTTTGGGCATACTGGCAATGCTGATTGTCGATCATGGCCCATGGAGTCGTCCTCATCTCCAGACCGCGGAAATGGCAAACGACACAACCACCGGTGTCGCCGCGCAAGCGGCCGGGGCGACGGTTACGCCAACCGAGCCCAAGCCGCAGATTGAGCCCACCGCCCTTGGGCCAAAGCCCGTTCACCCGGCAAACGCGGCTGCCGGCACACCTTAGGTTTGCGCCTCCGCAGCCGGCGATCCTGCCGCCGGTCTTTGGGGGCTGTGGTAGATCCGGGTCGCTCTAACGGATGCTGACAAACGCACCCCATATCGCGGCGAGAATGGCGCCGACCAAAACGTAGAATGGATTATCGCAAAACGTACTGCCGTATCGGCACATTTCTACGCCCAAGGTGCCGATTTCATGATGGCTGGCGGCATAGAACAGACCCGACAGCACCACTAGCACCGCGGCCACGTAAAACATTAGACGTCCTCCATGTAGGGATGCATCGCCGCGCGTCGGCGAGGATCCAATAAATAACAGCGCATGTTCATCAACGGCAGCAGTTATCTCCGCCCGACAGCTCTTCCAGAATCACGCAATCGCGCGCTGGTCCTCCGGCGCAGCGTTCGTTGCAGGCGGTGGCATAGTGAGAAAGACCCTCCTCCAATGCTCTCAACTCCGCAAGCTTCCTGCGCACGTGGGTCAACTGCAGCTCCGCCAGATCGCGGGCCTTGCTGCAGTCCTGTGCAGGATTGTCAATCAGCGAAACCAGCTCGCGAATTTTCTCGATAGGAAGAGCGAAGCCTCGGCAGCGCCGGACGAAGGTAAGCCGTTTGAGATCGCTCTCATCGTAAAGGCGTTGCCCGCCTGGGCCGCGCTGCGCCTTCGGAAGCAAACCTATCTCTTCATAATAGCGCACCGTCGGAACGCTGCTTCCGGTGCGCTCCGCGAGCGCGCCAATGGTTAGCCTCGGCAAAGCTGGCACTTCGGCCCCCTCGAAAAAGTGACTTGAACCTCAAGTTACTTGAGGGCGTAGGCCACAGGCAAGGCCGGCACGGACAGTTGCACCGCCAAATCGGCTGACGCGATCCTTGCCGAGTTCCGATCCATTTGTCCCACGGATATCAGACCATGCATCTCAACCGAAGAACCCTTTTCGCATCCGCAATTCTCGCCATTCTGATCTCGCCGGCTGCGCGAGCGGCTAGCCTCTTGCCGTTCGACAGCGTTCGATTTGAAGAGGCGCGAAAGTCAGGAAAGCCCGTCGTTCTGCAGGTGACCGCCACCTGGTGCGGGCCCAGTCAGCGCCTGAGAAAAGTCGTTGGCGGACTTCTGGAAAACCCCGGCTTCAAGGACCTCGTGATCTTTGACGCGGACTTCGACGCCAACAAGGACGCGCTGGTCAAGCTCAACGCTCACACGGTGACGACCCTGGTGATCTATCGGGATGACGCCGAAATCCTGCGTAGCTCCGGCGAAACGCGCGCCGATGCGGTCGAAGCCCTGCTCAGCAAGGCGATGTGAGGGCGGCAATGGACTACGCCAACATACCGCTCGCCTTGTTCGCCGGGTTGTTTTCAATTCTGTCCCCCTGCGTCCTTCCATTGGCGCCTATTGTTCTCGGCACTGCAGTGTCTGAACACAGGCTTGGACCGCTTGCGCTGGCCGCTGGACTTGCAACGTCCTTCACAGCCATCGGGCTATTTGTGGCGACGATCGGCTATTCGATCGGACTCGATGGTGAGTTTTTCAAAGTGACTGGCGCTGTCCTGCTGATCGCCGCCGGGTTTGCCCTCGCGCTGCCGCGCCTGCAAATCCAGCTCGCGCTCGCAGCCGCACCGCTCGGCAACCGGACCGAACGAAAATTTGGAACCGCAGCAACGGGCGGATTGCGGGGCCAATTCGGCGTTGGTGTATTACTCGGCGCGGTCTGGAGTCCATGCGTGGGGCCCACGCTGGGCGCAACTTCCGTTCTCGCCGCTCAGGGCCGGAGCCTGGGTTTGGTTGCGCTCACCATGCTATCCTTTGGTGTCGGAAGCGCCATTCCCCTGATCGGGCTAGGGCTGGTGTCCCGCGAGGCGACGATGCGCTGGCGCCATCGGCTGCTTTCGACAGGCAAGAACGGCAAGACAGCTCTGGGAGGCATCCTGATTGTCAGTGGCCTGCTGATCCTGTTTCATCTCGATCAGGCGCTGGAAGCCTGGTTTGTCCGAGTTGCCCCGTCGTTACTCCTCGATTTGAGTGGACGGTACTAGAACGTCTTTCGAGGGCGGGAACCGCCGGCGCCACGGCTACTCCAAAAAGGCTAGTCCAACCCCGCGCGGCGGAAGGCTTCCAGATAGTGCTCGCGGTCGGCCTCCCGCTTCCACGGCAACGCGTTTGCGATCCAGGCCAGTGAGATATTGGGCTGCGCGCGGCGCAGCTCCTGCAGTGCGGCGGTGGCGACTTCGGTCTGTCCGGCCATGCCGGCCGCAACCGTCAGCACCCGGTAGGCGCCGGAGAAATCGCCGCGCAGACGGATCGCCTCGCGCGAAAGACTTATGGCCTCGGCGTAGTTCTTTCCGACGAACTGGGCGTAGGCGGCGACGCCGTAATAGATCGCGGAGAACGGGTCGCGCGGGCTCAGCCGCAGCGCACGTTGCGCGGCCTCACTGGCTTCCTGCCAGCGCCCGCAATAACACAGCGCCAAGCCGTAGTAGCCGAGCGCCAGCGAGAAGTTCGGGTTGAGCTGCAGCGCCAACTCGAACTCGGCCAGCGAGTTGTCGAGGCGGCGCGTGGAAAAATAGACGCTGCCCAGCGCGTTGTGCGCCCAGGGGTCCTCGCTGTCGGCCATGATGGCTGCAAGCGCCGCTTGCTCGGCGATGGGCGCCGCCGTTGTTATGTCCGCCCAACCCATGTGAACGCCGAACATATGACAGGTGGCGAGCACGCCAAGCGCCTGGCCGTAATTCGGATCGATCGCCGTCGCCTTCTCAAGCAGCGCCTGCGCGACCGCATTGTCCTCGCGCGTTATCCGCCAGTAATGCGACAGCGCCCTCATCACCAGATCCCAGGCGTCCAGGCTGTTTGGCGGTTTGCGCCGGCTGCGAAAATTTTCCGCCACATAGATCTGCGGCTCGATCGCGGCGACGATCGCCTCGGTGATCTCGTCCTGCACCGCGAATACGTCGGTGAGGTTCCGGTCGTAGTGTTCCGCCCAGACGTGGCTGCCGGTCGAGACGTCGTTGAGCTGTGCTGTGATACGAACGCGGTCGCCGCTTTTCCGCACGCTGCCCTCGACCACGTAGCGCACGCCGAGTTCAGCGCCGATCTGCTTCATATGGACGGACTTGCCCTTATAGGTAAAGGATGAGTTGCGCGAGATCACGAAGAACCATCGCAGCTTGGACAGCGCGGTGATGATGTCCTCACTGATCCCGTCGGAAAAATACTCCTGTTCGGGATCGCCGCTCATGTTGTTGAAGGGAAGCAGGGCGATCGCGGGCCGATCCGATAACGGCAAAGCCTTGCGAGGCTGCTCGCGAATTTGTTGCAGCGGCGTCTGGACCGGTTGGGTATTGCCTGGCTGCTCGTTCACAGCGCCAACGAAGCGAAGGCCCTTTCGCGGAATGGTCCGGATCAGTTTCTGGTTTTCGCCGTTGTCGCCGACAGCTTTTCGCGCGGCATTGATGCGGCTGGTGAGTGTCGATTCCGACACGATTCGGCCGCTCCAGACCGAAGCGATCAGATCGTCCTTGCTGACGACGCGGTCGCGGTTCTGCACCAGATAGACCAGCAGGTCGAACACTTGCGGCTGCACATGGACAGGACGCTTTGCGCGCCTGAGTTCGCGCCGGTCGAGATTGATCTCGTAGTCGCCGAAGCTGAGGGTCATTCGTGGTCCAGCACATTCGGGACGGGGGCCACGGTCAGCCACTGCCCGCAACCAGCGTAACATCTCCGGGGGCCGGGGCACGATATTCGGATCGCACAAGAGGCCATTGTCTCAAACGCATCTGGAGAAAAATATTAGTTATTTCAAAGGCTTGGTCGACCACCAAGGGAATGCGGCGAGGGGTGCGGCCTCAGGTCGCCGACGCGGAGGACGACAATGCCATCGCGAAGCCGCTTCGGCGCAGCGCGCACCATCGAGGCACGACTCCTTACGCGCCTAACGTTCAAGCTGCTCACGTTTGGGCCTTCGAACACACGCATGCATCGGCGGACCAATCGTATTTGTAACGGTCGCGGCAGGCTTGGTTCATTTCACGGCGAACGCCGGCGAGACCATCTCAAGCACATCTCAATTGCATATGGAGGATAAATCGCAGTTCTCTGAAAGTTTTGGTACCCCGCATCGTGCAGGGTGATGGCATCAAAAGGGGCTGAGCGCTCGGAGGGTCAGCCCTTTCGAAAGGAAAAGCTATGACGATGCTCAACACCACCCCACACTACGCCACGCCAGCAATCCGGAGAGGAGTAATTGTTCCTCTGGCGCGCCTCGGTCGTCTCGTCAACCGTTGGATTGCCGCCTTTGTCGCTCATCGTGAGCGTCAGGCGAACCTTGTCGCGCTGCGCCGTCTTAGCGACCGGGATCTGAATGATATCTGCATCTGCCGCTGCGAGATTTGTGAGGCTCTGGAGGAAAGGGCGCGGGCCCGCCAGCGGATGCGACCATCGCAGCGATGCTGACCGAACGAACGCAGGTGGTGCGCCTCCCACGTCCGTTCTCAAGGAAAAATCAGGCCCGTCTCACGGATAAATCAAGCGCCCCGCAAAGCTTTCCGGCCGCGTTCGCTGCATCCTGACGGATCGAGGTCCCTTCATTTCAGTACCTAATTCAATTCATTACCTAATTGGAGACAATTATGACCCAAGCCCAAGCTATTAGTTCAGACTCATCGGGTAGTCGAATATTCAGATTCGTTGGTGTTCTGTACGGACTGGTCGCCTATTTCGCGTTTTTCGGTACAATTCTTTATGCCATCGGCTTCGTAACCGGCCTGGTGGTGCCAAAGACCATCGACACCGGCACGGAGTCGTCGGCAACCGAAGCGCTCATCGTCAACCTGCTGCTGATGTCGCTGTTCGCCGTGCAGCACAGCCTGATGGCGCGCAAGCAGTTCAAGCAATGGTGGACGCAATACGTGCCGAAATCGGTTGAGCGCAGTACTTACGTGCTGTTCGCCAGCCTGGCGCTCATTCTGCTGTTCTGGCAGTGGCGTCCGATGCCGGCCGTTGTCTGGGCGATTGCCGATCCGGACATCGCGGTGACGATCGCGACCCTGTCATTCGGAGGCTGGGTGATCGTGTTTACCTCAACGTTCCTGATCAATCATTTTGAGCTGTTCGGATTGCACCAGGTCGCCAACAATCTCGTAGGCCGCGAGATGCCGGCGCCCCGCTTCCGGACGCCGCTGTATTACAAATTCGTGCGGCACCCGATCTATCTCGGTTTCATCATTGCGTTCTGGGCGGCGCCGACGATGACGGTTGGCCATCTGCTGTTCGCGGCGGTGACCACGGCTTACATCTTCGTCGGCATTCTCTTGGAAGAACGGGATCTGATCGCCATGTTCGGCGACGATTACCGCCGCTACAAGAAGCGGGTGTCGATGTTGGTGCCCTGGCGCAAGTCGGCCTGATCGGTCATTTCAAGCTCAATGGGATAAGACGAAAGAAAAGATACGTCATGACTCATTCTGGAAGTTCGCCCCCGGTGTTCATATCAACTACGCCGAGACGGTGCTGCCGATGCGGGACGGTCTGCCGAAGCTGAAGGACTTTCCGGCCGAATTTGGCGGTTCCGGCGAGGCGATCGCCGAGTAGGGGCGAGTTCCGACAGGAGGCGGCCGGCAACGTGGCGAATGCGATCGCCGCGTGCCGGCCGCCACTATGTTTCTCCTGTTTGTCAACAAAACGCGCCAAGCCCTGACGGTTTTTCGCCACAATCGAGCACAACCATTGGGGGTATGAAAACGTTGGCAATTATCTCGATTTTGGCGCTGCTCACGATTTCCGGGGCGGCCTATACGGACCAGCTGCTGACAAGCGGTCATCAGAGCACGCAACGGGTGAATTGAGGCCGGCTTTTGAGGCCGCTTCGCTGCCCAAAATTGCCTCGCCCAAGCCAGGGATTTTCCGGAACGATCAAAGCCCGCCGCCTTTACCTCAGGGAATGAAGGTGTGCGAGGCTCATTATGAATGCGTTACCGGTCGATAGGGCGCTGGCGATCTACGGCACGATTGCGAACCGCGCGGAACTGAAGGGTACCCGCGAGCGCCTGTCGCGGCATCTCCGGAAGGTCTTTCTTGATGGTGAGCATGATCCGCATCACCTTACCGTTCACGGGCTCACTTATTTGCAAAGCCTCGATCGCGAACGGGGCAGCTAACCGACGCCCCCAAACAGCTGAGCCGCGCTACTAGCTAGACTAGCTCTTCTGGGCTTCCCGTTGTTTTCGCAGCGAGTTCCGGCGCATTATTCTGGCCATCGCTATCTGCACAGCATCCGTTCTTGTTCGCAGTTTCTTCTCGGGGGCTGGTGTTTTCGTCTCTCGCTTCATCGCACCCCCGGTACCTGGCATGATCGGAAGCATTTGCGTCGGCGTCGTAGGGTGCTCAACAGGCTGCATCCTCATGGGTCCGGTGCTGTCAGATTGCGGTGTCTTGCTGGGCATGACAATCAACGCGCAACCGCCATTTTCGTTCGAAGGCGACGGCCGAGCGATCCCGGGCGGTGCCTCGCAACATGCCGGCGGGCGGCTGGCGGTGTTGTCGCCCGAAGGCTCAACCTGCTTGCGTTCGGGCGGGCGTTGGTCCTTCGCCTCCTCGTCCGCCAGCAGCTTCAAAAGGACTCGGCGCCTCTCGGTATCGGTCGCTTCGGCAAGCAGCCTTCGATAGAGCCGGATGTTCTCATCGTGAACGAACTTTTCCATTTTTCCGGCTCAGCGTTCAGGTCGCCACCGGCGAAACTTTCGCAAGAGGACGTGCATTCTTAGACATAGGACGATGAGAGCAGCCTATGCGGGAACGGACTTGGCATCTGTTCATTATTGCTCACATTCAAAGCGGGCAGGTGAATTTCAATCAAGCGGCCGGCGTCGAGCCCGGACCGGCAAGAAGTTCGCACGAATTGAACGGGAGTCGCGCCAGCTATGGCGCGACGGCCCGGTTGTCGCTTTGGATTGCAGACGACGCGCCTGATACCCTGAGTGCGGCGTCGATCTTCATTTGGACGCGGCGCGCGGCCAATGCAGCCAGCCTGGTGTTGGTCTTGCCGGTTCGGATGCGCTCGCCGATCTGGAATTGCCATAGCCAGATGTCGGGCTCGACCGTGGCCGCGACGCTGTATCGGATGCCTTTGTGAATCACTAATCGCCCCCCATCCAAGGTTGGGGAGGGACGATATTTCGCGTCCATATTCAATCCCGGGTAACTACGGGAGCCGCGAGGTGAGGCCAGAGCGACCAGAGGCACGCCGCGCAGACTCTCAGTGCCCTGATGCGACCTAGATGCGATTGTCCTGATGCGCGGAAGGCGGCGGCTTCCGTTCGGCTCGGTTCGCCTCCTGCTTATTCGCCTCGTGACGGCCGATGATGCATCCAGCGACAGCGCCGACTTTGCCGTGCCCCGCCAGATGGCCCGCGACGCCGCCAACGATGGCGCCTTTGATGCATCCCTTCGCTTCGGCGGCGGGGCAAGAAAAGGCGAGGCCCAGGATAGCGGTACAGATGATGAGCGGCTTCATCGGGATTCTCCACAAAGAAAAGAGTCGTTGCGATAATCGGGATGGCGGCAATTGGTTCCGCAAGAGGCAACACTGCCGCAGGCCAGATCAGGTCATCCGCGGCCGCGCGTCCGCCAGCGCCACGACGCGATGATCGCTGGGACGCGGCGGCCTGGGGTGAAATCCTGCGGTGGCGTGGCGGGCTTGACGCGTCGGGCAAATCACCGGCATCGGTAATATGGCGAAAGCACTTTGGGACGATGGCGCTGTTCCCCTTGAAAGTGGTCTTCGCTCCAGTATAGCTTTTGAAACTGATCGAGGGCATTGGGATGGCCGCGCGGCGAGGCTCAAGGACCACGCTCATTCGGCCGGCCTGTCGCGTGGCGCTTGCGGGACTGCTGTCGTTGTATTTTTCCGGCCTCGCGATCAGCAAGGACATGGACGACAGCGACGACGAATCGGCCAAGCCGGCTTCGACACTGCCCAACATCTATCTGGACTTGAGGACCAACTACGCGACCGTGCCCGCCAACGCGCTCTCGATCGGCTTCAGCAATCCATCCTTGTTCTCGGCGCTCACGACGTTGAGGACACTCGCGAGCCTGACCGACCTGACGAACCTTACGACGCTCCCAGCCCTGTCGTCGCCGTCAAGCCAGAGCATCGGGATCGATCTCCCGCTGACGGTGGATCTCAACGATTATGTCTCGGCATATGGCGGCTTCAGTGGCACCGCATCGCGGACCAGTACGTCCGACTGGTCGGCGTTCACGATCAGCAGCTGGAATGTTGGATTTCAGGCTGATGTTTATCAGCAGAATGGCGGGTCGATCCCGACGATTACACTACAGTCAACCGTCACGCGGTCGATCCCGGACGCTCCACTTGCCACGACTTCCCTCAACACTATCGTCGAGTTCGACTACGCCTTGAACGAGGATGAAACCAAGGGATTTCTGGCCGGCGTGCAGTACACCAGGGTCGCGGTCGACCTGGCACTCGCAAGGATCAACCCGAATATCGTCGGCTATGTCGGCGGCTATTATCAATGGGACAACAACTGGAAGCTCACGGGGCGCTTCGGCGTGCAATCATTCGGCGGCGCACAGCTCCTCAACCTGACGCCGTTTCAACCTTTTACCCAGCCGATCGTCAGGATCGATCTCGACCGGATGGACGATAACGACAATCGCCTGTTTGGCGTGACAGCCCAGATCGCGTGGGTGCCGAAGCCATCCTACCAGTTGACCCTCAGAACACCGCTTTACGCGGTCAGGAACTAGCGACACAAGAAACTTGACACGTCGGGCAAATCACCGGCATATGTTCAACATCGCAAGAATTAAGCCCGCGCCGGGAAACCGGTCGCGGGCTTTTTGAATCGGACGGCAGCGCTGGTTCAAGACTCCGCATTCTCCCCGCGCATCAACGCCCGGGTGTCGCGAACGAGTTGCCGTCCGAGCCTTCAATAGCCGGCACGCGCGAACGTGCCGGCATGCGGCGTGGCCCAAGTCCACGCTCGCAAGCGGCCCCGGCCAGCGACGATCCGCCATGCGGATCGCGCCTGGAGGGATAGGGTTCGCGCCTGAAATAATTGCTTCAAGGCGATCATGCCGCATATCTATTTCACAGCAGTTTTTCGTCATGCCCGGACTTGATCCGGGCATCTATTCAGAAAAAGAGTTCTTCAGAGAATGATGGATTGCCGGGTCAAGCCCGGCAATGACGAGCTTCTTGTTCGAAGGAGACCAGCATGACCGCGTATCTGATATCGCTCTCATGGGCCGGCCTGATCGCGATCGCGGTGTGGGAGGGTCTTTCATGAGTGCAAAGATCATTCAATTCGTCCCTCGGCCCGATCGCGAGCGCAGGGCAATGGAATTTTCCACGATTGCGTCTCGCTCAGCGCCGCAACCTGACGATTTGACGATGGACCATGTCGACACAAAGCCCGGCGAATGCGTCTGGCCCGACTCCCGCGAAAGGCAGATTGCAGATGGCTAGATCGCTCACGGAAATGCGGGCGGACTTTCAGCATTTGAGGCGCTGGCGCAAGAGCGTCGAGCAGGCCCAGAGCTATACCTTCAAGGCGGTGATCACCATTATCGTCGCCGGTCTTGTCGGCGCGGTGTGGCTCGGCCTCAAGGTCATGCTCGGCAAATGATCCGCGCCGCCCTGATGCTTGCTGCACTACAGTTCCATGCACACCATTCGCTGCTGGCGATCAGGAGAGCCTCGCCAAGTACGGCGAGGGGCCGTGGAGTCCGGGGCCGATCAAAAGCCCAGCGATGCGTCAGGCAGGCTTTCTGCCGGTTGAAACCATGGTTCAGGCTGTACCCGATGGGATCGCAGTGTTAGATTTCGGCCGATCACCAATGGGGCGGCATGACATTCACATCGTGGCAATTCGGCGTATTCGTTGCGATCGTATTTGGGGCCTATTACGTTCCGCCGTTTAGAACGCTTCAGATCCAATTGCTGGTTATCGCGAGCTTGTTCTTTTACGGTTATGGCCAGCCCGAACTTCTGCCGCTTCTGGCCGTCGCCGTTTTCGGAACCTATCTGTTTTTGATCCTGGCTTTGCGGAATCGCGAAATATGGCTGCCGATCGGCATTGCCTTCAATGTCGTGCTGTTAGCATTCTTCAAGTACAAATTCCTGTTCGTTGTACCGACATCGTCCAGTTTGGTTGGCGTTGCGCCAATCGACTTCCTTTTGAAATTACCGCTGCCGATCGGGATTTCGTTCTTCGTATTCCACAACATCAGCTTACTGGTCGATCTGACCAGGCGGAAAAGCGCGCCCCCGGATCTGACGAGCGTCTTCCTCTACATCATATTCTTTCCACAGCTCGTTTCGGGGCCGATCACGCGCGCCGAAATGTTCATGCCGCAGATCAAGCCGAAATATTTTCGGGATGTTCCGTTCGTCGAGGCCGCGAAATGGATTGTGACGGGGTTCTTTTTCAAGCTCTACGTCGCGAACAACCTCAACGAGATGACATCCTATATGGATTTTCCACTCTACGAGACGCTCCAGACGCAGGACCGGTGGCTTCTCGTTTTCCTCTACAGCTATCAAATCTACGCTGACTTCTTCGGATATTCGGCGATCGCCATAGGTCTTGGATTGCTCTTTGGCTATCGTCTGCCGGTCAATTTCGATCTTCCATACGCCTCGATCTCGTTTTCCGAGTTCTGGGCGCGCTGGCACATCTCGCTATCAAGCTGGTTACGGACCTATCTTTACGTCCCGCTCGGTGGCAATCGCCATGGCCCCTTCAGAACCTATCTGAACCTAATGATTGTGATGGGGCTTGGCGGTCTTTGGCACGGTGCCGGGCTTAGCTATCTTGTGTGGGGACTGTTGCACGGGTTCTTGCTCGTGATCGAGCGGCCGTTGATATCGCGCCTTCAGTCGATCGACTCGACTGTTTTCCGGGCGGCTCGCATAACCTTCGTCTTTGTTTGTGTCACCATGCTATGGATTTTTTTCAAGCTGCCGAACTTCGATCACGCAATCGGTTATTTGTCCGGCATGTTTACGTCGAGCACGAGCCCGAACCCCCCGAAACTGTTTTACAATCTGGCATTGCTCTATTCGCTGCCGGTGATGATACAGCACCTTGCTTCCCGCTCGCTGTTCGAGCGAACACTGCGCGGCGCGGAACCATATCTGTACGGTTCGATGATCGCGCTGATGTATCTTGAGGCCGGTCCCGAAACTTCATTCATTTACTTTCAGTTTTGAGTGCGGTCATGCAACGAATGTCTGTCGTTCAATGGTTCGCAAAATGCGGTTTTAGCGCCGTGACGCTGTTACTTGCTTGCGGATTTGCTACCGCCTGGTTCGGCAACGGGCTGCAACTACCATCGACGACAACCCGCGACGGCACGCTGATCACGTTGAATCGGTATGCCAAAGAACCCATTCCCGATGTTGTTCTCGTAGGTAGTTCGCTGACCTTCCGGCTCAAGGAGGAGTATTTCGCGACGCCCAGGCTGCGAAATCTGGCGCTTGCCGGAGGCTCCCCCGTCACGGGGTTGGAGATCGTGGCGAACCAACCGCGCCTTCCCAGGATCGTTCTGGTGGAAGCGAACGTTTTGTCCCGGCCGACAGATACGGCCCTGGTCGAGAGGTATTCAAGGAGCGTCGACGCCGAGCCTGTGTTTTTTCGTCCGATCAGGACCGCTGTAGCGGCCTACGAGAGCTGGGTTCATGCGCCCCTCAGTCACACGCAGGTCTCCTTCGCCCTCAGCCGATTGCTCGCGCAGCCGCCCAGCGATTTCGACAACCGCATCTATGCGGATCGCGCACTGCAACAATTTAATGCGGAAGATCCGACGCTCGCCGCGCGGATGAATATAAAGCGAATCGAGCAGTTGATCCCAGCGGT
>Ga0137418_10000817_pt1 | contig 28384 bp, 8 predicted proteins | sample CZODoug3_1_2_16f_FD_122242 | JGI IMG/M metagenome (GOLD analysis project Ga0137418, IMG submission 122242) | Vadose zone soil fungal communities from Angelo Coast Range Reserve, California, USA - CZODoug3_1_2_16fungal (Hybrid Assembly) | ecosystem: Environmental > Terrestrial > Soil > Vadose...
GCGCACCTTCACCTGGTTGTCGAGCCGACCGCGATACTCGATGTTTCCGTCGGCTAGATAGCGACCGATGTCTCCTGTTCTGAACAACCTCGCGGCACTGTCACGGCTAAATGGATCCGCAACAAACTTTTCCGCAGTCAGTTCCGCCCGGTTTAGATAACCGCGCGCGAGCCCTTCACCGCCGACATAGATCTCACCGGGCACGCCCACCGGAGCAGGCTGCAAATGCGAATCGAGAATGTATATTTTTGTGTTGGCGATGGGCCGTCCGATGGGAATGGTAGCGAGGCCATCGGTGTTGTGTACTTCATAGCAAGTGACGTCCGCCGCTACTTCAGACGAACCATACAGATTGATCAGGTTGGCCTGCGGAAACTGCTCGCGAAAGCTCGTCGCCAGGTCCACCGGCAGTGTTTCGCCACTGCAGACGCAATATCGCAAATCAGGAAGCTGCCTCCCCGGGTCTTCACCAAGCTCAAGGATGACGCGCAGGAGCGATGGCACCAGGACCAGGCGCGTGACTTTGTTGACCGATAACGCGACGACGAACCGCTGCGGATCTTTCACTGTGTCGTCAGGAATGATCACCAACGGAGCGCCCTGGAGTAGTGGTCCAAATATCTCCCAGATTGAGTCGACGAAGCTTAGTGCGGTCTTTTGACAACCAACTTCCCCGGGTGCAAACGGATACCGCTTCCACATCCAGGAAAAACGATTGACCGAAGCACGATGCGCGCTGAGCACCCCTTTTGGTTGGCCCGTCGAACCTGAGGTGTAGATTACATGAGCAGAGTTGGCTACCGCGGCGCCTTGAGTTGGATTCTCGCTGCTCTCGCGTGTGATCTCTGGCCAGTCGCGATCAAGACAAATCGTTTGAACCTTCGCGACAGGCAGGGAATGGGTCAAGCGCTCCTGCGTGAGCAACACATGAGCCTGCGAATCTTCGAGTATGAAAGATATGCGCTCCGAAGGATACGCGGGTTCCAAAGGTACATATGCGCCGCCCGCCTTCAAAATAGCTATCAAGCCAACGATCATCTCCAGCGAACGCTCGATACAGATCGCTACGCGCACTTCCGGTGCAACACCGCGGCGGCGCAGATGGTGCGCCAGTTGGTTGGCGCGACTGTTAAGCTCCTCGTAAGTCAATTGCTGATCAGCAAACTTCACGGCAACAGCTTTTGGCGTGCGCGCGACCTGGGCCTCAAAGAGATCGTCAATGGTCCAGCTTGGCACCTCGGCGGCTGTCTCATTCCACTCGACTACCAGTTGTTCACGTTGGTCTTCGGTCAGCAGTCGAAGGTCGGAGACGCGCTGCTCCGGATGCGCCACAGCTGTTTCCAGAATCTGTTGGTAGTGTCCGAGCAGTCGCTCGATTGTCGCTTCCTCAAATAGGTCGGTGTTGTATTCTGCTGTGCACACCACCACCCCCCGGTCCAAGCCATCTACTTTGACATCCGTCTCGTCGCCCACAAACAGGGACAGATCAAACTTTGAGGTGTTGCTCTCCGTACGCAAGTGTTCCAGGGTTAGCCCGCGCAAACCAAAATTCTTTTGCGCCTGACCGTGCGATGAAAACATCACTTGAAACACGGGCGGATACCTTAGATTCCGCTCCGGCTGCAGTTCTTCAACGAGCTTTTCAAACGGCAACTCCTGATGTGCATAAGCCTCGAGCGCTACTTCTCGCACTCGTCTCAACAACTCGCTGAAGCTGGGATTGCCACTTAGATCCATCCTTAGCACCAGCGTGTTCAAAAAAAATCCGATCAGCTCTTCGATCTCTTGTCGGTTTCGTCCCGCAATCGGCGACCCAACCACGATGTCTTCCTCTCCCGTGTAGCGCGCGAGCAACACGGCAAACGCAGCCAGTAGTGTCATGAAGTTTGTGACATCGTGCTGCCGGCTAACTTCGCCAATTTGCTCGCTAAGCGTTCCGGGAAGAGTTAGAGACTTGTACGCACCCCGAAAGGTTTGAACGGGTGGTCGAGGATGATCCGTAGGTAGCGCCAACACATCGTTAACGCCGGCGAGCTGTTTTTTCCAGTAAGCGAGTTGCTCTTCGAGCACGGCGCCCTGCAACCAGTCTCTTTGCCACTCGGCAAAGTCGGCATACTGAATCGGTAACGGCGCTAGGGGCGAAGGACTGGCGTTAACGAAGGCGTCGTAAAGCGCTCCTAACTCGCGAAAAAGTATTTCCGCCGACCAGGCATCGCTGACGATGTGATGGGACGTCAGCAAAAGAACGTGCTCCTGTTCTCCCAGTCGCAGCAAGCTTGTTCGCATTACTGGACCATGCGCGAGATCGAATGGGCGCGTCGCTTCTGCAGTCACCAGTTGTTCCGTCTGAGACTCTCGTTCAGAACGGGGAAGATTGCTGAGATCGATCACAGTCAGAGGGATGTCGTCTGAGGTGACTATCTGCTGCAGGAAGCCGTCAACGTTAACGAAGTGAGTGCGAAGAACGTCGTGGCGCTGCACGATCTCAGCTAACGCTCGACGCAGGGCCGCAAGATCAAGCGGGCCCGTGAGCCGAATCGCCCGCGGCACGTTATAGGGGGACTCGCTTAAATCAAGCTGCTGAAGAAACCACAGACGCTGCTGGGAAAATGAGGCCGGTGCGGGACCACGATCGGCCCGCCGCGTAATCGTTTCAGTCGTGAACCTGGCGCTGCTCTCCTTCAGCCGTCGTTCCAGGAGGGCGCGCTTGGCTGGTGACAGACTTGAGATTCGCTTGTTTAGTTCATCCATGGAGCGTCCCGTGTCTCTCACTCAACCGGAGGTCGAGCTTTCCTGGCCGAGCAGTTGCTTTGCATCTTCCTCCGACAAGGCTTCGATTTCATTCAGAAAGCGCTCAGCCTCGTTGCTGTTCGCTTCCTCGATTTTCTCGGCAAGCTGGGCGACCGTTGGCGACTCGAATAAGCTTCGCAGTGGAATTTCCTGCTGAAATTCTTTGCGCATGCGAGACACCACCTGTGTCGCAAGCAGCGAATGGCCCCCTAGATCGAAGAAGTTGTCATGCACACCCACGACGCTTACCTTTAGAAAACTGGCCCAGATGCCCGCTAGCTCTTTTTCAATCAAACTTCGCGGCGCTACAAAATCGCTTTGCAAGCCGGGTCGGGTTTCATCAGGCGCCGGTAATGCGTTGCGATCAACCTTACCGTTCGGCGTCAACGGCAGTGACTTGAGAAAGACAAAAGCTGATGGGACCATGTAGTCGGGCAGCTTCTCTTTCAGCGAAGCGCGTAACTCGTCCGGAGAGACTGGAGAAGAGACCATATAAGCCACGAGTCGTTCGCCGGCGGATTTATCCCGAAAAACTGTCACGACAACCTGGCGCACGCCGGCCCGCCTGGACAGCACAGCTTCGATCTCGCCCAACTCGACGCGGTAGCCCCGCACTTTTATTTGTGTATCGGCCCGTCCGAGAAACTCGATGTTGCCGTCGGGCAAATAGCGCGCAAGGTCGCCAGTCCGGTAGAGCCGCGAGTCGGGATTGCTGGAAAATGGATCGGAAACAAACCGCGCTGCCGTTTCCGCAGCTTGATTGAGATAGCCCGCAGACACTCCAGCGCCGCCGATGTACAGTTCGCCGCTGATACCAAGCGGAGCTGGCCGCAGATGCTTATCGAGAACATAAGAGCGGGTATTCGCGATTGGGCGGCCCATGGGAACGGTAGACGACTGGCGCGAAAGATTCTCTGTGTCAACACTAAACGTCAACGACCCTACAGTCGTCTCAGTCGGACCGTAGTGATTAATTATCTGACACGTGTGGTCCATCACCCGGATGCGCTCGACTAGATCCCATGAGAGCGCCTCGCCGCCAAGAATCAAATACTTCGCGGGCAGAATCCGGCCATCAATTTGCGAAGCCAGCAATGCGCTGAAATGCGACGGTACGATCTTCAACACATCAATGGGCCGCTTGGTGAAGTAGTCTCGAAGGAGGTCACCTTCCATGGCAACGTCGTAACCGATAATGTGCAGACACCCACCCGAAACCAGCGCCGGAAAGATGCAGGTATTACCTAAATCGGCGCTGATCGTAGAGACAGTCGCGAAATTGAGCGGACCGTTAATCCGCAAACGCTGCAAAATGAATTGTGTGTAGTTGGTCAGATTACGATGACGAACTGCCACGCCCTTCGGCGTCCCGGTTGAGCCAGACGTGTAGATTACGTAAACAAAATTATCCGGCTGGGTGATTGATGTTGGATTCGTATCCGGCTGGGTCTCGAGCAAGGCACGGTCGCGATCGAGATCGATCGTCTCAGTTGATTCAAAGGTTTGATTGGTGACGGCGCCGTTGTTGGTGATAAGTATTGACGCACCGCTCTCAGCTAACTGAAGCGCTAATCGGTCTCGTGGATGATCGGGATTAAGCGGCACATAGGCGCCGCCCGCTTTCAGAATGCCCATTAATCCCACAATCGTTTCAGCCGACCGCTCAACACTGAGGCCCACACGCGCATCCGGTCCCACACCGCGACTGCGCAGCAGGTGGGCCAGTTGGTTGGAGAGAACGTTTAGCTTTTCATACGTCAGTTCCTGATTCCCGGAAACTACCGCGATTGCCTGCGGCGTCCTCGCAACCTGTTCTTCAAACAGTTGGTGAATGCATTTCCCGCTGGGCAAATCAGCAGCGGTTTGGTTGAACTCAATCAGTAACCGGTGGCGTTCCTCATCGTCGAGAAGCTCAATCGTGCCAAGATCGACTCCAGACTTCTGCAAGACACCGGAGAGAAACCGTTGAAAGTAACCGGCAAGCTGTCTGACGACTGCGCGATCGAAGACTTGCCCGTTATATTGTAACTCCGCAGAGATCACAGACCCGAAACGAACGCAGGAGAGCTTAAGTTTAAAAGGACTGAAGCAAACGTACTTCTTGATTACAGAAAATGCCAAAGGGCCCGCGCCATATCGTGGTTGAGCCTCTTCAAAGTCAAAGGCCACTGACTCGCTTCTCGTATTCGCGGACGAGGAGGGGTCGTAGTATTCTTGCCGTTCGTCTGCTTCGTTGAGTGCGCCACTCACTTGTCGCAGATGCTCATCAAAAGACTTATCTTCGCAATGAAGGCGAATCGGCAGATACTTCGCATAGGGACCCAGCGCTTTCCGTAGGTCTGCGAATTTGCGACCCGCGGAGAGGTTGTACAGAACAAAACCGGATTCGGGCTGACCGGCAAGCCGCCATACGAGCGCATGCCAACATGCGAACAGCAGTGCCGGGACTGAGGTCTCGCGTTCACGGGCCAGGGTTTCAATCTTTGAAAGCGGTGCATCGAGATCGACAGCAATCGAATCGGGTTGAAATGCCTGCGTGCCGGCGGACCGTCGTTCGAGTAGCATCGCCGGCCCATGAACGCCCGCAGCCTCACTCTTCTGCCAGTGAGTTTTGCCGTGTGAGATATCTTCATTGTCCGCTTCGAGTTGTTCATTCTGCCACTCGGCAAAGTCCGCGTATTGCATCGGTTCGCCGGTAAGCTGGTGCTGATTCAGGAGTGACGGGTAAGCTCGGCTGAGTTCACCCGTGAAATTCCCGATTGAGACCGAGTCGCCGCAAAGCGCCGGCAGCAAGACCAACAGGACGTGGCTGTCGCTGGATTGTTTGATTAGCGTAACGCGCAGGAGTGGTCCCTGATCGAAGTCGAACGGCCGCTCCCTCTCACCGGCAAAGTACTCCGCAATTCTACGTCCTTGTTCCGTCACATCGAGACTGCTCAAATCAACGGTCTCCCATGAAAACTGCGACGTCTCCCCAACGACCTGAAACACCGTTTTGATTCCGGGCGGTCGACTAAATGTCGTGCGCAGGATTTCGTGGCGGCCCACAATATGTTGCACCGCGTCCTGAAGAACGTGCGGTTGGAGATCTCCCTCGATCTGGATCGCTGCGAATGCGCGAAAGGGTTGACCCTCAGTCGTCTGCTGAAGCGACCAGAGACTTCTTTGCTGTGGTGAAAGGCGAAACCCTTCTGCTGCTGAATTCTGCATCGATTCCGTCACGCGCGTGAACGCTCCCCTCGCTCGATCTGCTCCTTGCTGACAAGGTTCCCTAATGCGACCACGATCTTGCGCTCTCCGACAAACGAATTCCGCGAGTGCGCCACCAGCATATTGTTGAGCATTAGAACGTCGCGTTCTCGCCACGGAAAACTCACTGCGAGTTTGCCGTAAAGAACGCTGAGATATTCCATGATTGAATCTTCAATCGGCGAACCGTCTCCGTAATAAACGTTGCGCGGCAGATCCTCTTCTTTCATGATCGACAGCAGCGACTCACGCACCGCCGGGGCGAGACAAGAAATGTGATGCAACTGCAACTGATTAAAGAAAACTTTCTCACCAGTCTGGGGATGTCTGACGACCGCAGGACACATCTGCCGCGTGCGCAGGCTATTTCCAGCTGTCCATTCGAAATCGATTTCTGCCCGGCGACAGTAGTCTTCGACCGCAGACCGGTCGTTAGTGTGAAAGAAGTGCTGCCAGCTCACATCTAAACCATCGGTAAAATTGCGCACGTATCTCAGGCCTTTTTGCTCGAAGCGTTCCCTTATTGCCGGATCCATCAACTGATAAATCTTCCGACTATCGATGATCGGAGATTCGCCTCCAACTGCGGCTGCCTTGACGCAGTAGAACCAAATCAGCATCGGCCAGCGATGCATGTGTGAACTCTCGTTGTGAAACAGGATCGTCTCGTCGGCCGGGTAAGGAGTCGAGCCATAAACCTTGCCGCCCATTTCTTCGCGCGGCAGATCGCCATACTCGCCAAACAACTCGGGACAGATCGCAGAAGCAAACTTCTCAAACTCGGGCACTGAATCGACGCTGAATCCACGAAACAGAATCGCGCCATGTTGTAGCAGATTCTTTTCAATGAACTGGCGATTATTCCCGGCCCATTCGCCGACATCGATATCGTCCGCGTCAGGTTTGAGCACCAGGGGTAACGTGTTTCCGGGTTGCAAATATTCCGTCTTCACGCCGCGCACCTGAGACAGGTCAACTCCCCTTCGGCGCGTTGAGCGCAGCCGGCTTATCTGCGATTCCTCTTTTTCCTTCTTCTCCATCTGCTGCTGTTTTGCTTCCGCCTCAGTCAGAAATTCATAAGAGTCAACCTTCGCCGCAGGTTCCTTCACGATCGCGCCGAGCAGGCGTTCAAAGTGGACTGACATCTTAACGATCGTGGAAGGCTCGAAGAGGTCAGGGCTGTACAGCCACAAGCCCTCCAGACCATTTTCGCTATCAGCCAAGAATAGCACCAGGTCGAAGCGGGAACTCTCGATCGGTAACTCAAACTGCGATACTTGCAACCCAGGCAAGGTGAACGGTGCTGGATTGTTCTGCATCACGAGCAGCACCTGCACCAGAGGATTTCGACCAGAATCACGCGGCGGGCTTAGTTCTTCAACCAGTTTATCAAACGGAAGATCCTCGTGGGCATATGCTTCCAGGGTCGTCTCTCGCACTCGTCTCAACAGTTCAGTGAACGCCGGATTACCCGAGATTCTTGTGCGCAGCGGCAGCAGGTTGGTGAAGAAGCCGATCAAGCCTTCGGTCTCTACCCGATTGCGATTGGCGACATCGGTACCGACGATGAAGTCCTGCTCACCGGTGTAACGCGACAACAGTAACTGGAATGCAGCCAGGCACGTCATGAAGAGTGACACTCCTTCATTTCTGCTCAGTTGCTTCAGGTTGTTACTCAAAGCCACCGGTATCGTGAGCCGCTGGTAAGCTCCACGAAAGGACTGCACGAGGGGTCGGGGTCTGTCAGCGGGGAGTTCGAGCACTGGCTGAGCGCCCGCAAGCTGCGTCTTCCAATAAGCGACCAGTTTATCCCGCACGTCGCCTCGCAACCATTCGCGCTGCCATATGGCAAAATCGGCATACTGAATTGGCAATGGCGCAAGCGGTGAAGGCTTCTCACCCGCGAAGGCCTCGTAAAGCACGGTCAACTCACGGAACAGCACCGCGAGAGACCAGCCATCAGCGGCGATGTGATGCAAGGTGAGAACGAGCACATGATCGTCTGCGTCAATTCTGATGAGGACCGCGCGCAGCAATGGATCGCGCGCCAGATCAAAAGGTTGGCTGATCTCTTCAGCGGCAACTTTTTCTGCCTCGGCCTGGCGCTGCGCTTCGGAAACTGCGTCGAGATCTATCAAACGCAAAGAGACTATTTGCGCGGCAGCGATCGACTGAAATGGATCACCATCCGCGTCAAAGAGGGTCCGCAGTGATTCGTGGCGACTGACGATCTCGTTGAGCGCTTCCGACAGTGCAGCAACGTTGAGCGAGCCACGCAAACGAACCGCGCGCGAAATGTTATAGAACGAGCTACCTGGTTCAAGTTGATCAAGGAACCAGAGCCTTTGCTGCGCGAATGAAAGCGGTAGCTTGCGGTCTCGAGCAACGGGAACAAGAGGTGGCGCGTCCAGCCCCTGTTGCGCCTGAATAGCTGTTTCGAGTTTCTCGGCAAGGTCGGCGATGGTGGGCGACTCAAACAAAGCACGCAACGGCAGCTCAACGTGAAACGCCTCTCTGATTCGAGACATAACTTGCGTTGCCAGCAACGAATGCCCCCCGAGTTCGAAGAAGTTATCGTGAACGCCAAGGTTTTCGCGACCAAGGACCTGGGCCCAGATATTAGTTAGCAGGTCTTCGACCGGACCCCGGGGCCCAGCGAACTGAGTGAGAGCTCCTGAAGCAGAGTAGTCAGGCGCCGGCAGCGCCAGGCGATCCACTTTCTTGTTTTGTGTTAGTGGCATTGCCTCGAGCAGCACGAATTCCGAGGGCAACATATAGTCAGGCAACGACACCTGCAGGAACTTCCGCAATTCGTTTGAACTCGGCACGCCGCCTTCCGCCGTGATGTACGCGACGAGTCGCTTGTCGCCCGGGCGGTCCTCTCTGATCATCACGACCGCCTGCGCTATGTTCGGGTGCTGGCTGAGCACAGTCTCAATTTCGCCCAGCTCGACACGGAATCCGCGCAGCTTCACCTGGTGATCGAGGCGACCCAGGAATTCGATCTTTCCGTCGGAACGGTAACGAGCAAGGTCACCGGTGCGGTAAAGACGCTCACCCGGTTGGCCAAACGAATTGGGGACGAACTTTTCCGCGGTCAATTCCGGACGATTGAGATAGCCACGCGCCAGGCCGTCACCGCCGATGAATAATTCGCCGGGGACGCCAATCGGAACCCGCTGCGCATAATCATTGAGGAGATAAACCTGCGTGTCCGCGATCGGTCGACCAATCGACGTCAAAAAAGCACCGACTGGAGTCTGTGCTGCTCCTTCAATCAATGTGCAAGTGGTCCACACCGTGTTTTCGGTTGGTCCATAGAAATTCCAAACAGGAATGCCCAATTGGACAAGCTCAGCAGCAAGTTCATGATCGAGCGCATCACCGCCGCAGACGATCAGACGCACATTCCAATCCCGTTTTCCTGTTTTCTCCCGCCGCGCTTCCAAGAGCTGCCGCAAGGCAGACGGAGTTTGATTCAAGACGGTGACTCTTTCGCGGCACAGTAGCTCAAAGAAAGCGGTAGGAGATTGCACTACTTCGAGCGGCACAACCACCAGGCGTCCCCCTTGCAACAAGCAGCCCCAAATCTCCCAGACGGAAAAGTCAAACGCGCTCGAGTGCACGACCGTCCAGATGTCACCCGCGCGGAAGCCGAGCTTGTGGCGGGTCACCGCAAGAAGATGAACCGCAGTCTGGTGCGAGACCTCCACTCCTTTTGGCCTGCCCGTTGATCCCGACGTATAGATAACGTAGGCGAGGTTTTCCGGTGTTACTTTGCTAACAGGATTCCTGCTGCTTTCGCTGGCAAACTGGGTCCAATCGTCAAGGCATGCGATTTCAGCTTGCAGCGTGGGAAGAATGTTAAGTAATCGGCTTTCAGTCAGCAGCACCCGGACGCGGGAATCTTCGAGCATGAAAGCGACGCGCTCGGCAGGATAATCAGGATCGATGGGCATATAAGCGCCGCCTGCTTTTAACACGCCCAAGAGGGCAATCGTCATTTCTGCGGAACGCCCTAGACAGACGCCGACCGGCGTCTCTCTTCCAACGCCGCGCCGTTGCAGATAGTGCGCAACCTGATTGGCGCGCGTATTGAGGTCTCTATATGTCAGGCGCTGGTCCTCAAACACCACAGCCACTGCGTCGGGCGTCTGCTCTGCCCGAGCTTCAAACAGTTGATGCATACAGTGGTCAGTCGCATACTCGCTAGTCTTAGAGTTCCACTCAACCAATCGGCGACGCTCTTCTTCGGCACAGATTCGCAGGTAACCGATCCGTTCTGCGGGATTTTCAAGGATGCTTTCCAGAATCGTTTCGTAGTTCAGCATCATCCGCTCGATCGTGGCGCCATCGAACAGATCGGTGCTGTATTCCCACATACAACTCAGACTACCCAGTTTGTCGGTTGTGAACAGCGACAGATCACACCGCGAGGTGCCGCGATCGACTTCCAACCACTTCATGTTTAGTCCCGGAAACTCCTGCGTCGGCGACCTATTTTCGAAAGCGAAAATGACTTGAAATAGAGGGGTTTGGCTCAAGCTCCGTTCGGGACGCAGCTTTTCGACGAGCTTGTCAAAGGGAATATCCTGATGCGCGTACGCGTCGAGCGCGATCTCGCGGACGCGGCCGAGGAGTTCACGAAAGCGCGGGTTTCCGGAAACATCAACGCGCAGGGGCAGGGTGTTTGCAAAGTACCCGATGAGTCCTTCCAACTCAGGACGGTTTCGCCCGGCGATCGGCGTTCCAACTACGACGTCATCCTGGCCGCTGTAGCGCCACAAAAGCACGTCAAACGCCGCCAGCAGTGTCATGAACAACGTCACGCCCTCGCGATTGCTCAACGTCCTTAGTCTTTGCACCAGTGACTCTGGCAATGCTGTATAACGACGCGAGCCCGCGAACGTTTGAATCGCCGGACGAGGCCGATCGGTCGCTAAGTCGAGCACCGCGGGCGCGCCATCGAGCTGCTTTTTCCAGTATGAAACCTGGTCCTCCAACTCTTCGCCTTGCAACCAGTCGCGCTGCCAGGCAGCGTAATCCGCATACTGAACGGGAAGCTCGGGAATAGTAAGCGTCTGATGGGTGGAAAACGCTTCGTAAAGCGTTGCCAACTCGCGAAACAACACACCCATGGACCAGCCATCGCTGACGATGTGATGCAGGGCGATTAACAGCACGTTTTCGTTGTCAGCGAGGCGCAACAAACGGGCGCGAAAAAGAGGGCCGGCGGCCAGGTCAAATGGCTGCCCGGCTTCCCGCTCTGACCACAAACGCAGTTCCTGCTCTCGGTCGCTTGGGGCCAGTTTACTCAGATCAATTACCGGTAACTCAACGCTCCTCTCTTTGGCGATGACTTGTACCGGTTGCCCGTCTGTCGTCGAGAACGTAGTCCGCAAAGACTCGTGCCGGCGCACAACTTCATTCAAACTCTGCTCGAGAGCGTCGAGGTTGAGACAAGTCTCGAAGCGCACCGCGTAGAGCATGTTGTAGATACTCTTGCCGGGATCCAACTGCTCCAAGAACCAGAGCCTTTGTTGGGCAAACGATGCAGGAAAAATGAACGAAGTGCTCGCCAATTTTCTTCACCTCAACTGCGTAACGGATCAGGCGTGAGTGATGGCGATTCATCGCGCTGGAGTCGCCTGATGGGCAGTGTCGACTCTGGGCTTTCTTTCGGTGCGCCGGCTACTAACTCGGCCAGCGCTGCAACCGTCGGTTTCTCGAAAAAACTGCGCAGCGACAGGCGGACCTGAAAGATATCGCGGACCCGGTAGATGACTTGAGTGGCCAATAGAGAATGTCCGCCCAATTCAAAGAAACTGTCAAAGACTCCTATCTGATCTCGGCCGAGTAGTTCGCTCCACATGGCCGCCAAATCCTTCTCAGTCTCATTGCGCGGGGCAACGAATGCGTCGGCTGAATCCGCCAGAGCCTGCTCGGGTAAAGGCAGCGCGCGCTTATCAATCTTGCCATTCTGCGTTAAGGGAATTCTTTCCAGCAGCACAAAGAACGCCGGCACCATGTAGTCAGGCAACTTCTCTTTCACGAAACTCCGCAACTCTTCTGTTTTCAGCGGCAACCCAGTATCCGGGACCACATAAGCAACCAGAGTCGTCTGGCCCGGCGAATCCGCGTTGGCCACAACTGCGCATTCATGCAGTGCTGGATGCTGTCTCAAAACTGCCTCGATCTCGCCTAACTCGATTCGAAAACCGCGCACCTTAACCTGGCGGTCAACACGTCCGAGGTATTCGATATCTCCGTTTGGTAGATAGCGTGCGAGGTCACCGCTTCTATAGAGTCTCGAACCGGCGATATTGCTGAAACCGTCAGGCACGAAGCGCTCAGCGGTTAGGTCCAGGCGTTTCAGATAACCGCGACTCAAGCCTGCTCCGCCTACATACATTTCGCCAGGCACGCCGATGGGAACCAGTTGCTCCCGTTGGTCAAGCAAGTACACCTGCAAGTCGTCCAGCGGATTGCCAATTACACTGCCCGAGTTCTGGTCAAGGTCAGCGGCGTTCAACGGACGATAGGTTACGTGCACCGTGGTCTCGGTTATACCGTACATGTTAATTAGCCGGGGCTTTTCATCACCGTAAAGATCAAACCACGGCTTCAGGCTTTGCAACTCCAGCGCCTCTCCGCCAAAGATGATGTAGCGCAGGGCGAGCGTCTGTTTCCCGCCGGTGGCGGTCGCGGCGCGAACCAGCTGGCGAAACGAGGAAGGAGTCTGATTCAGTACGGTCACCTGTTCACGACATAGCAACTCGAGGAAATCTTCAGGCACCCGACTCACCCAGTAAGGCACCACGACCAGCCTCCCGCCATTGAGCAGCGCCCCCCAGATCTCCCAAACAGAGAAATCAAAGGCCGAGGAATGGAAGAGAGTCCAGACATCTTTCTGGTTGAATCCGAAACAAGAATCCGTAATTCCAAAGAGACGGGCCACATTCTGGTGAGTGACCTGGACCCCCTTCGGCTTGCCGGTTGAGCCGGATGTGTAAATCACATAAGCGAGATTATCGACCTCGGATTTGAGTTCCGGATTCTCTTTGCTTTCGTGCGCGATCGTTTCCCATTCACGGTCAACTATGAAGACCGTTTCGCGGTTCGCGGAAACTCGTTCAGCCAAGTGTTCACTGGTGAGCAGGATTTTTGCTTCCGCATCGTCGAGCATGAACGTTAGCCGGTCAGGCGGGTAGGCCGGATCGATCGGTAGATAGGCGCCCCCGGCCTTGAGGATGCCCAGGATACTGACGACCAGATCGATGGAACGCTCAAGACAAAACCCGACCAGCACTTCTGGCCCGACACCCTGACGCCGCAAATAGTGGGCAAGCTGGTTCGCGCGACCATTCAATTCTCGATACGTGAGCTGCTCCTCCTCGAACGTCAGGGCTACGCTCTCAGGTGTGCGCTCGACTTGTAGCTCGAAGGAGCGATGCAGACAGGCAGCGGCGGGAGCAGTACTGCTGTTAACCTGTGGCCTGGCAGTAAGCCGGACCAATTCTGACTCGGTCAGCAACGGCAATTCTCCAACAGATTGGTCAGGGTCCCTTACAATCCCTTCCAGGACTACCTGAAAATGATCCAGCAGTCGCTCAATCGTCGCGGCGCCAAACAAATCCGTGTCGTATTCGAGCAGGCACGATAGTCCCCCTGGTTTGTCGCGAACGAAAAGCGCCAGATCAAACTTCGAGGTACCGCGATCAACCTCCACCCAGCTAATATCCAACCCGGCTAGTTGAGCGCTAAAATCCGAAAACCTTTCCAGCGCAAAAATGACTTGGAATAGCGGTGTATGACTGAGGCTGCGTTCTGGGTTCAGCTCATCTACCAACTTGTCAAAGGGCACATCCTGATGCGTGTAAGCGCCCAGGGCGACCTCTCGCACGCGCTCCAATAACTTAAGAAAACTCGGGTTGCCGGAAAAATCTGTGCGCAGGACGAGCGTGTTTACAAAGAAGCCGATCAGCTTTTCCATTTCGGATCGAGTGCGATTCGCACTCGGAGAGGCGACCACAATGTCATCAAGTCCGCTATAGCGATGGAGCAATGTTTGAAAAGCCGCCAACAGGGTCATGAACAGCGTAACGCCCTGGCGCTGACTCAGAGCCGCGAGCTGATCTCTTAGCCGCGCCGGAAGTTCCAGGGTCCGGCTGTCGCCGCGAAACGTTTGCACTGGCGGCCGCGGTCGATCGGTTGGCAATGCCAGCACAGCCGGAGCGTCAGCAAGTTGCTGGCGCCAGTAGGCCAGTTGCTTTTCGAGGAAATCGCCGGCCAGCAACTCTCTTTGCCAGTGGGCCCAGTCGGCGTATTGGACGGCCAGCGCTGGCAACGGTGAGGGTTTCCCCGCGAGCAAGGCCTGATAAAGCACGGACAGCTCATCCAGGAACACAGCTATGGACCAACTATCGCTGCAAATGTGGTGCATGGTAAGCAGTAACAGGTGTTCATCCTGCCGCAGCTTGATCAGGCCCACTCGCAGCAACGGACCGCACGCCAGGTCGAATGGCGCTTCGGCTTCCGATTTGGCTAAACGTTGAGCGGTTGTTCCGCGCTCGTCGTCCGACATTTCGGTGAGGTCGATCACTGATAGCGAAATTTCTGCCTTTGACGCAATAACCTGTAGCAGTTGTCCGGCTTCGGTAGCGAAGGTAGTACGCAGCGCTTCGTGACGCTCCACAATCGCGTTAACGGCCCGCCCTAAAACTTCACGGCTCAATGCGCCTTGGATCCGGCCAACCAGCGGGATGTTATAGAACGAACTGACGGGCTCTAACTGATTGAGGAACCACAGCCGCTGCTGGCCAAAGGACGCCGGAAAAATGTAGACGTCTTCCTGATCATCCTGCTCAACAGCGGGCGCTACGAGCTTTTCTTCCGGACTGCTAACTAAATAACGCGTGATGTCATCGCAGGAAAGATTCTCCGCAGGAGCACTGAGGAATGCACCTAAGAGCGTGTGAAACTGGCCCAATACCGTTTCAATCGCCACATCGGCGAAACGGCTTCGATCATATTGAATCTTAATTAGTAGTTCCGTACCCGCGTATGCCGCGATGACAATCGGATAGCTGTTTTTCTCCTCCAGTCTAAACTGCCGATTCTCCCAACTGCTCCCGAGCGCTTTCAAACTGTCGTTGAATTCATAGTTTTCAAAAACGACCAGGGTCTCAAACAGGGGAGCTCCTTTTGGCAATTCGCTCCAGCTTTGGATTTTGAGCAGCGGAGTGTGTTCATAGTCTCTGACTTCGAGGTTTTGCTGGCGCAACTCTTTTAGCCATTGGATCATAGGCCTGCCCGGTAAGACACGAACGCGAACCGGCAGAGTGTTGATAAACATACCGACCATATCGCCGGCGCCCTCAAAGGTTGATCGGCGGCAGGCGCGGGTGGCGCCGAACACAACATCGCTACTACCGCTGTAATGGCTCAAGAGCAGCGCCCAGGTTCCCTGCACCAAAGTATTCAACGTAAGTCCATGTCTTTTCGCGAGCGCCTTAAGGGCGGAGGTCGTCTTCTCCTCCAAACGAATCTGGTGAAGTCCCGCGTGCCGCACTTGCCCAACCGGTGCTCCATCGAAATCGAGTGACGTCGGTACGGTTAATCCTTCGAGTCTCCGGCGCCAGAACTCCTCGTCCTTTGACGAATCGCGCTCGCTCAGCCACTCGATGTAATCACGATAGGGGCGAGGCTGGTTCAACTCCACAGCTTGTCGGGTGCGAGTTGCGTCATAGAAATCAAACACTTCTCTCAAAACCAGGTGGTGGGATCGGCCATCGAGCAAAGCGTGATGAAATGTCCAGATCAGCTGGTAAGCAGCATCCGCTAAACGGAAGAGCGCCAGACGCATCAGCGGCGACTCGCCTAGTTGAAAGCCTTGGCGCCGATCAGACTGGAGATACTCGAGTAGCTTTTCTGCCTGTTCGGGCCCAGATTTATCGCGCCAATCCTCTGCGTTGACTCCGATCGCGATGGATTCGTGGACTTCCTGAAGGGGCCCGTTAGCGTCCCAGCGAAAACTAGTTCTTAAGACTGGGTGGCGATCGATTACGCGTTGCCATGCTGTCTGTAAGTCTCGGACGTCCAGGTTCTCGCGCAGCGTGCAAACCATCTGCTGAATATAGAATCCGGCCGGCTGATCATTCTCAATATGAAACAGCATGCCTTGTTGCATGGGAGACAAAGGATAGGTTTCTAAAATTGTGCTTCCTTCCATCTTTGGACCTGATCGCTCAAGACATGATTGTGCGTCGTCGTTCGCGCGGCAGGGCCTTAAGAGTCGGCAAGACAACTGCAGGCCCCTGCTGAGCTTCGCTTACCATCTGTGAGAGACCGGCTACCGTAGGTTTCTCAAATATGCTGCTTAGCGGTAGCTCTACGAGGAAAGCATCACGCACGCGCGAGATGATTTGCGCCGCCAACATGGAGTGCCCACCCAGTTCGAAAAAATCATCCAGGATCCCCACCCGGTCAACCCGCAATAAGCCTGACCAGATCCCAGCCATGACAGTCTCCGTTTGATCCCGAGGTTCGATGAACTCCTGTTGCACCTTCGCCGATGAAAAATCAGGCACCGCGAGAGCCCGGCGATCCACTTTACCGTTGGGCATCAGTGGCAGTTGATTTAACCGTATAAAGACGGCGGGAGTCATGTAATCCGGTAACCTTTGACCCAGAAAACGTCGTAGTTCGTTAACATCAAACACGGCTCCCCGATCAAACACGACGTACGCGACCAGCCTGCCGCCGGGCAGATCGTCACTCAAAGTGACGACAGCATTTTTAATTTGGTCGTGTCCTTGTAGCGTACTTTCTATTTCTCCTAGTTCGACCCTGTTTCCACGAATCTTTACCTGGTTATCGCGCCTGCCGATGAATTGGAAATTCCCATCACTTAAGACGCGCGCTAAATCGCCGGTTTTATAAACGATGTCGTTTGGATCGTCAGTCAGCGGGTTCGTGACGAATACTTCATTGGTTAACTCAGGGTTCTTGTGGTACCCGAGCGTCAAGTAAGGAGTTCTGATATACAGCTCGCCCACTACCCCAGGCGGGCAAACGTTACGTTCCTCATCCAGGACGATTGCTTTCGCGCCCTTCATCGGCTTGCCGATGGGGATGAAATCTCGGAGCAAATCAGATTGCTCGATGATGTGGTAAAACTTAACCATTGTCGTTTCGGTGGGCCCGTATAAATTCACCAGCGTAACCCTAGAACCGTAAGTCTCCATCCACTTCCGTACATCAGAAACCTGGGCCGCCTCACCAGACATCAGAATGTATTTCAGCGATAAGAATTTCCGCGTGTCGGGATTTTCATGCACTATGGCGTTGAACAGAAAGGGCACGCAATGGACCAGGTTGACCTGACTAGTATCGATCCATTCAATCAACCTGCGTGCGTCCAGGATTGTTGATCTGTCCGGCGGAATACAGACGGTCCCCCCTACGCAAAGAGGTACCAGTACGTCTCTGAGGAAAGCATCGAAAGTAGGCGTAATGAGCTGGCTGACGCGATTACCCGGAGCAATACTGAAGGTTTCTATTTCCCAGTTTATGAAGTGAGACAGGCTCTTCAGTCGGCCCACGATTCCTTTCGGCACCCCGGTGGAACCGGACGTGTGATAGACATAACACATGTCGTCTGGTCCAGTCGAAATCGCTGGCCTTGAAATACTAAAGGAGCAAGTATTTCGTTCGCTGCTTTGAGATTCCGGGCCGGACGCGCCGTTCCCCAAAGTTAGAATCTTAGTTACACCAATCTGGTAACCGAATATGGTGCGCGTCTTCTCGCTGCTCTGGGCCAGCGATGGTTCAACCACAAAGCAGTCTGGCCCAAGTTTCTCAAGCATCTGCTGCAAACGCGCCCCAGGACCGTCCGGGTCCAACGGCACGAATACGCAACCAGCGCGCAGGATGCCAATGAGCGCAGTGATGATCTGGATTCTGTCGTTAAGAATTACAGCGACCAGCGAACCCTTGCCGAGTTTGTTGGCGATCAGGCAATTGGCCAGCCTGTTCGCGTTTTGATCCAGATCACCATATGAAACGCGTTGGTCACCGCACTCGAGAGCAGTCTGATCATTGAAACGCTCGCAAGATCGGTACAACAACTCGAGTACGCTCGTGTGCTTTACAGTTGAGACAGAATTTTTTGCGTGGTCGGTCAGCATGAGGTCAGGCTCCTAAAATTCTGTGCCAGCATCAGGAGCGGATCTATCACCTCATATTTCGAACTGCCACTCTCCTGTTGCTTCAGATACCTCGTTAGCAAATGAAACTCAGTACAGCCGGCGATGTATGAATTCAATTTGTATTTTTCGAGGATTTCAGCAAGGCACTCAAACGAATCCTTACTGCTAGCGGTTTTCTTGAGACGATAAATAAGATCGTGAATCAGCGCCTGATCTTTGTCACTCGGCAACACGATGAATTCCGCCGCTTCACTCCAGCGACGATCATGTTCGAATACTCTCGCCTGGCGCGTGCCAGTGCTGCATAGCAAGAGATATTTCTTTCGTTGCACTAACACTTCTGCAAGAATCAAGTTGACGAGCGAGATGATCTTTTCCGATAGATGAGCGGGTAGGCTTGTGAGAAGATGATGGCTGGTAACGCAGGCAATTACTACTTTGCGAACGTTGAGCTGGCAGAGATTCTCGATGGCCAACGTCAGCCAACTCAGCACATCGTCATCAAATCCGAGCAGGATTGCCTCAGTGCGATCTGGCACCCGCGGGTCAGAGTACAGGATACAGGCAGGAGAGTCCTGCTCTGGACCGGATATATTGGTCTCGTAGATCGTCTTAAGGAATTCAGCCGAGGCCAAGGGGCCCATGCCACCCAAAATACCAAGGTCGGCTGTCCGGGTGCGCCGTTGCTCGACCGGTCGTGGATTCAGATCAGGCATATTCGAAGTCTTCCTTGAAATCTCCAACCAGAGCTTCTCGCTCGGGGTCAGTCATCAATGGCAAACCGGAAATCGGCTCGTCGGGCCGTGCGACGGCGTGTCGGAGTAACACCTGAAACTGACGCAGCAGGCGGGCTATTGAGGCGGGCGCAAACAAGTCAGTGCTATAGACCAGAATGAGGTCAACCTCCTCAGCCCGCTCCAGCGCATAAAGTGTCAGGTCAAACTGCGACCACGCCTCGTCAGACTGGGACCACACTCCCGCGGCTGAAATCGTTTCCTCCGTCAGCCCCAACAGCGTGATTTGGTCGTCGGTAAACTTTAGCAGATTGAAGAAGATCTGAAAAATTGGCGTGCGCCTCAAGTCGCGCGTGGGTTTCAACTCTTCAACCAGCCGCTCGAACGGCAAGTCCTGATTGGCGTACGCCTCAATCGCCGTTCGTTTTATACAGTCGAATACTTCACGAAAACTGCTCTGGCCCGAAAGCTTAGTACGCAGCACCAGATTGTTGAGAAAAAATCCGATCAGTCCTTCGACTTCAGTCCGGGGACGACTCGCGATCGGAGAACCGACGAGGATGTCTTCCTGACCGGTGTAACGATGAAGCAGCACATTGAAAGCGGCCAGCAGAGTCATGAATAGAGTCCCGCCTTCGCGCCGGCTGAAAGCCTTAAGCTCACTTGCCAAAGCCGCAGGCAGGCTCAGTCGCTCGCGTGCTCCGCTAAAGGTTTGCACACTCGGGCGAGGCTTGTCTGTCGGCAACTCGATAATCTGAGGAGCGCCTGCTAATTGCCGGGTCCAATAAGAAAGTTGGGTGTTGAGGTCAGCTCCCTGCAACCATTCTCTTTGCCACAAAGCGAAATCCGCGTACTGAATCGGCAACGGAGCGAGCGGTGAAGCCTGTCCATTGGCAAATGCCGCGTATAAGATCCCCAATTCTCTCAGCAGAATTCCCAGCGACCAGCCATCGCTGATGATGTGGTGCATCGTGAGCAACAAGACGTGGTCCTGGCTGCCCAGCCGGATCAGCACCGCTCTAAGGAGTGGACCGCGCGCCAGATCAAAGGGAAGATGGGCTTCCTCGGTCGTAATCCGGCGGGCCTCAGCGCGACGCTGCGTGGGAGGAAGACCGCTCAGATCCACGACGGGAATCTTGCGCTCAAACTCGTTTGCCACCTGTTGCACAGGAGTGCCATCAACCTCGGCGATCGTGGTCCGCAACGACTCGTGACGGCGGACAATCTCGTTGAGACTGCGTTCGAGGTAGGCGACATTTGGCTCAGCGGTCAAGCGAATGGCCGCCGGTATGTTATGGACCGGAGTACCCGGAACCAACTGATTTAGGAACCACAGACGTTGTTGACCCGATGATAGGGGGGCGGATTGCAAGCCTTGTCGAGGGATCACACTTGCCACAAACTTGCCCGAGTTACGCAATTCAGCGGCTAATCCCGCCACGGTCGGAGCTTTGAAAAAGGACTGCAACGGCAATTTGGTTTCACAGCGCTCACGGATTCGATAAATGACTTGCGTGGCCAGCAACGAGTGTCCCCCGAGTTCAAAGAAGTCGTCGTAGATGCCGACTCGTTCCAGGCCGAGGACTGCAGTCCAGATTTCCGCGAGCAGTTCTTCCAACTCGTTACGGGGCGCCACAAACTCCTGTTCGACGGCGGGTCGGGCCCGCTCCGGGCGTGGGAGGCGCGCGCGATCTAGCTTGCCATTGGTTGTCAGCGGTAGTTTGTCCAGCAGCACGAACGCGGACGGAATCATGTGGTCCGGTAGCTTCCCAATCAAGAAGTCGCGGAGCCGAGGTATGAGATCGAGAAAGAGGGTTTTGTGTCCGGGTCGGTTTGTATACTTCGTCCAGTGCTTTAGGCCACCGGCAGACTCCGCAGGCAAATCAAACGGGAAGTTCGGGGACTTTGTGAATACAACATCGAAGTGCCCATCGTCGCCTGTTTCGGCCCAGGATAAATGTGCTGAATATCCCGTCTCGTCCGCCAGGATCCCCAAGTCTTCGGGATCAAGCGAGGTAGTGGAAGATTCGTTCGCGGCGAGATCAGCGCCGAGGTCAGCGGCCGTCGCAAAATTAGCCCCCTCTCGCAACAGGCTCACGGTGCGGCACGCGGCCTCGACCTGCTTATTCGGTACGCGTCGAACGCCAAGGACATCTGGGCCTTTTTTTTCAAGCAGGCTGCGCAGGCTATCTAAACCCAATATCTCGGTCTGCCAATCCAGCCATTCAACATCGCGTTCAGGCTGAGCAGTACCCCCGACCCGAAGTACCGCGTCGTAGCGAAATTGCGTCATCTCGTTGCGATAACGACCCCTCTTCGGCGTGATCCAAATACCGGAAATCCCGGGCAGAGATTTCCGCGCAGCCGCAAAGAATTTTGGATCGACAACCAATTCATTCTCATCTTCCAACTGCTCGATAATTCGGCGTCGTAACTCTTCAAGCGGCTGCGATGGCGATGCCTTATGAAATTCAACTGCGGCGTGAAATGCTTCGAGCAGTGGCAAGCTGCGCACGTCACCCAGAAAGATCGAACCTCCCGGCTTTGTCAGACTCAAGGCCAAGCTGAGCACCTCAAAGAGATAATTGGCGTTCGGAAAATACTGTGAAACTGAATTCAGAATGACTGTGTCGAAGGACCCGGGCTCAAAGCCGCTCAGATCATTTGCCTCGCGATGTGCCAGTTTGACGTGGCTCAAGTTCGGAGACGCAGCTATCTGCGCCTGCACTTGTTCGATCGCGGTTTTGGAGATGTCTGTTCCCAGGTATACTTCGCAGTGAGGCGCGATCCTAAACAGAAGTAGACCTGTACCGCACCCGATTTCCAATACTCGCTTCGGCTGCAGGGAAAGAATTCGGCCCACGGTTTGATCTGTCCATTCTTGCATCTCTTCAGCGGGAATAGGCCGGCCCGTGTAGCTGCTGTTCCAACCAGCGATATTAAAAGTCGGCTCCGCTGCCGCGGCAGCACGATAAGCGCCATCGAACACCGCCTGCCATTGCGAAACCTGGCCGTGCCGGAATTTGCCAACGCCGGCAGCCAACTCTGCTTGAGACACCGGCACTTCCACACGGGAGGTCGCAACGATTTCGGCTGGACGCTTCGCATAGACATCGTAGATCGCGGTGCCTTGCAAAAACCTGTCCTGCTGAACGACTAGCGTGTAACCATGATTTTCCAGCATCGACTTGATCCGCTGGAGGCGGCCGTCGACGTCGTGAACCTCTATGACGATCTGCCTTATCTTTGCCCAGTCCTGGTCGCCAATACCGTTGAGCACATCCAACTCGCTCTTTTCCACATCGATCTTCAACAGATCGATCTGCTTAACACCGCATTCGGCGATCACACTGGAAAGCGTTCTCAGTTCGCAGGTAAAAGATTCAGTTGTTAGTCGCTCGGTCAACAGCTCATCGATCAGATTTTCGCCTGCCGGTCCAGCCTCACCACCAGTCGCTCCGTCCTTGTGGGCCAAGAATGATTTGACAAGCGCCTTCTCCTCAACAGAGTCTGCAAAACGCCCGGACATAACAGACGCGTGCGGATAGTAAGAAAAAGTGGCGCTGGTTTTCTGATCGGCAAGTCCGAAGTTGAAGAGGGTACTGTTCGAACCCGGAGCGTTTGTCCGAAGTATTTTGAAAAGAGGCGGGATGGGCTCGAACGCGTACACCCGGACGTTTTTGAATTTCTGGCCGACGAACAGGGTGAAAAGGCCAATGTTGGCGCCCACGTCGAAAACGCAGTCACCTTCGTTAAGCGTGATGTCATGTTGCAGGTAAACCTGCTGTTCGAAAATTTCGTCGTAGAGAAAATCTGTCTCGCTCTTGTTAAGATGGGCAATTACCAATCCGTTCGGCAACTTGTATCTGTTCGTACCGATTGGGCCCTGGGTCTCGTCTTCTGAATCGACTACTCCTTCCCCGTGTGGGACAAAATAGGCAACTAGTCGCCGGTTTCCGGGCGTGTCTTCTCGAACTGTTACGACGCACTCACGTACCGCGGGGTTTTGCCTCAGAGCCGCTTCAATCTCTGCCAGCTCAACGCGAAAACCTCTGATCTTTACCTGCTGATCGATGCGTCCCAGATACTCGAGGTCGCCATTCGGCAGGAGCTGAACACGATCGCCGGTTTTGTATAAGCGCTGCCCGGGATCGTCGCTGAACGGATCGCTAAGAAAACGCTCAGCGGTCAGTTCTGGTCTATTTAGATATCCTCTGCTTACTCCAGCTCCTCCAACATACATCTCGCCAGGAACACATTGCGGTACGGGCTGCATATACGAATCTAGAACATGCACCTGCAGATCATTAATCGGTCGGCCAATGATGCTTCCCGAAGCTTTAACCGATTCAGCCGCGGTCACCGGGTGGTAAGTGACATGAACGGTTGTTTCGGTTATGCCATACATGTTGATCAGCTGGGGAGCCATCTCCCCGTGGCGCTCAAACCACGATCTGAGCGTCTGTGGTTCCAGGGCCTCGCCGCCAAAAATTACGAGCCTTAGAGCAAGATGATTCAGGCCGGTTGAGCGTTCTTCGGCGTCGTTGAGCTGGCGAAAAGCTGAAGGAGTTTGATTGAGTACGGTAACTTGTTGATCAGACAGCAACTGGTAAAAGTCTTCAGGTGAACGACTGACGACGTAGGGAACAACGATCAGTTTGCCACCGTAAAGGAGAGCTCCCCAGAGCTCCCATACAGAAAAGTCGAAAGCAAAGGAGTGAAAGAGCGTCCATACGTCTCGCTCGTTAAAGTTGAACCACTGATTTGTAGAAGTGAAAAGTCGAACAACATTCTGGTGGGTAATTATCACGCCTTTTGGCTTACCCGTTGAACCTGAGGTGTAGATCACATACGCGGAGTTCTGCGTGTTGCTGCTGTTGTTTGGATTCTCGTCGCTCTCACGTGCGATCGCTTCCCACTGCCCATCCAACGTTATCGTCTCAACATCCTGCGCAATCACTTGTTCACGCAGGTGCTCCTGAGTGAGCACCACCGACACCTGTCCATCGCCGAGCATGAAAGACAGTCGCTCCCGCGGATAAGATGGATCGAGGGGGAGATAAGCACCACCCGCCTTAAGGATGCCGAGTAGTCCAACAATCATCTGCAGCGAGCGCTCGACGCAGATGCCCACCAGGCCTTCCGCACAAACCCCGCACGCTCGCAGATAATGTGCCAATTGGTTCGCCCGAGTATTCAGTTCACGATACGTCAACTGCTCGGCTCCGAACACGACCGCAATCGCATCCGGAGTGCGTTCAACCTGGACCTCGAACAACTCGTGAACACACTTGTTTCGAGAAGGGGCGGTCTTGTTTTTGATTGAGTCGAAGCGCATTCGTTGCTGCTTGTTTCCCGGAAGTCCAGTCGTTCTGTTCTTCCCGCTGCCGTGATCGCTGCTCATCAGTTTTCAACCCATTGGCTCCTCTAAAGCAGCATCCAAAACCTAATAAACAATCAAGCGACATGCTCGCCTTGGTGATGTTAAATACTACAAGTGATCAACTCAAGCTGGCCTTAAATCGTCAAACCCTCCAGGTCTAGGCATCAAGACGAAAAATGGTTGATTCCCGCTTGAATAATTTGCACTATGAGAGCTTCGGGTTCGAGGACTTGGCGCACGAGTATGACATTTAAGAGAAATGCGCAAGAGTAAGAAATGCGTAAAACCGGTGAGATACCTGAAAAACGCGGACAAATCGGGCCTTTTGGAACTCTGACAAAGGCACAATCGAATTTCCTATACCGAAACCGTAATCCGGTGAATCCGAACCGAACCCTGAACTGATCCAGGAGAAGACAATCATATGGCTCAAGACGAACTCGAAGACACGACAATTTACAAGGTAGTCGTTAACCACGAAGAGCAATACTCAATCTGGCCTGCAGACCGGGAAAACCCTCTGGGCTGGAACGATGTGGGCAAGACGGGCCCGAAAGCGGACTGCCTCTCCTATATAAAGGAGGTCTGGACCGATATGAGGCCGCTCAGCCTGAGAAAGAAGATGGAGGAAGCTGGGCAGAGCTGAGTCGACGACCACGCACGGGTCTTGGCCCCTCAACAATCGGGCACAACCTACGCCTAGAGAATAGTCTGAGTGGGATTACCGGCAAATGATCGTGTCCGAACAATTTCAGCATTCACCCAACTCAGAAGCGTGGTCTCTGATGCCCGAATGGCCGCTACTCGGGAAAAGAGACGTCCACCTTTGGCGCGTCGATCTGAATCAAACGCTGGCCGTCATCGAGCGTTGTCGTCAACTGCTCTCTGTCGACGAACAAGCCCGGGCCAATCGTTTCCACTTCGAAAGCGATCGCCAGCATTTCATCGTTGCGCGTGGATGCCTGAGGACGATACTCGCGCGCTATCTGGAAATTGATCCGCGTGCAGTCCAGTTTAGTTATGCCTCACACGGCAAGCCGGAGCTTGCAAGCCCTACCTCGCAAGCGCAGCCACTGAACTTCAATCTGGCGCATTCAGGTGGTCTTGCTCTCTACGCCTTTACTCGTGTGGGCGAGATTGGTGTTGACCTGGAACACATCCGGCCCGAATTCACGGGTGACGACATAGCGCGGCGATTCTTTTCTTCAGACGAGGTCGGACGCCTCACCGGTCTTCCGGCTAGCATGCGTCACGAAGCGTTTTTCAACTGCTGGACGCGCAAAGAAGCTTTTCTCAAAGCGAAAGGAATCGGCTTATCGCTTCCACTCGATCAGTTCGATGTCACGCTGGCTCCCGATGAACCTGCGGCGCTCTTGCGCACCAGATGGGATGAAACCGAGACCCCTCGGTGGTCGCTCGAGGCGATCGATGTGGGTCCGGGTTATGTTGCGGCAGTGGCCGTTGCCGGACACGACTGGCAACTGAGTTGCTTCGGGCTGCAAGTCTAAGCCACGGCTGCCGATCCGCCTGCCCAATCGTGCGCTGATCATCTCGCTGAAATAATCTCGCGAGTGCAGTCTGATTCGGTAATTAAAGAGAGCGCTTTTTCTCCGCTCAGCATCAACAAGTTATTTAAATGAGTGGTGCCGAGGGCGGGAGTCGAACCCGCACGACCTTACGGTCAACGGATTTTAAGTCTTAAGCACCCAGATTCGCGCAGTTCTTTCTCCTTCTTCCGACTGCCACACAAGAAGCGTTTTCCCGCTGTGCACTTTCAAACGGGCCACCGGCGTCGCTCAACAAACGGTTCGCAATCTCTTCGCTCCGCGGATTGTCGGACGCTGAACGGCGTTTACATCTCTTCAATCTGTATAACCTGCGGATGGGTTGCTGAACATCAGACGAAACTTTGTTGACTTAAAACTTCGCCTGGCGTAGGCTTCGCTCAACCTTCAACAGGCTTGAGCAACTAGCGCCTCCTGCCTAACTTCAGTAACCTGATCCCTCCTGCATCTTCGTCTAGACCCAGGTTACACTACGCTTCATCACCAGGAGATTCCCATGGTTCGTCGTCGTCCGTCAGCAAGCACCAACTCTAATAATAATCGTGTAGCCTCAAATAATTCCCACTTACTATTGCCCCAATGGCGACAGCTATCATCACTGATACTTTTATTGTCAGTCGTATGCGCGCCCATCGCTGGCATCGCGCAATCGAAAGAGCAGGAGAAACGAGGGATCGGAATTACGTCCGCTCCGACGCAAACACCCGCGTCCATGACACCCGCCACTCCGGCCGATAAGCCGGAGTTGATTCTTCAAACGGGCCACACAAAATCCGCTAACGCCGCGGCCTTCAGCCCCGACAATCGCTGGCTGGCCTCGGGCGGCAAAGACGACGTCATTAAAATTTGGGACCTGGCAACGGGAAACGTATTACGAACGCTATACGGTCATACATGCAACGTTAACGCCCTCGCCGTCAGCCCCGATGGAAAACTATTAGCCTCGGGGAGCGGCGATATTAATGACAAGCGAGACTTGGGGACCTTCACTCAGGGAGGCGTGGTCGGTGGGGCGGAAGATAACACAGTAAGGATCTGGAGCGTCCAGACGGGACAACAGTTGCAGGTTCTACGCGGGCACGAACTGCCCGTCGGCGCCGTCGCTTTCAGTAACGACGGCCACTCGCTAACGAGCGTGAGCGGGGATGCGGTCAAAGTCTGGGACGTTTCGGCGGGCACCGAGTTGCGTTCGCAAAAAACGCAATATGGAAAAAGCGGCATGGAGAAGCTCAACTCTTTAAGCTCATTTGGCTGTGTTTTAGGTTGTGGGAACAAGCAACGGAAACAAGAGGAGCAACGCTTAAAGAATTTCAAAATGTCGGCGTCGAAAATAGCCGTTAGTTCGAACGGGCAAGTCGCAGCGGTCGGGCAACCTGATAAAGCACTAGAGCTTTACGACGCACAAGCGGGGCGCGAACTGCGGGAATTGCCATTCAAGGCGATCCCCGAAGCGGAAAACTCGAGCCTCGCGTTTAGCCCGGATGCGCGCCTCGTCGCCTTCGCCAGAACGGCCGACACTGTCAGCGTCCAGGAAGTAGCCACGGGCCGCGAGCTCTACAGCATCAATACAGGATCCAGCAAAACGCCGCAGCGTGTGCAATTCAGCGCCGACGGACGATTCCTCGTTACGGCTACCGATAACAACGCGGGTGCCGCGTTGAAGTTGTGGGACGCTACGACAGGCCAATCGATCCGCGAGTTAAAAACGAGTGGGGACGCTCTCTTGAGCGCCCGAGTAATTAGCTTCAATCGCGACGGCAGCCTGATTGCGGCGATCGCGCCGGGGGCTAGAGCGATCAGAATCTTCGAGTCCGCAACGGGGCATGAATCCCGCAGTCTGCAAACTGGAACGACCGACGAAGCGACGCGAGCTGAGCAAGCGGCATTCATTAAGTCTATCGATCCTAAAACGATGGCCACACTTCAGAAGCGGGATATCACGACGCCCGAACAGATCATTGAAGCCGTCGAAGCGATGGGAACTATTTCCAGCGAAAAGCTGCAGTCTGGCGGTGCCGTAAGTTTTAGCCCCGACGGTCGCTTCCTGATTTCGCGTCACGTGCTTTTGAAAAATCTGCTGACGGAGATGTGGGACGCAGCGGCAGGAACCCTCGTGCGTGCTAACGACGAAGCATCGCTTCGAGACCGTGGCAAGCCTTTCTTTAGTCCGGACGGACGCTTCAGGGCAGCCCCTTTCTTCGGGATGAAGGAGTTCTACACTAGCGCCAACGCTGTAAATATATTTAAGGATGTCTACAAAGATGTGTACACACAAAGAATAGATCTCTACGACGGTCAATCCGACAAACGTCTGCGGGAGTTGGACGGAGGTAAAGCACCGGTGGTGGGCATGGTTGCGTCGGCGGGTTTTAGCTTCGACGGCAAGCTCATAGCGATGACGGGCTTTGAGAAGAAGGAGCGTTCCGTTCTCATTTACGAGACGGAAACAGGACG
>Ga0137418_10000818_pt1 | contig 28378 bp, 24 predicted proteins | sample CZODoug3_1_2_16f_FD_122242 | JGI IMG/M metagenome (GOLD analysis project Ga0137418, IMG submission 122242) | Vadose zone soil fungal communities from Angelo Coast Range Reserve, California, USA - CZODoug3_1_2_16fungal (Hybrid Assembly) | ecosystem: Environmental > Terrestrial > Soil > Vadose...
ATCCTTCTTGTCGTCTTTCTTGTCCGTCTTCTTGTCGGCGGACGCAGGCTCGCGCATCGACACGCGGTCGTTGAGGCCGAGCATGACGACAATGGCGTCCGGCTTCTCGGTGGCGAGGATGCCCTTGGCGGCGGCGGCCCAGTCGGCGGGATCGCCCTTGGGCTGATATTTGATCAGGCCGGAGACGGTCTTGTGCTTGCGGATGATGCCCATGTCGGGCTGTTCGGAATAGGCGTCCTCGAGGCCGAAAGCGAGCCAGTCCGCCATGGCGTCGCCGAGCACCAGGATGTTGCGCTCGGGCGCCGGCGATCTGGGCATGCTGACCCTGCCGATTGACGCGGGCGATCTCGTGTCGGTTCCGGTGCTCGAAGAGGAGCTGCTGGTCACAACGTATCCGAACCATCCGCTGGCGATGAAGCGGAAGATTGTCTCCTCCGATCTCAACAAGCAGCCGTTCATCCTCTTCGAAACGGGCTCGATTACCCGGCGTCTGGTCGACGAGTTCTTCACCCGCGAGCGCATCGAGGTGGAGATCGTGATGGAGACGGAGAACGTCGAGATCATCAAGGCGATGGTCCGCAGCGGCCTCGGCATCGCCATCGTCCCGTGGCAGGCGGTGGCCGGAGATGTCCGCGCCAAACAGCTTTTTGTCAGCCGCATCGCGGGACATTCGCTGGACCGGCAGTTCGGCTGGCTCTACCCGAAAATGACGCGGCTGCCGCGATCGGTGGCGGAGGTCCTGCGGGTCTTCGAGACGGTCCGCCCGCGGCTGATGGCGGCGGCGCAGGCGCCGAAAAGCTTATGACTCGGGCGGATGGTCGGAATCGGAAGATTGTATGTTCAGGCGCCGGCCGCTGCCGGATACAATCGCGTCGACATGGACCATCAACTCCCCGTCTCGAACAGCGTCGATCGGGTCATTCATATTCCGTTGTCGGAAGCGGAGTGGCAGGCGTTCCTGGCGAGCACGCCGAAGCCTGTTGACTGGCTGAGGGAACGGATCCGGGAGGCGATCAACAAATCCCAGAGCCCGAGTCCCAAACCCCAAATCCCAACTGCGTGAGTTGGGATTTGCGGGTCTTGGGATTTGGGATTTATTTCTTGGCCGTGCTGTCAGCGGGCGTCGGCCGGAGCGAGTAGGACGTCCGCGACCACACCCTCACGCCATCACGCCTGGTGACGACCTCGATCCGCCGCGTCCGGCGAAGCGGGTCGGGGTTGCTCGAGTAGAACCCCAGCACGTAGTAGTCGCTCGTCTCCGCGTCGATGCGCTTCAGCGCCTTGTCGAAGTCGTTCTGGTTCACCACCGCAAAGCCGCCGGTCAGGTCCGCGATCGTGCGGAGGCTGTCCACCGTCTTCGACACGTAGGTTTCCCACTCGACCGGATCCACGTTCTCGCCGATGTCGCCGCCGGCGACGAGGCCGCGCGGGTCGATCGTGTAGAGCGTCGCGTTGGCGCGGTTCGCGCCGCGCGTCACGTCCGCCATGTCGCGCACGAGCTCGGCGTCGGCGAACTGCGAGCCCTGCGGCGCGAGGTTCGGGTCCACGCGGCCGTTGGCGCTGACACAGTTGCTCTGGCTGTCGCTGTTGCCCGAGGCGTCGCTGCCGGTGTCGCACGGCCCGAGCTGTTCCTTCAGGCGCGACTTCTCGAACGGGTTGAAGTCGTAGCCGCTGCTCACCCAGATGACGGCCTTGCGGCGGTTGTGCAGCTTCTCGAGGTTCGTCATCAACTGGTTCGCGGTCGTGAACGCGACGTGCGCGCGGTAGCGGAGCTCGACCGGACCATCCGCGCCTTCCTGCCCCTTGATGATTTCACTCGGCTTCAGCCCGCCGCCGCTGATGCGGTTGATCGCATCGTCGAGCAGCGCGCGGTCGTAGGTGAGATCGATCGAGATCGACGAGGTGCCGGTGCTGACCATGCCCCACATGTCGCCGTCGTGGATCAGGTTCTTCAGCATCTTGCGGAAGATCTCGCGGATGCGCGGCGTCTGCTGGAAGTCCATGTGGAGGTCGTCCACGAACAGCAGGAACACGCGGCCCGCGGCATCGTTGGTCGGACGCGCGACCGGCAGGATGATGCCTTCCTGCACCGGGGCGGCCGGCGGTGCGAGCGTGTTGTAGGCGCGACCGCCGTGGATCAGCACCATCGACGCGAGCTCCTGCTTCACGCCGTCTTCCATGACGTCGAAGTCGGTCGGCTTCAGGTCCGCCATGAACTGATCGGTCTTCGAGTCGCGCACGATCACGTCGGTCGTGACGAGCTCGGCGGCCCCGCGGAAGACCGGCAGCTGACCTTGAGGCTGCACCGGCTGTGGCTGCTGCTGCCGTTGCGCCGGCTGCTGCGCGGCCGGCACCTGGACCATCGCGAGCGCAAAGGCGCCCGCCAGCAAGAACTTAGCGGTGTTTCGCATGGGCACAGTATAAGACACCGGATGTGATTTTGCGGCAATGGGGACAAAATCACTGCTGGTGTCTTGACGATGAAACTCGCGATCGGGTCGGACCACGCCGGGTTTGCGTATAAAGAAGCGATCAAGGCCATGCTGGCGGCCGCCGGCCACTCCGTGCGGGACTTCGGGACCTCATCCGAGGCGTCCGTCGATTACCCCGACTTCGTCCGCCCGGTCGCCGAGGCGGTGGCGCGCGGCGAGTTCGAGCGGGGCATCGTCCTCGGCGGATCCGGCAACGGCGAAGCGATGGTGGCCAACCGCATCTGCGGCATCCGGTGCGGCGTCTGCTGGAGCGAACAGGTGGCCGTCTGGAACCGCTCGCACAACGACGCGAACATGCTGTCGCTCGGCCAGCGCACCATCACGGAATCCGAGGCGCTCGCGATCGTCCGCGTGTGGCTGGCGACGCCGTTCGAAGGCGGCCGGCACGTCGCCCGCATTCGCAAGATCGACGAAGGATGCAAATGACATGCAGCTAGGCCTGGTCGGCCTCGGTCGAATGGGTGGCAACATGGCACGCCGTCTCGTGGCCGGCGGCCACGAGGTCGTGGTGTGGGACCGCAGCGCCGATGCGGTGCAGACGCTGGCGCGCGGCGGCGCCTCCGGCGCGGGATCGCTCGCGGATCTCGTCGCACGGCTCGCCTCGCCACGCGCGGTCTGGATCATGGTCCCCGCCGGCGACGCGACCGAACAGACCGTCACCGCGCTCGCCGAGCATCTCCAGCAGGGCGACACCGTCATCGACGGCGGCAACAGCTACTTCAAGGACGACGTGCGCCGCGCGGCGGCGCTGGCGACGCGCGGCATCCATTACCTCGACGTCGGCACGAGCGGCGGCGTGTGGGGCGCGGAGCGCGGCTACTGCCTGATGATCGGCGGCCCGCAGCACGCGGCCGCGCGGCTGACGCCCGTCTTTCGAACACTCGCGCCCGGCCAGGGCTCGCAGCCGCCGTCACGCGGGCTCGACACCGCGAAGACGACCGCGCACGAAGGGTTCCTCTACTGCGGTCCTTCGGGCGCCGGCCACTTCGTGAAGATGATCCACAACGGCATCGAGTACGGCCTGATGCAGTCGTTCGCGGAAGGGTTCGACATCCTGCGCAACGCGTCCGCGAAGACGCTGCCGGACAACCAGCGCTACGAGCTGCCGCTCGCGGACATCGCGGAGCTCTGGCGGCGCGGCAGCGTCGTCAGCTCCTGGCTGCTCGACCTCGCGGCGCTCGCGCTCGCCGCCGATCCGCAGCTGCAGACGTTTGTCGGCAGCGTTGCCGACTCCGGCGAAGGACGGTGGACGGTGGACGCGGCGATCGCGGAAGAGGTCTCGGCCGACGTGCTCACCGCATCGCTCTACGCGCGGTTCCGCTCCCGCCGCGATCACACCTTCGGCGAGAAGCTGCTCTCCGCGCTGCGCGCGCAGTTCGGCGGCCATGTCGAGCGTTCGTAACCGCGCCGACCCCTGCATCTTCGTCATCTTCGGCGCGTCCGGGGATCTGACGCGCGGCAAGCTGCTGCCGGCGATCTTCAACCTCGCGGAGAGCGGCCACCTGCCGGAGGAGTTCGCCATCCTCGGCGTCGCGCGTCCGCACATCGACCAGGCGGAGTACCGCAAGCAGATGCGCGAGCAGGTTCGCCAGGTGGAGGGCGAGCCGCTCGAGCCGGAGAAGTGGCAGCGCATCGAGGACCGGCTGTATTACATGAACGGCGAGTTCAACGATCCCGCGCTGTTCGAACGATTGAAGGCGCTGCTCGCGGAGCTGGGAGCACGCCATCACACCCCGCCGAATTACCTCTTCTATCTCGCGGTGCCACCCGATCTGTTCGGCACGGTGGTGGATGGCCTCGCCACGGCCGGACTCGCCGGCGAAGCCGACGGCTGGCGGCGCGTCATCGTCGAGAAGCCGTTCGGCTACGACCTCGCGAGCGCACGCGCCCTGAACGCGGACCTGCGGAAGGGGCTGCGCGAGTCGCAGATCTACCGCATCGATCACTACCTGGGGAAGGAAACCGTCCAGAACATCATGGCGTTCAGGTTCGCCAACGGCATCTTCGAGCCGATCTGGAACCGGCGCTACGTCGATCACGTGCAGATGACCGTGGCCGAAGACGCCGGCGTCGGCAAGCGCGGCGCCTACTACGACAAGGCCGGCGCGCTGCGCGACATCGTGCAGAACCACATGTTCCAGGTGATGACGCTCGTCGCGATGGAGCCGCCCATCTCGTTCGGCGGCGAGGACGTGCGCGACGAGAAAGTGCGCGTGCTCCACGCCATGCCGCCGCTGCCGCGGGACGAGGTCACGCGTCACGTCGTCCGCGCGCAGTACGCCGGGTACCCGAAGGAGGCGAATGTCGATCCGGCGTCGCGCACGGAAACCTTCGTCGCGATGCGGCTCTTCATCGACAACTGGCGCTGGGCCGGCGTTCCCTTCTACCTGCGCACGGGCAAGCGGCTGCCGCGCCGCGTCACCGAGATCGCCGTGCAGTTCAAGCGCGCGCCGCTGATGCTGTTCAGGGACACACCCGTCGACGCGCTGAGCTCGAACGCCATCGTGCTGCGCATCCAGCCGGACGAGGGCATTTCGCTCTGCTTCGACGCGAAGGAACCGGGGCCGTTCGAGCGCCTCGACACCGTGACGATGGACTTCAGCTACGCGGAACATTTCAAGGCCGAGCCGACGACCGGCTACGAGACGCTGCTGTTCGACGCGATGATCGGCGACCAGACGCTGTTCCACCGGATGGACATGGTCGAGGCCGGCTGGCAGGTGGTTGCGCCGATCCTCGACGAATGGAAGAAGGACACGCGGTCGCGCGTGCCGCCCTACGACGCCGGGTCGTCGGGTCCGCCGGAAGCGGACCTGCTGATCGAGCGCGACGGACGGGAATGGCGCGACTGACCGTCGTCGAGAACAAGGCCGCGATGTCGGAGGCCGCGGCCGCCCGCATCACCACGCTGATCGAGGCGGCGACCGCGGCTCGCGGCATGGCGGCGGTCTCGTTGACCGGCGGCTCGACACCGGACCTGCTGTATCAGCTGCTCGCGGATCCGCGGCGGCCGTGGCGGCAGCGGATCGACTGGGAGCGACTGCACCTGTTCTGGGGCGACGAACGCGAGGTGCCGCCGGATCATCCCGAGAGCAATTACGGCCTCGCGCACCGGCTGCTCCTGCAGCACGTGACGATCCCGGACACGCAGGTCCATCGGATGCGCGGCGAGCTGCCGGCCTCGGATGCGGGCCGCCTGTACGACGCAGTGCTGCGGGCCCGGCGCGATCAGACGGCGGGTCCGCTGTTCGACGTCATGCTGCTCGGCATCGGCGAGAACGCGCACATCGCGTCGATCTTTCCGCAGAGCCCGCTTTTGGCGGGGCGCCCCTTTACGGGGCGCCGGATCCTCGCGGCCGGGGTCTTCGTCCCCGAGCTTGGCACCTGGCGAATCACGATGACGCCCGCCGCGCTGCTCGACTCGGCGGCGATCGTCATGATTGCCGCGGAGGGGTCGAAGGCCGATGCGGTGGCGGCGGCGATCGAAGGACCGCTCGCCGTGCCGCGCTACCCCGCGCAGCTCCTGCGCGAAGCCGGCGAGCGCGTCGAATGGATCATCGATTCAGCCGCTGCTGCTCGATTGCGCGCCGCGCCGCGCGCGTGATCGCCATGGTCGCGACGACCGTCGCGATCAGGCCGACCACCAGCAGGACGTAGTACTCGCGGCCGCGAGGCGGCGCGATGCCGGCGGCGATCTTCGCCACGTCGCCGACGACCCGTCCGTAGTACGCGTACATGACGATCGTCGGAATCATGCCGAAGCAGGCGACCAGGAAATCGCGCACCCGCACGCGGCTCAGCCCCAACGCGTAGTTCAGCAGCACGTAGGGGACGATCGGCGAGAGGCGGAGAAGGAACTGCACCCACGCGCCCTCGTGCGCCACGGCGCGGCGCACGACCGCCACCCGCCGGTCGCGCATGATCCACGCGACGACGCGCGTGCCCGCGAGCATCCGCGCCACGCCGTACGCGGCGGTCGCGCCGAGCGTCGCGCTGACGAAGACGAGCAGCGATCCCTTCCACACGCCGAACAGCGCGCCGGCGGCCACGCTCAGGACGAACGCCGGGGCCATCATCACCGCGGCGGCCACGTAGAGGAGCGCGAAGAGAATCAGCCCCCACGGTCCAAGCTCCCCGACCCGGAGCAACAAGGCCGCGAGCCAGGACATCAGGGTTCAGAGGGTTCAGAGGGTTCAGAAGGTTCGGAAGGTTCAACCCCACCCGCGGCGCCCTTTTTCTTCGACCGGCGGCGCCGCTTGGCGAAGACGTGCGAGAGGCGCTGCAGCGCCTCGGCCGCATGCTGCAGCCCCGTGGTGATCTGATCGGCGTCGGTCCACGCCGCCGGATTGAGGCGCTCCGCCAACGCATAGAGCACCTCCTGCCGTGCCGGGTCCTGCGCGCGCTGCGGAATCTTTTCCCGGACCGCGACGTAGCACCGCGCGAGAAACGCGATCTGCTCGTCGGGTGTGGCGCCTTCAATGGCGGACGGGACCGTGAATCTCGGCGGCGGAGGCGGCGGCGCGGGCGCGGCCTCCGCTGGCGTCTCTGCCGACGGCCTCTTCCGCAGACGCCGCGGCTCGGTCGCGGTCTCGATCACCTGCTGATTGTGAAAGACCGCATTCCAGTCGAACTCGATGTCGGGGTGTTCCGCCTCGATTCGCTTCAGGACGTCCGACTCGAACGCCTCGCGGCCGACGCGGACGCCGCCGGGCGTGCGAAACACGTACAGGATGCGCGACTTCTGCTTCGTGCCCTCGCGGCACCAGTGCATCAGGTACGTAGTTTCGTATCCGCGCTTGTCGCGGATGACACGAAGGAACGGCACGTATGATTACTTGCGCTTCTGCGCGCGCGCGCCGGACGCGCTCTTCTTCGGTGCGGACCGGGCCCCCCTCGACGTCGGCTTGCGAGCCGCGGCGCGTCGCGGGGCCGGCCTGGCCGGTTTCTTCGCCGCCACTTTCCGCCTCGGCGCCGGTGCGGCCGCTCGCGCGCGGGTGCGTCCCTGGCCGTTGGCCGCCGCGCGTGCGGGCGCGGCCGGCTTTGGCGTCGGCGCCGGCGTGGGCGTCAACGTCGGCGTCGCTGGCCTCGGCGCCGCTGGCTTGGGCGCCGCTATCACGGTGGTTATCCGTGTCGTCTTGATCTCGGGAACCGCCGTGCGCTGAACCATCGTGAAGCGGGGCTGATCGCCGACGACGATATACGACCAGATTTCCGCGACCGGTATCTGCATATCCTCGCAGAGACGGCGCGCGACGTCGATCATCGACTGCGGAGCGTAGAGGTGGAGCGCCGACAGCTGTGAGAACGTCTTCCACTCGGACATCGCCTCGAGGTTGTTGACGGACTCAGCCGTTTCAACCTCGACGACGCCGAGTATCCGCTTCCCGTTCTGAAGGACGAGGTCGGGGAACCAAGGCGGCGGTCCGCCGATACCGGCGGTCTGCTCGTTGCCCGGGTTGATGGCGACCTCGAATTTTCTCTTATATTTAGCCTGAAGCAGGCGGATGATGCGGTCGTGCTCGAGCTGCTCCCGGACAGGCCGGACGAGGATTGGGCTCACACAACCTCCGACGCGCGTGCACCACTGAACGTTCCGGGGGGAGATCCGGCGTCCAAAGTGGCTGAATATAGCATAATGGCCCCGGTGGCTTCTTCCGAGACCAAGCCCGAAAGTGCTCCCCGCGTGCTCATTGTCGATGATGATGTCAGCGTCACGGACACGTTTTCGCGAATGCTTCGTCTCGAGGGCTACGAGGTGTGGGCGGCCCTGTCCGCCGACGAAGGGCTGAGCCTTGCGCAGACGCACCGTCCGCAGGCGGTGATCCTCGACCTCCGCATGCCGCTGACGAGCGGCCTGCAGTTCCTCCGCGCCATCCGCGCCATCCCGGGGCTGACCAGCACGCCGGTCGCCATCGTCACCGGCGATTACTATCTCGACGATGCGCAGTCGAACGAGATTCGGGAGCTGGGCGCGGAGCTGCGCTACAAGCCGCTCTGGCTCGAGGAGCTGGTCACGCTCGCGCGCGAGCTGCTCAAGATCCCCGTCCGCGAATAGTGGAGCCGGCGGGCTCCCCCTGAGCTGTGTGCCCTGAGCCTTGAGTCGATTCCTGAAAGCCTGCCGGCGGGAGCCCGTTGACGTCACGCCTGTCTGGTTCATGCGCCAGGCCGGCCGCTACATGGCCGAGTACCGCGCAATCCGCGAGGAGCACTCGCTGCTCGAGATCTGCCGGACGCCGGACCTTGCCGCGGAAGTCACGCTGCAGCCGGTGCGCCGCATCGAAGTGGACGCCGCGATCCTCTTTTCCGATCTGCTGCTGCCGCTCGAGCCGATGGGGCTTCCGTTCGATTTCGTGAAGGGTGAAGGTCCGCAGATCGAGCATCCGATCGAGTCGTCGGCCGACATCGAGAAGCTGAAGCTGTTCGAGCCGCGCGAGGCGCTCGCGCACGTCCTCGAGGCGATCGAGGTCGTGCAGCAGGAGCTGCACGGCCGCGTGCCGCTCATCGGCTTCTCCGGCGCGCCGTTCACGCTGGCGTCGTACGCCATCGAGGGTGGCCACTCGAACAACTTCGCGCGCACCAAGTCGCTGATGTACGGCCATCCGGACTCGTGGCACCTGCTCTGCGACAAGTTCGCCACCGTCGTCGCCGATTACCTCGGCGCGCAGATCGACGCCGGCGTCGACGCCGTGCAGCTGTTCGACTCGTGGGTCGGCACGCTGAGCGCCGCCGACTACCGCGAGTTCGCGCTTCCCCACTCGAAGAAGATCTTCGACGCGATTGCCGGGCGCGTGCCCACCATCCATTTCGGCACCGGGACGGCGACGATGTTCCAGGAGCTGCGCGAGGCGGGCGGCGACGTCATCGGCGTGGACTGGCGCGTGCCGATTGACGAGGCGTGGGAAGACATCGGCTTCGACCGCGCGGTCCAGGGCAACCTCGATCCGACACTGCTGCTCGGTCCGCCGCGCCGGATGCTCGATCAGGCGGAGGACGTGCTCACGCGCGCGGGCGGGCGCCCGGGGCACATCTTCAATCTCGGACACGGGATTCTTCCATCCACGCCGGTGGAAAACGTGCAGATGCTGGCGCAGTACGTTCATCGGGCATCGAGGAGGTGAACCACCCGGATGTCGCTATCGTCGGCGGCGGCATCTCCGGCCTCGCGGCCGCCTACGAGTTGCAGCGCCGCGGCGTCAGCGTCCTCCTGCTCGAAGCCTCCGACCGCCTCGGCGGCGTCATTTGCACCGATCGCTTCGACGGCTGGGTCGTCGACGGCGGCCCCGATTCCCTGCTCGTGCAGAAGCCGGCGGCCGTGGCGCTCTGCCGGGAGCTCGGTCTCGGCGATCGCCTGCTCTCCACCCTGACGCCGCGAACCGCGTACGTCCTGCGCAACGGACGCCTGCATCCGATTCCCGAAGGATCGTTTCTCGGGTTCCCCGTGCGCGCGAGCGCGCTGACCGCGTCGTCGCTCTTCTCGATTGGCGGCAAGCTGCGGATGGCGTGCGAGGTCGCGATGCCGCGCGGCGGGGACGACGGGGACGAATCGATCGCCGCGTTCGTGCACCGGCGATTCGGCGAAGAGGCGGTCGATTATCTCGCCGAGCCGCTGCTGGCCGGCATCCATGCCGGCGACGTCGACCGCCTGTCCGTGCGCGCGCTCTTCCCGCGCCTGGTCGACGCCGAGCGCCAGTCCGGCAGCATCATCCGCGCATTTCGCTCGCTGCGGATGACACCATCGCCGCAGGGCGCCTTCGTCTCGCTGCCGGGTGGCGTCGGCGAGCTGGCGGACGCGCTGGCTCGCGCGATCGCGCCCGGCGCCATCAGCCCGTCATCGCGCGTGACCGATCTTCGTCACGCGGGCGGCTTCGTGGTGGAGACGACCGCCGGCACGGTCCAGGCGGGCGCCGTCATCCTCGCGGTGCCGGCGTATGTCGCCGGCGGCGTCCTGCGCGGGCTCCACCCCGGCCTCGCGGCGCTCTGCGCGGAGGTCCCGTACGCGTCGACCGCGACGGTCGCATTCGGCTATCGGCGCGATCAGATCGGTCACGCGATGCGCGGCAGCGGCTTCGTCGTTCCGCGCGTCGAACGGAACCCGCTGCTGGCGGCAACGTGGGTGACCTCGAAGTGGCCGCAGCGCGCGCCCGACGGGCATGTGCTGCTGCGTGGCTTCCTGGGCGGCGGCCGCGACCCGCATCGCCTGGATCAGACGGACGACGAATTGATCGCCGTCGCGCGCGAGGCGCTCGGCGAGGTGATGTCGATTTCGGGGGCGCCGATCTTCTCCCGTCTCTACCGCTGGACGCGCCAGAGCCCGCAGTACGAAGTCGGGCACCTCGAACGCCTGGCCGCCATCGAAGGCCACCTCGCGCGGATTCCGGGCTTGTTCGTCACCGGGAGCGGCTTCCGATCGATCGGCATCCCGGACTGCATCGCCGACGGCCGCGAGACGGCCGCGCGCGCGGCGGCCTTCGTGGACAAGAGCACAAAGACGTGAAGCGCTACCGCTCTTTGTGCTCTTGACCGATGTTCGCGAGCGCGAAGGCCCATTCATCCGCCAGCTCCGCGATGCGCTTGTCCGTCGGCCGGTAACCGTGCGACGCCTCGGTCTCCACGCGGATCATCACCGGCTTCGCGCACCCCTGCGCCTCCTGCAGCGCCGCGACGAACTTGAAGGAGTGGCTCGGGACGACGCGATCGTCGTGGTCGGCGGTGGTGGCGAGCGTTGCCGGATAGCAGGTGCCCGGCTTGATGTTGTGGAGCGGCGAGTAGCGATAGAGGTACTCGAACGCCTTCTGATCGTCGGACGAGCCGTACTCGGTCGCCCACGCGGCGCCGACGGTGAACTTCTGATATCGCAGCATGTCCATGACGCCGACGGCCGGCAGCACGACGGCGAAGAGGTCCGGCCGCTGCTCCATCACCGCGCCGACGAGCAGGCCGCCGTTCGACCCGCCCATGATGCCCAGCGTCCGCGGCGAGGCGTACCCGTTCTTCACCAGGTAGTCCGCCGCGGCGATGAAATCGTCGAACACCCGCTGCTTCTGCTCGAACATCCCGGCGCGGTGCCACGATTCGCCGTACTCGCTGCCGCCGCGCATGCTCGCGGTCGCCCACACGCCGCCCCGCTCGAGCCACGCCGGAATGTCGCTGCGATACGTCGGCGAGGTCGCAATCGCGAACCCGCCGTACCCGTAGAGCATCGTCGGGTTCGATCCGTCCTTCTTCAAATCCCTCCGATGGGTCAGGAACACGGGCACGCGCGTGCCGTCGGCGGACGTCGCGAAGACGCGCTCGGTCATGTACGGCGCCGGGTCGAAGGTCAGGCGCGGCGGCTCGAACGGCGCCGACGTCCCCGTCCGGAGATCGAACCGGAAGACGGTGGCAGGGCGCAGCGGAGACGTGAACGAATAAAAGATCTCCGGCCGATCGAAGCGGCCTACCGGGCCGTTGATTGCGCCAAGCTCCGGTGTCGAGATCGTGGCCGCGTGCGAGCCGTCGAGATTGAACAGATCGACCACGCTGGCGACGTCGACCAGCCGGTTGACCGCAATCTTTCCCGCGACGAGCGTGGCGCTCTCGATCGCGTTCCGCCCTTCAGGCACGATCGTCTTCCAGTTCGACGCGTCGGGGCGGTCCAGCGGAACGGCGACAATCTTCCGGTTCGGCGCATCGCGATCCGTGCGGAGATATAACAGCCCGTTGACGACGCCGAGCGGTTCGTATTGCGCGTCGGCCACGGGATAGAGCGGCCTGATGGGCGCATCGAGCCGCGGCGCGCGCGGGTTGACCAGGTCCTTCACGAACAGCTGGTTCCTCGGCTCCGTCCCTTTGTTGGTGACGATCCAGAGATAGCGTCCCGGTTCGTCGCGCGATGTCCACAGGAACAGGCCCGGGTCGTCGGGACGCTCGTAGATCAGGCGGTCGGCGGACTGCGGCGTGCCGAGCGCGTGATAGTAGACCTTGTGGTCGCGCAGCGCCGCTTCGAGGCTCTTTCCCGCCGGCGGTTCCGGGTAGCGCTCGTAGAAGAAGCCGCGTCCATCCTCGGTCCAGACGACGCTGCTGAACTTGGCCCACTTGATTTCGTCCTGCGTCTTCGACCCGGTGCCGAGCTCGCGAACGAAATACGTGACCCAGTCGGAGCCGCCTTCCGACTGTCCGTAGACGAAGTGCCTGTCGTCCGGCGCGGGCGCGAACTCCGAGAGCGCGACCGATCCGTCCGGCGACAGCTCGTTCGGATCGATCACCATCTGTTCGGGACCGTTCAGATCCCGCCGGGCGAAGACAACCGACTGCCGCTGCAGCCCGGTGTTGCGGTAGTAGAACCAGTGGCGGCCCGTGTACGCCGGAATCGAGACGCGGGGGTAGTTGTAGAGCTCGGTGATGCGCGCCTTGAGGGCGTCACGGACGGGCAGCGCGTCGAGATACGCCGCCGTGACCGCGTTCTGCGCGTCGATCCATTGCTTCAACTCGGGCGAGTTGAGGTCCTCCATCCATCGATAAGGATCGGCGACGGAGGTGCCGAAGTAGGTATCGCGCGTGTCCGCCTTGCGGGCGGCTGGATAGCGGAACGACACGTCCTGCGCTGAGAGCACCACGACGCACAGGACCGCGGCAACCACCGCAAGGGCGCAGCGGGCGGCATTGGTCATGGGCGAACTCCGTCGGAGATTCAACCATACTTCGTGGCCGTCGTGGCAGAATCATCAGCGATGCGCTTCATATTCGCTTCCGTGCTCGTCGCGCTCCTCGCCGTCGGCGCCGCGGCACAGCAGAACTCCGCCGGCGCGGTGACGCCGGCGATCGATTCGATCCTCAAGAGCATCAGGGCCGCCGACAAGGGGCTGCTCGCCGTCTCCGAGGAAGACGGCCGCTTTCTGCGCGTGATGGTCGCGACGCGGAACGCGAAGTCGGTGCTCGAGATTGGCGCCGCCAGCGGCTACAGCGGCATCTGGCTGGGCCTCGGCGCGCGCGAGTCGCACGGGCGGGTCGTGTCCATCGAGTACGATCCGCAGCGCGCGAAGGAGGCGGCCGCCAACGTTCAGAAGGCCGGCCTGACCGATGTCGTGCGCGTCGTCCACGGCGACGCGTTTGCCGAAATCCCGAAGCTGCCGGGCACCTTCGACCTCGTGTTCCTCGACGCGTGGAAGCCGGACTACAAGCGCTTCTTCGAGCTGGTCTACCCCCGCCTCGAGCCGGGCGGCGTGTTCCTCGCGCATAACGTCGTGAACAAGGCCTCCGAGATGGAGCCGTTCCTGAAGGCCATCACGACGCATCCGCGTCTCTTCACCTCGGTCGTCTCGCCGGGGTCGGAGGGGATGTCGGTGTCCTACAAACTCAGGTAATGCAAAATTCAAAATGCAAAATGCAAACCCGAACTGTCAGCAATAACGGAGTGAAAGTCGCTGCGACGTGCACCCCGATGCTTCAAACAATGCGTTGTTTGCATGTTGAATTTTGAATTTTGAATTGATGAAACCCGTGCACTTGATCGGCGTGCCGCTCGATCTCGGCGGCGGCCGGCGCGGCGTGGACATGGGGCCCTCCGCGGTCCGCATCGCCAACATCGGCGATCAGATCGCGACGCTCGGGCGCACGATCGTCGACAAGGGCGACCTGCCGGCGCCGATCCCCGAGACGCAGCGGCCCGCCGACAAGAAGAAGAAGTACATCCGCGACATCGCGAAGGTCTGCCAGAAGCTGTACGACCTGACGCTGAAGTCGCTCGACGAGGGCGCGTTCCCGCTCGTGCTCGGCGGCGATCACAGCCTCGCCGCCGGGTCGGTGGCCGCCAGCGCCGACTGGCTGCAGCGCACGTCTGCCAGGCCGCTCGGGCTGATCTGGGTGGATGCGCACGGCGACATGAACACGCCCGCGACCACCGAGAGCGGCAACGTGCACGGGATGCCGCTGGCGGCGCTGCTCGGCCAGGAGCCGGCGGAGCTCGCGTCGATCGGCTCGACGCCGTCGGTGCGGCCGCTCAACACCGTGCTCGTCGGGATCCGGAACCTCGATCAGCGCGAGAAGGAACAGATCAAGGCGTCGGGCGTGCACGTCTTCACGATGAAGGACATCGATCGCGATGGCATCGCGAAGGTCGCCGAGCGCGCCATCGAGCTCGCGTCGGAAGGCACCGGCGGCATCCACGTCTCGTTCGACATGGACGTCTGCGATCCGCTGATCGCGCCCGGCGTCGGGACGCCGGTCAAGGGCGGCTTCGACTACCGCGAGGCCCACATGATCATGGAACTGGTCGCCGATTCGGGCCAGCTGGTCGCACTCGACCTCGTGGAGGTGAACCCGACGCTCGACATCCGCAACGCTACCGCGGAGTTCGCGACGGAGCTGGCGCTGTCGGCGCTCGGGAAGGGAATCCTGTAGGTCCGGCTAAAGCCGGACTCCACCGGTGGAGTCCGCCTTCAGGCGGACCTGGCCGCCATCATCTCTTCGATCTCGTCCATCACCCGGTTCATCTTCCGCATCGTGAAATCGAGCGGCTCGTCGGTCGTCATGTCCACACCCGCGTCCTTCAGCAGATCGATCGGATACTTCGAGGTTCCCGAGCCGAGGAACGTGAGGTAGCGCCGCCGGGCATCTTCGTCGCCCGCCAGCACCTTCTCCGACAGCGCCTCCGCCGCGGTGAACGACGTCGCGTACTGAAACACGTAAAAGCCGATGTAGAAGTGCGGGATGTAGCTCCACTCGTGACGCACGTAGTCGTCCACGATGCAGATGCCTTCGTCGTGACCGTAGTACCGCCGCGTGATGTCGAGATAGATGTGGGCGAGCGCCTCGCCGGTAATCGGCTCGCCGCGCTCGGCGAGCTGGTGCATCTTCAGCTCGAACTCGGCGAGCTGCGTCTGGCGGAACACCGTCGCCTTGACGTTTTCGAGGAAGCTGCCGAGGAGCGAGAGCCGCGTGGCCGGATCCGTCGTGTTGCGCAGCACGCGATCGATCAGCAGCGCCTCGTTGAAGGTGGAGGCGACCTCCGCCACGAACGTCGGGTAGTTGGCGAGCGCGTAGGGCTGCACGGTGTTCGAGTAGTAGCTGTGCATCGTGTGCCCGAGCTCGTGGGCCAGCGTGCTGACGTCGTTGTACTGCCCCAGGTAGTTGAGCAGCATGTACGGATGCACGTCGTAGGCGCCTCCCTCCGAGTAGGCGCCCGACCGCTTCCCCGTCGTCGGGAAGAAATCGATCCATCGCTCGTTGAACGAACGCTGCACCACGCCGCAGTACTCGGCGCCAAGCGGGCCCATCGCGCGGATGATTTCCTGCTGCGCCTCTTCGGGCGTGAACGTCAGCGCCACCTCCGCGACGAGCGGCGCGTAGAGGTCGTGATACCGGAGCGGGTCCTGCAGCTTCATCATCTTCCGCCGCACCCTCAGGTAGCGGTGAAACGACGGCAGCCACCGGTTGATCCCGTCGATGAGCCGCGTGTACACCGAGACCGGGATGTTCGGGCCGTCGAGCGCCGCCTCGAGGTGTGACGCATACTTCCGCGTCCTGGCGTAGAACGCCACCCGCTGCACGTTCGCGTTCATCGTCGTCCCGAACGTGCGGCCGAACGCGCCGAGCGAGGTGAAGAACGTCGACATCGCCTTCTCGCGGTCGTCGCGATTGGGCAGCGTGCGCAGCTCGGCGTACCCCGACGCGTCGACGCGCGCGGTGCGCCCGTCGCTCAGCGTGACGGTCGGATACGGAAAGTCCGCGTTCGAGAGGATGTTGTAGATGTTGTGGCCGGACGAGGCGAGCGGCATCGCGTCGGCGAGAATCTTCTCCTCGACGTCCGACAGCGTGTGCCGCGCGCGCCGCGCGATGTCGTGCAGATAAAAGGTAAACGTGACGAGGCGCGGCTCCGCGGCGATGAAGCGTTCGAGCGTCTCGAGGCCGACGCGCAGCAGCTCGGGCTCGATGTACGACGCCTGCGCCTTGAAGTCCGCCGCGAGCTGCTGCATCTCCTGCTGCATGCCCTGCGGTCCCGCCTCGCGCGTGTCCTGGTCGGCGAACATCCCGGCGTAGACGGCGAGCCGCCCGATCTCCTTATCCTGTCTCGACGCCTCTTCGAGCGCGTCGGCCAGCACGTGCGCCGACGATCCGAGCCGGCCCTGGTAGGTTCGCAGCCGCGGCAACTCGGCGGTCACGGCGTCCTTCGCGGCCCGCCACGCCGTCAGCTCCGGATAGACGTCCGCCAGGTTCCACTTGTACTTGTCGTCGACCGCCGACCGTTCCCTGCCTTGTCCCGCCGTTAACGTCGTCATCGCTGCCGAAAGTGTGACACGAACTGCCTCTATATGACACTTTTACCCTACTCACCCGGGGTAGGTGTGGGCTAAATAAGATCGGCCAGATGCCCCGCCTCACCGTGCCCTCGGATTGGGACACTCTCCCGGACGAGGAGCTTCTCAACGTCCGGATGTGCGACCTGCCGCTCCGCATCGAAAACGATCTCGCCGAACGCGTGGAACAACTGCGCGCCGAGCTGCGCGCCGCCGGCCTGAGCGCGCACCTGCACTTCTACCTCTCGGACGAGTGGTTCACGCCGGATGGTGCCACCGCGATCGCCATCCCCTTTTACCTGGCGCATCCGCGGCTCGCGAAGCTCGAAGAAGCGCAGATGCTCGAAGTCGAGGGGGGCGAGTACGAGTGGTGCATGCGCATCCTCCGGCACGAGGCCGGCCATGCCATCGACAACGCGTTCAAGCTGCGCCTCCGCCGCCAGCGGCTCGAGGTGTTCGGCTCGTACAAGAAACCCTACCCCGAATCGTACACGCCGCGGCCGTACAGCAAGAGCTTCGTCCTGCATCTCGATGCCTGGTATGCACAGAGCCATCCGGACGAGGATTTCGCGGAGACGTTCGCCGTCTGGCTGACGCCGAGCAGCGAGTGGCGCCAGCGCTACGCCGGCTGGCCTGCCGGGAAGAAGCTGCAGTACATGGACGTGCTGATGCGGTCCGTTCGCGGCAAGGCGCCGCGCCTCGACAACCCGATCGAGGTCGAGCCGCTGCGCGCGGTGCGCAAGACGCTGCGGCAGCATTACCGAACGAAGCGGCGCCACTACGGCGTCGATTACCCGAACTTCTACGATCGCGACCTGCGCCGGCTCTTCTCCGACGCGCCCGAGTTCGCGGCCAGCATCACCGCCGCGCAGTTCATCGGCCGCATCCGGCGCGCCACGCGCCGCGCCGTTGCCGAGTGGACCGGCATCTACCAGTACACGATCGACCAGGTCATCGAGGACATGATCGAGCGGTCGCGCGAGCTCAAGCTGCGGCTCGCCGTCCCGGAGGATCAGGCGCGCCAGGAATTCACCGTGCTCTTGACCGTCCAGACGATGAACCACCTGCACAGCGGCGGGCATCGGTTGTTCCTGTGAAGCGCCGCATCCTGGCCCTCGTGCACGAGCATCTCGTTCCGCCGGAGGACACGACCGGCATCGACGTGCTCGAAGCCGAGTGGAAGATGGAGTACGACGTCATCGAGACGCTGCGCGAGATGGGGCACGAGGTGCGCGTGCTCGGCGTGCACGACGACCTCGCCGGCATCAGGCCCGCCGCGGGGTTCTTCGAGCCGCACATCGTCTTCAACCTGATGGAGGCGTTCGCGGGCGTCACGACCTTCGATCAGAACGTCGTCAGCTATCTCGAGCTGCTGCGGCTCCGCTATACCGGCTGCAACCCGAGAGGGTTGATCTTCGCGCGCGACAAGGCGCTGTCGAAGAAGCTGCTCGCCTACCATCGCATCCCGGTCCCCGACTTCAGCGTCGTGCGGTACGGACACAAGCCGACGCTGCCCAAGAAGATGCACTTCCCGCTGATCGTGAAGTCGCTCTTCTTCGAGGCGTCCGCGGGCATCTCGCAGGCGTCGGTCGTCGAGGACGAAGACCAGTTCGCGCGGCGGGTGCAGTTCATCCATGAAAGCCTCGGCACCGCTGCGATCATCGAGCAGTTCATCGACGGGCGGGAGCTGTACGTCGGCGTCCTCGGCAACGAGCGGCTCGAGGTGCTGCCGGTGTGGGAGATGTCGTTCGCGCAGATGCCGGAGAACCGCTGGCGCATCGCGACCGAGCGCGTGAAGTGGAACACGCAGTATCAGAAGAAGAACGGCATCATGACCAACGCCGCGAAGCTCGATGCGGCGGCCGTGGAGCACATCCAGCGGATCGCGAAGCGCGCCTATCGCGCGCTCGACCTCAATGGCTACGCCCGCATCGATCTGCGCATGGATGAAGAAGGGCACGCGTACGTGCTCGAGGCAAATCCGAATCCCAACCTGGCGTACGGCGAGGACTTCGCGGAGTCCGCGGAAACCGCGGGCGTCTCCTACGAGACGCTGCTCGAGCGAATCATTGCCCTCGGACTGCGATGGGTACCCGAGAGGACTGGGTAAAGCGAAGCTCGCTTCCGTTACCGTTTCGACGACCTGCGCGCGGATCCGTAACACGTTATTGACACCGGGCTGGTTCGCGGCGGACCCCGCAGCGAACGGCCTCGGCCATCGGTGGCAGTGGAATTGCCCGCCTGCCCTGCTGCTCCCACGAGACCCCGTCAGCAAGGAGCCTCCGATGCGCCGCAGCAGATTCGTGGTCGCTGTCGTCCTTCTTGTGTTCGCGTTCGCATCGCCGTCCTGGGCACAGAGCTCCAAGGCGACTCGGTTCGTCGACGGACAGATGCTCGTCAAGTTCAAGCCCGGAGCGGCCGCAAGCGCGAAAGCAGACGCGCATCGGCGCGGGGGCGGAAAACCGCTGAAGGAGATCGCGCGAACGGGCGTCCAGCTCGTCTCCCTTCCGCCCGGCACCGAAGCGTCGGCGATCGCGCGCTACCGCAACAATCCCAACGTCCTGTTTGCAGAGCCGAACTACATCCGCAGCATTCCGGCGGGAGCGCGTACGACTGCGGGTGCGCCTGCGGCGCCCGTCATGCCTGGCGATCACAACTTCCACGAGCAGTGGGGACTCCACAACACCGGCCAGCAGTTCCTCTGCCTCCCGTGGATCTTCGGCGATCTCTGCTTCTACGTCGGCACGCCGGACGCGGATATCGATGCGCCGGAGGCGTGGGCGACGTCGACCGGGAGTCCAACGGTGACCGTCGCCATCATCGACAGCGGCGTGGATTACACCCACCCAGACATCGCGCCGAATTACGCCGGTGGGCAGGACTTCATCAACGGCGATCTCGACCCGATGGACGACCAGGGGCACGGCACGCATGTCGCCGGCATCATCGCGGCCGCGATGAACAATCCGACGGGCGATCCGGCGGCGGCTGAAGGCGTGGTCGGCGTGGCGCCGAACGCGCGCATCCTGGCGTACAAGGTCTGCGCCGCCGACGGGTCCTGCAGCGACTTTGCGATCGAGCAGGCGATCGCGCAAGCGGTTGCCGATCACGCCAGGGTGATCAACATGAGCTTTGGCGGTCCCGATTACTCGCAGTCGATGGACGAGGCCCTCCAGGCCGCCTGGGCCGCCGGTCTCGTCCTCGTCGCCGCGGCGGGCAACAACGGGACCACGGATCTGACGTATCCGGCGGCCTTGCCGAACGTGGTCTCGGTTGGCGCGTTTGACGAGGACGACAATCGCGCCTCGTTCTCCACCTTTGGAGACTGGGTCGACATCGCGGCGCCGGGCAACGTGATCATGTCGAGCTACCCGATGGCGCAGTGCGCCGTCACCACGGATCCTGGCGACACGGGGTGCTACACGTGGTTGAGCGGGACGTCGATGGCGTCGCCGTTCGTCGCCGGCGCGGCGGCGCTCGTCTGGTCGCGCGGCGATGTCACCAGCAATCAGCAGGTCGTCGACATCCTCCTGGCCAGCGCCGATCCCGCTGGCGTAGCCAGTGCGCCGCTCAACAGCTGGACCGTCCACGGCGGCCTCAACGTCGCGAACGCGCTCGCCTACGCCGTGACGAATCTGCCGCCGGTAGCCAACGCCGGTCCCGACCAGGACCTCACCGACAGCGGCTTCGACGGCGTCGAGCTCGTCAACCTCGATGGCAGCGGCTCCCGCGATCCCGACGGCACCATCGACCGGTACGAATGGCAGGAAGGGGACACCAGCGTCGCGTCCGGCGCGACGACGTCCGCGTGGTTGACGGCCGGGACCCACACGCTGACGCTGACGGTGACTGACGCTGCCGGCGCCATCGGCACCGACAGCGTGATGATCACCATCACGACGCCCAACCGTCCGCCGATCGTCTCGGACACGGGCGCCACCGGCATCGTTGGAACACCCGTTCCCATCGCGCTCGGCGCCACGGACATCGAGACGTGCGAGCTGACGTTCTCGGTGGTACAGGCCCCGGGCAGCGGCACGCTCGGAGCGATGCAGGACCTGCCGTGCCTCGCCGGGAGTCCGAACGGCGATAGCGCGCAGATCACGTACACGCCCGGGAGCGCAGGCACGTATACGTTCACCTACAAGGCGAACGACGGTAACGACGACAGCAACATCGGTACGGTGACCGTCACAGTCACGGAACCCAATCGTCCGCCGACCGCCTCGAATGCCAGCGCCAGCACCGTTGTCGGCGCACCGGTGACCATCACACTCGGCGCGGCGGACATCGAAACCTGTGAGCTGACGTTTTCGGTCGTCCAGGCGCCGGCAAGCGGCCTGCTCGGCGCAATACAGAACCAGCCGTGCGGCGCCGGGAATCCGAACATCGACACCGCATCGATCACGTACACGCCGGGAAGCGCGGGCACATATACGTTCACCTACAAGGCGAACGACGGCACCGCCGACAGCAATATCGCGACCGTGACCATCGCCGTCGCGGCCCCGCCGCCGCCGCCGCCGGCGACCTTGACCGTGACCGGCATCAGCCCGAACGTTGTCAGCCAGAACGTCGGAACGCGAAACTTCGTGATCACCGGAACTGCGTTCGCCACCGGCGCCAGGGTCTCGTTCATCAACGGCACCGGTGGGCAGACACCGCGCGTCGTCAACGTCACGCGTGACAGCTCCACCCAGCTGACCGCGACGGTGCAGATCCGAGCCGGCGGACCGAGAAAGAACCGGCTGTGGGATGTCCAGGTGACGAACCCGGACGGCACGACGGCGGTCGGCGCGCGCCTGCTGACAATAACGCCGTAGCCGGACAACCACGAAGCACACGAAGATTTTCAGGTACTCCGTGTAGATAGAAATTCTTCGTGCGCTCCGTGAAGGCGGCCCACAGGGCCGCCTTCGTGGTTATACCAGCTAGTTGCCCCCCAACGTGATGCGCGCCCCCGCTCGTGCCGCGCGTGGCAGCGACGGGAACCCGAACGACGCGTCGTAGTCCTTGTCGAGGATGTTCTCGATGCTCGTGTAGAGGCTGACGCGCCGATGCACTCGGTACGAGGCGCTCAGATCCAGCTTCTGATACGCCGGATCGAGGTCGCGGTTCGGCAGCAGCAGCGAGTTGCCGAAGAACCCGTCGCTGAGGAACGTGCTGTCGTCACGCTTCCCGGAGAAGTATCCCGAGAACGTCACCTGGGCTGGCCCGCGCATGACGCTCACCATCACCGATCCCGACTGCGGCGGACGGCGGAACGGGCGCTGCCCGACGAGCGGTGAGAACGCGCCGATCTGCACGCCCGGGATCGAAGGATTGGTCGCGGCAACCGCGCTGAAGGCCCTGGTCACGACCGCGTCGAGATACGTATAGGACGCATTCACGCGTACGTACGGGCCAATCGCGGCGTCGACAGACGACTCGATGCCCTGCGCGCGGAAAGACGAGGAGTTCAGGTAGGCACCGAACTGCGTGGCCGCCGCCACGGCGGCGGGCACGCCGGCCTGTGTGAGCTGCGTCCGGCTGAGGAACTCGATCAGGTCGTCGTACTGGTTGTGGAAGTACGCGGTCCGGACGCGCGCGCGGCCGTACCAGAACCCCTGCTCGAGGCCGATGTCGATGCTCGTGCTGCGCTCCGGACCGAGCGGCGAGGCGTTTGCCGCGGCCGGCGTCGCCTGCACGAGCGTGAAGAGGGCGTTCTGCTCCTGGAAGACGCTCGGCGCCTTGATGCCCTTCCCGACGTTGAAGCTGACCTTCGTGTCGCCGAGCGCTGAGGTGGCGGAGGGGTTGCGCAGGTAGGTCGCGACCGATAGCCGCGGCGTCACGGCGTTGTCGAACGCTTCGTTGTGCTCGAAGCCGATGCCGGCGGTCACGTACGTCCGCATCATCACCGAGCCGCGCGCCTCGGCGAACACGCCGCCGTTGTTGCGCGTGGCGGTCGCGTCGGCATCGGGGTCGTCGAACCCCTCCTCGCGCTCGATGCGGCCGCCACCCGAGAGGTCGAAGTCGCGGCCAACGTGATACGTGGTGTCGGCAAAGAGCGCCCGCCGGCGCGTGCGGCTGCGGAACACCGAGGGATAGGCGCCGTCGAAGTCGAGAATCGCGCGGCCGGTCACCGAATATCCGTTCGCGCCGGTCAGCGTCACGGTGCGTCCGAGGTAATTCGCGCCGAAGCCAAACGGATCGAAGGCCTGGCCGGTCGGCGTCGGATTCGTGAAGGTCGATCGGAAGTCGGTGTTGCCGAAGCGAATCGTGCTCTGCCAGCGGTCATTGTGCTGGGACTCGGTGCCGATGCTCGCGTAGTTGATCGTGTTCTTCTGCGACGAATCGTCCGCGATGCCGTACAGGTCGAACGCGTTCGGCCTGCCGGACTTCGCGTCCACCCGCCGGATCGTTCCGCTCAGATCGGTGCCGCGCCCGATCGCGACGCCGAACCGACCTGCGTACGTGCCGTTGCGGTAGGCGCTGTTCGGCGCGCTGTTGTCGGTATTGAAGGAGGCGTACTCGGAGAAATAGTCGAACCGTTTCACGGCGCCGCCGAGCGCGGCCGACGCGCGGTTGGTGTTGAAGTTGCCGCCGTCGGCCGACACGTCCGCCTGCGGCACGCGCGTGCGGCCGCGGCGCGTGATGATGTTGACGACCCCCGAGAGCGCGTCCGTGCCGTACATCACGCTGTTGGACTGACGCAGCACCTCGATCCGTTCGACGCCAGCCGTTACCACCTGAGCGAAGTCGAATCCGCCGCCGATGTCGTTGGCGGCCACGCCGTCGATCAGGATCTTGTTGAAGTTCGAATTGCCGCCCCGGACGAACAGCGACGTGGTGCCGCCTCGCTGACCCGTCTGGACGATCTGCGCGCCCGGGACGAGGCGGAGCGCTTCGAGGACGTCAGGCTTGTTGAGCGCCTCGAGAGTCTGCGTGTCGATGACCGTGATGGGCGCGCCAGTCCTCGACGCCGGCACCTCGGTGGCCGCCGCGCTGACGACGACCGCCTCCGCGAGCGGCCCGACCGAGAGCACCACGTCGATGGATGTACGGCCGGAACCGGCGACGAAGATCGGATCCGTGGTGCGCGGCTCGAACCCGCCCGCCTCGGCCTTCACCTGGTAGCGCCCTTCCGCCACGCCCGGGACCGTGAACTCACCCGCCTCGTCGGTGGTCGCCTGTCCGGCCGACTGACCGTCGCGCAGCAGCGTGACCGATGCCGACGCGACGCGCCCGCCGAGCGGATCCGAGACCGTCCCGGTGACCGCTCCGCCCTGCTGGGCGGCCATCGCCTGGGTTGTGAGGAAGAACGCGAATGCAGCGCACAGTGCGCTGCCACACTTCGAATGAGTTGAGGACATGTCCCCTCCTGCCGCCCGTCGCGGCGCGAGGATGTGAACGTCGGCAGGTCTTCGGACTCGCGGGCGTGCGATGCGATCGCATCGCGGCCTACTAACGTCGCTTCCCAACCCCTGATGGGGTCAGTGCTGAATGACGCGTTCGTTCCCGCTCACCGCTGCGGGGCAGTCCCGGTTTCGCACCGGGTTCCCTCTTGCGACGCCTGGGACTCAGGCGAACCGACGCAGTAGACGAAACTTTACGGGTCGCTCAACGGACTGTCAAGGCGATGATCGCATCACCGCCACGCAACAGCCGCGCACGCGCCGACGACCGCGGTCATCGCGACAACGCTCGTCAGCACGAGCGCCCGATCGACATCAACGCTCGTCGACAGTGGCGGGTCGGCGGCATCTCCTATCCAGACATCCGTGACCAACTGTCCGTTCAACCAGATGGGACCGACCAGGCGCCGGCCGATCGCTCCGGCGGTCGCGGCCTCGCTCCAGCCGGAATTGGGACTCGGGAGCCGTGCATGCTGACCGAAGCCGATGAACAGCGCCTTCCGTCCCGAATATCCGCGGGTCGCCACAGAGACGAGGGCGATGAGCAGCCATGTCAGCCGCGCGGGCAGGTAGTTCATCAGATCGTCCAGGCGAGCGCCGCACCACCCGAATCGTAGATAGGACGGAGTCCTGTATCCCACCATCGAATCCATCGTGCTGACGACCTTGAAGAGCACGAGGAACGGAATCCCTCCAACGACATACCAGAACAGCGCGCTGGTGAAGCCGTCAACGAGGTTCTCGCTGAGGCTTTCGATCGCCGCACGCCGGCAGGCCGCGCCGTCCATCGGCGCGGTGTCCCGGCCGACGAGCTGCGATACGGCGACGCGCGCGGCGGCGATATCGCTGCTGGCGACGGCGCGTTCGATGCGGCGGACGTGCCGCAGCAGGTCGCCGAGCGCGAGCAGGCTGTAAAGCACCAAGAGATGCATGGCAACGCCAGTCCACGAAGACGCTGCCGCCACGACGAGAAGCAGCGCGCTGATGCCGCCGACCCATACGACCGAGAGGATCGCGAACAGCAGGATGCCTCCGCCATATCCATCGGCGCCAAGTCGCCGAAGAACGCGCTCGACGGCGCGCAGCGTTCCGCCCATCAATCGAACGGGATGCCATGGGTACACCGGATCCCCGATCGCAAGGTCGAGAACGACGGCGAACACAAGCAGCGACGCGCTCGGCGCGAGGACTGGCGCTAAGTGGAACGCCACTTCTCCGACCAGCCGAGCGCAAGCGCGGCGAGGACCAGTTGCCTGGGGCCGTGCGCCGCCGGCTCGAAGAGGCGCTGGCGGAATTCGGGCCACCGTTCGAGCTGCGCGGCGAGATTCGCCGCGAGGAGCGCGGCCTGCTGGACGCACGCGTCACGTTCGGCCGCCGCTGGAAGCGAGCCGTGCCGGACCCGATCGAGCACCGCGGCCAGCGCGTGGGCGGCGGCGCCGACGAGCGGCTCGTAGAGTGCGGCCTTGCTGTTCTTCCGGAACAGCTCGACGTCGCGCTCGCCCAGGAGCGTGCGCATGTCATCCACGAGCGTGGCTTCCGTGATCCCGTAACGGCCCAGCGCGTGCACGACGCCCCGCGTGTAGCTCGGCTCGAGTCCGTTCTGCCACCGCAGCGCTTCCATCGTCGCGTCGCGCGCTGCACGGCCAATCAACTCCCCGAGCTTCATGTGCGAGCTCGTCGATGTCAGAACGACCGGCCCGTCGAGCGGAGCGGCCACGCAGTACTGATCCGTCCCGGTTCCCGTCGCGAGGTCTGACGATTGACGGCTCGGCACCGCGAGCCGCTGAAGCGCAGCGCTCTTCCCTTCCGTCATCGTCACGACCGCCTGAGCGAGCGCCGAGTCGGTCAGCGGGACGCCGATCAACAACATCGTGTTGATCGTCCCGGCGTATTCGGGCACGCGCTCCATGCCCGCCCCGGTCTCGCGCCACCTGGCGGGATCGCCGGCGCACGTGGCATTCGACTCGACGCCCGCTGTGACCACAGCGGTCACGGTCGTCTCGCCGTCGGCCTCGGTGACCACCGACGCGTAGTTCATGTTCGCGGCGGTCCCCATCATCGCGGTCGCCACGGACGGGACGCCCGCCTCGGCACACGCGCGCTCGTGGTAGGCGTCGTTCCCGCCTTCCGTGATGATGCGAAACCGATCCTGATGACCGCTGCCCTCGCAGCTCTGGTGATTCAGAAGAAACCGGATCGACGTCGTCTGTCCCCCGTTGCACACCGAGCTGCTCAGGACGCGATGCGGTTCGCGGAGCTCGGCGACCACGAACCGGCCGCAGCGGCGAAGCTCGAACCGCGAACACTGCGACAGCATTTCCCACTTCATACGGACTCCAGGAAGTCGAGGTGCGAGGCGTGGGTGGAAAACCAGTCGCCGAGCCGTCGGTACTCATCGGCCTTCGAGACCGCGACTACGTCGACGCCGAAGGTCTCGGCGCAGACGTCGGGATCTTCGAACGCGCCATGAAGATACGTCCCTATGACGCCCGAGCCGCAGGCGCCATCGCCCCGCCCATCCTCCAACCGTGCGAACGGCTGCGCCGGCGAAGCCACCGTCGTCACGCCCATGTGGATTTCGTACGCGGAAAACCGCACGCCACCACGGCTCCAGGCGGTCCTGACCTCCGTGGTCTTCCCGGTCGTCATGACGGTCTCTGCCGGCAGCAGCCCGAGGCCTTCCGCGGTTGCCTCCGGCGACTCGACACGGGCGGGGTCATGAATGCGGAGTCCGAGCATCTGGAAACCGCCGCAGATCCCGACGACAGTCGCGCCGCGACGATGCTGGTCGGTGATCCATCCCGCCAATCCCACGTCACGCAGCCATCGCAGGTCCGCGATGGTGCTCTTGCTGCCGGGCAGGATGATGAAGTCGAAGTCACGCAGCCTGCTCGACTCACTGCGCTCGCTCGGGGCACGCGGCGGCCGCGCAATCCACTCCGCCCAGTTCAGGAGCCTGAAATCGGTCGCGTTCGAGATGCAGGGCAGCCGGACGATGGCGATGGACGGCCGGCCCTGGTGCGAACGGCGCGGCTGCGTGTCGAGGGCAAGCGTATCTTCCGCGTCGAGGGCGATGTCCTCCGCGAAGGGAAACACGCCGAGGCACCGTGCAGCCGTACGGCCTTCCAGGATCCGCACCCCCTCGTCGAACAAGGATCGATCGCCCCGGAACTTGTTGATCGCGAAGCCGCGAAAGAGCGCCCGCTCCTCCGGTGTGAGCAATCCGACGGTGCCTATGACGGACGCGAACACGCCGCCTCGCTCGATGTCCGCGACCAGGATCCAGGGCGCCCCGAGTCGCGTGGCGAGCCCGAGGTTCGCCAGGTCCACGTGGCGCAGGTTCAGCTCACTGATGCTTCCCGCGCCTTCGATGACGATGAACTCGAACCGGCGCGCCAGCTCCTCGTACGCAGCGAGGACGCGATCGCGCAGCTCGTTCGCGTGGGTGTAGTAGTCGCGGGCCGACAGGGTTTTCCACACGCCGCCGTTCACCACGACCTGGCTCGAGCCGTTGCCGTTCGGCTTGAGCAGGATCGGATTCATGGCTGGTTCCGGTTCGAGACCACAGGCTTCGGCCTGCGCCACCTGCGCCCGGCCGATTTCTCCACCGCCCCGGCACGGATAGGAGTTGTTCGACATGTTCTGGGCCTTGAAGGGGGCGACGGCGACGCCGCGCGAACGGAGCCATGCGCAGATCGCGGTGGCCATCCAGCTCTTTCCGGCGTTCGACGAGGTGCCGCCGACGAAGAGGGCGCGCGCGCTCACGGATGCACCGGCCCTCGAATGACCTCGGCCAGCCATTCCGCAACATCAACGACGCGCGGGCCCGGAATGAACAGCGCGTCGGTCTCCGCGGCGCGCACGCGGCCCGTGCGGACCGCGGATATCGTCCGGTAGCGCCGCCAGAGCTCCTGGTTGTCGGTATTTCTCCGCAGGCGCTCTTTCTCGGTGGCCCCCATGTCGATCGTGTCGACGATGACCTCCGGATCGAGGGTCAGGATCGATTCGAGAGACAGCTGCGGGTACGGCAGCGAGCTCACGCTCGTGACGACGTTCACGCCTCCCGCGATGTCGACCAGGTCATTCAGGTACGATCCCGCGCCCGCGGCGACGATCCCCGTCAGCGTGCCTGGATCGCGGCCCATGATGAGCAGCACCTTCGGTCGCCGGCTCGACACCGCGCGGCCGCGAACGGCCTGCAGACGCTCTTCGACCCCGG
>Ga0137418_10000820_pt1 | contig 28374 bp, 24 predicted proteins | sample CZODoug3_1_2_16f_FD_122242 | JGI IMG/M metagenome (GOLD analysis project Ga0137418, IMG submission 122242) | Vadose zone soil fungal communities from Angelo Coast Range Reserve, California, USA - CZODoug3_1_2_16fungal (Hybrid Assembly) | ecosystem: Environmental > Terrestrial > Soil > Vadose...
AGCGGCAATCGGGCCGATGAACCGATCGCGTGCGACGACGACACGCCCGCCCAGCTCCGGGGCGTCGCGGATTTCTTTCTCGTCCACGACCGGCCGATTCGGCTCAGGTGCGACGATTCAATCGTTCGCATCGCGGGCGGGGGGGCCGTGCCGCTTCGCCGTGCCCGAGGGCACGTGCCGCAGACGCTCACGCTGACGCATCGATTGGCCCGGCCGACCCTGGCGACCGGCGGCCACCTCAAGGCGACGTTCGCCCTCGGCGGCAGAACGTCGGCATTCGTCAGCCATCATGTCGGGGACCTCGGCGACTATGCGACCTACCGCGTCTGGCTCGAGGCGATCGAACACTACGAGCGCCTCTTCCGGATCACGCCGAGCCGGATCGTGCATGATCTGCACCCGGGCTATGCCTCGACTCGATATGCTGTCGAGCGCGCGCGTGCGGGAGGCGAAGAACTTGCCGTGCAGCACCACCACGCCCATATGGCCAGCTGCATGGCCGAGCACGGACTCGAGGGCCCCGTCATCGGCGTGTGCTTCGACGGCGCCGGACTCGGGACCGATGGCACGATCTGGGGTGGAGAGTTCCTGGTGGGTGACTATCTCGAGGCGCGTCGCATGGCGCATCTGGCGCCCGTGCCGATGCCCGGCGGCGAGCAAGCGGTCCGGCAGCCATGGCGGATGGCCGTCGCTCACGTGGCCTACGCCGGGCTGGATCCCGCCGCATCGCCGATCGCGCGTCGCTTGGACTCCGCCACGTTGCGCGCGGTCGACCGCATGCTGGCGCGCCGCTTCAACGCTCCACTGACGTCGAGCGTGGGCCGGCTCTTCGACGCCGTGGCCGCGCTGGCGGGCGTGGCAGACCAGACGACATTCGAGGGCGAGGCGGCCGCGCGCCTGGAAGCCCTGGCGGCCGGGGTCGCCCCTGAGCCCGGCTACCACGTCCCTGTCGATCGCAACGGGCTGACGTTGGTCGCCGATCCCGCATCGCTCATCCGGGCCGTCGTCGACGATGCCCGGGCCGGCGTGAAAAGCGCCGTGATCGCCCGGCGATTTCACTCGGCCGTCGTCGATTTGATCGTCACGGTGTGCTCGCGGCTACGCTCGGCGACTGGCATAAGGATCGCCGTGCTGACCGGCGGCGTCTTTGCGAACGCAATCCTCGCGCGCGAAGCCGACCAGCGCGTTCAATTTGCCGCCAAGTACCGTGACGGCGGCTGGCGTCACATACGAAACGTCGGGTGGCGCGTTGCCGAGAGCGTTCTGCACGCCGTTGGTCGGCGTCGTATAGGCCGCATCCTTCAGGGGCGCGGCAGGCTGCGTGCGCGCATCGCCCCCGAAGCGCGCAGCGTCGATGGTCCTCGCCTCCAACACCGCCGCGGGAGCGTATCGCCACACGGACTGGACCCGGACCGGCCGGAATTGCGGCCAGCTCACCAACGCCACCATCGCCAGGACGATGGCGGCCTGCACGCCTAGATGTGTGCGCCTCATGGAATTCCGAACCTATTTATCGTCCCCTGCCCAGGTTCGCAACAGGGGGTTGTGTGACTCGATATGACAATAAGGTAGAGATAGCGACATTCTGCGGGAGGCCCTGAGCGTTGTCAATGGGGGATTGCCCAGATTTATCAAGTATTTAGCCGGGTCCCAGGGCGAGAGAGCACGGCCACGGTCTCAATGTGTGCAGTATGGGGAAACATGTCCACGGGCTGAAGCGACACCTCACCATCGGCGACCGCCAGGCGGTTTTCTTCGACCGCCACGACGTCGTGGCCTGCGGCCGCGAGCGGGATGGCGAACAGTCCGCTGCCGGCATACAGATCGAGCACGCGGGACGCCGGGTGAACGGCGTCGAGCACGAGCCGCACGAGGATGTCCGCCGCGAGCACGTTGGTTTGAAAGAACGCCGCCGGCGACATCAGGAACGACGCGCCCGCGACCTCTTCGCGCATGCGGGTGGACCCGTGCAGGTGGCGCGTCGAGGGGCCGAACACGAACGCGTCCTCGCGGGCGTGCACGTTGAGATGCATGGACGTCGGCGGCGCCTCGTCGAGCAGCCGCCGGGTCGCGGCGCGCACGCCGCGGTCGCGATCGCCCGAGACGATGAGCGTCGCCATGATCTCGGGCGTGCGGCATCCCGCCCGGCCGGCGCATGCGGCACGACGGCGCGCACGAGGCGATCGACGAGCGCCGTCTTCAGGCGCAGCTGCTCGGCATACGCGATGTGCTGCCAGGTGCCGCCACACGGGCCGATGCCCGGCGCGGCATCGCTGCCGAAGTGCCGGCATGCGGGCGTGACCCGATGGGGCGACGCGCGCAGAACGTCGAGCAGGGTGGCGGCGGGGCGCCGGCGATTGGCGACACGAATGCGGACGCGCTCACCCGGGATGGTGAACGGCACCGCGATGCGGAGAGAGCCGGCGGTCGCCACGCCGTCGCCGTTGGCGTCGAGCGCCTCGATCTCGACGTCTGTGATGTGTCGACCGGGGAGCGCAGCGCGGCCGAGGACTTGCCCGCCGGAGCGCGAAGCGCGCAGGCGGGTCAACTCACGTTCAGCAGCTCGACGTCGAAGACGAGCGTCGCATTCGGCGGGATGACGCCGCCGGCGCCCTGCGACCCGTAGCCAAGGTCGGGCGGAATCGTCAGCGTGCGCTGGCCGCCCACCTTCATTCCCGCGACGCCCTGGTCCCAGCCGGGAATCACCTCCTGGCCCCCGAGGCGGAAGGTGAACGGTTCGTTGCGATCGCGCGAGCTGTCGAACTTGGTGCCCTTGTGATCGGCGCGCCCTTCGTCGTACAGCCAGCCGGTGTAGTGGACGGTCACGCGACGGCCCGACGTCGCTTCAGCGCCCGTGCCGGCCTTCACGTCCTGTTTCATCAGATCCGTAACGTTCGAGCGTCCCATGTTGCCTCCGCCGCAGGCGGCCACGACGCACGCCACGAGAAGAAGTGCAGCAGCTCTCATTGCTCACCCGCATACGTGATTGTCCAGATTCGACCACCGGCGTCATCCGACGCGTGCAGCGGCGGCGGTCAGCGCGGCGGCTGCACGCATGCTGATGAGCAGCGCAGTCGCCAGGCGTGTCATCGGCTGATTATAGGTGGCACCGTGGTTGCTGAGATGGGAAGCGTGCAAGGGACGCATGTCGTGGTCGCGGGCGCCGGGTTGGCGGGTCTGACTGCGGCGCACGACCTCGCGCGCGCCGGCGCCACCATCACGCTGATCGACGCGCGCGACTACGCCGGCGGCCGCGTCAGGACGATTCGCGAGTTCGCGTCGGGCCAGCACGCGGAGCTTGGCGGCGAGTTCGTCGAGCCCGAGCACAAGGCGCTGCTCGCGTTGTGCAAGGAGTTCGGGCTGCGGCTCGTGCGCGTGCTGCGCAGCGGGTTCACGCACCGCTTCCGCGACGAGCACGGGACGTATCACCTCAGTCGCACCGCCCCGTGGGACGCGCTCGCCGATGCGCTCGCACCGCTCGTTCGCCGCTACACGCTGGCCGGCGGCGAGACCACCGCAGACAGCATTCGCGAGATGGCGACGCTGTCGCTGGACGAGTACCTGCGGCAATCGAGGGCGCCCGCGGATCTCTACCCGATGGCGACGGCGCTCCGCGGATTTTTCCTCGCCGACCCGAAAGAAATCTCGGTGCTGCCCGTCGTCGAGCAGATCGCGAAGGGTGGTTCCCCTGCGCAGGTCGAGCTCTATCGCATCGGCGGCGGCAACGGCCAGCTCGTCGACGCACTGGTCAGCGCGACGCCGGCGCGGCTGCTCCTGCGCCATGTCATCCGCGCGGTCGCGCACGCCGTGGATCGCGTGGTCGTGAGCGTCACCGACGCCGGCGGCCTCACGCAGCTCATCGAAGGCGATTACCTCGTGATGACGCTTCCCGCCTCGACGCTGCGTGACGTCGAGATCCGTCCGGCGCTGCCCGAGGACCAGCAGCACGCGATCCAGCGCCTGCCGTACGGCCGCACGACGAAGGCGCTCGTCCAGAGCTCGAGCGCGCTGTTCGGGTTGCGTCACGCGCGCGCCTTCGCCACCGACAGCGGGATCGGCACGTTCTGGGACGCGAGCGAGGAGCAGGGAAGTGCCGCATCGATCGTGGCGTTTCTCGGGGGCGGCTCCGCGAGCGGCGCGCTGCGCGAGTCCGCCGCCGCCGGCGGCGGCGCGCTGCTCTCCGAGTTGTGCTGGCTCGGGATGAGCCGGGCGCCGGTGACGGCCGTGCACGTCGCCGACTGGACGGCCGACCCGTGGGCGCGCGGCGGCTATGCGTTCTTCGACCCGGGCTTCGACCCGGCGTGGCGGCCGCTGCTCGCCCGGCGCGCGGGACGCATCGTCTTCGCCGGCGAGCACACGAGCGAGCGGTGGCAAGGGTACATGAACGGCGCCGTCGAATCCGGCCAGCGCGCCGCGCGCGAGCTTCGTCACGTCGCCGGACCGTGACCATCACAAAGTACTCTTCGCGTTCTTCGCGCCCTTCGTGGTTCGCGCAGCAGAAGGTGCTGGATTACCTCGCGCGCGTCATCTATAAGGTCCGATGGGATTGAGCGAAGATCTGGATCAGGCCTCGAAGCTCGCGGTCAGGGAGAACCGGGACGAGGCGTATCTTCTCTGCTCGCTTGCCGCGGACCTGCACGTCACGCAGACGGTCGACGTGACCAAGGGCGTTCACGCCATGCTGCCGAAGTCGATCTTCCGTTGATTGGGATTCGGGATTCGGGATTCGGGATTTTCTAGCAGGAGGTACTTGTGGCTGTTCGCCGCGGCGTTGTCATCGTCCTCACCCTGATTGCGCTGGCCGTGATGGTGTCGTTTGGCGGCGTCGTCTTCCTCTATCTGCTGATCTCGCGCGGTCCTTCCATCCAGGACGATTCGACGCTCGTGCTGCGGCCGGGCGGCGCGCTGCAGGAGACGCTGCCGGACGACGTCGTGGGACAGCTGATGGCACGCGACACGATGACCGTGCGGAGCTTCGTCGAGAGCCTGCGCCTGGCGAAGCGCGATCCGCGCATCACCGGCGTCCTCCTCATGCCCGCGTCGCTCGAGTCGCCGTTCTGGGGCAAGGTACAGGAGCTGCGCGACGCGGTGCTCGACTTCCGCAAGTCGGGGAAGGTGGTCGTCGCGTTTCTCGAGTTCGGCGGCGACCGTGAGTACTACCTGGCGACCGCGGCGGACCACGTCTACCTGCTGCCGACGAGCGCGCTCGACCTGACCGGCGTCGCGTCGTACGAAGTGTTCCTGCGCGGGACGTTCGACAAGCTCGGCGCCTACCCGGACTTCCTGCAGATCGGCGCGTACAAGACCGCCGTCAACCAGTTCACGCAGAAATCGTTCACGCCGGCGCACCGCGAGATGACCGAGTCGCTCAACAGCGACATGTACGAGCAGCTGGTGCGCGGCATCGCGTCGGCGCGCAGGAAGACCGAGGCCGAGATGCGGCAGCTGCTCGACCAGGGCCCGTTCCTCCCGGAGGACGCGGTGCGGCTGGGCCTGGTGGACGGGCTGGCGTACGATGACCAGCTCGACGACCGCGTTCCGCAGCTGCGGCAGGCCGGCGAGATGCGGCGGGTGGACGGCATCGACTACCAGCGCGTCACGGCGCGGTCGCTCGGCGTCCGGCCGGCGTCGCGCATCGCGGTGCTCTACGCGTCGGGCGTGATTGCATCGGGCAAGAGCGGCTACGACCCGGGCACCGGCACGGTCGTCGGCTCCGACACGTTCGTCGAGCAGCTGCGGCGGCTTCGCGACGACGACACCATCCGGGCCATCGTGCTGCGCGTGGACAGCCCCGGCGGCTCGTCGGTCGCGTCCGACGTGATGTGGCGCGAGCTGATGATCACGCGGGACCAGAAACCGTCGCGGCCGCTGGTGACGTCGATGTCGGATCTCGCGGCGTCGGGCGGGTACTACATCGCGGTGCCCGGCCAGGTGATCGTCGCGCAGCCAGGCACGCTCACCGGCTCCATCGGCATCTTCGCCGGCAAGTTCGTCCTCGACGGCACGCTGAACAAGGTGGGCGTCACGACCGAGACGGTCAAGTCGGGCAAGAACTCCGACATCTTCTCGCCGTTCGCGCGCTTCTCACCCGAGGAGCGCATGAAGGTCGCCGGGTACATGGACGGCTTCTACAAGAACTTCGTCGCGAAGGTCGCGGAAGGCAGGCACTCGACGCCCGAGCGGATCGACGCCGTCGCGCAGGGGCGCGTCTGGACGGGCGCGCAGGCGAAGGAGCGCGGCCTCGTGGACGCGCTCGGCGGTCTCGACACCGCCGTGTCGATCGCGAAACAGCGCGCGCACATCCCGGCCGATGAAGAGGTGGAGCTCGTGGTGTATTCGCCGCGGCGCAGCATCTACGAGGCGCTCACGCAGCTGGGCCGATCGTCGTCGGCGTTGGCGTCGTGGGGCCTGTTGATGAACGCCACGCAGCCCGGCTTCGCTCGCTATGCGGGCTACGGCGTGGCAGGCGAGGCGGCCGCGGCGCTCGTCGCGCCGGTCACGATCTTCCGGCGCGGCGAGCCGCTGGCGTTGATGCCCTTTACGTTCGTAAGGTAGCTGGCAGCTGCGCGCTACTGCCAGCTGCCCGCTGCCAGCTGCCCGCTGATCACGCGCCGGTAATGCGCCGCGCGACGTCGCTGTTGACCTGGATTTTCATCCCCTGCTTCGCCTTCGACATGTAGGAGGCGAAGAACAGCTCGCGCTGCTCGTTCAGGAGCTGCGTGCGGAAGCTTTCCTTCGCCTGCCGCACCGCGTCGGGCGTCACGTCCTGGCGCTCGGCGACGCGCACGATCACCGATCCGTTGGCCGTCGCGATTGGCTCGCTCACGCCGGCGGAGGGAAGACCGAACGCGACCTTGTCGACCTCGGGGCTGACGCCGATGTCGGGCAGCGGCGATCCGCGCGCGATCAGCTGCGTGTCCTTCGCCTCGAGCCCCTGCGCCTTGGCGGCGGCGGCGAAGTCTTTCGCGGCTCTCAGCGCGCTGGCGATTTCACCCGCGCGCTGCTTGCTCAGGTCGGCGGCCTTCACCTTGATCACGTCCTCGCGCACGCGGTCCTTCACTTCGTCGACCTTCGGGACGTACGGATCGAGCTTGCCGGTCGTCGCGATGTAGACGGGGCCGCGCGGCGACTGCAGCGCCTTGCTCACCTCGCCGTCCTTCAGCTGGAACGCCTGCGCGGCGACCTCCGGCGCGGGCCCGAGCGTCGGGATCGGATCCTCGCGGGCGAAGAAGCCCGATTCGGCCACGGTGACGCCCGCTTCCTTGCCGACGGTGTCGAGATCGGCCGGCTTGGTGATGCGCGCGTCGAGGTCGCGCGTGCGATCCGTCATCTGCTGCTCGACGCGCTGCGCCTGCAGCGTCTGCTGGATTTGCGTGCGCGTCTCGTCGAGCGTCCGCGTCGCCGCCGGCTTCTTGTCCACGACCTTGATGATGTGGAAGCCGAACTGCGACTTGACGAGATCGCTGATCTGCCCGGGCTGCATCGCGAACGCGGCCTGCTCGAACTCGGGGACCATGCGCCCTTTCGGGAAGTAATCGAGGTCGCCGCCGGTGGCCTTCGACCCCTCGTCCTCGGAGTACTTCTTCGCGAGCGCCGCGAAGTCCGCCCCGGGCGCCTTGGCCTGCTTCAGGACGTCTTCCGCCTGCTTGCGGACCGTGGCTTCATCCTTCCCCTCGGTCTTCAGCAGGACGTGGCTGGCGCGCACCTGCTCGGGAGTCTGGAACTGCTGGACGTTCGAGTTGTAGTAGCTCTCGATGTCCTGCGGGGTGACCGTGGTGCGCGAGCGCAGCTGATCGCGATCGATCAGCAGGTAGCGGATCTTCCGCTGCTCGCCCTTGCGGTATTCGGCCTGGTGCGCCGTGTAATACGAGTTGATGTCGGCGTCGGTGACCGTCACCTTGTCGCGGAACTTGTCCGCCGTGATCGCGACGACCTGCAGCTTGACCTTTTCGTTCCGGTTCTTGTACTCGCGCTCCACGTCGGCGTCGGTCACCGCAAGCCAGCCCGTGACCGCCGAGCGCAGCTTGTCGATCATCATGCTGCGCCGGAGGTTCTCCTCGAAGTCGCCCTTGTTCATCGGCGGGTTCTGCGACATGAGCAGCTGCTCGTAGCGCGCCTCGCCGATGAAGCGGCCGTTTTCCTGGAGCGCGGGGATCGAGAAGATCTGCTGCGCGAGCTCCTCGTCGCTGACGCGGAGGCCCTGGCGCTCGGCCTCGGCGAGCGCGGCCTGTTCGTCCACCATCTGCTGGAGGATTTGCTGGTCGACGCCAAGCTGGCGCAGCAGTTGCTCGTTGATGCTGCCGCCATACTGCTGTTGATACGCCATCATCTGGTTCTGATAGCGGCGCTGGTAGTCGAGGCCCCGGATGTCCCTGCCGTTGACCGTCGCGACCACGTCCGAGGCCGACGCGGTGCCGACCCGCGTCGTGTCGAGGAAACTCGGGATGTAGAACGCGATGAATGTCAGCACCACCAGCCCCAGGCTCCACTTGAGCCAGTTCCGGTGCCGGCGCATCCGGTCGAGCATCGTCATGGTCTAATTCCTCAGTGGGTGTTGAAGCCTCTCATCGTACGCCATGACGCCGACGAGCCGCAATGGTTTCCGTGGTATATTTGTCCGGATTAGAAGGACTTAGCGCCCCCGCCCTGTTCAAGCGGTGACACCTATCTCCGCCAAGTCTGACCTCCCCGAGCCCGCTGGGCGCCGTACACGTCGTGCCGATCTTGCTGCTCGCCTGAAGGGCCGCGCGCGCACCCTTCGCACGCAACTCGAGCGCCGCGATACGCTGCTCGAGGCCATTCGCGAGGCCAATGCGACGCTCGACCCGAAGAAGGTGGCGCTGTGGCTGGTGCACCAGGCGCGGTCGTGGATTCCATCGCCGTGCTGGGTCGTCGTCTCGCGTGATTTGAAAGGCGACCTTGCTGTGATCGCTGACGAAGGATTGACGCCGAACCTGACCCCGAGCATCTGGATGGCCGCGCAGTGGGTGATGCGGCACGGGACGGAGCTGTTGTCCAGCGATCTCGCGAAGGACAGTGGGAAACCGGGCGTCGCCGGCAGCGCGGTCGCGTTCCCGCTGGTCTGCCGGAACCGCACGGTCGGCGTCCTGATCGGCCTCGACCCGTTGCCGTCGGCCGCGACCCCGGTGCTCGGCCCGGCCCTGTCTTTGGCGATTCGGTCGGTGCTCGAGCCACCCGCCATTGCGATAGACAACGCGCTGACGCTTCAGCGCACCGAGGCGGTTTCGGTCACGGATGACCTGACAGGGCTGTACAACTCGCGGTATCTCAACCTCGTTCTGCGTCGCGAATCGAAACGCGCTTCCCGCAGCGGCCGTCCCCTGTCGCTGCTGTTCATGGACCTCGACGGTTTCAAGTCGGTCAACGATACCCACGGCCATCTTGCTGGCAGCAAAGCGCTTGTCGAGGCGGCGGTCATCATCCGCGGCAGCGCCCGCGAGACCGACGTCGCGGCACGGTTCGGTGGCGACGAATTTTCAGTGATCCTGCCGGATACAGGCCGTGAGGGCGCGGTTTCCGTTGCCGAACGTATCCGGGAGCGGATCAACGCCTGCGAGTTCCTGGCGTCGGACGCCTTATCCATCCATCTCACCGCGTCTATTGGGGTTGCGACCCTGCCGGACGTTGCCGCTTCGGCCGAAGAACTATTGAAAGCTGCAGATGTGGCGATGTACAGGGTCAAGGACGCGGGGAAGAACGGGATTCACATAGCACAGGAGGCTTCGGCCTTCTAAGGAGTTTTCGACTTTGGCTCTCGGCTCGTTTTTCTCCCTGTTTTCCAGCGATCTCGCGATCGACCTCGGCACGGCGAACACCTGCGTCTACGCTCGTGGCAAGGGCATCGTCGTCAACGAACCGTCGATTGTCGCGATCAACAAGATCAACGGCCGCGTCGAGGCGGTGGGCAAGGATGCCAAGGAAATGCTCGGCCGCACGCCGGGCAACATCGTCGCGATCAAGCCCATGAAGGACGGCGTCATCGCGGACTTCGAAGTCACCGAGAAGATGCTGACCTACTTCATCAAGAAGGCGCACAACCGCAACGTGTGGGTGCGCCCTCGCATCGTCATCGGCGTCCCCTCGGAGATCACCCAGGTCGAGAAGCGCGCCGTGAAGGACAGCGCGTATCGCGCGAAGGCGAGCGAAGTGCACCTCGTCGAGGAAGCGATGGCCGCGGCCATCGGCGCGGGCATGCCGATCACCGAACCGTCCGGCAACATGATCGTGGACATCGGCGGCGGCACGACCGACATCGCCGTCATCTCGCTCGCCGGCATCGTCTACAGCAAGGCGGTGCGCGTCGCGGGCAACGAGATGGACGAAGCGATCATCCAGTACATCAAGAAGACGTACAACCTTCTCATCGGCGAGCGCACGGCCGAGCACATCAAGATGGAGATCGGCTCCGCGTTCCCCCTCGAAGAGAAGTTGACGATGGAGATCAAGGGACGGCACCTGATCGAGGGCGTGCCGAAGACCATCACCATCAGCGACGAGGAGATTCGGGAAGCGCTCGCCGAGACCGTCAACGTGATCGTCGACGCCGTGCGCGTGGCGCTCGAGCGCACGCCGCCGGAGCTGTCGGCCGACATCGTGGACCGCGGCATCGTGCTCACCGGGGGCGGCTCGATGCTCAAGAACCTCGACAAGCGGCTGCGCGAGGAGACGGGGCTGCCGCTGGCGATGGCGGAGGACCCGCTGTCGTCGGTCGTGCTCGGCGCGGGCAAGATGCTGTCGGACTTCAACCTGCTCCGCAAGATCTCGATCGACTAGCCGGATGCAGGAGTTCTTCGTGCTCTTCACTGCCCGCTGCCCACTGCCCACTGCCGACTGACATGGCTGTCATCGACATCCGCCGCCGTACCGGTTATCTCTTCCTCGCGGTGATCGTCGGCCACGTGATCCTCATCTCCACGCAGGTGACGACCAAACGTGGCGTGCCGATGCTCGAGGCCGCGGTGTTCGGCGTCTTCTCCGAGGTGCAGCGCGCCGCCAACGGCGTGACGATGGGCGTGCGCGGCACGTGGCAGAACTACTTCGCGCTGCGCCAGGTGCGCACCGAGAACGAGCAGCTGAAGCAGCAGCTCGGCGAGCTGCGCGTGCGGCTCCAGGAAGAGCGGAACCTGGCCCAGCAGTCGCAGTCGCTGCAGAAGCTGCTGGACCTCAAGGCCAGCACGACGCTGGTGACTACGGCCGCCGGCGTCATCGCGGGCGGCGCCAGCCCCGAGTTCCGCACGATCACGATCGACAAGGGGACCCGCGAGGGGCTGCGCGCCGACATGGCTGTCATTTCACCGGCGGGGATTGTCGGACGCGTCATCCAGCCGAACGCCCGGGCGGCGAAAGTTCAGCTGCTGATCGATCGCAACGCGGCCGCCGGCGTGTTGATCGAGCGGACGCGCGCGCAGGGCGTCGTCGTGGGGACGGGCGCAGACGAGCTGCGGATGGATTACGTGGCGGGGACGGCCGACGTGAAGGCCGGGGACGTAGTGGTGACGTCGGGAATCGACGGCATTTACCCTAAGGGCTTTGTCATAGGTCAGATACAATCAGTAAGCAGGGGTGGTGGGCAGTACAGTGCGATCGTGATCCGGCCGGCCGTCGATTTCACCGCGCTCGAGGCGGTGCTGATTGTGCTCGCGCCGCCTCCTGCGGCTGGCGACAGCGGTGGGCTCGCTGCGACACGCGGTAAGGCGGGCGCGGACCAGGATCGCGAGTGAAGATCGCCGGCGTCCTGGTTGCGATAGCTCTGGCGCTGGCGTTGCAAACGAGTCTCGCGCGATTCGTCGTCGGCGGCACCGCCGCCCTGGATCTGGTGCTGGTCGTGGTGGTCTACGTGGCGCTGACCACCGGGCCGGCGACGGGGATGCTCGCGGGAAGCATCGCGGGGATCATCCAGGACGCGCTGTCGAGCGGCACGGTCGGCATCGGCGGCCTGGCGAAGGCGATTGTCGGATTCGCGGCGGGAGTGATCGGCCAGCAGTTCATCGTCACGGCGGCGTTCCCGCGGTTCGTGATGTTCGTGGCCGCCACGGTGGTGCACGCGGCGCTGTTCATGGGAATGTACGTCGTGCTCGGGTTGAAGGATTTTCCGTCGCCGTGGGCGGCGGTACTGAGCCAGGCGCTGGCCAACGCGGCGGTCGGCATCATCGCGTTCGCGATCATCGAATCGCTCCCGGGTGCAATCGAGCGCAGGAAATATCGACGTTCGAAACGGTAAAGAATCGGTAGTGTAGGGCGGGTCTTTTCAGACCCGCCAGAAGATTTATGGCCATTCAGGAAGATCGCCGGCGGATTACCACGAGGCTGACCGTGTTGCAGGTCGCGTCTGTGGCCGTGTTTGCCGCGCTGTCGATCAGCTTCTGGTTTCTTCAGATCGTCGAGAACGCCCGGTACGAGGAGATGGCGGCGAACAACCACCAGCGGACGCTCGCGCTGCGCGCGCCGCGCGGCGTGCTGTACGACCGCAACGGTCAGGTGCTCGTCGAGAACCGCAGCTCGTTCACGATCTCGATCCTCCGCGAGCACACCAAGGATCTCGACCGCACCGTCCGGATGCTCTCGGAGGTGGCGGGGCTCGACGTCAACGACGTGCGCGCGATCGTCGCGCGGCACCGCTCCGAACCGAGCTACCGTCCCATCGTGATCGTCGACGATGCCTCGCTCGCGCAGGTGGCCGCCATCGTCGCGCGACGCCTCGACTTCGAGTTGCCGGACGTGGTCGTGGAAGAGGTGCCGACGCGCCAGTACCCGACGGAAGGCATCGCGGCCCACCTGTTCGGCTACGTCGGCGAGGTGAACGACGCGATGGTCGCCGCCGACGAGAGCCTGAAGAGCGGCGATCTGGTCGGCCAGGCCGGCATCGAGAAGATCTACAACCCGATGCTGATGGGGAAGGACGGCGCCAAGGTGGTCGTCGTCAACAGCCTCGGCCGCGAAATCCGCACGCTCGAGGAAGTGGCGCCGACGGAAGGCAAGCGCCTGCAGCTGACGATCGACTACGACCTGCAGAAGGCGGTCGACGACGGGTTCAAGGTGGCGCGCGTGGCGCGCTTGACCAACGCGGGTGCCGCCATCGTGCTCAATCCGAACACGGGCGAAGTGCTGGCCTACTCGAGCGAGCCCGCCTTCGATCCAAACGCCTTTGCCGCCGGCATCGACCGCGCCACGTGGGCGTCGCTGACGAGCGACGACCAGCGGCCGCTCAACGATCGTGCCCTGCAGGGGCGCTATTCGCCCGGATCGACGTTCAAGATGGCTGTGGCGCTGGCGGGACTGCAGGAAGGCGTCATCACACCCGACTTCAAGGTGAACTGCGTGGGCGGAGCGAACTTCTACGGCCGCGTCTTCAAGTGCTGGCGGAGAGGCGGCCACGGCACGACGGATCTGCGCCACGCGATCGAGCAGTCGTGCGACGTCTACTTCTACACCGTCGCGAACATTCTCGGCATCGACAAGATCAACAAGTGGGCGACCGCGCTCGGCCTCGGCGTGAAGAGCGGCATCGATCTGCCGAACGAAGTGACCGGCCTCGTGCCCTCCACCGAATGGAAGCGCGAGAAGATGCACGAGAAGTGGTACGCGGGCGAGACCATTTCCGTCGGCATCGGCCAGGGACAGGTGTCGGTCACGCCGGTGTCGATGGCCGTCTACGCGGCGACGCTCGCCAACGGAGGCACGCGCGTCACGCCGCATCTGCTCAAGGCGGTGGACGAGGGCAACGGCTGGAAGCCGGTGGCGGCGCCAGAGCCGCAGTCGAAGGTGGAGGTCGATCACGACAAGCTGCAGGCGATTCGCGACGGGATGTGGGGCGTCGTCAATGGCGGCGGCACCGGGAATCGCGCGCGCGTGCTCGGCTTCGACGTGGCCGGCAAGACCGGCACCTCGCAGGTGATCTCGAATGCGGGGCGCGTCGCCGCGGCACGGTCGGGGAAGGACCTGCGCGACAACGGCTGGTTCGTCTTCTTCGCCCCGCGCGACAACCCGGAGATTGCCGGCATCGTCTTCCTCGAGCACGGCGTCCACGGTCCGAACGCCGCCAGGGTGGCGCGGCATATCCTGTCCACGTACTACGCGAAGAAGCTCGGCAAACCGCTGCCGCCGCCGCCGACGCCGCAGGACATGCAGTTCGACTTTTCCGATCCGTACGGCCCCGGCCACATGCAGGGCGTCGAGCCTGAAACCGACGAACCCGTCAACGTCACGAACTGAGATGCTCGAACGAAGGCTCTACTACCACATCGACTGGGCGATGATCGCCGGCATCTTCGCGCTCTGCGCGATCGGCCTCGCGCAGATCTTCAGCGCGACCGGCGGGTTCACGCGCATCTACTACACGCAGATTTACGGGATCCTCGTCGGCATCTTCGCGATGGCCATCTGTCTGACGATCGACTACCGATCGATGGCCGACAAGTCGCACTGGATCTACCTCGCGGTGCTCGTGCTCCTGATGTACGTGCTGTTCTTCGGCGTGGTCCGCGGCGGGTCGCGCCGATGGATCGACCTCGGCGTGGTCAACCTGCAGCCGTCCGAGTTCGCGAAGGCGGCGCTCGCGCTCGTGCTCGCGAAGTTCTTCGGCGAAAGCCGGCGCGGCGCGATCACGCGCGAGGACCTCGCCATCGCGGGCGCGCTCACCGCCGTCCCGCTCCTGCTCGTCGCGCGGCAGCCGGACCTCGGCACCGCGGTCACGCTCATCCCGGTCGGCTTCGCCATCGCGTACGTCGCCGGGATGCCGATGCGCATCATCGGCATCCTCGCGCTGGTCGGTGTGCTGGTCGCGCCAGTCGCCTGGAAATTCGCGCTCAAGGACTACCAGAAAGAGCGCATCTCGACGTTCCTCGACCCCTCGCAGGACGCCAAGGGGGCGGGGTATCAGCAGATTCAGGCCCGGATCACGGTCGGGTCCGGCGGCCTGTGGGGAAAGGGATTTACCAAGGGGACGCAGGGCCAGTTGCGTTTCCTTCCGGTCGCACACAATGATTTCATCTTCTCGGTGCTCGCCGAGGAGCAGGGTTTTGCGGGCGTGCTCGTCACGCTCGGGTTGTACCTGTTCGTGATACTCCGCGCGCTCGAGGCGGCGCGCCTTGCCAAGGATCGCCTCGGCGCGTACCTGGTGCTGGGAGTGCTGGCCAGCTTCACGTTCCAGGTCATTTACAACGTGACGATGTCGGCCGGCCTCGCGCCGGTCAAGGGACTGACGCTTCCGCTCATGAGTTACGGCGGCTCCTCCATGATTGCAACCCTGGCGGCGTTCGGCCTGATTCTCAACGTGCGGATGCGCCGATTTACGAATTAAAGGTGGGCGGGTCTGAAGACCCGCCCCTACACGGCTGATGACCAGTGTTCTCGCGCTCCTCTGGATCCTCCTCGCGTACCTGACGGTGCGCTCGGCGGAGCTCCGTTTCGCGCGCATGGCTCAGCCGTCCTGGAGCTTCGGGCATGTCCACCAAGGAGATGATCATCTCCTCGAGCGCCCACGAAACACGGGTCGCGATCCTCGAGGACGATCAGGTTGCCGAGATCTTCATCGAACGCGAACACCAGCGTGGCGTCGCCGGCAATCTCTACAAGGGCCGGGTATCGAAAGTGCTGCCCGGCATGCAGTCGGCGTTCGTTGACCTCGGTCTCGAGCGCGACGGTTTCCTCTACGTTTCGGACGTCATCGCCACCTTCGAGGAGTTCGACCGCCTCGAGACCGACGACGAGGACGCGGCCGGCAACGGCGGGGCCAACGGACGTAGAGGCGGACCTTCAGGTCCGCCTGGCCGCCGGGACCGCGAGCGCGAACGGGGCCCCGAGCCGAAAATCGAAGAGCTCCTGAAGGAAGGGCAGGAGATCATCGTCCAGGTCGCCAAGGAGCCGATCGGGACGAAGGGCGCGCGCCTCACCTCCCACGCGACCATGCCCGGTCGCTTCCTCGTCTTCATGCCGACCGTCGATCACGTCGGCGTCTCCCGCAAGATCGATTCGCGCGACGAGCGGGGCCGGCTCCGCGGCATCGTGCGCGAGTTCCGCGAGCAGCACGGCTTCACCGGCGGGGTCATCATCCGTACCGCCGCCGCCGGGCGGCCGAAGGACGACATCGTCTCGGACCTGAGCTACTTCCACAAGGTCTGGACCGAGATTCGCCAGAAGTCCGAGACCTCGCGCGCCCCGGCGGTCGTGTACCGGGAGCAGAGCCTCGTGGCAAAGCTGCTGCGCGACCTGCTGACGGAGGAGTACTCCGCCATCCGCATCGACAACGATCAGGAATACCGGCGCGTCTACGAGCTGATCGAGCGCATCATGCCGCCGCTGGCGCCGAAGGTGAAGCTGTACAACAAGGAGTACCCGATCTTCGAGGAGTACGGCGTCCAGGCGGAGATCGACCGCGCGCTCCGCAGCAAGGTGTGGCTCAAGTCCGGCGGATCGATCGTCATCAACCAGACCGAGGCGCTCGTCGCGATCGACGTGAACACCGGCCGCTACGTCGGCAAGAAGAGCGCCGGCCGCCTCGAGGACACGATTCTCAAGACCAATCTCGAAGCGGTCAAGGAGATCGTCCGCCAGATCCGCCTGCGCGACCTTGGCGGCATCATCGTCCTGGACTTCATCGACATGGAGGAGAAGAAGAACCGGCAGAAGGTCTTCCAGGCGGTCGAGCAGGAGCTGCGCAAGGATCGATCGCCGTCGAAGGCGCTGCAGGTCTCCGACTTCGGCCTCGTCATCATCACGCGCAAGCGCGTCAAGCAGAGCCTCGAGCGCGTGCTCACCGAGCCGTGCCCGTACTGCGCGGGGAGCGCCGTCATCAAGTCACGCTCGACGATCTGCTACGAGATCCTGTCCGAGGTGAAGAAGATCAGCGCCGACCTCGACGGCCAGAGCCTCGTGCTCCGCGTGAACCCCGACATCGCGCGCGCGCTGAAGGACGAAGAGCGCGCGGTCTTCAAGGACCTGAAGCAGTCGATTGGACGGGAGATCGCGGTGAAGCCGGATGTCCAGCTTCACCACGAACAGTTTGATCTGATGGCGGTCGGATAAGCTGGCGGTCGGGTAGGCCGGGTCCTTTCGGACCCGGCATATCAATCAACTAATAGCCGCAGCGGCCGTTCGTGTACACCCGTATCGTCCTGGTCGACGGCTGGCTGCTCGTTCCCTCCCTGTCCTCGATGACGAGCCTGATATCCATGCTCAGAAACCTGTCGCCGTTCGAGTCGGTGGAGGTGCTGCGGCCCTTGAAGAAGTCGCACTTGTCCTGGATGAAGACGTCGCCCGTCTTGTCCGTCGTCGTGCTCCGGTTGTTGCTGCCTGAAACCGTGTACGTCCAGTTGTAGAACCTCGGGAAGCCGCCCGAGGTGGTGGCGTCGTACGTGCAATCCAGGTTCGCGTCGTCGTCTTTGATGACGCACGCGTCGGTGCCCTTGGGCCCCGAGATGGTGAACCGCGCGATCGGCGGCGAGATCGTGACGCGGACGATCTGGTTGATCGCCACGCTCTGATACCGCGCCGTAATCTGTACGTCCTGCGACTCGGCGACCGTGGTCGTCTCCACACGGAATGTCGCGCTCGTCGACCCCGACGGAACGGTGACGCTGCTCGAGGCCGGCCGCGCGACGTCGCGGTTCGAGGTGGACAGGTCGACGGTGATGCCTCCGCTCGTGGCCGCCGTGGTGAGGGTGACCGTTCCCGTCGCCTCCTGCTGTGACTGAACCCTGGACGGTGAAATCGTGAACGCCGAGAGCGCAGGCGGCGCCGGCGGTGGAGCAGGCTCGGGTGCCGGCGCTGGAGCGGGTGCCGGGGCAGGCGCCGGTGCAGGTGCGGGCGCCGGAGCGGGCGCGGGCGCCGGAGCGGGCGCGGGCGCTGGACTCGGCGACGGCGTCGTCGGCGAGTTGTTGCTGCCACACGCGACCACCAATGCCAGGATTAGCGCGACAAGACCGGCACACAGAACGTGCGTTTTACGCTGCATGAAGCTCCTCATCTGTGAATGCAGGGCTGATTCAACCGGCGCTGGGCTCGCCACCGGAGATATTAATGCAAATTCACAATTGACGAATCGACGAATTTACGAATTCGAATTCTGAAGCTGACGATTCAAATGCGTCATGTCGTCAACTCGTCGATTCGTCAATCATCACCGGCGTCCGATCGAGATGTTGCCGCTGAACGCGCGCAGGACGAGCAGCGCGCTGGCGTCGCCGAAGGCCCCGCGGATCGCGCGCGGCGTGGCGGCACCGCGTCCGGTGCCTTCGGCGCCCCGGCCGCGGCGGGTGATCGGAAAGTCGGATTGGACGCTGCCGCTGAAGCTGTTCGCCTGCACGTCGAAGCCGGTCGAGCCCGACAGCAGCAGCCGGACGTCGCCGGAGTGCGAGATGAGCTCGTAGCGGCCGCTTCGCGCGAGCTCGCCGGCGTACTCGACGTCGCCGCTGACGGCGCGCGCCATCAGGCGATCGGCCGTCGAGTTGTCCACGCGCACGTTGCCGCTGACGGTCGTCAGCTGGATCGCGCGTGCTGTGAGCCCGCGCACCGTGATGTTGCCGCTGACGGCCGACGCGGTGGCGAATTGATCGGCCGACGCGTCCACGAGGTCGATGTCGCCCGACACCGTCCGCAGCGCCTCGACGCGGATGCCCGTCGCGCGGATGCCGCCACCGGTCGCCCGCACGGAGACGTTCACGTCGGCGGGCACCGTGATCGTGAAATCGACCGAGCCGGGGAAATTCCGGGGACGGGGATAGGACGTGCGGACTTCAATCCGGTTCGCTTCCTCGACGACCTGGATGTCGATCGTCTGCAGCAGCGCGCGCGCCGCATTCTGGTTCGGCCGCTGCACGCGCTTGACGGCCTCGATGGTCACGTCGCGTCCGCTGCCCGCCGTGATGACGATGTTCCCGTGGAGATTGATCAGGTCGAACGCGCCGTTGGCGTCGAGGTGCGAGGTCCTCGAGAACCGTTCGGTGACCTCGCCTGCCCCGAGCGCGGCCGAGGGGGTCTGCGCGCCGGCCGGAAGCGCGCCGGCGACCGTGGCCAGGACGAACACGAAGACGCGGGCACGCTTCATTGATTCAGTTCCTTCGCGGCGCCGGCCGCGTCATCGGAAACGGTGTCCGCGTCCGCGGCGAGCGCGACCGTGTCCTGCAGGAGCGCCACCTTCGTATCCAGCGCGTCGAGCAGGCTGTCCTGCGCAAGCGCGTTCGCGGGCTCGTCGGCCAGCGCCGCCCGGCTCTCGCTGATGGCGCGATCGAGCACGGCGAGATTCTGCTTCAGCACCGCGCGCGTGTCTGCATCGAGCGACGCGTCCTGCGACGCCGCGAGCTGCTCGAGCCCGGCGATCGCCGCCTCGTACGGCTGCTCGGGGGGCGCGGCCTCGGGCTCCGCGGGCCCGCCCACCGCTTCGTGCGGCGCCTGCGCGGGTTCCTGTTTCCATGCGAGCCACGTCGCGCCCGCGATCAACAGCGCAAGCGAGACCGCGACCGCAACCGGCGCCCACGACGGGAAGGCGTCGGCGAGCGGACGCCGCCACCAGGGCCGCCGCTGCTGCGCCGCGATTGACGCCACGACACGCGTCCAGAGCCGTGGAGGCGGAACATGTTCCTCGAGCCTCGCGGCGGCGCCGCGAATGCTCGTGAAGTCGGCGACGAGCGCCTGGCAACGGGCGCACACGGCCAGGTGGCGTTCGAACGCCGCGAGCCGCGCGTCGCCGGGAAGGCCGGACGCTCTCGCGCCGTCGACATAGTCGCCGAGCACGTCTTCGTAGCTCTCGCAGTTCATCGTCTCAACATCGCCCGCAGCTTCAGGCGGGCCTTGTGCACCTGCGATTTCGAGGTCCCCTCCGAGACACCGAGGATCCCGGCGATCTCCCGGTGCTCGAACCCTTCCACGTCGTGCAGCAGGAACGCGGCGCGCGAGCCGGGCGGCAGCGCGCCAATGGCCGTTTCGAGGTCCATGCGGCTGATGGCCGGGGGCACCGCGGGTGCCGGCGCCATCGGTTCGGCCGTGCCCTCGTCATCCAGCGAATCGGTCGCGCGGCTCATCCTTGCCTGGCGTCCGCGCAGGTGATCGAGACAGTGGTTCATCGTCAGGCGATACAGCCAGGTGCCGAGCGTCGATTCGCCGCGGAACCCGGCCAGCTTCCGATGCGCCTGGAGGAACACCTCCTGCAGCAGGTCCTCGGCGTCCTCCACAGAGCCGATCATGCGCACCACGAGGCTGAAAAGGCGCCTGGCATGCTGGCGATACAGCTCCTCGAACGCGTCGGCATCCCCCGCCCGGCACCGCGCGGCCAGCTCGAGGTCGGCGGTTCTCACGTCTCCTGGCTGGTTAGACGGGGACCGACCGGCCCGGGGTTGTCGCGGAATGGATCTTGTTTCACATACGTCTCAGGAGGGAATCGGATGGCAACGTTCCGCCGGAAGGCAGCCGAACAGGAAATCAGGGGAGTTGGACAGAAGGTCAAGGGCGTCGCGCAGGAAATCGCAGGCCGCGCCACGGGCGACAGCGACCTTCGGGCACGAGGAGAGGTGAATCAGGTCGCGGGCCATGTCCGCAGCCGCGCGGGCGAAGCTGCGCGGAAGATCACCTCGGCCGTCAGCCGCGATAAGTCGCGCGGCCGCCGCTAGGCGGACCCGAAGGCCCGCTTTTACCTCGGCTACGCGGGGTGGGGCGCCATCGCAGCCGCTCGAAGGCGCGAATCCGTCCCATCCCGACCTCCACTCCTTCGACACGCAGCAGTTCACGCTTGATCTGCAGGTTACCGCCGTAACCGCCGAGCGCCCCGCCCGCCGCTATCACGCGATGGCAGGGGACGCCCGGATCGTTGCAGGTACGCATGATGTTGCCGACTGCGCGCGACGCCCGCGGTTTCCCCGCACGCGCGGCGATGTCGCCGTAGGTCGCGACGCGCCCGGGAGGAATGCGGCGCACCGCCGAGAGCACGCGGGCGCGAAACTCACTCAACGGCCGACGATGATCCTGGCGCGCAGCGTGAAGCCGCCGAGGTCGTGCTCGTCGTAGACGGCGGCGACGCTCGTCGGTGAATCGCCGAACGCGTTCCGCGCGTCGGCCCATTGCGCATCGACTCCGGCAGCGAGCCATCGCCGGAGAGGGACCTCGGCCCCCGCGAGCAGGTGGTAGCCCGTGTGGGTTTCCTTCACGTCTTCAGTCTCGGTGGCGTGCTCTGACGTCTCGACGAAGCGGTACCAGGTGGGCCCCCCGCCCACATAAGGCACCAGGCCACGCGAGCGGAGGCGATATCCGAACGTCAGATCGACGGGCGTCACCGTGATCGTGTCCTTGACGTTGAGTGGGAACACCTGGTTGTCGAAGACGAAGACGCGGTGACCGTCGCGACGAAAGCGCTGCGCGCCGAGCGACACGAAGAACCGCTTTTCGCCGAACTCCACGCCGCCGCCGAACACGGGTCCAGACGACTTGCCGAGGATCGCCTTGAAGCTCTGCGTCGCGTTGAAGACGGTGAAGCCGAAGTCCCCGAAGCCGCGAACCGACACCTGCGCGCCGGAGGCGGCCGGGAGGAGCAGCACGAACGCAAGCGTGGCGATCGCGGCGCGCGTCATTGCGCCAGCCCCAGGCCGCGCAGCGCCGCCCGCGGATTGATCAGGCCGAAGCCGTATTGATCGTCACGCCCGGCCGGTCCGAGATCGGTCGCGAATTTTTCCATGGCTGCCTCGACCGCCGCCGGGCTCGTGATGCCCTGCTGCATCAGGAGCGCCGCCAACCCCGACACGTGCGGCGCGGCCATCGACGTGCCCTGGAACGGCAGGTACGCGAAGACGTCGAACCGCGGCGCCGTGTACCGCGCGGGACCGAACGCATACGTCTCGACGAAACCGAGGTCGTAGGTCTGCTGGAAGATGCCGCCCGAGGTTCCGCCCGACCGCTGGTTGCCGCCCGGCGCCGCGAGCTCGAGATACGACCCGGTGGTCGAGTAATACGCGCGCAGCCGGTCGCGGCCGATGGCGCCGACGGCCACCACCCCCTGAATCGAATTGGCATAGGCCGCGGGCCATTCCGTCGGGTTCCCCTGCTCGAAGTCGTTGCCCGCCGCGATCGACACGAACGCCCCGTGCTGCGTCGCGTAGATGAGCACCTCCTGCAGCAGCGGGCTCGGCGGCCCCGAGCGGCCGATGCTCATGTTGAGCACCTTTGCGCCGTTGTCCACCGCGTAGCGCACGCCGCGCGCCACCACGTCATCGGTCCCCTGGAACGGGCTGCCGAGGATGTCGTCCCACAGCGAATCGATGACCTTCACCGGCATGATGCGCACGTTGAACGCCATACCCGCGACGCCGACGCTGTTGTTCGTCAGCTGGCCGATGGTGCCGGTCACGTGCGTGCCGTGGCCGTCCATGTCCACCGGATCCGTGTCATTCCAGATGAAATCGCGCGGGGCGACGAAGCGGTCCGGGCTGCCGAGATCGGGCGCAGCGGCGAACGGGATGTCGATGACGCCGAGCGCGGGAAACGTGAACACGGCGGTGCCGGTGCCGCCGCGCCACGACGGCACGTTCCGCCGCAGCACCATGTTGCGATACGCGACGCCGCTATCGATCACCGCGACGACGATGGACGACGTGGCGCCGGGGTTCAGGTCCCACGCCCGCTCCATGTCGATCGCCGGAAAGTTCCACTGCTGCACGTACAGCGGATCGTTCGGCACGAACATCGGGTGCATGATGTAGCGCGCCTGCGCGTACTCGACGTCGGGCTGCTGCGCCAGCGCCGCCGCGGCCGCTTCCGGATCCGCGGTGTCGTCGATCGTCACGATGTTGAAGTCGGCGAAGGACGGCGCGTCCATCGCGGAGGCGCCGACGCGGTCGATCATGATCCGCTGCGCGGCGGGCGCAGTCCCTGCCCGGAACTTCACGGCGATGCTGCCGCGCAGGTACGGCATGCCGTCGCGGCTCGACACGTCGGTCGGATAGGGGCGCGGCGGTCGCGGCGCATCCTTGTCGCGCAAGCCGTTGTCGATCCCCGGCGGGGTCAGATCCGAGATGAACGTGCGGAACCCGGGAGCCGCGTCCTGCGCCGCGACGACACCGATGGCGAGCGCGACGATCGCCAGGACGCCAGCTGTCTTGGAACCAAACATCAGGCCCTCGAACGAAGGTGGGCAGGCAGGGGATTTCAATGTTACTGCAGGTGTGACAGCGGATCGATGCCGTGCTCCGCCGGGTCGAGCGGCTTTTCGATCGCCGTCGCCTGCTCGTCAGTGGCCTCCCACAAGTTGATCTCGTAGGGCCGCTCGAGATCCACGCCGTCCCGGCCGCGCAGCACCTTGATCCGCGGGCGGTGCGGGTCGGGGGCGTGCGCCTTGATCACGACCGCAATCTCGCCGGTCTTCAAACGGACGAGGTTGCCCGCTGGATAGATCCCGACGAGCTGTGCGAAGCGGCGCACCAGGTGCTGGTCGAACTGCGTGCCGTCGTTGCGCTGGAGGACCGCGAGGATGCGATCGGTGGGGAAGGCCTGCTGGTAGGCCCGCTGCGATCGCATCGCATCGTAGACGTCCGCAATGCCGCACATCATGGTGGCGAGGTTGAGCTGGCCGCGCTTGACGCCGTTCGGGTACCCCGTGCCGTCGAGCCGGAGGTGATGCTCGAAAGCGACGATCGGCGCGAGCGTCGGCATCTCCGGGGTGCGCCGGAGAATCTGCGCGCCATCGACGGTGTGGCGCTTCATGATCTCGAACTCGCGATCGTCGAGCTTGTCCGGCTTGTTCAGGATTTCGGTGGGCGTCTTCACCTTGCCGATGTCGTGCATCAGCGCCGAGAGGCCGAACTCGCGCAGCACCCCGGCCTCGATGCCCTTGATGCCGCGTGCCTGTCCCATCGTCAGGATCGACACGTTCACCATGTGCGTGAAGGTGTAGTTGTCGTAGTTCTTGAGCGCGGTCAGCGCGAGCAGCGCGGTCCGGTTCTGCGCGACGGCCTGCGCCAGCGAATCGACGATCCCGCGGCCGGCGTTCGGGTCCGGCTTCCCTTCGGCCAGCGCCGTGTTCCACAAGCGGCCCGCGACCGTGACCGCATCATCGTAGAGACGCTTGATGGTCGCCATGTCGCCGGCGGGCGCGTCGACCTTCTTCTCGACCTCGAGGCGCCCGACACGAATGTGCTTCAGCGCCGCCAACGCGGAGACCCGGTCTGGATCGGCGGCGGCGAGCGTCTGAATCAGCTGGGTGAGCTCGGCGGTCTCGACACCGCGGGTGATCGCGATGCGCTCGACACCGGCCTGTTGAAGGCGCCTCATGAGCTCGCCCATGTTCTCCGCCGCGCGCGGGACCGGAATCTCCCCGACGACGAGGTCCTCGCCGACGATGCCGATCGCGAGGGTGGGCGACGTGGCGTGAATGACCGCCAGCGATTCGGCGAGCCCCGCGATACCGCGCACGACGATGGGGTGACCCGTGGCGTAGAGCTGCGCGCTGCGGATGGCCGCCGCGAGCTTGCGCACCAGGTCGTCGGCATAGCGCGCGCGCTGGACCGAGCTCACGCGATCTCCCTCGTCGGCGCCGGCGCGTACTTTTTCGCCGCCGCGCGAACGCCGCGGCTTCCGCGCGAGGCCGCCTCCTGCAGCACGGCCAGGGCTTCCGGCGCGCCGATGTGGCGCAGCGCTGCTGCCGCCGCCCGCCGGAGCGCGGCCGTGCGGAACGGCGCCCACCATTCGCCGCGGTAGAGGATGTTGCGCAGGGTGCGCGTCGTTTCCTTGTGCGCGGGCAGGCTGCCGAGCGCCTCGATGACCTGCGCGTGCACCGACACCAGCTTGCCGCGCGGCGAGGTGTGATTCAGCACGTAGCAGAGCAGCGGGACCGCCTTGTCGTCGCGCAGGCCGATCAGCTGCTGCAGGATCGTGTCGCGCGACGCGGCGCCGCCGACGAGCGCCTTCTCGAGGACGGCGAACGCTTCCTCGGTGCCGATCTGCACGATGGCGCGGATCGATTCGCGCTGGACCTGCGGGTCGGCGTCGTCGAGCATCGACGCGAGCTCGGGGAGCGCCTCGCGTCCGCCGAAGACGCGCAGCAGGTCGATCGCCATCCGCCGGACGGCCGGGTTCGCCGAGCTCTTCAGCTGCTCGACGGACTGGCGGCCCGCGGCGCCGAAGCCGAGCAGCAGGTCGCGCAGGTGGCGGATGGCGCGGCTGTTTTCCTCCGCGGCGAGCGCAATCGCGAGCGGCCGCACCACCGACGGTCCGAGCGTGTGGGCCAGGCGGCTCAGCGGCTCGAGGTCTTCGATCTTACGGAGGTGGAAGACGATGTGGCGGACGATCTGTCCCGCGGTGAGCTTCGTGACGATCGCCTCCGCGGCCGGGCGCAGTGCGGCACGCCCTTCCTCGCCGCGCTCGGCGACGAGCGGATCGAGCAGCGTCTGCGCGGTCTCGATGTCGCCAAGCAGTGTTCTGCGCTCGACTTCGTCGGCCGCGACGGCGGCAATGGCCTGCCACGCGTCCGGCTCGGCCTCGATGCGCAGCAGGTCCTGGATGAGGGCGAGGTCGAGGCCGCGGATCGCCTCCTCGCTGACCGAGTCGCGCCAGGCCTGCAGGCGCTCCGGCGGGTCGTCGTTGGACGCCTCGACCTCACTCGCCTGGACGCGTGTTCCGGACAGCTCGCGCCCGTACTCGGCCGAGACGAATGGCTTGTCCGAGTACGACATGAGCAGGTCGGCGGCATTTTTCCAGAGACTTTCGAAGCCGGCCTCGCCCCCGAGCGGCGACTGCGCCGCCGTCTCCTTCGCGACGTCGAGCAGCCGCTCCTTGCGTTCGGCTTCGGGCACGAGCGCCTCGAAGGCGAGCGCCAGCCGCTCGGTCGCGGCGCGCTCGGCGACCACGGCGTTGCCCACGAAGCTCGCGATGGTGTCCTCGCTCATCTGCGAGATGACCGTCGCCGCCAGTGACGTCTCCCCGGTGTCGGTCGGCTCGCGCGCCTGCTGGATGAGCGACAGCATCATGTCGGGCGTCATGTGCGCCGCCGAATCCGCAATCGTCTGCGTCACCGCCGACTGGTCGAGCTCGCCGCGCGCCTTCAGCCGTTCGATCGCCTTTTGAATGAGGCCGAGCAGCGCCGCGGCGCGCGCGCCCACCGATGCGGCGCCCGGCGGCGCCGACTGCACGGCCTGCAGCAGCTCCTTGAACCGCTCGGGATTGTCGAGCGCGCCGATGACCGCCTCGAGCGTCCGCTCGTCGATGGCGGCGCTCGTATCCCCCTGGAGGCAGAACTCGATGATGCTCTTCCACGCGGCGCCCTCACTGCCGCTGCGCTCGCGCAGCACCTCGGCGTAGTCGATCTCGCGGATCTCGAAGTGCGCGCGCCCCGACTGGGCCCACGCCTTCGAGATGCCGCCGTCCGCCATCAGCTCCTCGGTGGTGCGCGAGAGCAGCAGCAGAAGCGTTCGCCAGTCGGTCGCGTCCGCGTCGCGCTCGATGCGCAGCTCGCCGACCAGGCGGTCGTGAAGCAGCTCCGCGAACTCGCCGATGGCGGCGTCAGGTTTGCTCGGGCTGCGGCCGTCGATGACCAGGGCGTCGGGCAGCACCGTGATCGTCACGTCGCCTTCGGCGGTGAGACGATGGGACGCGCTGACGACGCGCGCCAGCGCGCCCTGGATGGCCGGATGCGTCGCCGGGTAGAGCGACACCGACCGCGCGGCGGCCTTGCACGTGCGCGCGAAATCAGCCAGCGCCGCGCTCTGCTGCGCGGACATGTTCTCCGCTGGTGCCGGGGTTGCCATGCTCTACAGCACTGTCAACGGATCCAGCTCGATCGTATCGGGATCCACCGCCTCGACGACGGCTTTCGGGAACGTGCCGCGCGAGTCGCGTTCCCAGGTGTTCACGAGGACCTCGCCTTCCAGCCGTCCGCCCTTCGAGTCGAAGATGATCTTGACCTGCGGGCGGAACGGGTCTTCCGGATGTTCCGCGGTGACCACGCCCACTTCCTCCGAGCTCAACCGCACGATCGTGCCGATCGGGAACAGCCCCATCAGGTTCACGAACCGGCGCAGCAGCACCTGGTTGAACGCCGGATTGCCCTGTTCGCCCATGATCGATCGGATGCGCGCGGTCGCGAGCCCTTCGCGATAGGGCCGGTTGCTGCGCAGCGCGTCGAAGACGTCGGCGATGCTGACGATCTGCGTGCACAGGTTCAGCTTGCGGTGGCCGATGTTCTCCGGGTAGCCGCTCAGGTCCTGCCGCAGATGATGCTCGAAGGCGACGACGGGCGCGAGCGCCGGCATCTCGGGCGTCCGGCGCAGGATGTGCGCGCCGTCCACCACGTGCATCTTCATGATCCCGAATTCTTCTGCCGTCAGCTTGCCCGGCTTGTTCAGGACCTCGAGCGGCGTGTTCACCTTGCCGATGTCGTGCATCAGCGCCGCGAAGCCGAACTCGCGCAGCAGCGGTCCCTCCAGGTTCAGCGCGCGCGCCTGCGCCATCGCCAGCGCCGCGACGTTCACCATGTGGGTGAAGGTGTAGTTGTCGTACTTCTTCAGCGCCGTCAGCGCCATCAGCGACGTGCGGTCCTGATTCACCAGGCGCGCGAGGCCGTCGATGATCTTGCGCGCGGCGCCGGGATCCGGCCGATCGCCCGACTTCGCGGCGTTCCATAGCGTCTCCGCCGTGTCGACCGCCGTCCCGTACACGCGCTGCGCCGCCGCGATGCCGGCCTGATCGTCGCTGACGTCGTCGACGACGATGCGGCCCAGCGTGACGTTGCGGACGCCCTTCTGTACGAGCCGATCGGTCAGCGGCACGGGCGACTTCCGGTCGCCGAACACCGCGATCAGGCTGCTCACCTCGGCGCGCGCGAGCCCGCGCGTGAAGGTGACTTTCTCGATCTCGCGGTCGCGCAGGTCCCGCGCGAACCCGATGCGCGAGGCCGTGCCGCGCGGCAGGCGCGTGCCGTCGACGACCACTTCGTCGCCGATGAAGCCGATCACAATCGACGGTGTCGCCTGAAACCGCTCGGTGGCCGCAGCCATGAACGCGTCGATACCGCGTTCCACGAGCGGATGGTTCGGCGAGTAGAGCTCCGTGCCCCGCAGCGCCGCGGCGAGCCGCCGAATCAGTTCATCGGCCTTCTTCTGGTCCATCTCGCTCCGAAACTCACAGCCCCCAGTCCCGAGTCCCCCAGTCCCTAGGCTCGAGCCCTAGCCTCGGCTTCTCGCCGCGGCAATCTTTCTGAGGGCCCGGTCGCCGCGCTCGGCCGCGTCCTTGATCGCGGCCGCAGCTTTCGGCGTCGCCACCTGCGCTAGCGCGTCGACGCTGCGCTCTTTCAGGGCGCGCAGCTTGGCGCCGCCGAAGAACCTCTTCCGGTGCGCCAGGGTCACGAGGATCGGAACGGCTCGGTCGGTGCCGACGCTGGCCAGC
>Ga0137418_10000821_pt1 | contig 28373 bp, 28 predicted proteins | sample CZODoug3_1_2_16f_FD_122242 | JGI IMG/M metagenome (GOLD analysis project Ga0137418, IMG submission 122242) | Vadose zone soil fungal communities from Angelo Coast Range Reserve, California, USA - CZODoug3_1_2_16fungal (Hybrid Assembly) | ecosystem: Environmental > Terrestrial > Soil > Vadose...
AATGCGAACGATCAACTGGGATAGGATAGGACTTTTGCTCAACAAGCCCGCACAGATAGTGAATGATGTTTACGAATGGAATGTTGATCCTGATATCGCTAAGTTGCTCTCCCGGATGGAAGCATTGATGCGTGCCTCTTCTCTTCCGGGTGGCCTGTACCCGCAGTCAGATACAACACGCGCACTTCTAGGCAATACCACACCTGGTTTGCAGGAGTTACGATACGCGTTATTTCAAAAGGGAACGACACCTGCGAACTACTCACAATTTGGAATTACTTTCTCTCCCGTCGAAGCGCAAGGAGCTAAGAAAAAAGGCATCGCTGTTCTGCCTTACCTGATGGGCACGGCCGCCTTTGCTTTTGACGTGTGCGACCGAGGGGAACTGCTCTTTAATTCTACGGCCGATATCAAAGGGATCGGGGTAGTCGTACGCCCCCCGATTAATGCAGAAGGCATTTTGAATATGACCTCTGCATTCAAAGCCACCATTCAGATTCATGAAAAGCCGGACAAGACTCAAGAGATCGTCCTGATCGGATCAAAAGGTGGATCGAGGCTTGCTATTCAGGGCCCAGGCTTAGTTGCGTTTATTCAAAACGCTGCCGGCAAACTGGATCGACGCTGAGGTTTTGATTGCGGGTCTTGCCTTATTTATACACTTGCGCTCGTCCGAGAGAAGAAAGAAAATAGCATGCAAACGAAAGCGAAGTGTCAATCGAGGAGATTACAAGCTGGCCAAGGATTTGTCCGAACATTTCGACGAATTTCGAAAGCTGGAAGCGATCAAGGCATTTCGTTTATTTTCTTTTTCTTCCTCTCAAATTCATCCACAAACTCAATTGAAGGGCAGCGAAAAGGCAGCAGGAAGCGAACGGACGACTGGAACCGGCCTAAACCATGAGAAGACGGGATTTCATCGCTGCCCTGGCTGGATCTGCACTGGCGGCAGTTTGGTCGGTGCAGGCGCAGCACAAGGTTGTCCGACCACATTTGTTAATCGCCGGTGCAGATCCTTTCACCGGTCTAGCTCTTTTGAAGTCGCGCTACCGTGCTGGCTGGCGTCCGTCCGACGACCTGGAAGGCTGGGCGCTGTCCTGGCGACTGACCGGGCAAGATGCCTTCGCCGAACGTGCGCTCGCGGAAATGAGAGCAAAGCACCTTGCCGCGAATGGCAAGCCGGCTCGATCCTGGCTCGACTACGTCCGCTGGTCGCTCGCGTTTGACTGGTTGTTTGATTGTCGTGGCTTCGATTTCGCCCTGAAACAGCGCGTGGCCGGGGAATTGAGGGACGGAGCCGCCGCCATGCTTTCGACTCCCGACTTTGCTGACCCGGGGCAACTCTCGTACCACAACTATGCGCTCCGCTACCTTGCGCTGGCAGCATTTGCCTCAGCGGCGGTCGAGGGCTTCCCCGATTGCGATGATCGCTGCCGCGCATGGCGCAACAAAATTGCAGAGAGCCTGAACAACGTCCTCGACATTACCGATATCGTGACTCCCGAAGGCAGCTATCACGAATCAATGGATTACATGCGAATCACGTGGGCGTCTCTGACCATGTTGGCGGAGCTACATAGGACCACCACGGGCGTAGATCCTGCTCACCACTTTTCTGTATTTCGTAACATAGGTTCGACGTACCTCTACAAACTCCTTCCCGACGGCACGCCCTCACGCGAAGGCGACAACGAATATCCGGTTCTGGATTCCCGAGACACATCTCTGCTGGGTTATGCCGTCCACCGTTTCAAAGACCCTTACAGTGCCTGGCTTCTGCGCAACAGCGGATTCTTCCCCAAGCAATGGATGCTGCCCGTGCTGGAGTTTCTGTGGGACGATCCCGAAGTGACGCCGCGCAATCCAGCGCTGGCTGCCGAAGGGGAGTTGCCCCGTCAGCGTTATTTCCCTGGGGTCGGTCACCTCGTGATGCGGGATGGATGGAATCCGGATTCCACTTGGATTGAGTTCGATTGCGGGCCCTACTTCGCCAAGCACCAACACCTCGATCAAAATCAGATCACCATCTACCGCCGAGGATATTTAGCGATTGACAGCGGTGCAGACTACACCGACACGGAAAGCCCCCACTACCTCAACTATTACCGACGAACCGTCGCACACAATTCCGTTCTGGTTTACGATCCGGCGGAAAAATTCTTCTGGTCTGACAACCTGCTGCCCGCCGCCAACGACGGCGGGCAGCGCATGGATTCCGCGCGCTACTGGAACACCATACGGAATCGTGAAGACTGGACCCGGACCCGCGACTTGTGGGAGGTCGGTTCCATGCGCGTCGTCGACCACGTTCCTGGCCAGTATCACTATGCGCTGGGAGACGCGAGCAACGGGTACTCTCGCGCGAAACTCCGCCGCTTCACCCGTGAAGTTCTTTACGCGCCCGACCACGGCGTCCTGTTCGTGTTCGATCGTGTCGTGAGCAAAGACCCCTCCTATCGAAAGGCTTGGCTCCTTCACGGAGTAAATCAGCCGAGTGTTGACGGAGATGGCGGGAAGGGTGCACCAGGCGTCCAGGACTTTCGCAGCGCCAAAACCTTTCGCTTCACCGAGGGATCGGGCGAGTTGCTGGCTCATTCGCTTCTTCCCAAAGATCGTGTCATCACGCGCCGAGGGGGCAGCGGGCACGAATTCTATGCCCCGGGCGACGACCACGGGGGAGACTGGGGAACTGGCGAAAATTGGCCGCTCGAACCACCCGGGGGCGCGCCTCTTCCCGAAGATCCGAAACTACGCCACATGTGGAAACTTTTTTGGGGCGAGGACTTCAAAAAAATTCTCAGTTCCAACCGCAAGAACGTTCTGCCGGGTGGCTGGCGCGTTGAAGTATCACCCGCCGCCCCTGCGGAAGAGGACTTTTTCCTGCACGTCGTTGAAATTGGAGACAGCGGGAAGACTGGACGACGGCGGGTCGAACTTCTCGATGGCGTCAGCTTTCAGGGCGCGGCCCTCGAGCGCGGCCCGATGGTACTTTTCAGTGCAGCCGGTCCGGCCGTGGATTTCGGAGAAGTATCGTTACCTAATCTGGCTTGCGATTCGCTGATTGTTACCGGCCTGCAACCGGATTCGGTGTATGAGCTCAATCTCGGCGGACTGAATGTATCTTCTTCTCTGGCGGCAGTGCTGCCGGGCATTTCGGCAGGCACTCGGCATGTCCGCTCCAACTCCAAGGGAGTGCTGCGAATTGAGGGGCGAGGGTTGGGCAATCTTCGCCTGCGGATAGCGCTCTCGAACCCAGGGTTGCAACACTGAGGGAGACATATCGAAAAGCCAACAATCACGGGGATGGCCGATACGCCGAGTTCTTCCGCTCGCCGGCCCATCGCGAATCTCCGCTGGTGGATCGGCGGAATTCTCTTTGCATCCACCGTCATTAACTATATCGACCGCCAGACTCTCTCCCTGCTGGCCCCTTCTCTGAAACTTGAATATCACTGGACGAACACTGATTACGCGAATATCGTGATCGGCTTTCGCGTAGCTTACTCGCTGGGACAAACTGTGTTTGGACGGTTCATGGACCGTATCGGAACCCGGCGCGGCTTGTCCATTAGCGTAATTTTCTACTCGGTCGTTTCGATCCTAACGTCGCTGGCCACGGGCTTCTACAGCTTTGCTGGCTTCCGGTTCCTGTTAGGCGCCGGCGAGTCTGGCAACTGGCCGGCCGCGACGAAGGCTGTCTCGGAGTGGTTCCCGAAGCGCGAGCGCGGACTCGCCACCGCATTTTTCGACAGCGGTTCCTCGGTCGGCGGCGCCGTGGCCGCGTGGCTCATTCTCTGGATTTATGCTCGCTGGGGCTGGCGTCCGGCGTTTGCGATCCCTGGAACGCTGGGATTTCTGTGGCTGATCGTTTGGCGTTGGTTGTACCACCCGCCCGAATCCCATCCCAGGATCAGCGAAGCCGAGCGCCAAATGATACTCGCCGACAAACAGGAGCGGTATGCGGATACAACGAGGGGAGAGCCGCTGCACTGGCGTGTCCTTCTCGCTTTGCCACAAACCTGGGGAGCGATCGTCGCGAAAGGCTTGACGGATCCCGTCTGGTTTTTCGTCACCGATTGGTTCCCGATTTATCTGGTGGCCAAGGGCATCGAACTGAGAACTGGCCTGATCGCGATTTGGATTCCATTTCTGGCCGCCGATCTCGGAAATTTCTTTGGAGGCTGGATCTCGGGCTACCTGATCCAGCGGGGATGGCCACTGGGCAAGGCCCGGAAGGCTGTCGTCATTTTTGGTGGGGTTGGGGTGACCATGCTTATGCCGACCGTCTTCACATCAAATCTTTATCTGATAGCCATGCTTTTTGCATTCGCAACTTTCTCGTATGCGGCGTTTTCAACCATGGCGAATGTTTTTCCCTCGGACCTCTTTTACAGCCAATCGGTAGCGACGGTGAGCGGATTGAGTGGAACCGCGGCCGGGTTGGGCACGATCGTCGCCTTTATGCTGATTGGGCACTTCTCCGACGCCCGCAGCGCGATGACAGGACATTCCTTTGATCCCATTGTTATCGTGGCGGGCCTGGTTCCGTTGGTGGCGATGATTCTGGTTTTGTTGCTCGTGCGCAATTCCGAAGCCACCCAACGCGGACTGGTCCGCCCCGTCTGATCGCGACCCGGTGTTCTGCCGGATGCAAAATCACCCGAACACGCTTGCCCACAGCGCCACCGCCATGAAGTCCGGAAGTCGTCAGTACCGTTTTTTGTTTTGTGAGCACCTCGGCCGGCTAGTACTTGCACGATGTGTTATCCGCTTGGACAAAGTACGGGGTTGAAGTTCGAGGCTTTCTTGTCCATGCAGCCAATCAGGCTGATTAGCTCTATGTTGCGAAACTCGGTCGGGGCGCTTTCCGCTTGAAGCGCGAGGTAGCCTTCGCTCAGAATCTCGCCCGCTCGCTTCTCGAAATCCACGCTCTTGGCCTCGCCTCCTAGTTACGGTTTGGAGTAGGTCACCACGGCCTTGCCTTCCACGTAATGCGTGATTCGCTCCGAGTCAAGCACTTCGGCGACGACCCCGACCCACTGATCGCCGTGGTAGGTCTTCGCCACCAGGCGAAAACAATGCGGCGTGTATAGTTGGCCATCGATCACGATGTTCGCTCCTGGCGTGCAGACGTTGCCATTCGGACGTTCGTGTGTGCCGTCCCCACCGAGAAGCTGCACTTCGATGGAAGTGGGAAATCCTGATCCAGCCCCATGCTTTCCGCGGACTGCGAATGGATCATGATGCCGTTGTTGCGATACGCCCACTCCGGAGCACCTTTGGCTTGTTCTCCTACGAACCGGTATTCCGCCGCAACCAAGTAGTACGAGAACTTGTCCTTGTAGAAAAGATGGCCGAACTGGCCATCAAGTTTGTCGTAGCGATCGTAGGAGACCTTCCCAAGCCCATCTTCGACCCGGAATGTGTTGCCGAAGTTGTCGTTGAGTTTGTGTTTGGCGATCTTGACCGTCCAGCCATCAAGACTCTTTCCGTTGAACAGCTGAAGCCACTCCTTCGGCTCGGCCTTCAAGGCGGCTTCCTGGGAGATCGCCATTTGGGAGATCGCCATCGTGGACATCACCAGAAGGCTGATTGGTAACATTGATATTCTGAAGGTCTGGCTCGTCATGATGCTCGCTTTTTCGGGCCAGTTTCTTGGAGTTACTCTCGCTTCTCAGCGGCTTCCAGAAAAATGCCCAGTTGCTCGAGGTCCTCGGGCAGGATCCGGGAGACACGGATTCCGTTGCCGACCTGAGGATCGGAGGTCACGGCGGTGCCGAGCACCAGGCGAATCGCTTCCTTCTAGGTAGAGTTCAATAGGGACCTTCAGCTTGCGCCGGATATGTTCTCGTCGCTCGTGCTCGTGTTCAGGACATGCTCGTGCTCAGGACTTGCCATCGATCGAGCTCCAGCGGAAGATGGTCGACTTGCCCGGCCCGAAAGTATAGCGCACGGGATTCGCAGGCAAATGTCTGATGCGTGGGTTGGGGCTGGAAGGTCGGCAGTACGTGTGTACTCCCATCTTACACACGGTCAAATGCTCAGGGCGGCGGGTGCCCCGCCACGCTACAATGGGCGCTGTTGTTCTGGAAGAATCTGATGCACTCAAATCGTCACTTTGTCGTAGTCGTTCTTCTATGGTCGCTCCAACCGTTGCATGGCCAGCAGTCGCCTGCGTTGTCGAAGCAGGTCCAGAGATACGTGCGGGTGCAGGCGCCGCGGCTTGTGCTGGAGCACGTGCGGATCATCAATGGGACGGGGAGTCCGGCGGTCGATGACCAGAACGTTGTCGTCGAGGGCGGAAAGATTACGGGCATTCAGGCAGGTTCGGATGCGCCAGTGGCCGATGGAGTCACCGTCCTCAATCTTCGTGGTTACACGGTGATGCCGGGCATTGTGGGCATGCACAATCATCTCTTTTATATTGCCCATCCGAACCTGGACAGCCAGTGGAATGACGAACCGCCCCTGCTAGCCCCGCAGATGTCGTTTTCCGCTCCGCGTCTTTATCTGGGGTGTGGGGTAACTACCATGCGTACCACTGGGAGCGTTGAGACCTACTCCGATCTGAATCTCAAGCGCGAGATCGATGCGGGCCACTTGCCGGGTCCGCATATCGATGTCACCGGGCCATATCTGGAGGGCGCTGACAGTTACTTCATCCAGATGCATCATCTCAGCGGACCGGAGGAGGCGCGGCAGTTTGTGGACTACTGGGCTGATCGCGGTGTGACCTCGTTCAAGGCCTACATGAACCTCACACGCGCGGAGCTGAAGGCGGCCATCGAAGCCGCACACAAACGCAACATCAAGGTGACGGGGCATTTGTGTGCGGTCACTTATAAGGAGGCGGCGGAGTCGGGGATCGACGATCTGGAGCATGGTTTCTTCGTGAACACGCAACTGGATCCGGACAAGAAGCCCGACGTTTGTTCCGAGGGCGAAGGAACGCCCACGCTGCAACGGATGGGGCCAGAGAGCGCGGAGGCCAAGGATCTGATCGACACGCTCGTGAAGCATCATGTGGCGATCACGTCGACCTTGCCGGTGTTCGAGAGCGGCGGCGTGTTTGAAAGCGATGGAGTCCACCCGCGTCCTCCGTTGCGGCAGCCAGTGTTAGATGCGATGTCGCCGCAGGCACGGGAGGCTTATTTCTATAACCGAGAACGTCCATCGTCTCTGCCACCGCAAAAGACTGATTGGACGTTCCTCTTGAAGCGCGACATGCAACTGGAGCACGAATTCGCAGCGGCGGGTGGGTTGCTGATCGCCGGGCCTGATCCAACGGGCAATGGGGGCGTCGTCGCTGGATTCGGCGACCAGCGCGAAATTGAGTTACTGGTGGAGGCGGGATTCTCGCCCGTCGAGGCGATCAAGATCGCGACCTTGAATGGAGCGACTTACCTCGGCCGGCAGGATCAGATCGGCACGATTGCTGTCGGGAAGAACGCTGACTTAGTGGTGATGAAAGGGGATCCGTCGACGCATATTAAAGATGTGGAGAATGTGGAGATTGTATTCAAAGACGGAGTCGGGTTCGACTCCCGTAAGCTACTGGATTCGGTGAAGGGGCGGTATGGCGAGTACTGAGTGCCTTGTAGCGCGGCAGCCCTAGTGCTCGGCCTGGTGCTCGGTTGACCAGCGCCCCACGCATTCAATTGTGCCCTGGTCGCCTCTTTTGTGGTAACCACCGACTTATCACTTTCGTAACTCGTCGCAAAACGGGGCCGCAACTAATCTCATGTCCGAGGGTTTGTAGGGACATGATGAAAACAACCAATCCGCTCGTAGCCCTGGCGGTGGGGGGACTGCTGTTTGTGGGTTCCGCCGCTGCCCAAACCGCAACCAGCACGACCTCGGGCGCCGGACCGGGCATGGTCGATCCCGGCCATCCGCGCGTGAACCAGGTCAACCGCCGGGAAGGCAAGCAGCAACACCGTATCGCCAATGGCATCAGCAATGGTTCTCTGAACCCGAAGGAAGCAGCCCACCTCGAAAAGCGCGAAGCCGCAGTTGAAAAGCGGGAACAGGCTGATATGGCGAAACACAATGGCCATCTCACCAAGGCGGAGCAGGCAGGAATCAACCGCCAGCAGAACCGCATCAGCCGCAGCATTGCCCGCGACAAACACAACGACAAGTAGTCCGGATTTACAACGCTGCGCATGGAATTGCCGCAAAATCTGCGGCTTTTCCATTTGTCTCCAAAACTCGCTCTGTCTTGCAGGGGCCGAGACGTCCAACACTCCAGAATCAAGAGCGACTCTAGCTCTCTACGCTGCATTCGCTTGCTTGAAAGCTGGCACAAATTCCTCCGTTACAAAAGTCTCCTACGAAGTCGGCGTTGTGTTACGTGGAGTACGCGGTTCCAAAGTTCTCATGTGACCGCTGTTCAACGCTTCAACCATCTCCATCATCAAGTCGGGCGAAACTCGGGGAGAAGCCAAACTGGACACCAAAATGGAAGGGCCACGCAGTGGCTGCGTGGCCCAATGGGTTGTCGGTTTCAGCGGTAACTGACCTACTCCTTGCCACTCTCTACCACCGGATGGACCTGCGTGTCCTTGGCTACTTCTGGGACAACTCCGGGGTGCAGTTTCACTGTTGCCAAGATCTGTTCCAGTTTGTGAAACACCTGCGCGCGATTCACCGGCTTTAATCCCGCCATTGGGGTCTCGTCCGTTCCGAGGCCCATCGTGAATTCGTAGCAGCTTCCATTCTCGAAGCGGTGATAGTAGCGGGTGCGAGGATCGTTGTTCTCGCCGCCGCCGATGTCCTCGATCACATCGAACTCGTTTCCCGCGATTTTGGCTTTCGCGGCAGATCCCGGTTCATTCTCAGGATGGGCGGGCTGTGGGAAGGCAAAGAGTTGGCATTCCGCCGCAGACAGCTCGGGGTTCACGCTCACGCTGAAGAAGGCGGAACTGAAATCCGTCCCCGGATAGGAGTTGTGCGGAAGCTCGATGGCAGCGACCGTCATACCGCCCGGTTGCACGAAGTTCACTTTCAACGGGCCGATGCCAACCCGGTCGAGGCTGGGTTCATCGCCAGTCTTTAGAACGTAGTTCGTCGGATAGCGGAATGAGATTCCATGGATGGGGTCCGAGTAGGTTGCGGTGGGCACCCTTCTCTGAACGTGTTTGCGTGTGGGTTTGGGTTCCTGGCCTGGCACGAGCGCGGCGGTCGCGACTGGCGCGGAATTCATCGGACTCGGCGGGCTTACGACACTCTGCTTGGTGGAACTCTCTGCCGCGATCTTCGCGGGCCCCTTGGAGCAGCCATTGGTGATCAAGAAAAAGACTCCGGAAAGAACCGTGACCGCGAGCAGGCCCGCTCCAAACAGAGTTTTCTCTCTGGAGAGCGAGGGCTTGCTGATCGGTTTCTGCGGTGTTCCCTGCGCTGTCTTGTTGCCTAAGTGAAGTTGCGTGAAGTTTGCCATAGTGGCCTCCCGTGCTGGTTTTCCCCAGTCGGACAGTGGAGGAGCACGAAGATCGCCGTTCGGAGACCGATTGATTCAAGGGAGGTTCTCTAAGCACCCGATCGATGGGAGCGTGGGGCGCGGCACACGGTGTGGCGCGGCGCCCACGGGTTTTGTGGGATGGATTTTGAAGTACGGTAACCATGCAGCGCCTGCCGGGCCTCATACGATTCAGATATCCTTCAGCGGATGCCCGGTGGGTGAGAATTCCCGCACGTCACTGCACAAACGTAACTCGCTCGCTCTGCGTTTTCGGCCTACCATTTGAGCCTTGGGATTTAGCCCGCGAGGATGTTATGAGCCTATCTTTGTGCTCGATTACCAGTCGCTTACGCGTAATTGTGTTCCTGTGCGCCTTGGTTTTGGTTCTCGCCGGGGTGAGCGAAGGCCAGTCCTCCGATAACCAATCACTGGCAGATCTGGCTCGCCTGCAGCGTCAAAAACAACGGGGTAAAGACGCCCAAGCTTCTCCCAAGAAAGTGGTCACCAACGAAGACCTTCCCGAGCACCCGGAAGCATCGCCCGATTCATCGGGCAACACAAATTCTTTCCATGCAGACGGTTCTCACGACGCGTCCTCCGCAGCTCCCCCGGCCGGAGATGTCATGAAGACCGGCGAGCAATGGAAGGCGGCCATTCAGCAGCAGAAGAACGCGGTCGCGGATCTTAAGAGTCACATCGATAAGCTGCAGGACTCGATCCACTTTGTTGAAGCGAACCGCTATCGCAATGGCGTGGCATACAACAAGGTGCAGGCGGAGAAACAGAAAGAAGCGCAGCGCCTGCAGGGTCGACTGGATGAGGCGCAGAAGAACCTCGAACAGATGCAGGAGTCGGCACGTAAAGCTGGCTTTGGCAGCTCGGTGTGGGACCCCTAGACTAAGACTAGTCTAGGCCGCATTCGAGAACGAGAGGGCGCGTGCTCTCCGCAATCACCGTTTCGAGCACGTCGGCGACGCCTTCCGCTCGGTCCATAGCCATTCCAGGAATTCGACGAGCTCTTTCGTCTTGATCAGCATGATGGGATTGTTCTCAAGGTCCCATGGGGCAGCTTCGGCATGGCTGCGGCTTGTGACCAGGGATACCCTGGTATTTAGATTCTCATCCTCATTTGCCTTGCTTGGATTCATAATGATGAAATGGACGCGGTTTTCCTTGAAGAGCGGTGGATTCCGAAGTCGGTCCTTTCCTTCCGCGAATATAGCCTGAAAAAATTCGCGCACGATCTAGTCGCCGGAATCACGGTAGGCCTGGTGGCGCTACCGCTGGCAATGGCCTTTTCGATCGCTTCGGGACTGTCGCCGCAAGCAGGCATCTACTGCGCGATCGTGACTGGCTTCCTTATTTCAGCTTTGGGCGGCTCCAAGACGCAGATCGGCGGCCCGACGGGTGCCTTCGTGGTCGTCGTGGCGGGAATCGTTGTGGCACACGGCGTCGACGGTCTGTTCATGTGCACGGTGATGGCCGGAGTGGTGTTGGTTGCGATGGGGTTGACGGGGATGGGGTCGGCCATCAAGTTCATTCCCCGTCCGATCGTGATCGGATTTACGAACGGCATCGCGATCCTGATCGCCAGCACGCAGGTGAAAGACTTCCTGGGTCTGCAGATTGACAAGGTGCCAGGCGTGTTCTGGCAGCGTATCGAGGCGTTGGCCACCCACTTCAGGACGCTGAACTACGAAGCTACCTTGTTGGCAGTGGCGACGGTCGTGATTATGGTCGTGTGCCGCGCATTTTCGAACAAAATCCCGGGAGCGATCGTTGTCCTGGTCATGGGCACTGCGGCCGTCTACCTGTTCAAGCTTCCGGTGGAGACGATTGGCACCCGTTTTGGAGGAATCCCCAGCGGGCTGCCTCATCTGCAAATCCCGAAATTCCACGCGGATCTGATTCATGGATTGCTTGGGCCCGCGCTAACGGTCGCGATGCTGGGAGCGATCGAGTCGCTCATGTCGGCAGTGGTGTCGGATCGCATGAGTAACGATCACCACAATCCTAACGTGGAATTGATGGCGCAGGGCGTAGCAAATATTGCTTCTCCCATGTTCGGCGGATTGCCAGCGACCGGCGCGATTGCGCGTACAGCGACCAACATCCGTTCGGGTGCGCAATCGCCGGTTGCAGGAATGATTCACTCGCTGACGCTATTGTGCGTGCTGCTGTTTGCATCGCGGCTGGTGAGTTACGTCCCCATGGCTGTGCTGGCCGGAATCCTGGTGATCGTCTCCTACAACATGGGAGAGTGGAGTGAGATTCCCCAGTTGCTCAGGCTCACGAAGACGGACATCAGCGTCTGGCTCGTGACCTTCGCGTTGACGGTGTTTGCCGATCTGACGGTTGCGGTGGAAGCCGGCATGATTTTGGCGGCCCTGCTGTTCATCAGCCGAGTGGCGAGCACCACGACTGTTTCGCAGGTAACGGACGACTACATTGAGGATGGCCGGGTACATATCCTGCAGGACAAAGACATACCCTATTACGTGACGATCTTTCGTATCCACGGGCCATTCTTGTTCGGCGCGACCGACAAGATTTCGGCGGTGACAGAGAACATGCATAAGCTACCGCCGGTGGTGATCCTGCGCCTGCGCAACATGACAGCGCTGGACGCAACTGGCCTGTTTGCCATCGAGGAGGTTGCTCGCGCCCTTCACGCCACCGGACGGACACTAATTTTGTGCGGAGCACGCCAGCAACCAGCCGAGCTGTTGCACGAAGCCGAAGTGAAAGATTTGATCGGAAAAGACAACATCTGCGAGAACGTACAGCAAGCCGTGCGGCGCGCGCAGGATGTGTTCGAAAGGCTGGAAGCGAAGGCGGCTGTGGGTACGACCTAGAGAGGACGCGACCTGTCATCACGTGGTTCCGCCCGGTTGGCCAAGCTGAGCTCGATCTCATTCGAGCCAGCGGATTCCGAGCGTTTCCCCCTCGGTTGCCGGACCAGCTTACTTCTACCCAGTGGTCAATATTGATTACGCAACGCAGATCGCCAGAGACTGGAACACGAAATATCCGCAATCGGGCTACGTGGGATATGGATTACGATTTCAGGTGGACAGTGAGCCTCTAGATCCGTATCGACTACACCAGGTCGGCGATGTGACGCATCGAAATATTGGATACCGGCCAAGGATCCCCCGAATTTTGACGAGAAAATCGTCGGTACCATCGAAGTGATCGCCGAATTTCGTGGGGTCGAACGAGGCTAGCTTTCAGGGTTGACGAATGTGCGAGAGCCTTGGGAGGCGCCCTACTTTGGTTGTGACAGTGGTGCTAGCGTTCCCTTGGTCACTCTCAAATAGTCAGCTGGAGCAAGCAGGATCTGCATGCCGCGAACTCCGGCAGAAATCGAGATCAGGTCAAAGAGCTGGATGGTTTCATCTACGTAAACCGGACAGTCCTTCTTGCTGGCCAGGGCCGTTACTCCGCCACGGATGTATCCTGTTAAGGACTGCAGTTCTTTGACCGGGGTGAGTTGGATTTTTCGATCGCCGGCTGCTGCTGCCAGCGCTTTCAGGTTGAGTTCCGAATTGCCCGGAATCACCGCCATGCATATCCCAGTGCGGTCGCCACGGGCCACCAGCGTCTTGAAGACTTGCTCCGGAGGGAGTCCGATTTTCGCCGCCACCGTCTCGGCCGCCAGATCGTCCGGATCAACTTCATACTCGTGAAGCTCGTAAGCAATCCCGATCTGATCGAGGAGGCGAGCTGCATTTGTCTTGTGGGCCACTGCCTGATTTTATCTGTACCCCTGGCCCAACTGGCGTGCCTGGGAACGTCCCGCCGAACAAAAGCCGTTTGCTCTGGCGGGCAGGGCGGTTCTATAGTCTCAATGCAGTTTTGGGGGTTTTATGAAAGCGCTGCTTCACTGGGTATTGAGTGCGTTGGCGATCTGGATTGTTTCGCGACTTGTCCCCGGTTTTTCGGTGAGCGGACCCCTGGCGGCGCTCATTGCCGCCGTCGCTATCGGCTTCATCAACGCCACCGTAGGCCTCTTCCTGAAGATCGTCACATTTCCATTAACCATAGTCACGTTCGGGATCTTCTGGCTCGTCATTAACGCCCTCATGATCGAGCTGGCCTCTGCCCTCGTGCCTGGGTTTCGCGTGGACACGTTTGGCGCTGCGTTCTGGGGCGCGATCGTGCTCAGCCTCGTAAATATGGCATTGAAGTGGCTCATTCTGCCGGAGAGACCTGCTTAGCAGTCCCCTCAGCATTGGCTCCGGGGAGTTCTCCGCGCGTTCTTTCGTAGACAGTCGGTGGCTTACTTGGGCGCCGACTTCGTTGGCTTCATGCTCTGCCATTCGTCTTCTTTCAGCATTCGGCCCAAGGCAGTGAACTCTCCCGCACCCTGGAGCCATTCGCCCCCGTCCATGGTTACAAGGTCGCCGTTGATATAGGCGGAGCCATCGCTAACCAGAAAGGCGGCGAGATTTGCGAACTCTTCGAGCGTGCCGAATCGGCCGAGGGGATTGCGTTCTTTGGCGAGTTGCTCAAGTTCGGGGCGGGGCAGGAGGCGGGAGAACGCGCCTTCCGTGGGGACAGGTCCAGGAGCGATGGCATTCATGCGAATCCCGCGATTGCCCCATTCGACCGCGAGACTCCGAGTGAGAGCTTGAACTCCGGCCTTTGACACCGCCGAGGGAACCACGTAGGCGGAGCCTGTGGTCGTGTAGGTGGTCGTGACATTCAGCACGACCGCGTGATGTCCGGCGTGGAGCCAGCGCTTGCCGCATGCCAGGGTGGCATGGATCGTGCCCATGAGCACGATCTCAATCACAGACTCGAAGGCGCGGATCGACAGCTCTTCGGTACGCGCCAGGAAGTTTCCGGCTGCATTATTCATAAGAACGTCGAGCGGACCATCTTTCCAGATGGTGTCAATCATCTCCTCGACCGCGGCAGCGTCTCGGACATCGCATGGGCGGCTGTGGATCGGGCCTCCGGTTTTCTGGTGGAGTTCCTCTTCGGTGGCGGCCAGCACGTCGTGCCGCCGCCCGCAGATGTAAACGGTGGCGCCCAGCTCCAGAAATCGTTGCGCACTGGCTTTGCCGAGACCAGTGCCGCCGCCGGTAATGAGGATGCGTTTGTTTTGAAGCAGGTCTTTTTGGAACATCGCCGTCCCATCGTGTGAATTGAGGGAACGATTGTAAATCGAAGCGGCGAGCCTCAGGGGCTTGGCTCGACCTCACACGCCACCCGAAAGCCGTAGTCGGCATATCGGAATTCCGGCGGGATGCTGGACCGGGCCGCACTGCGTGTGACTTTGATGTGATGACGCCAGGAACCGCCGCGAGAAGCGCGCCGCTGGCCGCTTTCCGGGCCGCGCGGGTTACGCTCCGGCGAAACGGTGTAATAGCCCGCATCATACCAATCGAGACACCATTCGTGGACATTTGCGCAGATATCGAAAAGCCCAAACGCATAGGCTGCGGAGCGTCCCACGAGCTCGGGGCCAGTTCGCCAACGATTGAAATAGTTGGGCAATGATTCGGGAGGTGTGTCTCCCCAAGGGAATAGCGCCCCTTCCACACCGCCGCGCGCCGCCCGCTCCCACTCCGCTTCGGTCGGGAGACGATATTTTCCGCCGGTGGATGCAGAAAGCCATTCGCAATATTGCGTTGCTTCGTGCCACGAAGGCCCGACCACCGGTTGCTCTGGGTGATTGAAATTCGGATCCGACCAGAAAGGGGGCGGTAGCTTGCCCGTCTCTCGCAGGAAGCACGCATATTCGGCATTCGTGACCTGGCAGGCGGCCAAGCGCAAGGTGTCGATCCAGACACCGTGGATGGGACGTTCGTTGTCCTGACCGTTCTCGGACCCCATCAGAAACCATCCGGCGGGAATGGTGACGAGGGCGGGTTGCAGTATGGGCGCGACGATGGAATTCGACATGAATCTGTGCAAGCGTAGCATAGGTCGGTGCGTGAGAGCCGAGTCGTCCGCCCTGACCGACACCCTCTTCTGCGGCCCTTTTCTAAGAGGCTTGGTCAATCTTGGACCCCGCTCTACACGGAGGCACTCAGAGAGCTCAAACGGTCGACAAAATGAAGAAGCTGAAATTCAAAGTAACACTCGACGGCATTCCAGGCATGGACACGGCGGCGCTGAGTGCCCCTTTTGACGTAGCGGAAATTTTTGGAACGTACGAGTGCCGGTGCGTGGCACGGTCAACGGATTTCGGTACCGTTCGTCGCTGATGCCTATGGACGGATGTCACCGGATGGCTGTCAACCGGGAGACTCGCGAAGGCGCGGAAGGAGCGCGACGCTGCCCCGCGCACGGTCGCGCTGCCCCCTCCATTGAAGAAGGAGCTGGCCAAGAGCAAAGCCGCGCGAGCGAACTGGGAGAAGCCCTCCTTCACTCACAAGAAGGAGATGGCGCGCTCGATTCTTGAGGTCAAGCAAGAGGAGACACGGGCAAGGCGTCTGGCCAAAGTGACGGACGTACTGAAGAAAAGAAGAAGTGGACGGGTTAGTTAGCGTCGGTCGAGCTCTCGGACTACTTCGGCAATGTTGTTCTCTTGAAAAAGTCGAATGGCGGCAATGCCAGCGGCGCCAGCCGCGAGGCAAGCCGCAGCGTTCGCTATAGTCACCCCGCCCAGGGCAAGGACGGGAATTTTTCGTCGGCAAGCTTGGCGTAGGACTTCAAGGCCTGCAGGCTGCGCTCCCAGTTTTTCAAAGATTGGTCCGAGCAGCGCGAAGTCCGCACCTTGGCGTTCTGCTTTTTGCACGTCAGGGAGTGAGTGACAAGAGACTGCGACAATTAGAGGGGAGAGGTTCGAATCGACCCGCATCCAGACCTTATGTGCTTCCGAAGGAAGGATGTCATGGGCCCGCAAGTGGACGCCATCGGCGGCGCTGGCCAATGCGACGTCGGTGCGGGAGTTGATGAGGAGGTGGGTGCGGGGGCGCGAGCCCGCCTCGCTATGCACCTCGGCGCCAAGGATGCGAACCGCATGGTGCGCCAGGGCTTCCAGATCGCGGGTCAACAAGTCCTTCTCACGAAGCTGAATGTAGTCGACGCCGGCGTGTGCCGCTTCGGCGATCTTCTCGAGCAGGCGCTGGCGTTGGGCTGAATCGTCCCCCGGGAACTGTCGGCGATCTGTGATGTAGCACAGCAAGCAGACGGTAAGACAACTAGTCTCGTCGAATGAAGCGCAGCAGCAACGCAATGGACGCGCCCAGTACAAGGGCTCCGAGGAAGAACCATTTGGCGATGGGAAGACCGACCAAGCCCAGCACCAGAAAGGCAACCGCGACCAGGATTCCCGCAGATTCCGCATCCACGCTCATCATACGAAATGGGCCGGGATGCCGCTTGGCGTCGTGATCCTTCATGGACTGATTGTCCCACCAACTCGGGTGGAAAGCGACCGCGGCCTGGTTGGGCATGGCACCCCGCCTTGCACCCGTCACCTTAAGACCGGGTCCACAACGTGGCTCGGTGCCTGTTTCCTTCACAGTGCGGACAATACCCGATTGCGGGAACTAGCGCGGTGCGACATCTTTTTTGAGATGCCATATTCATTCAGAAGGAGCGGAATCCATGTTAGGTCAGAGCAAGGCATTTAGCGGGTTCTCGGTCGACGATATCAAGAAAGCCAGGGAATTTTACGGAGGAGCACTGGGACTCAAGGTCTCGGAGGCAAATGGCCTGCTGACTCTGCATCTTGTCAGTGGGGCAACCGTACTGATCTACCCCAAGCCCAACCACCTGGCGGCTACGTTTACCATTCTCAATTTCCCCGTGGACAACATCGAGAAGGCGGTGGATGACCTCACCCGGCGCGGCGTGCATTTCGAACATTACGATGACCAACTCAAGACCGACGAAACCGGTATCTTTCGTGGCGGAGGGCCGCTGATCGCATGGTTCAAAGATCCGGCGGGCAATATCTGTTCGGTGCTGGAACAGAAAGGGAAGCAGAGTTAGGCGTGCAATTGCGGCGCGGAGGACTCGCTCGCTGCTCGTGAAGAGCAGCGACGAAGGGTCCGCCCTGCGCACGTCAGGGGCGGGTTCTGGCGATGTCAGGCAGCACCTCGGCTTCTTTTTTTGGGATGCCTGCCAGGTGGTATTTGCTGAGGCCGTCTTTCAGGTACTCGAAGCCTTCTTCGGGAGAGTCGACCATCTTGAAGAGTTCGAGGTCCCCGGCGGAGATCGTACCCGCATCGATCATGACCTGGAAGTTGATCAGCTTTTTCCAATACTCGCTGCCGTAAATCACGACGAGAATCTTCTTGGCCATTTTCTCAGTCTGGGCCAGGGTGAGGATTTCAAAGAGTTCGTCGAAAGTCCCGAAACCTCCTGGGAAAATTACCAGTGCCTTGGCCAGGTAGGCAAACCAGAACTTCCGCATGAAGAAGTAATGGAACTCAAAATTCAGCGACGGAGTGATGTGCGGGTTGGGGAACTGCTCGAACGGCAGGTTGATGTTCAGACCGATGGTTTTGCCACCCGCCTCTTTAGCGCCCCGGTTGGCGGCTTCCATGATTCCTGGACCACCCCCCGTGGTGACGACAAAGCGCCGACGGCGAGCCGGTATCATGATCGACCATTCGGTGAGCAGGGAGGCGAGCTTGCGCGCGTCCTCGTAGTAGTGCGCCATCTCCACAGCCGCCAGAGCCGCCTTTGGATGGCGCTCACCATGGGCCTGTGCTTCTTTCAGAGCTCTTTCTGCTACCTCGCGACTTTGAAAGCGGGCTGATCCGAAAAAAACGACCGTGTCCTGGATCTGTTCGCGCCGGAAGCGCGAGAGCGGCTCGGCATACTCGGAAAGGATCCGAAGAATGCGGCCGTCCGGACTGTTCAGGAAAGGCTCGTTCTGGTAAGCCAGTGGGGCGGCTTTAAGTCTGTCGTCAGTCATACGCCAACAATTCCTGTCGGTGCCGGTGGCACATTGCCGGAGTGAGCATACCTTTTCCATTCGTCCGGCGGAATGGGGTGCTGATTTCGCTAGGCGCCTCGGGGAAGCTTATCTTCGTGGTAATGGATGGCTTCGGAAAACCCAACCCAGATATCGAGCAGGCCGAGGCCGCTGCACAGGCCCCGGAAAAAGCCATTCGTGACGAGCACGCGTAATCCCCGATAGCGAAGCAGAAGGATGTTCTCCGTCCATTGCGACGTCCAGGGCAAGATCACCAGCAGCACGCCGGCTGCCGCGCAGACAAAGACGAATAACAGCACGAGCAGGCGGTGCATCCAGATCTGGGTACGAGTCGCAGAAGTCGGGGCATGGCCGTGGGTCGGCTGCGGAGGCGAATCAGGCGCTGGAGCGGACGCGACGCCCACTTGGCCCGGCGATGAAAGACCGCGTCCCTGAGGCGTATTGGACTCGGGCATCAGGCCGGGCTCCGCCGGTCGAAGTCTAACGCGGGCGAGTGGAGGCGGCACTGCGATCGAAGACCCATCCAATCATTCTACGACTTCAGGGCCTGGATGCGCTCGCTGACATCACGGTAGTCAATGTTGCTGCCATAGACTTCCATGAAGTGACGCAGGGCAGCGTTGTTGTCCTGTGCCGCCTCGTAGGAGGAGGCCAGTTCATAGTGCAGGGCCGTGCGAGTCTCTTGGTCGAGCGTCGGCAGCTTCAGGGCCTCTTGATACCAGCGGATCGCAGCTTGGGGTACTCCCTTATCCAGGAAGCACTGGGCCAGCCACGTGTAGGTCTGCATGACCTGCGGGAAGGGATGACCATGATCGATGGCTTGGCAGACCTTCTGCAGTTCGCCGATGGCTTCGTCGAGCAACCCCATTTCGCGGAAAGCGACCCCGAGGTTGTAATGGGTTTCCGGATCTTCCTCCGCGCTGCTGACCTCTTCCTCGAGTTCGTGCCGGATCTCGCCGAACATATCGGCCAGATCGACGCTGGCCGCACGGTCGGCGGTGCCCGCGGGCGTGCCAACCTTGGCGGACGGCCGCACCGATGCGCGGAACGTGGAAGGTGCTGGCGCCGCTTGTGCCGCAGCCGCGGACGCCGCTTCCGGAGGCGCGGCCACAGGCGGAATCGGACTGACAGCTGGCGCGACCGAGCCGGATCCTGAGACTGCGCTGGCGGCCATGTGCCGTTCTGGCTCGGCTGCAACCGGCCCAGCGTGCAGCTGCGCAGGGGCATCCTCAGTCGGTACAGGGGCTCCCTTCAGGAAGCTGTCACCCAGTGATTGTTCAAGATCGGCAACGAACTCACCCAGCGCACCGCTGCTGGGTTCTGGTGCGGGTGGTTCCTTCCTCTCCAGCTTCAGCTTGGGGCCCGCCATGAACTCCAGATGCGAGACCAGTGTAGGATCGGTGTCCGCGTGAGCAACCACTTCCGGTACATGCTCAATTTCGTGAGTTACCGTTTCGGGAAGGAATCCTTCGCCCAATGATGCGTCGAGGTCGGCGACCATCTGTTCGATGGGGGTGACTTCTTCGGGTTCCGGTTCGGGCTCAGTCACCGGAGGCTCCGCGACGTGCATCTCCTCAATCGCGGCGACTGGAGTCTGTTCCGGTTCCGTTTCAACACTGGATGCATCGGGGCCGCTAGCAGCATTAATCTCAACTCGCAGGGCGGCGATCTGTGTATTTTCGGCGCTCAACGCCTGCAACTTGATGAACGCAGCCCGCGCCTGATCCGCCATGGAATGATCCAGGTAGAAGCGAATCTCTTCGATAGTCTCGGCAATCGCATCGCTCGTGTCCGCGGAGACTTCCTCGACCGCCGGCTCCAGCGCAGCTTCGTCGGAATCCGTCACGGCTTCCGCGGTGTCCGCAGTAGCTTCACTCGTGCGAGCCCCATCCCACTCTTCGGAAAGATCGATCTCGCCGGCCTCAGCTTCAGGCTCCACGATTTCCACCGTGTCAGCGTCCGCTTGAACATCAAATTCCTGAGGGTGGTCTTGCGGCTCAGCGTGAGCATCAGATATCTCGACCACCGGCCACGCAGCCATGGGAGAGTCCGGGACCATAGGTTCGGTAGACACCGGTGTGGGCGTGGAGGCGTCACGTTCGTGGCAACGTTTGGCGAGCTCTCCGTAACGGGCAGCTTCTTCCGAGAAGCCCGATTCGGCGTAGACCGCGGCCAGAGTGCGACAGCAGGCGGCCGCATCACCGAAGCGCTGCGAGCGTGTATAAAGAGCGGCCAGGCGCTGGTTCAAGCGCACATCGCTCGGCGCGATGGGCAGCACTGCCATCAGTGGGCCGAGCGCCTTGTCGGGCATGTTGTAGGAGACGAAGAGTTCGGTGTCCGTAAGCGCCGCCCGCAGGGCGGCCGCAATTTCGGGGGAATATGCCTGGTCAATGGGAAGCGCAGTGGCCTCCAGTTCCTCGACCAGCACGATTCCTTCTTCCACCGTCAGCAGCTTGCCCCCGCCGGAGCCGCCCATCATGCCGACTACCTGCTGGTAGTTCTGCATGTGCATGGCATTTTGCGGTTCCTGTTCGGCGAGGCTTTGGTAAAGGTCGCGCGCCCGGGCCAAGTCTCCGCTTTGTACGCACGCGTGGGCGAGAAGTTCGCTGACCTCGTTGGTCTGCGACTGGTCCCCAGCCTTGTGGAACAGTTCGAGAAGCGTCTCGAGGGCAGGTGGGTTGCCTCGCAACGGGCCGCTGAGAGAGCGCAGGGTTTCGAGCACTTTGCCGGAATTGTCCGCTAACAAGCGATCCGCCTGCTGATCAATCACCTGGAGGGCTTCTTCTTGTCCCCCGCCCTGTAGCAGCGCGTTGATGTAGCTGAACATCGCTTCCACATCGTTATGGTCGGAGAGCAGCCGGTTGGCCAAGCTCCTCGCCTCGGAAACACGGCCGGTCTGTAGATAAGCTTTCAGCAGGTCGCGCAGGCCATCCGGGTGCTTGTCGATGTCGGCGACCTTCTCGTAGAACTTGATCGCTGCGGCAGCGTCGCCGGACTCCAGCGCGTTACGGCCGCGCAGCAGAAGCGCATAGCTGTTGCCGGGGTCGAGGGTGAGCATGCGCTGCAAAATCTCTTCCGCGCCGCTGCGCGAACCACGACCGCGCAGAGTTTCAGCGGCTGCCGAAAAGATTTGCCACGCGTCAGTCTTTTTGCCCAGGCGAATGTAGACCTCAGCCAAACGCACCCGCATGGCGACGTTTTCCGGGTCCATCTCAAGAATCTTTTGGAAGATGCGGACCGATTGTTCCAGCTCCCCGGCGCGCAGAAATTCTTCAGCCACCTGCAGGTATTGGGCACGTGCGTCGTTAAACAGGCCCTGCTGGGTGTAAAGTTCGGCCAGTTTCAGGACACTTTCGAGCGAGGGCTTGAGCTTCGCGATCTTCTTGTACATCGCGATGCCCTTGACCGTGAACCCTTGCGTGACGTAGGCATCGCCTACGCTTTTGAAACACTCGGTGGCTTTGTCGACTTCGCCGATCCGGGCGTACAGATCGCCCACGGTGTTCAGCACCGTCAGATCCTTGGCATCGGCCTTGAGGATCTTTTCGTACTCCGAGATGGCGTTCTGCAGCTTGCCCTGCTGGACGTATTTCTCCGCAGCGCTGAGAACCTTCTGTTTGTTGAAGCCGAAACCAAAAGCCATATAAGGTGCGGACTCCAGCTTTCCGGCCCGCCGAAGATCTGCTCCCGTAACCTGGGAGCGATTCCACAGTCGGGCTTAAACGCCTCGGCGAAATGACCTCCGCGAGGACAGTTCGACGGCCAAAGGCAATTGTAAGGCGGGTAACCCAGATTCGTATGGTTACCAAGGGTTACCGAAAGGGAGTGTACGACCGGGTTACTGAAGGAACCTTGTGAAAACCCAGCGATTGGCCCGCCAAGGACGCAATTGAGCCTCGCAGTCTCTTGGAGTTGGAGGGTAAATTCCCTAAGCCCGCGCCACCGCGGTGAGCAGGAACATCAAGAGACCAAGAAGCGCTGGCCTCGGCAGCCGCCGTATAACGTGCCAAACCACGATGCTCATCGACCGAATCCTCCGCGCGGGGGATACCGCGAGTGAATCTGTCGTCAGGTCCTCGGTAAAGACCTGCGCCTACCAAAAGAAATAGTGGGAGAACTGTGAGCAGCCAGATTTTACGACACACCCCTACGGGTAACGCAAGGACATTGTGCGAGGTCTTCGACAGCGTCCTCCAGTTCCGCGAGTCCATCTGTCACTCTTCTTCCCAGGTTTCTTCCCGGTGGGCGGGTTTTCCTTCGAAAGCCAGCGAGATCATTTCGATGTCTTCCGGCTTCAGGCGGCAGGCGCTGCCTAACTTTTCTGTCATGATCTTGTTGATGGCCGTCATGGACTGCCCTTTGGTTTGGGCGACGAACCGGTTCCACTCCCCGGCGACAGTTTTCCGTTCGTCGGTGTCTGCGTCTTCGCAGAACGTGCGCACTGCTTCTTCGAGCGTGCCGTATTCGTCGGCCATGTCCTCATGGAAATATCCACGAAAAAAACTACGCAATGCGGGGAACGTGGCTGGGGTGATTTCGGGGTTGCTTTTGTGAGAGCTGGAGTTCATTCGCGGCACTCCGGGTAGGAAGTGAGAACGTAATACTCATAGGAACCGGGCCATTTCAAGACGATCGTGGCATGGGCGCAGGGCTCAACGCGATCGGTCCCTCGACGCAGGGACCTTCCGATCGGGTGTGCTTGGTCGCCGGCGTAGTCGAGCACAAGGTTAGGATGTCCGCCGGGGCGGCTCAGCCAGCGGTTGATGCGGTCGCGGTTTTGTTCGAGGGCGAGCCCGACGGCATGCTGGGCGGTTGCCCGATCATTCCAGGTCGACGCAGCGGAGATGTTTCCCTCTTCCCGAAGCCTATCGCGCAGTTGCTGATCGGTCTGCCCAACATGCTTACGCAAGGTATGACCGCCATCTTTTTCATCCTGAGCAAGGTCCCGCGAGGGGCCGATGGCGGTGGCCGATCCGGCATCTCTTGCAACCACAACGGAGTTCGCCACTGGTGGCTGTGTGGAGTGACATCCCAGCGCAGCCAGCAAAACCACCCAGCATATCGGCGTGGCGCGGCCGAGACCGATTGGTTCTTGGTAGCGGATCATGCAGTTTTTGGGGTCGAACACAACTTACCAGACGTACCAGGGTCTGGAAATTAGACCCTGCACTTGCGAGCGAGCCCGGGGGTGGCCTCGCCGCATCCGTAGCAGCGTACCGCCTTGCCTGCGGTCTGGCAACTGGGGGCCGCCCGTAGGGGAGCCTTTCAGGATTTCTACTTGGCCGCGACCTGCAATCCAGAGTGCACCTCACGGGCGAACAAGGGGCGGCTGGGATCCACGAACAACCAGGCGATGGCACCCAGCAGCGCCAGTCCGGCGGCCACGAAGAAAGGCGCATCCCAGCCGTAGTGGTCGGCGATCACGGGAGTGAACCATGCGGTCGCAGCTCCTCCGATCTGGCAACCTGTGTTCATCACTCCGGAAACCACGCCGCTGTGGACCCCCGAGATGTCGGCCGTAACCGACCAAAACGAACTCTGGGATAGGTATAGCGCGCCCATGCTGGCGGCCAGCACCAGGCTCGCGGATCGGGCGTTGTGCAGTGTCGAACCGAAAGTAAGTAGAAGGGCAGTTAGAAATAAGGACGCTGCAGCGAGAGCGCAACGTCCCACTCGCAGTCCGTAACGCTTGGAAGCCCAATCGTTCAGAATTCCTCCCAGTAGGCAGCAAACGGTGAGGGCTATGAACGGGAGCATGGTGTACGTCGCGCTGGTTTTCAGGTCGAGGTGTCGTACCTCCGCCAGATAGGTATAGAACCAACTAAAGAAAATCCAGGCGACCCAACCATAAGTGCAATAGCTGAAAGTGACGGCCCAAACAGACAGACTGCGCACGATGTTGAGCCAGCGCGAGCGCACATCGAGCTCAAGCGGCCCGTTCGGCGAAGCGTCCTCCGCGTCTGCCTTGAGGGTGAGCCCCGCTTGGATCAGCGCCACTTCTTCCGGCGAAATATAGGGGTGCTGCTCGGGCGTGTCGCGGGAAATGAGAAACCATATCCCACCCACAACGAATCCGATGACCGCACTGAACCAGAACGATGACCGCCATCCTTGATGGGTGACAACCCACGTGAGCACGTGCGGCGTCAGGCCGGCTCCCGCACCAACGCCGGCAAAGATCCAGCCATTGGCGATGCCGCGTTCCCGCACCGGAAACCATCGGGCAACGAATTGGTTCGATGCGGGGTAGATGACCGCCTCTCCTGCACCCAGCGCAAAGCGTACGCCGATCAGGAGAATGAGTGCAGAGCCCGCCTGGTTCGCGACAGCGGTGGTGAGAATCGTAAACACGCCCCACCAGAGCACGCCGAGCGTGAGTAGACGGCGCGGCCCCATCCGCTCCGCCAACCATCCCCCGGGAACCTGGAACGCCGCGTATCCGATCAGGAAGGCACTGAAGACCCGGCCCAGCTGTTGGTTGGTCAGGTGATATTCGCTACGAAGAAACATACCGGCGATCGAAATGTTGGTTCTGTCCAGAAAGGCGACCGCACTCAACAGGAACAGCCAGAACACCAGGATGTAGCGCACCGGAATCGGAGATTGAGCAGCCATGATTCGCGTGTTTACCGCTAGATGTAAGCGATGCAGTCGATCTCGACCAGCGAGTTTCCCGGAACTCCTCCCATCGGAGCGATGGTGGTGCGCACTGGCGGCTCGCTGCCAAAGCGTCCCTGGTACACCTCGTTCATGCCTGCGTAGTCTTTGATATCGTTGAGATACACATTTACTTTCAGGACTTTGTCCATCGATGAGCCTGCGTTGGTTAGTTCTTTCTCGATTTCGTCGAGCACATGTTTGGTGTGGGCTGCGATGTCTCCCGGGAAATGCGCACCTTTGCCGGCGATGAACAAGAGGTTTCCGTAGGAGACCGCGCCCGAGAACAGCGGTGTCTTCTCGGGCTTGTTGCCTGTGTAGTGAACTTTCTTCTTCGTCTTTTCTTTGGCTACCGCTGTTCCGGTTGCTACTACTGTGGAGGCGGCTACCAGGGTCGCAGTACGCTTCAATAAATTGCGGCGATTCTCTTTCATCGGAAACTCACCTCGTTCGGATCAGACTGCTAGAAATTTCACAGCAAGACACAGGCGATGACAATACCTTATCGAGGTATCAACCGACAATCCTGTCTTTACAATTAAAAGCTTTTAAGAGCGGAAATTTTTCCTTTTCCGGTTCGCGGGCAATCGCGGCGCGTGCTACCTTATTTGCCGAGAGTCCATGACTGAAAGGTGAATGCACGGCCTCATGCGTTTTCTTTGGGCAACTCCCTTTGTCCTATGGCTGCTTCTCGCCTCCGCCTTTGCACAACCAGCGTATGACCTCGTTATCAAAGGCGGGAAGGTCGTCGATCCGCATACCGGGATTGACGCCGTGCGCGACATCGCCATCCGCGACCACAAGATTGCAGCCGTGGAACGTAATATTTCCGAGGGCAAGGCTCTCAAATCGATCAACGCGCATGGCCTCATCGTTACACCGGGATTGGTTGATATTCACACCCACGTATACGCCGGAACGGGGCTAAAGTTGGCCTACGACGGCGATAACAGTGTCTACCCGGATGGCTTCACGTTTCGTAGTTGTGTGACGACTGTGGCAGATGCGGGCAGTTCGGGGTGGCGAAATTTCCCGGACTTCAAGGATCGGATTATCGACCGTGCCCGCACCCGTGTCTTCGCCTTTCTGAATATCGTGGGCGGCGGGATGGCTGGCAAAATCCCTGAGCAGAACGTCGATGACATGGATGCGGCAGCAGCGGCCGCCGAAGTGAAGAAATATCCGGAACTGATTGTCGGCATCAAGACGGCCCACTACGAAGCCCCGGATTGGACCGCGGTCGATCGCGCGGAGCAGGCCGGCACGACCGCACAGGTACCGGTGATGGTCGATTTCGGCGTCTTTCGTCCCGAGCGTCCCTACGAAGAGTTGGTCACGACAAAGTTACGACCGGGCGACATCTCTACCCACATGTACATCGATTACATCCACATGCTCGACTCGAACGGGGAGGTGTCTTCCTATCTCTTCGATGCCAGGAAGCGCGGTGTCGTGTTTGACGTGGGCCATGGAGGCGGGAGCTTCGTGTTCGCGCATGCCGTCCCAGCTGTAAAGCAGGGTTTCGTACCCGACTCCATTTCTACCGATCTGCACGTCGGCAGCATGAATGCCGGGATGAAAGACATGACCAACGTGATGTCGAAGTTCCTGAATCTGGGCATGTCGTTAGAAGATGTCATCCTCCGCTCGACCTGGAACCCGGCCAACGAAATCAAGCATCCCGATCTCGGGGAGCTTTCCGTGGGGTCGCCTGCGGACGTCGCCGTGCTGCGGGTGGAGAAGGGTAAATTTGGTTTCGTGGATAGCTTGGGCGGCCGATTGGAAGGGCGTCGAAAGCTGGAATGCGAACTCACAGTGCGCAACGGCGTGGTGGTGTGGGATCTGAACGGAATCTCGCGACCGGATTGGACAGTTACGGGAACCTTCAATCCGACTCCGCAGTGGGACGGAACGCTGCCCGCGAAAAGGTAGTATTCTTCGGCGCTTTGAAGAGGCATTTGCTCTCTGCACCAGAAACAAGGAGCTTTTCAACAATGCAACTCAAAGGAACGTGGAACCGGCGCAGTTTTCTGGCAACGGCGGGTTCGGTGGCAGCGCCTCTGCTTCGGCCTGCTCGATTGTTTGGCCGAAACCTCGCTGCCAAGCCCGACACACCGACCATCACGGGATTCGGGCAAAGCGGAAATGTCTACGAAGAACTCGGCGTAACCACGGTCATCAACTGTCAGGGCACGATGACCATGCTGGGCGGTTCGCTCCCGCATCCGGAACTGGAAGCGGTGATGACACTGGCGGGACGACACTTCGTGAGCATTCCAGACCTCGAAGTGGCGGCCGGAAAGCGAATCACGCAAATGCTCAAGCTGCCTCCGGATTATTCGGCCTTGGTCGCGTCAGGCGCGGCGGCGGCAATCCAGTCAGGACTGGCTGGAGTACTGACCGGCGACAACGAGGCGCTGATCCGGCAACTCCCCGATCTCACTGGAATGAAGTCGGAAGTTATTATCCAGAAGACGCATCGCAATCCCTTCGACCATCAACTCCGCTCCACTGGGGTCAAGCTGGTCGAGATCGAGACGCGAGATCAGTTACGCCGAGCCGTCAATGATCGCACTGCGCTGATGCACTTCACCAACTTCGCGAATGCGGCCGGACAGATCAAGGTGGATGAATGGGTGAAGCTCGCCAAGCAGTACAACGTCCCCTGCATGAACGATGCGGCCGCCGACACCCCACCCATGTCGCACCTGTGGGACTATGCCAATATGGGCTACGATCTCGTAACCTTCAGCGGAGGCAAGGCCATTCGCGGCCCGCAGTGTGCGGGGTTGCTCATCGGCCGCAAGGATCTAGTCGGATACGCTCTGCTGAACAACAGCCCGCATGAAGATACGCTGGGGCGCAGTCAGAAGGTGGGGAAGGAAGAGATCGTGGGGATGGTCAAGGCGCTCGAACTTTTCCTGAAGGAAGATCATGACGCCCTCGCCAAAGAATGGCAGGGGCGCTTGGAGAGTATCTCGCGGCAGATCACCAAGGTCCCCGGAGTCACTACCTCGTTCTTTACTCCCGACATCGCCAACCATGTGCCGCACATGCAAATCATCTGGGATCCCGCTCGCATCGCGCTTACTCCGCACCAGGTTGCGCAGGCGCTGAGAAATTCCAAGCCGGCGATTGTCATTAGCGCGGGAGAGGATCGTCCTGGACTGGCCATGAATTCCTTCATGCTGCAGCCGGGAGAAGACGAGATTGTTGCCTCGCAGTTGGCGCAGGTGTTCCGTCAACACGCGAGCTAGTAGAACGATCGCGGAGCGGTTTCATACCCGCTCCGCGATTCAACCCAGCGACAACCCGTAGTTTCCTACAGCGAGCGCAGGAAGTTCAGCAAGT
>Ga0137418_10000822_pt1 | contig 28349 bp, 21 predicted proteins | sample CZODoug3_1_2_16f_FD_122242 | JGI IMG/M metagenome (GOLD analysis project Ga0137418, IMG submission 122242) | Vadose zone soil fungal communities from Angelo Coast Range Reserve, California, USA - CZODoug3_1_2_16fungal (Hybrid Assembly) | ecosystem: Environmental > Terrestrial > Soil > Vadose...
CGCTTACCTTTCGCCGTCGCCTGGCCGGCGATCGTCGACAGATCATCGGGCGCGCCTCCGTCCGCCCATTCCCGTGCGCGCTTCGCCCAGGCGTCGAGCGCCTTGGGCGCATACCCGGTCTTCTCCTTGTCCGACGTGCCCTGCAGGCGGGCATAGACGAAATCGCCTGTCACGTCTGCGATCAAGGGATGCTTGTCGGACTCGACGAGGACGGCCGCCACCGAGAACCGGCGCAGCAGCGCAGTGAACGCCGGCACCAGAAAGCTCTCGTGCCGCACCTCGACCGCGTGGCGGATGGGCTTGCCGCCGAGGCGCTGCGGCAGTAGCGCGAGGAAAGCCGCAAAATGGGCATGCCGATTCGCATTCGGCTTGAAGGCAACAGCTTGGTGCCGGGAGCCGGGGCACCCAGATTTGGCGGATCTGCGTGCCGTCACGAACGCGCCTGGCCCCGCAACTGGGGCAAGGTGAAACTCCAGGATTACTTGTGATCTACACGCTACCTCTGAAGGAGGACCTCATGGACGCCATCGCACCGCCCAAGCCGAAAGTTCTGTTCGAAGCCGAGCCGTTCATCCCCTATGTGCGCGAGGAGGACTTCGACCCCCGGCTCAAAGGCGTGGTCGAGCCTTACAAGCAGCGCATGGGCTTCCTGCCGAACGCGCTCAAGCTCTACGCTTATCGTCCCGAGATCGCCGAGACGTTGTGGAAGCTCAACAGCAACGTCATGCGCGATCCGTCATCGACGCTTGATCAGTTGCTCAAGCGCAAGCTCGCCGCGGTCGCCTGCGCCACCAACGGCTGCGCGTATTGCACGGCGCACAGCTGCGCGATGCTGAAGAAGCCGAAGGAGGCGGGCTTCGAGGGCTGGGGGCTGAGCGAGGATGAGCTGCAGGCGATCGTGACCGGCGCCTATGCGCCGAAGGACGAGATGGAGCGCGCCTGCTTCGACTATGTCCGCGCGGCGTCGGAGGATCCGACGTCGGTGCCGGATGAGATCCTGCAGCGGCTCAAGCAGCACCTGACGCCGCCGCAGATCGTCGAGCTTGCCTGCGTGGTCGGATTCTGGAAGCTCTACAACACCGTGCACGACAGCCTGCATATCCCCGTCGAATCCTCGCTGCTGGGCGACACCGGATATGTCGATCTCTAGGCTTCGCCGCCCGCGGGCCAAAACCCCCGCGAGCAAGACGAGCAAGGCGAATTTGTGAGCCGCCGCCGCTAGGAGGCTACCACCAGCTGGCGTGGGTGACTTTTTCTTAGGCATCAATTTACTTTCCGCTTTTCATATTACGACACGAAGGGCTTGCGGCAGTACGTCGATGCCTTCGATGTGCAGCGTCGCAACCTCGCCGTCGAGCGCAACATCCACGGAGTTTTCTAGAAAGAAGTCCACTCGCTGTACACCCTTGCGCTCGGCCATGGGATGATGGATGTGCTCCCCCGTGAAAAGCCCAGGAAGATTCCGGATCAGTCCGAGTCGTCCGATCGGCCCCCAGCGAACATATTCAATCAAGCCATCAGCAGTCTCGGCGTTCGGGGCTATCATCATTTTGCCGCCGGTGAACTTGCTGTTGTTGAACGTAAGGAAAAGGCTGCGGCGTCGATCGACTTCCGCCCTGCCATCAACACTCAGCGGAAAAGCCCTCCGATTCAACCGCGCCAGCGTTACGAAGAGGGCGAAGAGGTACCCGAGTTCTCCGAACCGCCGGAAACGCCGGTGGCGAATCATTGCCACGTCCGCCGCGAATCCGACGTTGAAGAGGTTCAGGAAATAGTAGGCGCCAGCTTTGTGCCTCAGGCGGAATAAATCGCAAGGACGCGACCTTCCTGCGATCAACGCTTCAACTGCTTGTGAAGATGCGTTGCCGGTGAAATCGCGAAGAAACGAGTTCCCTGTTCCTAATGGTAGAAAAGCCAACGCCGGTGGATCGCCGCTCGCCGCTTCGGGAAAGAGCCCGTTGACGATCTCGAACGTCGTACCGTCCCCGCCAACGGAAATGAATTTGCGATAGCCGCGGGCGAAGCCATCGCGAGCGAGTTCGGTGGCATGGCCTTCCATTGCGGTCTCGGCGACATCCACCTCGATCCCGGCAGAACGCAGACGGCCTAGAACGCCGCCCACCATGCGACCGGAACGCCCACCTCCCGCAGCAGGATTGACGATGGCGAGATAGCTCTCGTTCACAAAGGCACCACGGCAGTGCGATCCACGCCCTTGCCAATCTCCTCGCCCAGCTGAATACGCTTGATCTTCATGGACGCAGTGCGCGGAAAGTCTTTGCCGACTACGAAGTATCCAGCGATGCGTTTGAAGTCCGGCAACCGACGGTTGCGCGCCCCTAAGTCCTCTTGAAGCGCGCTGGTGATTTCAGCACCGGGCTCTAGGCGAATCACCATGACTAGCTCTTCCCTGCCCAAGGCGTTCTTGGGCCAGATGAAATTCGTCGCAAAAATGCAGTATTCCTTTACCGCGAGGCCATCGAATGCATTCTCAATATCTTCGGGATAGATATTTTTGCCGCCCTCGGTGACGATCATGTTCTTCTTGCGACCGAACAACTGCAGATGTCCTGATGGATCAAAGCGGCCCAAGTCGCCGGTAAGCAGCCAGCCATCGACAATCGTCTCGGAGGTCAACTCGGGAGCGTTGAGATAGTGCGACATCACCGTTTTGCTGCGCGCCGCTACCTCGCCGATATTCTCACCATCGGGATTCAGAATGCGAAGTTCCACACCGGCCAGCGGCTTGCCCACGGTGTCGGCGCGAAACGGCTTGCAGTCGTTCAACGTCAGAACCGTGCTCGCTTCGGTCAGGCCGTAACCGTTCGAAACCGGCAGGCCGAGATCGTAGAAGAATTGCAACGTCAGCGGCTCCATAAATGCGCCGCCGACAAACATCGCTTTGAGGCTGCCTCCAAAAGCGCGATGAATCTGCGGCAAAAGCAAGCGGCTAATTCCTACATGCGGGCGATGCCGCGTTAGCAGGCGGTTCAAAGCGATTAGACGATCGAGAATCCAGCGTCGCGATGAGGGCAATTCGTCAAATTTCGAGCGCAGCCCGCGCTCCAGATTCTTCAGCACCATTGGAACCAGTGCGAGGTACGTAATGCGATAGCGCACAAAAGCATCCCGTACGAACTCCGGACGAAGTGTGCGGAGATGGACCACAGTCGCGCCGCAAACAAATGGGCCGATGAAACCGACCATGAAATCCACGGCATGGTTGGTGGGCAAGATGCTGAGATAGCGCACGCCCGGCCAAAACGGGTATAGCTTGGTTAGGGCCGTACACTGTTCCAGGTAGTTCTCATGGGTTAGAACGCAGCCCTTCGGCTGGCCGCCCGTTCCCGACGAATAAACGATGGATGCCCAGTCCTCGCGCCGCCGAGGCGAGGGTTCTGGCGATCCTTTGCGACGAAAATCCTCCCAGCGAAACGCCTTGACCAACGCGGCGCCGCCTGGGGCTTCCGTCACCAACACAGTTTCGACCGCCAAGCTTTCAAAAGCAGGAGCCTGCGTGATCGCGCGCCACAAATGAAACTCAGTGAACAAGACCTTAGCCTGCGAATGCGCCAGCAAAGCCAAGTGTTCCGCCGCCGAGAGCTTATAGTCGAGCGGCACCAGCACGCCGCCGCAGTACATCACCGCGTATGCCGAAATCAGCCACTTCGACTGATTCGTCATGATGATGGCCGCACGGTCGCCCGGGTGAAACCCAGCATCCTGCAGGGCTCGCGCCAAAGGCAGCGCCGTTTCCTTGAAATCGGAATACGTCAGCCGCGTGCGTTCCGTATCGCGATCGGACTCGATAAGACAGACTTCATTCGGCCACCGGTCCAGAGCATCGCGCAGGGCTTCGCCCAGGCACTGATATTTCGTCAAATCCAGCATCCAGTTTCTATTTCACCACAGAGGCGCGCAGGGCACGGAGAAAACCGTGTTCGGCGCCATTACCAGTTGGAGACGTGAGGCCGCTCTGCAATCTACAGCCGCGCCTGAATCTTGTTGGCCAGCGTGCGGAAGTCGGAGACTCCCTGCATTTCGTAGTCCGGCAATTCCACATGAAAGTGATTTTCCAGGCGAGTCAGCAGGTCCAGCGCCTGCAGACTGTCAATTCCCAGATTCTGAAAAAAGTCGTCGTCGGGGCTAAGTTTTTCACGCGGCACTTTGAAACGCACGGCTGCTAGGGCGAGCACTTCGTCGAGGGTCTGATCAATGGTCGGCATGATTACTCCTGGTTAGGGCAAATACGGCAAGGCTTCCTTGCTCGCCACAAACCTGCGGAGGCCGGCTTCCACCGCTGGTCGTGTGAACAAATTGCAGAAGATTTCGATTTCTTGGCGGAGTTCTTCCAGCGGCAACGGTTTAATGAACTGTTTGGCGGCCGCAGACGTGTGCCGGTCAAACTTGCCAATCTGCGCAGCGGTGGCGCGGGCGGCATTGAGAGCTTCTCCTTCCGCTACCAACTGGCTCACCAATCCGATCTGGTGAGACTTGACGGCGTTGAAACTGCGTCCCGTCAGCAGCAAATCCCTGGTGATCGAATTGCCCAAATCCCGCTTTAATCGCGGAATTCCGCCGAATCCAGGAATCAGCCCCAGGCGTAGTTCGGGAAAGCAGAAACGCGTCATTTTGTCGGCGACGATCAAATCGCACACTAAAGCCAACTCGAAACCGCCGCCAAACGTAACCCCATGAACCGCCGCAATTGTGGTCAGGGGCGATGCATCGATCTTGTTAAACACAGCATGAATGCGTTCGAGGAACTCGCGCACACCCCGAACCGCGTCTTCGCGGCGCATCCTCTGCGTGCCCTCGAACAACTCCCGCAGATCTGCGCCCGCGCAGAACCCGGCGGGCTGCATGCTGTGCAAAATCACGGCGTGCGAAACCATTGTGAGCTCGTCCAAAGCGACAGAAAATCGCTCCAGTTCCCCCAACGTTAGCGAGCCAATCTCGTTGCAGGGATCGCGATGCAGCGCCAGTTCAATGACGCCATCCTTCCACTCCCACGACAGTGCCTGCCCCTGAAAGCGCATCATGCTAGCTGGCCACCCGCGCACGAGTTTCGTACATCTCAGCGATCTCGTTTTGGAGACGAGTTGTGATGGCATCGCGCTTCAACTTGCCGTTAGCGGTCAGCAACCCGCTCTCCATGGAAAACACCTCGCCACGCAAATGAAAGGCGCGAACTTGTTTGTAGTGCGGAAGGTCGAGATTTATGGCATCGAGAGCCGCCCGGACGACATCTTCAGCCACCGGGCCGCACACAATGGCCGAAAGGTATCCACGACCATTGCCCACGATCAGCACTTGAAGCGCGCCCGGAATTTCCTGCAAAAGCTTGTCCTCAAGCGGCTCCGGCGCCACGTTGTGGCCGGAACTCAGGATGACCAGATTCTTTAACCGGCCAGCCACGGCCCAGATCCCCGCGGCATTCACTTCACCCTGATCGCCGGTGTGGAACCAACCGTCGCGCAGCACTGCAGCCGTCTCTTGGGGCCGATTCCAGTACCTGGCAAAAATATTCGGCCCGCGTGCGAGAATCTCCTGATTCTCTCCGAGCCGCATTTCCACTCCGGGAATCACAGGCCCGACCCGGCCCGTTACGACATTTCGGGGATCGTCCATGGTGCAGATCGCTGTCGTCTCCGTGAGTCCATACACTTGCAAAACGGGCACCCCTAGCATCTGAAAGTAGATCTGTGTATCCAGCGCGAGTGGTGCCGAGCCACAGATCAGTGCTCGAACATTCGGCCCCAACATCTTCTTTCGGACAGCAGGAAAGACCAGCCAGTTCGCTAGCCACAGCCAGAGTCCTTCGCTTGCAGTGGAGCGAGCACCGGGAGCCGACTGACGACGTTGGACTGCGTGCTTTGCCTTCGAGTAAGCTCTGTGCGCCATGCCGCCCTTACGCAGCACTTGTTCATCCACTCCGCGGCGCATACGCTCCAGGAGCGCGGGAACGTTGAGAACATAATCCGGTGTACTGGCAGGAAGCTCCGCCGGGAGCCTGGTTAAAGCGGTATTCAGCGTCAGCCGGCTGCCTCGCAGCAGGCTAGTCAACAAAAGTATCCAGGAACCCGCGAAACAGAAGGGTAGATAATGGAACACCTTGTCTTGTCGGCTACGGCCTTCCATCAGCAAATCCAGGCGCGACGAAGTGCACTCCAACATGTGGGTGACATTGCCAACCGTCAGCACAACTCCCTTCGAGACACCCGAAGTGCCCGAGGTGTAGATGATCGTCATCGGGTCCGAGGGGGTAAGAACTACGGGAGGATCGATTTGGCTGGAGGCCGCCGGCTTCCCAGAAAAGACTTCGTCGAACAACTTGCAGTGCGGCAGTTCACTGCACGCTTGACGCAGGGAATCCTGCAACGACGCCGTACCGCAGAGCAGGAGAGCAGGCTCGCAGTCTGCGATCATCGCGGCCAGTTCTTCCGGCGCTTGCCGGGAGTAGAGGGGAACGCAGATCAACGCCTCGGCGAAGATGGCTAGATTCGCGGCAACCCAGCGAATTCCGTTTTCAGCGAAAAGGGCGCAACGGTCCCCTGGTTTCAGTCCGGCGCTGCGAATGTGGGTTCGCGCGTCAGCGATCAGCGCTAGCACATCCCCGCCGGTTGCGGCGAGAGGCCCGCTCTCCTGCAACTCCTCGAGAACGGCAACTGAGCGGCACACTTCCAGCCGACCAAAAATCGCTTGCAGGCAATTCTGCGAAAGCGTCCCTGCCGCCGCGATCATCGTCATCCGTAGGCCTCGACCAAGTTCCGTAGTGTCGGACTCAAAGGCGGCAAGTATTCTTCCCAGGTATAGGTTCCGCCGCGCACGGAATAATCCGGATACCGGCGCTGCACTTCTTCCTCGAAGTACACGCCCATGCGCGCCATCGTCTTCAGGTTCTTGACCACCGTGCGCCCAATTCCATCCGCGATCTTTTCGCCATCCTGCTTGAGCTTGTTGAGGATCACGAGCAGCTTGGGCTCAAGCTCAGGATCGTCGACGGTGAGGAATAAATCCTGGTGCCCACGCTCATTCATCAGGTTGCGGATGCGCTCATCCATAGTGATGCCGGCGGACGGCACCAGGCCCGGCATGGAGGTAACGATGCCGTGAAAGCGCGAGGAGACCATCATGTGGCAGGCACGCAGGATGCTAACCAGCTGATACATATCGTAGTCGTCGGACGTAAGCACCGGCACGCCGCCCAAGTCACCAGAAATTCGCTGGCAGGCGTCGGCATCGAGGCGTTCCGTGGCCACCATCACCACAAATACATTGTTGCTCTTACGAAATGTCTCAACGGCTCTGGCAATTGATGTGAGATACCGCGTGTAGGCGGCATCCACTTTCGCGCCTGCGGCGTGAAAGTAGACGGTCCGATACTGACTTTCCTTATAGGCACCGGTCACATTTCGCGCCACGTACTTGCCTAGCGACGCTTTGACAGGCCACCAAAACGGATTAATCGGGCAGACCACCAATACCGGCGTGACTCCATCCCACCCGGCCTTGTGGAGCACTTCGCTGCCGTAGGCTGGAGGCAGCGGCTCAAAGGTCCATGCCGTGTCCGTACCCAATTCAGTCGGCACACCCAATTCACGGAGCAGGGTTCTCGATTCCTCGTTGCGCGTAATCACCAGCGAATCGCGGCAAAAGCGCCCGCACATCTTCGCTACCAAGTGATCCATGTGGCCGGCTTCCGCGCCATAACCGATCGATAGCTTATTCTGCGCCGACGCAATTCCGAGCGAACCGATCATCATAGTCGTTAGAGCATTCGCAAACTTGCTCTTGAACATGGAACCCTCACAGGCAACAACCCCGTGGTGCTTGGGAACCTCGCGCTGCAAAAATGGCGGGAAAATATCTGGCAGATGCACTTGGCGAGTACCCTCGAAGTAGCCCCTCGTGAACTCGAACTTCTGCGACATCACACTGAGTTCGCAGCGATCCGCGCCGAGAACGTGCCGCACCTGGCGGATCATTTCCTCCACACGCACGTCCGAACCCGTGTTGCGCGTGCCGTTATAGCCCGCAAAGAGCAGCTTCAGCTTTTCGCCCTTGCGCCAAGTATTGCCGCCACCGAGCATCCAGCGCAGCCGCGTCATCTCGATCGAGCTGCTCACCCATGCTTCCAGAATCAGGTCAATCATGCAGCGGAGCCTCCGGAAGCTGCTGGCCAGGGTTGGTATTGATATTGAAAGTGGTTATCCAGGCTGAATTTCAGCAAAGGCAGGCTGTACTGCGAGAACGGCACGGGCTTGCGCCCCAGTTCCGTTACGGCTCGCGTGTTATCGAATACTGTGTTCCATTTCAAATACGGCAAGAAGACTTTCATCAGAGCCGCGCCATGCCCCATCTTCCCTTTTCCGGAAGCCAGCCGCTCCACGGCCGAAGAGAACAGGCCTCCCAGACCAGGCAAGTATACCGGCTTGCTCTTCTTGCGCGCCGCCGAAAGAGCATCGGTCAGCTCGCGAAAGGTCTGCGACATGGTCCCCGAGGAAAGATGATAAATCTCATGCGCCGGATTCGCCTTCTGGTGCAGCGTAACAATGGCATGCGCGACAAAATCCACGTTCACAATGTCCACTCGATCCGAGGGACGCAGCGGGAGCACCGGCAAACCGGCGAGAAACACAAACGCACGCACCATGTCGAACTGAGTCGTCTCCGGCGCACGGCTGTCGCCGAGCACGATGCTCGGACGGAAAATCGTCCGCGGCACATCCGGCAATAGTTCGCGGATCATGTGCTCACAGAATTTCTTCGTGCGCGCGTAAGGATCGTAGTCCGAGCGCTGCCAATCGACGGCAGTATCTTCCACTACGACTTCATCCTGCCGCTTCCCTGCTACGGCCACGGTGCTCACGTGGCTAATGCGCCGCAGGCCGCGCCGCGCGTGGGCGCGTTGGCCGAGCTGCACCACTTCAAGAGTCCCGCGCAGATTCGTATTCAGGCAGCTCTTCTCAGACTTACGGTTCAGTGACGCTGCGCAATGGATGATCGAATCAGTGGTCTCGACCAGCCTTTGATAATCCGCCGCGGACAAGCCGAAATACCTGTTCGTCAGGTCGCCACAAAAAATATTGATCCGCGAATGCAAGTAGCCGGAAAACTTCGGGAAATCGAAATGCAATTGCAACGATTGCCACAGGCGCGCTTCGGCCTCCGGTTGGTCTTTTGCGCGCACCAGCAGATTCAACGGCTCGCGATGGCCGTCCAGCAATCCGGCGGCGATGTACGCGCCAATGTACCCAGTCGAGCCGGTTAGGAATACTGCCACGTTGGCCCCGTTCCTGTGTGCAAGGTCTGCGCGTCGCGATTCGGCTCACGGCTCTTGGATTCATCCTTCGCAGGCGATAGCCGAAAGTTGCGGCTGGGCCGCGCTTCCAAGGGCCGTCCCTCGATGAGCGGGTATGTCCAACGCCGCAGCGCCGGAATATGGATGTTGATCCAGTACTCCCACCAATCGAGCGACCGAGAGTCATAGCCAAACGTTTCCCGCTCAGATTCCGGAAGCAGCCGGTTCAGCTTTTCTACGTTGCCCGCCACAAAATCGTGCTCGTTGTTCAGAATGAACGGCTCAAACAGCACAATCAGCTTCTCCAATCGTTCCAGACTGCGTTCGGTGCGCGCCAATGGTGTTTTTTTCAATGGCAAAGGCGCCATGATTTTCTGGATTGTCCGCACCATTGTTCTCTGGGCCGGAGCCGAGAGCCGCTGGTAGCGCTGCTTCGAAACTGGAATCGTGTCGAAATGCAGCCGCAGCCAATGCTCGATTCCCTCCAGCGCTCGGTAGTGTTTGCGATGCGCCAGGCCCGTCAGCTCAATCGAGCGGCGCATGTCGCAGGGATTCGACACAGACGTAGCCAGCTGATACATCGCATCATGGCGGCGCTCCATCACCGCCGTTGCAATCAAGGTGATCCCCTGACATACCGAGTCCACCGGAACAATATCCAGTCGCTTGCGCTCATTGGTCGGTAACTGCCGGAAGTACGTGCCTAGCAAATAGGAAAGGGACGCCGAGGTGTTAATCCCCTCGTTCCACCCACGAAACGGCTTGGCAATCGAAGTCTCCACAATCGCCGGACGCACGATCGCGACCGGCAATCCAGCACCGCGCGTCGCAATCAACGACTCCGCCAGGCTCTTGGTAAAAGTGTAGGTATTCGGCCAGCCCAATTCCCGTGCCCGCGCCATACCCACTTCCGTGATGTAGGTCTTCAGCCATCGAATGCGGTTCTTGCGAATCTGGTTCTCCAGCGCAGCGCCTTGGAGCCCGCGTGCTGCATGTTCCCTGCCCAACGCCTCGCCCCGGAGTTCTTCGGTGATCTTGGGGCTTTCCGCCAGCTTTTCTGCCTCGGCCACGCGCGCGTGCAACTCCTGCCATTCTTTTTCCGCGTCAAAGCCCGCCTGGCGCGCCGGGGTGTAGTCGCGCCGCAAGGTCTCGCTGATGCGCCCATCGCGCTGTCCCGCTACGTAGCAAGTGGAAAGATGCACCAATCCGGCGTGGTCGCTACCGCGAATAAAGTCCAACATGTGCGCGGTCGCGTCGACGTTGACCGACAGGGCATCGCGCAAGTCAGGGTTAAAGTCGGTCAGCCCCGAACTATTAATGACGAGATCCAAAGACCCCTGTAGGCGCTCCGCCACCTCGGCGTCCAGCCCCAACATTGGTTGCGTCACATCGCCTTCGACCACTTCAATCCGCGCTGCGACGAAGCGCGCGAACTCTGCCCCGTACTGCTCCTCCAGCTTGTCGAACACCGGAGACTCGTCCATTACCTTTTCAAACCGCCGCACCGCCGGATTCGATTTCTGCCGCCGAATCAGCAGATAGATCTTGCCAATCTCCGGCAGATCCGCCAGCGTATTCGCCAGCCAGACCTTGCCGATGAAGCCTGTAAAGCCCACCAGAAGCACGTGCTTCCCGGCAAAAGCCTTTCGCACCGAAAGGTCTTCCTTTTGCGGTTGACCATCGAAAACCACTACGGGATGAACCAGCGTCCGCTGCTCACGTCGTGCGGCAAAGACGCACTGCGCCAGCAACTCCGGCGCTAGATCCAAATTTCGGCCCAGCTCCGCAGCATCCTTGCTTCCATTAGGATCGCTCCCGGTTATGCGCGCAAACAACCCCCGCGGGCGAATAACTGGGCTCAGCAACCGCCCTGTAGCAATGCCATCGCGGAGGTCCAAGCGGTTCGCCAACAGCCACTTCACGCCCAAATACAGGGCCAGCGGACGCATCACGTGGTCCAGCCCTTGGCTTACCAGCACCACCTCGGCACCGGAATCAGTAGCCTGCTTTAACGCCTGCAAACCAGCACTTTTCAGTCGGGGTTTCAAGTGATACTGGAAGTATTCTTCGCCCAGCAAATCCATCCGATCGCGGCTCACGCCGCGCAAGACCGTATGCACCACGCGCGTCGCCATCACTCGATCCACGGCATAGAGAAACGGCCGCAACAACGCCATCAGCAGGACCAGGCCACGGCGGACGCACCGCTCCAGAAAACTCTGCCCGCGCCAGGTGAAAAACGCGATCGGATGCACCACGCTAAGGTTGAGAAGGCTCCCCTCAACCCGCCAGTACACGGGATCTGCAGGCCGATCGTTCGATGGCCGATCGGTGAGTTCGTGGTTTGGAGGGAAGGTCAACGATTTAGTCCGGCTTACGGCTTCCGGCCTGGGTCGCGCCGGAGGGCTCAGGAATGAAACCTAACCCTAGCATTGTAAATAAATTAGAAGCTGGAGCGAAGTCGTATCGCGGGTTCCATCGTCGGCGCGACGGCTAGGCGTCACGCTTGTCCTCGCGCTTCTGCTCCCACAAGCGGAACCCGCCCAAGAACGCATTCTCGTTCGCGCCCAGACGCGTGTCCTTGGGGAGCTTATCCACCTGCTTGGCGTTGCCTCCGCCGAGCACAACGTAGTCGGCCTCGAGGGCGTCTTTCAGCCGCTCTACCACGTCCGCCACCGTCGCCCGCCACTTTTTCTTCCCTAGGCGTTCCAAGCCTCGCAAGCCAACGTAATCCTCGTAAGTCCGACCTTTTTTATAGGGTAGATGCGCCAGTTCCATGGGCTCCAAATGCCCATCGACAATCATCGCCGACCCCAGCCCGGTACCCAGACCGAGAAATAGCATGCGACCACCTTGGTAGCTTCCCAGAGCCTGCATTGCGGCGTCGTTGATCAACCGCACCGGATACCCAAACGCCTTGCGAAAGTCGAACCCCACCCAGCCAATCCCGAGGTTCGCCGGTTCGTGTAGTGGGCGCCCATGTACAACGGGCCCAGGGTAGCCCATCGCAATCGCATCGTAGGCCCATCCCTGTGCCAGTTTCTTCACCGCTTGAACCATGAGGCGCGCGGTCATCGTGGGGCCAGAATCGATCTTGCGCGGCTCCTTTTCGCCCGTCGCCAGAATTTTGACGTGGGTTCCACCCACGTCGATGACAAGAACCTTGTGAGCCTCAGAGCCAGACTTCGCAGATTTCGCAGCCATCGACGTTTCCAGCACGGAGTGTATCCGATTTAGGCTTCACACGCCAAGAAAAAGGCCGCTCTCTCTCGCGAGCGGCCTTCTCAACAATTGTACCGAAGGTTAGTCGCCAGCCACCGGCTCTTCCACCTCGACCTTGGGTGCCGGAGCAATTCCGCCGTTCCCAGCCGGAGCGATCGCAGTCAGCGGAATAAACCCGCCTTCCGAAGCCTGCGGCTTTTCCTTGAGCACCACCTCGCGGTAAAGCGCCGCCATCTTGGCATCCTGCAGCGTGGTTTCCTTCTGCTTCTCGTCCCGAGCCCGTGTTTTTTCCTCGCGGGCCGTTTTGGCAATGCCCTTCGAATCCAAATCGTGTTGAATATCCGTGGTCACGATTTCGTCGCGCAGTAACAGGGTATGCTCCGTCGACTCCATCTTCACCTTCTTGCCGCCCGCGAAGATTTCATGCCGTCCATGCTCCTCATACCACTTGGTGAGCGTCGCCGTCATGTGCATCTTCTCGATAATGTTGCGCCATCCCACGCCAGTGTTGTACGCGCAGAAGGAGATTTCGCCCTCCTGCGTGGCGTAAGGAATGATGCATTGCTCGGTCCGGCGGAAGTCGTAGTTGTACAAATCCTGGAACCACATTCCCGCGATAAACAGGAAGTTCCAGCGATCTTTGCGCCGTTTCATGATGTCATCGATCGTGCGGTCCGGTCCGACTTTGCCGTAATTCCGGCCCGTGGCGTTATAGTTCTTGTCGAACTTTTGCAGCAGATCGATCATGCGGAAGTGCGTTGGCGACCGGAATGAATCGTAATTCTTCATCAACGCCAGCGCCATGCCGAAGACTGAGAGAAACTTTCCGCGAGCGGCGTCGTTGATTTTGGCGATGTCTTTCGCCAACTGATCGCCTTTCAGGAACGCCGTAACGGGAACGGCTTCCTTCGTTTCCTTGTCAATCATGATGGCCATGCCGGTGCCGCAGTTCGGGTGGCAGCCGCAGCTCAATTGGCCCCAGTCGGCATCGTGACCCTTGATGAGATCGCCCCAATCCGAGAACGTGCTCATGAACGAAATGGGGAACCAGTCGCGGGCAGGTTCGCCCAGGCCGGTTTGCGATTTCACATCATGCGCCAGATGCGACAGCGTGTAGCGCTGCGCCTCGCGGCGATCGTCAGTGACGGCCTCGTCGCGTCCGGTGAACGAAACCGGCTGGAACGAAAGGAAACCGATGCGCTTCGGATTGTCCAATGCGAACTTGATGATGCGTCCCACCTGCTCGTTGTTGATGCCGTTCACAATCGTCACAACGGGCACGATCTCGACGCCGGCGCGATGCAGGTTGTCGATGGCCTTCAACTTCACGTCAAACAGGTTGCCCACAGCACGATGCGCATTGGCCGCGGTGCCGATACCGTCGAACTGCAAGTACGCATAACGCAAACCAGCTTCGGCTGCCTGCTGAGCGAACTCGAAGCTCTTGGCAAACTCAATACCGTTCGTAGCCGCCTGCACCGAGTTGTAACCCACCTTGCGCGCGTAACGAACCGCGTCCAAGAAGTACGGAGACAAAGTCGGCTCGCCGCCGGAGAACTGCACCGACATCTGCCGCCTCGGCTTGATGGTGATGGCGTTATCCAGCATCGTCTGAATTTCTTCCCACGTGAGTTCGTGCACAAAGCCGACCTGGTTGGCATCCATGAAGCAGGGGTCACACATCATGTTGCAGCGGTTGGTCAGGTCGATCGTCAATACCGAACCACGGCCATACTTCACCGTGCTGCTGCCGTGGTGATGCAGCTTTTCGTCGTTGTGGGCCTTAATGTCGCGGCCCGGGAAGGTCTCTTCCAGGTGATTCGAGAACTCGGGATCAATCGACATCACGTCTTCGAAATGCCCGTGAACCGGACAGTCCTTCACCATCAGGATCTTGCCGTCGCGCTCGATGATCTGCGCCTTGATCTCGCCAACCTTCTCGTTCATCAACACTTCATAAGGCAGCTTGCCATCCAAAATCTGCTGCCGGATTTCAGGCACGCACTTCGGGCACAGCGAATCGGTCGTGCGTGGCCAGCCCAGCGGTGGCTTGCTCTTCTCATAGGACTTCAGCAAAGGCTTGTCAGACCACTTCGGGACGATCCCCGGATTCTGCTTAATGCGGTTGACGCGGTCAAATACCGCCCAAACACCCTTGGCGCCGTACGTTAGAGCCTTTTCCACATACTTGATTGGCTTATGCATGTCCTCTCGCTTTCGCGAAAAAGTTAACCGCAGAATCTCGATTCCACAGCGTTTACTAGATTGTCTTTCTAGGGCTGAACCTGGGAAAGGTCGGCACCCAAGGCATCTCCCCTGTTTCCATCTAAACCTTCAGATTTTTCAGGGTAAGACCTGTACGCTATATAGACTACCCGGACCGGTCGGGCCTTCCACCTAGAACTCAACGAACCGTCAGAATCATAGGTTGAACGGTAACAGAGGGCATTGTTCGGGGGTAAGTGATTGAAAAGGAACGGGTAGCGAGGGCAGGAACCCTGCGGACCTTTGGCTCACGGACTCGGTACAATCCCCTTTGCTTTGGGTGTACGGGACCCCGAACCGAGGCGATTCTTTAACCCATGTCGCAAGAACCAACAGTCTCGTTTCGCATGATCGGCCACGCCGAGTTTGAACTTGATCCGCACCGCGGGATTCCATGAATTCCCTCCACGGCTGTTGGCGCAACCCTCTTCCGATCCAGTCGCCAACCAGGATTATGCAATCGGTTTGTTCGCGACCGGAATTCTTGAGCGGGTACGAAATTCACGCCGTCGGTGATTCGCACCACCGCGAGTATTGGATTCCGGCCGCGGACCTTCCTCGCTTTCAGTGACAATATCGCCGGACCCATCGAGGTTATCTCAGAGTTCCGCTCGGACCGCCGATCTCCAGCCTGATTTACCGCTTGGCGTGAGCGCGGAAGAACGTCAAATCCGCCGCATTGTGCGAGGTCAGGTATTTGTGCGCGGTGCCAACTTCCCAGACAAATTTGACAACTCCGCCGGACGAACACGACGAGGCGCTCTTATTGTTATATACCTTGACTCCGCCCAGGACTTGACAAAGAGGAAGCGCCGTCGACCGCACCTTGCAATGATTTTGCGTGGCGAAGAAGTCGAACGTCGAATCAACGGTTGATTTCTCTGGCAAGTACTTGTTCCAATCCCACTTCGCGGAGCAGGGATCTACACCGACCGCGTTGCTGTCCATTGTCCCGTGGTACTCCACGACCGACACGGGGTTAGGGATGCTTGGCACCGTCGGGCTGCCCAACGTCGACTGGAGGGAACCGGAATTGACCGACACGGCAGCGACAAGATCGGAGAGGTCCACTGCCGCCAAAGACGCCATAAACGCGCCGACCGAGAACCCAACCACATAAACCTTCTTCGGACTGATGACTGGGTATTTGGCCCTCACCGTTGTGATGAGCTGGCGCAAGTATCCAATGTCGTCCGGATATGGCGTGTAGGGCGGGGACTTCTTCGAAAAAACCATATTATTAAAGAATCCGGCGTTCCAAGCCCAGTAGCCGACGGAACCCTTGGTCGTGGCATCGGGATCCCAGGTGGACACGGCGGCAACTACAATGCAGCCCGCACCCTTTTGTTTGCAGGCGTAATCCCAGCCGTAATAGTTATTATCGGGCGGGGTAGACGAGTTGGCATACCTCAACCCGTGCAAGGTAATGATCAACTCTCCCGATAGGGGTATGCTAGCGGGCGGGATTACTACAGTGTAGTGGCGTGTCACATTCTTCCAAGGAAATGTTGCCTTCACAATTGTTTGCGCAGTGGCGAACGATGGTGCAAGTAGCAAAATTACGACCGAAACCACTTTGTTCATGTAATTTTTTCCTATTCAAATTGAAGGCTGCATCCAGGTCGCTGGGTGTGATCGTCGGAATCGTCGCGCGGCACTTCGACGGCGTGCCTTTAGTCCTTTTGTTTCTAGGCGAACCCTACAGAGGCACTTCGTCTCGGCGGAAATTTGAAAGCCAGACTCCCCGCGCCCCAATCAAATTTGCAAGTCACCGATGTGGAGTAGGCACGCCTTTCGCCAAATTTCGCGACAGCAGGTACTTTTCCCACTCGGCAGTTCACGATTTGCCATTCCAGGGCGAACATAAGACAATGACGGGCGTTCGCTCTGCTGGATGCCTTCGTCTATGAATCGTGAATATCACCGCTGGTACAGCAAAGACCTCAACCGCGAAATGGAGCTGCTGGTCTTCGGCCACGCCGGCGTGCCCATGATCGTCTTCCCTACTTCGATGGGGCGCTTCTTTGAATATTCCGACCGCGGCATGATCGGGGTTCTCGGCAACAAGATCGGTAGCGGCCAGCTTCAGGTTTTCTGCCCGGATAGCGTGGACCTCGAGAGCTGGTACAACAAGAGCGCCCATCCCCGCTGGCGTGTTCTGCGTCACGTGCAATACGAAAGTTATGTGCTGAACGACGTAATGCCGCTGATTCGCAACAAGAACAATAGCCCGCAACTTACGGTGACAGGATGCAGTTTCGGGGGGTACCAGGCTCTGAACTTCGCGCTCAAGCACCCCGATGTGGCTACACACTGCGTCTGCATGAGTGGATCGTATGACATTAAGCAGTTTCTCGACGGTTACTACGACAATGATTGCTACTTCAACAATCCGCCGGATTTTCTCCCGAACATGAACGACGAGTGGTTCCTGCGCCAGTATCGCGAACGGGTTCGCTGGGTTCTGGCCACGGCCGACTGGGATATATGCCTGGACCAGAACCTAAGAATGGCGGGGATCATGCACGCCAAGGGCATTCCGCACTGGCTCGACATCTGGGGCGATCACACCGAGCATGACTGGCCGGCTTGGCTGCGAATGGCTGTGAAGTATTTCTAGAACTGATCTGAGGAGATCTTTCGTGCGAAACGGTAGGCACTTGCTTGCTGCTACGCTTCTTTCGATGTCCTCCCTCGCTCGTGGCCAGGCCACTGCCACGGAGGTGGAAACCGTGAAGCGCATGGCTGCAGAACCGGACCTCACCCGCGCGCAACTGGACCGATACGCCGCTCAAGATCATGCCGACAGCGGCGAAAACTCACCCGAAGACCGGCGCCGCCACGCTGGACGATGCAGCCGATTGCATTGACCATATCGTCAAAGTTGCCGGCATCGATCACGTCGGTATCGGCAGCGACTTCGACGGGGTTCCCAGCGTTCCCCTGGGCCTTGAGGATGTATCGAAGATGCCCGCGCTCACCGTGGCTTGGCTCAAGCGAGGTTACACGGAACAAGAGATTCGGAAGATAATGGGCGAAAACGATTTGCGGGTGATTCGGGAAGTGCTGGGCAACTAGACTTCAAACAAGACCGCTCGGGTGATGGCGCCCGCGCTGCATAAGGGCATCACAGAGGACTTTGAGGGCATCATGAAAAAAATCGGCATGCTTTTCGGCAAAGAAAACACGTTCCCGCCTGCTGTCGTTCAATACATCAATTCCATGAGCGTACCCGACGTTACGGCGGAGTTCGTCAAAATCGGCGGCATCAAGATGGCTACCCCCAGCGGGTACGATGTCATCATCGACCGCATCTCGCAGGATATTGAGTTCTACCGGGCGTTCCTAAAGAATGCCGCCTTGTCCGGGACGCGGGTCATCAACAATCCCTTCTGGTGGACTGCCGACGACAAGTTCTTCAACTACGCTCTCGCCACCAAACTTGGCGTTGCGATTCCGCCAACCGTGATCTTGCCGCACCACGATTATCCGCCAGACACGAACGAACAATCGATGCGGAACTTGATTTACCCGCTCAACTGGGAGGAGATCTTCCAATACGTCGGCTTCCCTGCCTTCCTCAAGCCCTACGACGGCGGCGGTTGGAAACACGTTTACAAGGTCCACACGCCGGAAGAACTCTTCGCGCGCTACAACGAAACCGGCAGCCTGTGCATGACGCTGCAGCGCGGCGTCGAATTCGAGGAATACTTCCGCTGCTACGTGATCGGGCAGGAAAAAGTCCGCATTATGCGCTACGACCCGAAGGCGCCGCACCACGAGCGCTACGTCAAGGGCAATCCCCAACCGGAGCCTGTCCTGCGCGACCGCATCGTCAAAGATTCGCTTACGCTCTGCCGCGCTCTCGGCTATGACCTGAATACCGTCGAGTTCGCCGTGGAAGACGGCGTCCCCTACGCCATCGATTTCATGAATCCCGCCCCGGACGCGGATATCAATTCGGTCGGCCCGGAGAATTTTGAATGGGTTGTGAAAGCTGTGGCCGAGTTGGCGGTCAAGGAGGCGCTCAGCGTGGAAAATCCGAACCGCGAGTTGCGCTGGTCGTCGTTGCTATCGGGCAAATAGGCGCTGTCACGCTCGAGCATAGGGCTCCGCCTGTCGCTCCGATATACTTGATTTCGGCACAATCTGGCCAAGGCAGGTTCCCATGCGGCCCAGCTTCACGATCGGAATTGAAGAGGAATACCAAACCGTCGATCCCACCACCCGGGACCTGCGCTCACATATCCACGCCGAGGTGATCGCCAAGGGCAAGATGATCCTCGAGGAGCGCGTTAAGCCTGAGATGCACCAATCGGTCGTCGAGGTTGGCACCGGAATCTGCAAGAACATCAAGGAAGCCAAAGCAGAAGTCACCGGACTGCGCCGCGACATGGTGCGCCTGGCCCGAGAGAATGGCCTACGCCTCGCCTCCGCCGCCACCCACCCTTTCGCCGATTGGCGTGTACAGGAGATTTATCCCGACGAGCGCTACCACACCATCGTCGAGGACATGCAACTGGTGGCCCGCGCGAATCTGATTTTCGGCCTCCACGTTCACATCGGCATCGAAGACCGCGAGACGGCAATTCAAATTATGAACGCCGCGCGTTACTTTATTCCGCATATTCTCGCGCTCTCCACAAACTCGCCGTTCTGGCTGGGCATGAACACGGGATTGAAGTCCTACCGCTGTAAAGTGTTCGACAAGTTCCCGCGCACCAACATCCCAGACTATTTCCCCAGTTGGGGAGAGTATGAGAACTTCATCAATCTCCTCATCAAAACGGGCTGTATCGACAACGCCAAGAAAATCTGGTGGGATATTCGCCCCCATCCATTCTTCAACACGCTTGAATTCCGCGTCTGCGATATTCCGATGCGTGTGGAAGAAACCATTGCGCTCGCCGCTCTGATCCAAGCTACAGTGGTAAAGCTTTACAAGCTCTACGAGCAAAACCAGGGCTTCCGTCTCTACCGTCGCGCCCTAATCATGGAAAACAAATGGCGTGCCGCGCGCTACGGCCTCGACGGCAAGATTGTCGACTTCGGCAAACAAAAAGAAGTCCCCGTCCGGGAACTTCTCGAGGAATATCTGGCCTTCGTCGATGATGTCTTAGACGAACTCGACTCCCGTGCGGAAGTCGGTTACGTTCGTGAGATCATGAAAATGGGCACCGGCGCCGACCGCCAGCTCGGTGTCTATCGCGATAGCGGCAACGACCTGAAAGCTGTGATGGACTACATCATCGAGGAGACGTCGGTTGGACTGGGCGTGGAACAGACGGCCTCCGGCGATCACAACGAAAGAAGAGCAGGCTGACACTGACGAATGAGTATTTCCGTTTCTAACCCAATCCACCTCAACACCCTTCCCTTTGACCCTGAACTGACACCCGGCGCGCGCAACGCGATCAAGGTTTGCTTGCGTGTAAAGCCGGAAGAGAAAGTCACCGTCATCACCGACGAGGCTTCTGCAGAAATTGCGGCCAGCATTGTCCATGAGATTGAAGCCGTCGGCGCGCCCTACCGCGCCTGGATTCTCGAAGAACTCTCGCCGCGACCGCTCGTCGATCTCCCGCAGGAAATTCTCGACGACATGGAGAACAGCCAAGTCAGTATTTTTGCCGTCGTCGCCCAGCGCGATGAGCTCAAGTCGCGCATGCAGATGACCGATGTGGTCAATCGCCGCAAGATTCGACACGCGCACATGGTGAACATCAACCGCCAGATCATGCTGGAGGGCATGCGTGCCGACTTCATCAAAGTGGACCGCCTCAGCGTTAAGGTGATCGACATCGTCACGAAGGCCAGGGAAGTCCGGGCTACGACGGCCAGCGGAACTGACATCACAGCACAGCTCAATCCCGAATACCGCTGGCTCAAGACGAGCGGGATTATCAGTCCGGATAAATGGGGCAATCTTCCCGGTGGAGAAATCTTTACGACTCCTGGCGAGGTGAACGGAACATTCGTGATTGACGGAGTGGTCGGCGACTATCTCTGCGAAAAGTTTGGCGACCTGAAGAGCGCCCCCCTTACGATTCAGATCAAGGGCAACCGCCTTACCGAGGCGCACTCGGAGAACCGTGAACTCGAGGAAGACTTCTGGAAATACACGCATACCGACGAGAACAGCGATCGCGTGGGCGAGTTCGCCATCGGTACAAACATCGGCCTCAAAGACGTGATCGGGCAGATATTGCAGGACGAAAAGTATCCGGGCGTCCACATCGCCTTCGGAAACCCTTACGGCTTTCATACCGGCGCGGACTGGTACTCGGCGACCCACATCGATGTGGTGGGGCGGAAGTTCAATATCTGGGTGGACGGGCAGCAGATCATGAAGCAAGGGCAGTTTTTATTGGAAGCCTAAGCTTGGGCGCTATACTGCTGCGGTTATGATTCCAGCTCTCCGGCAGGACTTCAACCAGCGCTTTACCATAGCCAGGTACCACGAGTTTGAGCGGGAAATGGCGGATCGTTGCGGGACACCAGTGAAGTTTCGGCTTTGCGAGACGCCCTGTTTTTTTTCCAAACCGCTCCTGGATCAGATGTCCCAAGCAGGCAGTGACTTAATTCTCCAGCTCACCAATAGCGCCGAATACCACACGATTTCGGATTCCTCAATTCCCGCTGCATTCCGCGTTCCGAACGAGCCCGCCCATCCTATGTTCGTCCAGGTGGATTTTGGTCTGGTTCGGGACACCAGCGGCCAACTCCAACCCAAGCTGGTGGAGCTGCAAGCCTTCCCCTCTCTCTACGCCTATCAACCTGTGCTGGCGCAGACCTATATGGACGTTTTCGGACTCGACGCTGATCTCCAATACTTTCTGAGCGGCCTTACCGCTGATTCCTACCATCAAGTGTTGTCCAATGCCATCCTCGCCGGTCATGATCCCGAACATGTCATCCTCATGGAGATCGACCCGCTCGAGCAAAAGACGCTGCCTGACTTTCTGCTAACGGAATGCGCCCTCGGCGTCCCCACCGTCAACATCACCGACGTCCGCAAAGAAGGCCGGCAACTCGTCTACGAAAGCCGTGGCCGCAAAATTCCAATTCGACGCATCTTCAACCGCGCCATCGTCGACGAACTTGAACGTAAGAATCTGAACCTGCGCTTCCGCTTCACCGACGATCTCGACGTCGAATGGGCCGGCCATCCCAACTGGTTCTTCCGCATGAGCAAGTTTTCCATCCCCTACCTGCGCCACGAAGCCGTGCCGCAAACTCGGTTCCTGAATCAGGTGAAGGGAATCCCTGAAGATCTTGACCGTTATATCTTGAAGCCGCTGTTTTCCTTCGCTGGACTTGGGGTGAACATCCGCCCCACTCCGCAGGATGTCGCCGCCATCCCACCTGCCGAGCGGTCGCAATGGATCTTGCAGGAGCGTCTCGATTTCACGCCCGTTATCGAAACTCCCCACGGCGCAACCAAGGCGGAAGTCCGCATCATGTATATCTGGGATAAAGAACTGCTCCCGGTGCTCGTGATCATGCGGCTGGGCCGTGGGGCGATGATGGGCGTAGACCACAATAAAGACATGGAATGGGTAGGCTCGTCCGCCGCCCTCTACCTCTCCGGCTAGGCCCGTTCCTCCGGTAGACTGAGATCGGGGGCGTTCAAATTCAGGAGCGCCGTCCCGCCGGTATTTTCGAAATTGTGAGCCTCCTTAAGTTCCGTCGCGTCTAACATTTAGAGGATCCCAATCCAAACATGCGTCTATCCATGGCCTCGGCCAACCGTCGATTCGCCCGTTATCTATTTCCCTCCACATTGCTTGTTTGCCTCGGACTGCCGGGCACGGCGGGCGGTGCTGACACCATCCTACCGCTGAAGGTCTCTCCCGATCAGCCGCTGCCGCAAGACGTTGGCGCGGCCGGCCTACGCCTTACCATCAAGCGACTCGGAACGACTGCGCGACTGATGCACACCACGGCACACCCTGATGACGAAGACGGCGGCATGCTCACCTTCGAGTCGCGCGGCCGGGGCACGCACACATTGCTGATGACGCTGACCCGCGGCGAAGGCGGACAGAATAAGGTGGGTAGCAGCTTGCTAGATTCTCTCGGCGTACTTCGCACTTTGGAACTTCTCGGTGCCGACCGTTATTATGGTGTCGATCAGCGCTTCTCGCGCGTGGCGGATTTTGGCTTCTCCAAGAACCCGGAAGAGACTTTGGAAAAATGGCAGGGCCACGACGTTGCGCTTGGCGACATGGTCCGCGTCATTCGCACGTTTCGTCCCAACGTTTTGGTAGCTCGCTTCACGGGTACCAGCCGCGACGGTCATGGCAATCATCAGGCATCGGCCATCCTAACCCGCGAAGCCTTCCGCGCCGCCGGCGATCCCAAACGCTTCCCGGAACAAATGAGGGAAGGGCTGACTCCCTGGCAAGCCACGAAGCTCTACATGGGCCGGCTGTGCTGGGATAACTCCGCCGAATGCGAGAAGGACTATTCCGTCAAGATCAACACCGGAAAGGCGAACCCCGACTTGAAGGGCTCCTACGTACAGTTCGCCATGGAAGGCCTGCGCCATCAACAATCGCAAGGCGCGGCGCAGTGGAACGTCGACCCGGGCGACCGTTTCAGCTACTACAAGCTAGTTGATTCCACCATTGCGAGCGCTGCGGATGGCAGCGGCCATGAGTCCGATTTCTTCGCCGGAATTGATACCACCCTCCCCGGGCTAGCCCAGCGCCTGGGCGAGGACCAAGCCAAAGCGCCGTTCCTGAAAGCATCGCTGGAGCAAGCCGCCAAGGACATTCATCTGGCGAGCCTCGCAGCTGAAAAAGACCCTGCCACGGCCGTCCAGCCGCTCTTCGACGCGTTGCAGGAGTTCGAAGGGATGGGGCAGCGCCTTGCGAATGCGGGAATCGCCGGCGCGGCCAGCTTTGGGGAAGTTCCCAGCGTGCTGCGGGAAAAGCGGGATCTGTGCGCCCACGCGATTGATCTAGCACTGGGGGTATCTTTGGAAGCAAACACCTCTTCGACGATGGTCTCGCCCGGAGCCGCTTTCAAGGTAAGAGTAAGCTTTCACAACCGCTCGCGCCGCGCCCTTGTCCTTAGCGGCATTGTTCTGGGGGCAGGCCCCGACTGGAAATGGAGTACTACATTCAAAGGCGCGCCCGCCAAATATCCACGCACCGTGCCTCCTCAGGGTGATGTGGAAGAGGAGATCAGCGTCACTGCACCAGCGCGAGTGGAGTACAGCAAGCCCTACTGGCACCGTGACGATCCCGCTACAGAGAGCGTGAACACGAACGACAACCCACGCTATGTCACGCTTCCATTTTCGCCGCCCCGCGTGCAAGTCAGGGCTGACTACGCGCTCGACAAATCACGCAACGATATCCACGAACCTGTGCTCTCGTCTTTTAAAGATGACCAGGGTACGTTGCGAACCTGGCCAGTGCCCATCGCCCCTGCGTTCTCCGTGGCGGTGGAGCCCGTCACTCAGCTAGCGCGCGTCAATAGCCAACAAGCTCTTCCCGTCAAAGTCCGCATTGAGAGCAGAGATAGTGGCGAGAGCGTACTGCGCTTGCAGGTTCCTGATAAGACACGCGTCGAGCCGCAACAAGTTTCCGTCCATTTTGGCGAGCGGGGTGGGGCGCAGGAATTCAACTTCCAGGTACTCGCACCCGCCGTGCAAGAGCGCCGGGACACCATCCGAGCGGTTCTTACTTCTCTGGGCAAGGAGTATTCCGAAGGTTACAGCCTTGTGACGCGCGAGGATCTCGGAGCTTACTACTACTTCCAGCCGGCTACTCAGAGACTCAGTTTTGTCACGACCGCTCTGCCCGCAAACTTGCGAGTCGGTTACATCATGGGTGCGGGAGATGAGATTCCCACTGCGCTCGAGCAACTTGGGATTCGCGTGGAACTCATTCCCCCTGAGACGCTGGCACAAACGGACCTGAGCCGCTTCTCTACCATCGTCCTTGGCATCCGCGCATACGATACGCAGAAGGAAGTGGTCGCCAATAACAAGCGCTTGCTCGAGTACGTATCGAATGGCGGGACGCTGGTGGTGCAATACAACAGCGGCGTTGGCGATTTCAACAACGGCAAGTTCACGCCGTATCCAGCGCTGGCCAGCAGAGCCAGAGTCAGTGTGGAGGAGTCGCCAGTCCAGATTCTCGCTCCCGACGATGGCATTTTCCACTATCCGAACGAGATTGCGGCCAAGGACTTTGACGGCTGGGTGCAGGAGCGTGGCCTCTACTTCATGGAAAGCTGGGATGCCAAATTCAAGCCCCTGCTTGCGTGTAACGACCCCGGGGAGCCAACGCAAAAAGGTGGCCTGCTGCGCGCGCAGTACGGCAAGGGCACCTACATATTCACGGGCTACGCGTTTTTCCGCCAGCTTCCTGCCGGAGTTCCTGGGGCGGTTCGCCTTTACGTCAACCTTTTGAGCGCCGGGCACGAAGGCGGTTTCCCGTCGACCAAAACCAACTGATGGTCGAGTGTCAACAACCAGCCCAGCTTCGACGCAGCAGTCACAGCTAGTCCGCGGCATCAGCCTGCCGACAGCGACCGCGCTGAACATGATCGACATGATCGGCGTCGGGCCGTTCATTACGATCCCGCTGATGGTCGGTGCTATGGGCGGTCCGCAAGCTATGCTGGGTTGGATTCTGGGCGCATTTTTCGCCGTGTGCGACGGCCTGGTCTGGGCAGAACTGGGCGCGGCTTTCCCGGGCGCGGGCGGCTCCTATCGGTATCTCAGCGAAATCTACGGATCCAAGACACTGGGCCGGCTGCTTTCGTTTCTTTTCATCTGGCAGCTTTCCTTCAGCGCGCCCCTGTCGATTGCTTCCGGCTGCATCGGATTTTCGCAGTACGCGTCTTACTATTGGCCCAGGCTGGAAACGGTATTCTCGGCCCGCCAGGCAACCATCGCTCTCGGATTTCTCGGGTCCATCGAGGTGCGCTGGCTGGTCAACGGCGCGACTTTCCTGGCCATTGCGACGTGCGTATTGGCGGCCTTCCTGCTCTATCGAAAAATCACCGACATCGGTTGGATGTCCAAAGTTCTATTTTCAGTCGTCCTCGGAACCGTGGGCTGGATCATCTTCGCCGGCGTCACCCATTTCAATCCGAAGCTCGCCTTCAGCTTCCCTCCCGGCGCATTCCATCTTTCGTCCCAGTTCTTCTCAGGTCTCGGCGCCGCCCTACTCATCGCCAATTACGACTACTGGGGCTACTACAATGTGGCTTTCTTGGGAGGGGAGGTTCGGAGCGCCGAGAAAAACATTCCGCGCGCCCTGCTGCTTTCCATTTTCTTTGTGGCGTGTCTATACATTGTGATGAATATCAGTATTCTCGGCGTCATTCCGTGGCAGGAGCTGGTCGCCACGTCGAAGTCGGACACGCATTTCTTCATTGTTTCGGTCTTTATGGAACGGGTGTACGGTCACTGGGCGGCGAACCTTGCGACCGGTCTGATCATGTGGACGGCTTTCGCGTCGGTGTTCTCGCTCCTGTTGGGCTATTCGCGCGTGCCCTATGCCGCGGCAGCAGATGGCAATTACTTTCCAGCTTTTGCCAAGCTGCACCCCAAGCACAATTTTCCGTACGTCTCGCTGTTAGCTTTAGGCGGCGCAGCGGCCCTGTTCTGTTTCTTGCGACTCGCGGATGTCATCGCCGCGCTGGTCGTGATTCGCATCCTACTGCAGTTTCTGGTTCAGGCCGTCGGGGTCATCGTGCTGCGCATTCGACGGCCGGAGCTTGCTCGACCATTTCGCATGTGGCTGTTTCCGCTTCCCGCCTTGTTCGCGATCGGTGGATTTGTATTTGTCCTGTGGAATCGTCCGGATCCTATACGCGAGATTCGCTACGCCGCTCTCCTGCTGGCGGTAGGCCTCTGCGTCTACCTCGTCCGGGCCTGGCGTGGGCGGGAATGGCCCTTCCCACAACTCTCCGAAATGGCGAAGACCTGAAACTATGGCGACAACGGACAAAATCGCGCCCCCTCAGCAGGATCCAACCGTTTCGGCCTTCGCTCCCTTGCGTGAGCCCCTGTTTCGCTCACTCTGGATCGCCGCAGTCATCTCCTACACTGGCACGTGGATGCAGAATGTGGGCGCAGGCTGGCTGATGACGCAGCTCAATCCATCCCCGCTCCTGGTTGGCATGGTCCTGACGGCCGGGACGCTGCCTGTTTTTCTGGTCATGCTGCCCGCGGGTGCCATTGCCGACATGGTCGACCGGCGGCGGCTCCTACTTTTCGCGCAATGGTGGATGGTCATCGCTTCGGCATCGCTCGGCATCCTCGCCCTGAGCCACCACATTTCACCTTACGGCCTGCTGCTTTTCACGTTTTTGCTGGGATTGGGCACAGTCCTGAACGATCCTGCGTGGCAGGCCATTACTCCCGAGGTGGTTTCCCGCGACAACCACTCGGCAGCCGTCGCCCTGAATTCTGCAGGATTTAACGTTGCCCGGGCCGTTGGACCGGCCCTGGCAGGCTTGGTGATTGCATTGGGAGATTCCGGGACGGTATTCCTGCTGAACGCGCTGTCGTTTTTCGGGGTCATCGTCTTCCTATACCGCTGGAAGCGCCCTGCCCCGCCCAAGGTTAAGTCGCCGCGCCTGATGGAATCGATCCTCGAGGGCCTACGTTACGTGCGGCAGTCTTCCGTGGTGCAATCGGTGCTGGTGCGCACTGGGGTCTTCAGCCTGGCGGCTACCGCGATCTGGGCTCTCATGCCGTTGCTAGCCCAGCCATTTGGTTCCACAGGATTCGGCTTCCTGGTCGGTTCTTTCGGCGTCGGAGCGCTGGCGGGGGCGATCGTCTTGCCTAGAATCCGACCACGCATGTCTTTGGATGGGCTCATAGCGGCGGCCATTGTCGCGCTGGCGGCGGTCACAGTTGCCTCCGGCAGGGTGCACCAACTGGGATGGCTATGCCTGGTCATGTTCATCGGAGGGACGGCTTGGATTGGCATTCTTGCCTCGTTTAACTATGCTGCACAAACCATGGCCCCGACGTGGGTGCGAGCCCGATCGCTGTCCCTGTACCTGCTGGTGATGCAGGGAGGGATGTCCGTGGGTAGCGCGATCTGGGGAGCTGTAGCGGCAAGGATCGGCGTGCCGGCAGCGTTGGGCTGGGCGGGCCTGACCTTGGTGGCCGGCCTCCTTACCATCCGCAGCCACCGCCTGAGCTTCCTCGACCTCGAGCTGGCTCCCGCAGTCGTCCGGGACTGACGGCGCCCCGGCACCAAGTTCCGTCCGCCAGAAGTCTCTGGCACAGCAGGGCCATTTACGGCACAGAAGCTCCCCCCTAGACTCAATGCAGTTCCACACACACTTCTTCGAGACAAGAATACGAGAAGTTGTTCGCAGCACAGCGGCTCGCTCATCCCCTGAAATACCGACCGAGCCGTTCAAGAAACAGAATTCAAGGGGATATCCAGTGCAAAACAATCTCAGGGTCTCGCCGAACCGGAAACCAGACGCCAAAATCCAGATCGATGCCGAAGTTTTTCTGCTCGCCGTGCATTCGTATCCGGAGCGTTTTCACCGCAAGCCCGCCGTGACTTCCCAA